>Ga0306925_10000465_pt1 | contig 29144 bp, 30 predicted proteins | sample flu12Cox44000176_FD_203755 | JGI IMG/M metagenome (GOLD analysis project Ga0306925, IMG submission 203755) | Lab enrichment of tropical soil microbial communities from Luquillo Experimental Forest, Puerto Rico - flux8day.12C.oxic.44.000.176 (v2)... | ecosystem: Environmental > Terrestrial >... | reverse complement strand
GCTGCCGTCGCGCTCGATCGGGCATCTGCATGGGAGCCCACAATGAGCATTCGGCGATCGAAAGAGATCGAGCTGATAATTCGGAATTGCGCTGGCGGCGCTCGATGTGTTAGTTAGCATTATTCCAAGCCTTTGAATTGTGAGTGTTGATGGGGGCGCCCTGCCAGGCGCCTTCGTCGAGCTCTATGCGCCGGCGAGCTTCCGCTCGATCTGGCGCGGCAGCGCAAGCACGCCGCGGTCGCCGGTTTTCACACACGGCATCACCCCGGTCCGTGCCAGCTCGTAAGATTTGTTCCGACCAGCGCGATAGTATTTCCAGCCCGCTGCCGGCACCGGCATCGTCCATGGAGTTTCCTCGTCCTGCGGCAGCTCCGCGGTGACCGGTGTTTTCGTACGTCGTGGCATCGTTATCCCCTCTTGCGTCTTGCTCTATACGGGCTACTATACATGCGACCGCAGGAGCACGACATGCGCAAAAAATCTCGTGTAAGACAAACCCCTGAAACCACAGCTAAACCCCAGTTTCGCCAGCGCAATTTAACCAAGACCGTGACCTTCCGGCTCGCCCCAAAGCTGCGCGATATGATCGTCGCCGGCGCCCGCGAGGCCGGCAAAGCGATCTCAGTCGAGATCACGGACCGTCTTGAGGCGTCCTACCTGGGCGAGCAGGCCCGCGATAAAGAGCCCCACCTATGGGGGCTCGCGCTGGCGGTCGCGGAGCTCGCCCAGCGGGTCGAGAAGAAGACCGGTAAGCACTGGCACGAGGACGCTGCCACCGCTGAAGCGCTGGTCGGCGGAATGCCGATGTTGTTGCAGGATTGCCTTTGCGCGATGCCGCCGCTTCCGGCCGCCGAGCAGGACACGCCCCGTAGTTTCGGTCAGAAGGAAGCCGGCATGCTGTGTTCGCAGCTCAACATGCTCAAGGCGCTTCCGCCTGGAACGATCAAGCACCTTCGCAGCATCACCACCGGGGCACCGCTCACCGCATCATGGCCGATGCACACGCATAGGCTCTATGAAATCATCTTCAACACAGGAAGGGAGAACATGTAATGCGCGGCAGCATCAGAAGGCGCGGCAAGAATTCGTGGGGATTGAAATTCGACCTTGAGCCCATCGACGGTCGGCGCCGCACTGTATTCCTCAGCGTCAAAGGCTCGCGGCGCGATGCTGAGAAACGGCTCAGCGAAGAGCTGGCCAAGGTCAACGCCGGCACCTTCGTCGAGCCGGCGAAGACCACCGTTGCCGATTTTACGATGGCGCGGATCGCTGCGTGGCGCGCCGGCGACAAGATCAGCGAGCGCACACGAACGCGCTACGACGAGGTCGCGCGGCATCAAATTATTCCGCACCTGGGCGCTACGGCGATACAGCGGCTCAGCATCGAGGGCATTGAGGCTTGGCACAATGAGCTCAAGGCTCAAGGCTTGTCGCCTTACACGATCCGCCAGGCACACAATGTGCTCAACAAGGTGCTCACAGATGGCGAGCGGATCGGAAAGCTCGCGCGCAATGTCTGCCGGCTGGAAAAGGCCCCGCCGGTCAAAAAGAAAGCGCCCGAGATCGTCAAGGATCCAGTGCCTTTTCTCGACGCGATCAAGCACGCGCCGCGCTTCTATGCGCTCGCGAGCTTGGCACTGCTTGCCGGTCTGAGATTGGGTGAATGCTTGGCGCTTCGTGTTTGCAGTGCTGATCTCGACGCCGGCGTGCTCGACGTGAAAGAAAGTCTCGACGAGCACGCCAACGCGAAATCGCCGAAAACCGAATCTGGCATTCGTAAGCTCGTCATGCCGCCCGCGCTGATCGAGACCATGCGCGCGCATCGTCTCGCGCTGATGGAATTCCGAATGAAGGTCGGCGTCGGCAAGCTGGGGAATGACGATTATCTCTTCGTCGATCGCCGCGGTCGGCCATTGCGCGTGCGGACCGTCTCAAGGACTTTGCGCGCTTGATGGCGGCGATCGGCCGGCCCGAGATCACCTTCCACGCGCTGCGTCACAGCCACGCGTCGCTGCTCATCCATAGCAATGTGCCGGTTACCGTGATCGCTGCTCGCATGGGCCACAGCTCGCCGCAGATCACGCTCTCGACCTACGCGCATCTTTACAGCAACGATGACGCACAGGCGGCGGCCGCGATCGACGCGGCGCTCAGCAGCTAACAGCTCTTACCGGCGTTGCTGCTTTGGCCCGCTTCATGCGGGCCCAAGGTTGCCGGTGACAGACCGGTGACAGAACACTTTCGTTCCCAGCCAACTAACTGATATCAAGCAATAATCGCCGGCACCCCGACGATGACGTGGACCGGACGCGTGGGATAGGCGTCCTGCGCAATTGTCCTGCGAGGCAGGCACGCGAGCGCGGCGGCGCCGGCTGCGGTACCGAAGAATGTGCGGCGGCTGGACGTGGGCTTCATGTTCTCGTCTCCCGCTTCCTGTCTCCGGCCTGGCGTGAAACCGACGCTTCCTGATCGATTGCCAGATGCGCCGGCAGATGACCCATCCCCGTGGATTTGGTACACCTTTTATCTGCGACGTTCCGATTGGTTCAAGCCCTCGCGGCAGCCCGCCTGTTTGGAGAAAAACGCCCATGCACGAAGCGCTCAATCACGCCAGGCTCGCCATGCTGTTCCGCAAGGAGCTCGAGCTGTGCAATGTGCGCAGCGGCGAGACCATCGTGTTGCTCAGCGATCTCGGCGCGCGGCGCGATTACGTGAGCGCCGCCTTTGCCGCCGCCGAGGAGCTCGGGGCCGACGCCTACGAGATGTGCGTCAACGCCATGCCGTCATGGACCAAGGTCGGCGTCGAGACGGTCGGGCGCTGCAAGGGCACGCTCGAGGCGATCAAAGCCGCCGACATGCTGATTTGCCTGCATATCCCCCTGTTCACCCGCTGGCTGAAGCAGGCGCGCGATGCCGGCACGCGGGTGCTCATGGTCATCGACGCCCCGGACGAGCTCGAAAGCCTGATGGCTCCCCCCGGGCTCAAGGATGCCGTCATCCATGCCGGCGCGCGGCTTCAACGCGCGAGAACCATGCGGGTGACGCGTCCGCCCGGCACCGATCTCACGGTGCAGCTCGGCGAATATCCCACCATGATGCAGTACGGCTATGCCGAGTTGCCGGGCCGGTTCGATCACTGGGGCGCCGGCCACGTGCACACCTTCCCGAACGAAGGGTCGGCCAACGGCACCGTGGTGCTGGCGCCGGGCGATATCGTGGTGCTTCCCTACTGCCGCTATGTGCAGGACGAAGTGCGGCTCGAGATCCGCGACGGCTTCATCCGCAGCATCACCGGCGGGCTGGACGCCAAGCTGATGAGCGACTGGCTCGACGGCAACAGGGCCGGCCCGGATGACATGGACGGGCATGCGGTCTCCCATCTCGGCTGGGGGCTCAACCCGCAAGGCCGCTGGGACGCAATCGCGCTCAGCGGCGCCGACCCGATGCGTCACCACGCCGGCGCGCGCTGCTTTGCCGGGAATTTCCTGTTCTCGACCGGCCCGAACTCCCAGGGTGGCGGCAAGCGCACGACCAAGGGCCACTACGACGTGCCGATGCGCGACTGCACGGTTGCGCTCGACAACGACGTCATCATCGAGCGCGGGAAGTTCACCGACGAGAAGATGCAGGTGCGGTTCGTGCCGCGTTGAGTGCATGTCGCAATGATTGTGTTATTCCGTGATACAATCATAACGAGCATTTTGACAAAACAAATTCAAGGTTTCCCGTCGGGGCGCTTCATCAGCACATGAGCCTTCCAGCGCTGAGAGCCGAGGGCATAGCCAAGCATTTCGATGCAACGCTTGCGCTTGACAGCGTCGACTTCGACGTTCGGCCAGGCGAGATCCATGCGCTGGTGGGCGAGAACGGCGCCGGCAAGTCCACTCTGATCCGCATCCTGGGGGGTGCGCTGCGACCCGACCGCGGCAGCATTCATGTGGCAGGCAGGCTCGCCCATTTCGCCAGTCCGCATGATGCCATCGCGGCGGGGATCGTGACCATCCCGCAGGAACTGCGCCTCGTCCCGGCGTTGTCGATTGCGGAGAACATTGCGCTCGGCGATCTGCCCGTTCGCCGGTTCGGTCCGATCGCAATGGTGGATCGCGCGCGCATGCGCGAAGAGGCGCGCGCGGTGCTGGCGCTGCTTGATTTTGCTCCCGATCCGGGGCGTCCCGTTGCGTCCTTGAGCTTCGCCGAGCGTCAGCTCGTCGCCATCGCAAGGGGCTTGCGCCGGCGGTGCCGCGTTTTCATCCTTGACGAGCCGACCGCCGCGCTGGAGAAGCGCGAGATCGAGCGGTTGTTTTGCGTGCTGGCGCGCATGCAGGTGCAGGGCACCGCCATCATCCATATCACCCATCGGCTCGATGAGGTCATCGCAATCGCTGACCGCGCCACGGTGCTGCGCGACGGCCGTGTCGCCGCGGTGAGCCGGCGCGGCGCCTTCTCGGTGAGCGATCTGGTGGGCGCGATGACGGGGGGCATCGCAGACACCGAAGCGCCGGCGCCGGCTCGCGCCGGCGCCGTGCTGCTCGCCGCGCGGCCGGACGGTGCAACGACAGTCGAGCTGCGCGGCGGCGAAGTCATTGGACTTGCCGGCCTGCTCGGCAGCGGGGCGGAGCGGATGCTGCACCGCCTCTTCGGCCTCCATGAGCCGACCGTCGTCGAGGTCCGCCGCCGCAGCCGGCGCTTCAAGCATCCCGGCGACGCTATTGCGGCGGGCATCGGCATGGTTCCGGGCGAGCGCGGGCTCGGCCTGGTGCTCGACCAGTCCGTTCGCGACAACATCCTGCTTCCCAACCTCGACGTGGTCTCGCGCAACGGCCGGCTTGATCGCAAGGCGGGTGACCGGTTGGTCGCGGAGCTGATGGAGTTCGTCGACATTCGTCCGCGGCGGCCTTGGCTCAAGGCGCGCGCGCTTTCCGGCGGCAATCAGCAGAAGGCGATCCTCGCCAAATGGCTGGCGCGCGCCGTAGCCGTGCTGCTGCTCGACGAGCCGACCCAGGGCATCGACGTCGCGGCCAAGGCGCAGATCCATTTGCTGATCCGTCATTTCGTGGAGCGCGGCAATGCCGCCCTGGTCAAATCCAGCGAGCTCGGGGAGCTCGCCCACTTGTGCGGGACCGTTCTTGCCGTTCGCCGGGACCGCATCGTCGCCACCATCGATCGGGCCGCCGGCCTCGATGAGCGCAGGCTGCGCGCCGAGATCGGCGGCTAAGCACCATGAGCTATCGCTCCAGTCTGGCGGGGCAGATACCGCTGCTGACGCTCCTCCTGTTGTGCGCGGCAACCGCCCTCCTCACCGAGCGCTTTCTTTCACCGCTCAATCTCACCAACATCCTGGTGCAGTCCTCCATCATGGCGGTCATCGCCATGGGCATGACCTTCGTGATCGTGGGCGGGGGCTTTGATCTTTCGGTCGGCTCCACCGCGGCGCTTGCGGGCTGCGTCGCGAGCATGGTGATGCTGGACGCCGGCATCGCGGCAGGCGTGATTGTCGGGGTATTCGCCGGAGCGCTGGTCGGCGTCGCCAACGGGCTCATCATTGCCTTCCTCAGCGTCAATCCCTTCATCACGACGCTCGGCACCATGGTGCTGGTGCGCGGGATCGTCTTCCTGATCACCGGCGGCGCGCCGGTGAGCGGGGAAACGGGCCTGCCCGGTGCGTTCGTCGCATTCGGGTCAGACCGTCTCTTCGGCGTCCACTACCTGGTCTGGATCCCTGCCCTCCTGCTCGCGCTGCTGTCGTTCGTGCTGCACGCGACGCCCTATGGCCGGCGTGTCTACGCGACCGGCGGCGGGCGCGAGGCGGCCTATCTTTCCGGGGTGCGGGTGCGCCGCGTGATCGCATCGACCTATGTCTGGTGCGGGGCATTGGCCGGGGTTGCCGGCGTGATGCTCGCCGCGCGCCTGCAATCGGGCCAGCCCACGGCCGGGGAGTTCTACGAGCTCACCGCGATCGCCGCCGTGGTGCTGGGGGGTGCGGCACTGCAAGGCGGGGAGGGCACGCTCTACAAGAGCGTAATCGGGGTCCTCATCATGATAGTGCTCGGAAATGCGCTCAATCTGCTCAATGTCGATTCCTACTGGCAGCGGGTCGCGGTGGGCGCCGTCATCATTGCGGCGGCTGCCGCCGAGAGGCTACGCTCTCGTTACTGAACAGGAGGTGCTCGCATGCCCAGGCTCCGCCTCGCTGCGCTCTTGACGATCACCGCATCGTTCATGCTTGCCGCGGCGGCAAGCGCCCAGCAGAAGACCACCATCGGCGTGTCGCTCGCGCAGGACGACAATCCCTTCTACATCGCCATGCTGCGCGGTATTCGCGCGCGCGCGCAGGAGCTGGGCTGGGAGGTGGCGACGGTCTCCGCCAACGAGGACAAGCTCAAGCAGATCAATGGCGTGCAGGACCTCATCGCGCGCGGCGTCAAGGGCATCCTGATCTCTCCCATCGATGCCATCGGAGTGAATGCTGCCTATGACGCCGCGGCGGCCGCGAAGATTCCCATCGTCTCGGTCGCACGCGGCTCGACGTCGCCCAACCAGACTATCCATGTTGCGATGGACGAGAAGCAGATCGGACGCGATATCGCGGAATGGACCGCCGGCAAGCTCGGCGGCAAAGGCAAAGTGGCGTTGCTGATGGGGCCGAGCGGAGCGCCCACGTTCAAGAATCTCGGCGATGGTTATGCGGAGGTGATGGCTAAATATCCCGGGATTTCGATCGTGTTCCGCGCCGACGGGCCGCTGACCCGCGAACGCGGCGTCAAGCAGGCCGAGGATGCGCTGGTCGCCAATCCCGATCTCGCCGCCATCTACACCGCCAATGACGATGTCGCGCTCGGCGTCATGCAGGCGGTCAACGCCGCAAACCGCAAGGGCAAGACCCTGGTGACCGGGATGAACGGGGTGCCGCCCGCCCTGCGCGCGGTGAAGGAGGAGAACCTGGCGATGACGGTCGAGCTCAATCCGGTGGAATGGGGACGGCTCGGGGTCGACGTGCTCAACACCTTCCTGCAGGGCAGCAAGGTCGAGCCTCATGTCTTCATCAAGCACGTCATCATCGATGCGACAAATATCGACGCCAAGCTGCCGAAGACATGACAGGCAGCGGGGAGGGTTGAGTGACTGCAACGACCATCGCTGAGCACAGGCAGGGCTCCCCATTCGTCGCGGAGCTCGAAGCAAAGCACCTGCACCCCCTTTGGGACCGCTATCAGCGCATCACACCGATCAAGCCGCAGGCGCCGGACACTCCATTCATCTGGCGCTGGCGTGAGGTCGAGCCCTTCCTGCATCGCTCAGTCCACGAGGTGTCCATTAACGACATCGAGCGTCGCGCTCTCATCCTGGCGCATCCGGCCTTCGGCGCCGAAACGACAACGACCAGCACGATGCTCGCGGCCTTCACCGTGCTCGACCCTGGCGACCGCGCGCGACCGCACCGCCATACCGGGGCGGCCATCCGCTTTGCCACGCGCGCCGAAGGCGCGGTGACCATTGTCAATGGCCGCCGCTGCGAGATGAAGGCCGGCGATCTGATTCTCACCCCGCCCATGGTCTGGCACGGCCATATTAACGAGAGCGAGCAGCGCATCATCTGGTTCGACGCCGCCAACATGCCGCTTATTCGCGCCGTGGATGCCCATTTCTTCGAGCCGGGCGATCCCCGCAACAATCAGTTCTGGCAGGTGGACGAGGGCGAGGAGGCCTTGTGGACCGCGGCCGGCCTGGTCGCCGAGGGCGCCACCGCCAGCCCGTACAACTCGCCGAAATACCGCTACAGCGGCGAGGCCACGCGCCGGCTGCTCGCGGTGGTGCCTCCTGGCGCCGACGGAGCGCGCATAGTGCGCTACGTCAATCCTTCGACCGGCGGCGCCGTCATGCCGACGCTCGATTGCTATGCCGCGCGGCTCAGCGCCGGTGCATCGACCCGCATGAAGCGCGCCACCTACAACGTTGTCTGCCTTGTCGTGCGCGGCGAGGGTCGCTCGCATATCGGGAATGAGACCTTCGACTGGTCCGAGCACGATGTCTTCACCATTCCGCACTGGACCTGGGCGCGCCACGAGGCGAAAGACGGCGATGCCGACCTGTTCATGGTCACAGACAAGTCGGCCTTCGAGCGGCTCGACCTGGTGCGGGAGGAGTTGCAATAGCTCCTCATCAAGGCATCGGGGCGCCGCTGCGCCGCGTCGAGGATCGCGGCTTCCTGCTTGGCCGCGGACGCTTCGTGGCGGACATCGCGGCTCCTGGCGCCTTGCACTGCGTTCTCGTGCGCTCACCCCATGCGCATGCCCGCATTCACGGGATCGATTCATCCGCTGCGCTTGCCGCACGGGGCGTCGTTGCCGTTCTCAGCGGCGAGCAGATGGCGGCGGACGGGATCAAGCCGATGCGAGCGCTCTGGATCATTCAATCGCATGATGGAAGTCCCATGGCCGAGCCGCCCCGCTTTGCGCTTGCGCGCGGGATGGTGCGCCATGTCGGCGAGCCGATTGCCGCCGTCATCGGCGAGACCTGCGAGCAGGCCATGGACGGCGCCGAGCGCGTCGTGCTCGATGCCGAGCCGTTGCCCGCGGTGGTCGATGTGCGCGCGGCGCAGGCGCACGGCGCGCCGCGGCTCCACGCCGAGGCCCCCGGCAATGTCTGCTTTCGCTGGGCGCGCGGCGATGAGGCGCGCGTACGCGCCGCGCTTGCGTCCGCCGATCGGGTGGTCACGGTGGAACTGATCAACAATCGCGTCGCCGGAGCGGCGATCGAGCCGCGCGCCCTGCTGGCGGCTGGTGCCGGCGGCGCTGACAAGCTCACGCTCTACAGCTCGACGCAGGTACCCCATCACATCCGCCGGCTGGTGACCGAGCAACTCGGCATGGCCGAGAGCGCATTGCGGGTGGTTGCGCCGGACGTGGGCGGCGGCTTCGGCTACAAAGGCAAGCTCTACCCCGAGGAGGCGATCGTCGTCTGGGCCGCGCGCCGGCTCAGTCATCCGGTGCGCTGGACGGCAACACGCGCCGAAAGCTTCCTCGCCGACAACCAGGGACGCGACCACGTCACGCAGGCCGAGCTCGCGCTCGATACTCACGGCCATTTCCTCGCCCTGCACGTGCGCACCCGCGCCAATCTCGGTGCCTACGTCTCGACCTTCGGCGCGGCGATACCGAGCGCGATCTATTCGAGCCTGCTTGCCGGCGTCTACCGCACGCCCGCGATCTTCGTGGAAAGCACCGGCCTATTCACCAACACGCTGCCGACCGATGCCTACCGCGGTGCCGGCAGGCCGGAGGCCTGCTACGTGCTCGAGCGGCTTGCCGACAAGGCTGCGGCCGAGCATGGCATCGATCGCGACGAAATCCGCCGGCGCAATCTCATCCCGCCGTCGCAGATGCCCTACAAGACACCAATCGGCCCAACTTACGATTGCGGAGATTTCCCGAGGGTTTTTACGCGTGCGCTGGCTCTGGCTGGCTACGACAAGTTTGAGCCGCGCCGCGCGGTTGCCGCGCGGCGGGGACGACTGCGCGGGATTGGCCTTGCCTGCTACATTGAATCGTCGGGCGTGGCGCCTTCGCGCTTTGCCGGCGCGCTGGGGGCGCGCGCGGGGTTCTTTGAGGCCGCCGCTATTCGGGTTGAGCCCGACGGATCGGTGCGCGCGGCGCTCGGTACCCACAATCACGGCCAGGGACATGCCACTTCGCTTGCGCAAATCCTCTGCACGCGCCTCGGCGTTCCCGTGGAGCAAATCGAGATCGTGGAAGGCGACACCGATCTTGTTCCCTACGGCACCGGCACCTTCGGCTCGCGCACCATGGCGGTCGGAGGATGTGCGCTTCATCGCGCCGCGGAGAAGATCGTGGTCAAGGGCAAGCTGATTGCAGCGCATATGCTCGAAGCCGCCGCCGACGACTTGAGTTTTGCGGACGGCTGGTTTGCGGTCGCCGGCACCGACAGGCGCGTGTCCTTTGCGGCGGTCGCAAGTGCCGCCCACATCCCGCACGATTTTCCGCTCGATACCGTCGAGCCGGGGCTGGCCGATCAGGCGTCCTACGATCCGCCGAGCTTTGCGTTCAGCAACGGCGCGCATGTCTGCGAGATCGAGATCGATCCACAGACCGGTCGCATCGTGATCGCCGGATACTGGGCCGTCGACGACGTCGGCACCGTCATCAATCCCATGATCGTGCACGGCCAGATTCACGGTGGCATCGCCCAAGGCATCGGGCAGGCGCTGCTCGAACGCTGCGCCTACGACCGTGATGGTCAGCCCGTGACCGGCTCATTCATGGATTATGGGCTTCCACGCGCTGATGATGTCCCTCGTGTCGTTGCGGAATGCGACGAGAGCCAGCCCTGCACCCACAATCCGCTCGGCGCCAAGGGCTGCGGGGAGGCCGGCGCCATCGCCGCGCCGGCGGCGGTGGTGAGCGCGACACTCGATGCGCTTGCGCCGCTCGGCATTACCGATCTCGATATGCCGCTCACATCGGAGCAGATTTGGAGGCGGATTGAAGTTGCTCAAAAGGACAACCCGCAAGGTCGTTGAGGGGTTCACGAGCTTCCGATTGCGATACCGGCGAGGAATACGAGCACCCCGCCGACGATCACCTGGAACGCGGCGGAAAGCAGCGGGGTGTCCATAAAATGATGGCGAATGTAGGAGATGACCGCGAGCTCAACGGCCACTACCGCAATGGCGATGGAGGTCGCGGTCCAGAAATTTGAAATGAGGTAAGGGAGCGTATGTCCGAGCCCGCCAATGGCGGTCATCACGCCGCAAATCGTCCCGCGAACGAGCGGCGCGCCGCGGCCGGTAAGTGATCCGTCGTCGGAGAGCGCCTCGGCAAAGCCCATGGAAATCCCGGCTCCCACCGAGGCGGCGAGCCCGACCACGAAGGTCGCCCAGGTGTTGTGAGTCGCGAATGCGGCGGCAAACAGCGGCGCAAGCGTCGAGACCGATCCATCCATCAGGCCGGCGAGCCCCGGCTGCACGTATTGCAGCACGAACATGCGCCGGGAGGTCTCATCCTCGCTGGCGCGCGCTGCCTTGGTCAGGATCTGCTGGCCCAGCCTGTGCGCAAGGTTCTCGTGCTGGTCCTCGATCTCTGCGAGCTCGAGCAGCAGCTGACGGATCGACGCGTCACGCGCCGAACGGGCGGCCTGGCGGTAGAAACGCGCTGCCTCGAACTCCATGCCCTCGGCATATTTGCGCACTTCGTCGAGCCGCAGCGGTCGCGCCAGCCAAAGCGGTTTCTTCTGGATGAAGCCCTTGACGTCCTGGCGACGGATGAGCGGAAGATACTCGCCGAATTTCGCGCGGTAGAGGTCGAACAGCATGGTGCGATGGCGCACCTCTTCCTCCGCCATCTCGTCGAATACCATGGCCGAAGCAGCGAAATTCTCGCGCAGGCCCTCGGCAAAGCCGCGATAGATGCGGCTATCCTCTTCCTCATTGGTAATGGCAAGGGCCACAATCTCCTGTTCGGACAGATCGGCGAAACGCTTCACGGAGACCTCGCTTGATCAAGCAGCCTTATCGCCGATGGCGCAAAATGGGTCGTTGCTGACCGCCGTTGATATTAGACATATTCTAAAGTCGGAAGGCAAACGGCGTAGAATGATGGACATGCGTCTTGCGGCTGCGCGGCGACGGGTCGAGCCCGCAATCCGACGGCTCATGCATTTCTATTGGCGCTTTGCCCGCGCCATGACACTTGGCGTTCGCGCGCTCGTCATCGATGATCGGGGCCGCATCTTTCTCGTCAAGCACAGTTACATCAGCGGTTGGCATCTGCCCGGAGGCGGAGTGGAGGCGGGAGAGACGCTCGTTGCGGCGCTGACTCGCGAGCTGCTCGAAGAAGGAAACATCGAGCTGACAGAACCACCGCATTTTCGCGGGATGTTCTTCAATGTCCGGGTGTCCCGGCGCGACCACGTTGCACTTTTCGTGGTGCGCGCGTTCCGTCAGACCGCGATCCCGAAGCCCAACCACGAGATCGTTGCCCATGGATTCTTTGCTGTCGACGCGCTTCCCAATGATACTTCGGCCGCTACGCGCGCGCGCATCGCCGAAGTGCTGGGTGGCGCGCCCGTGAGCCAATGGTGGTAGAAAAGTGTACCCTCGGCTCAAGGCTTTCTATCTTGTCCGATGCGATGCTCGCTCGGTCGAGAAGCGCGCTCAAGCCCTTGCTGTCGAGCAAAGCGTCGAGATGCCGGTCGCCGCGATTGATGATGCGTTCGTGCTCGCGCAGATCGTCGGTCAGGTCGAGGCAATCGCTGAAAAGGAACCGGGCGTATTCCAAGTCTGCATCTCCTTGGCGCGGGAGACCGTGGACCATGACCCCGGCCAGCTTCTCAACATGCTGTTCGGCAACAGCTCGTTGCAGGAAGATGTGGTGCTGCACGATGTCGAGTTGCCTGCCGATCTAGTCAAATCGCTGGGCGGCCCGCGCCACGGCCTCCACGCCCTGCGTCGACGGGTTGGTGCTTGCTCGCGGGCTTTGACCGGCTCGGCTCTCAAGCCGCAAGGCTTGCCGCCAGCGAAGCTCGCCGATCTCGCCAGGCGCTTCGCACTCGCAGGGATCGACTATATCAAGGATGACCACGGCCTTGCCGATCAAGCCTATTCCCCGTTTCAGGCCCGGGTTGAAGCAATCATGGACGGCTTGCGCTCGGCCGATAAGTCAACCGGAAGCCGCGCGCGCTATGTGCCGAGCTTGTCGGGCGACCTCGACGCGCTGCGCAGCCAAATCAGCTTTGCGACCGCGGCGGGTGTCGACACAGTCATGGTGACGCCCATGATCATGGGATGGTCCAACTTCCAGCGCATAGCACGGGAAAACCCAGGCATGGCGTTTATCGCGCATCCCAGTATGGCGGGCGCCACGCGCATTGCTCCGGCGCTTCTGCTCGGCAAGCTCTTTCGCCTGCTGGGCGCCGACGCGGTCGTATTCCCGAACCATGGCGGACGGTTCGGTTACTCCCCAGATACGTGTCGCGCGCTCGCTCGTGAAGCGCTGGAGGAGCGCGAGGGACTGCGACCGTGCGTGCCGGTGCCGGCCGGCGGCATGACCATCGCGCGGGTGTCCGAGATGCTCGCTTTCTATGGAGCCGATGTCATGTTGCTGATCGGCGGCGCATTGCTGCAGGCAGGCTCGCAGCTTATTGAAACCACCGCGGCTTTTGTGGCCGAAGTCCACCGATACGCATACAGGTGAAACGATGCCGGGCGGCGAGAGGGTACTGCATCGGAAAGCAAGAGATTACCGCTGGGAAGGCGTGGCGGAACTCCCCTACAAGGAGGATGACCGCGCTTTGTTCAGATCGGTTACGCGTCAGGTGTTGTTTTCCGATCCGGTGATGGCGGGGGAACTGCGCTATTTCGAGGTCGCTCCCGGCGGTTTTTCCACACTCGAACGGCACGCGCATATGCATGCCGTGCTGGTGCTGCGCGGTCGCGGCCATTGTCTCGTGGGAGACGAAGTGAAACAGATCGAGCTGCGTGATCTCGTCACGGTTCCGTCCATGACTTGGCATCAGTTTCGCGCTACTGCAGCTGAGCCGCTCGGCTTCCTCTGCATGGTGAACGCCACCCGCGATAAGCCGCAACTTCCCTCGGAGAAGGATTTGGCCCTGCTCAGGTCGAATGCGAAGATTGCGGCGTTCCTGCGCGGCGAGCCATAAGCGCAGGCCCATTTCTTTTAGGCGTCCATGACCGACCTGTCGCTTGCCATTCTGCCGGAGAGAGAGGCCGATGCTGGACCCATTGAGCGCCTGCACGAGCGAACCTTTGGCCCCGGCCGCTATGCCAAATCGGCCTACCGGCTGCGCGAGAAGGTCACTCATTGTCTCGATCTGTCATTCACGGCCTGGGTCGAGAGCCTGCTCGTGGGCTCGGTGCGGCTCTCCCCGATCCGGGTCGGCACGGCAAAGGCGCTGCTGCTCGGTCCGCTCACCGTCGAGCCAGCCTTCCGCGAGCGCGGGATCGGATATGCTCTGATCGAGCGAGCGCTCGCTGAGGCGAAGGCGGGCGGCCATCAGCTCGTCTTGCTGGTAGGCGATGAGCCCTATTACTGCAAATCCGGGTTCAAATGCATTCCGAAGGGGCACGTCATCATGCCGGGGCCTGTGGATCCCTCCCGCCTGCTCGTGCGGGAGCTCGTTGAAGGCGCCGCACAGGGGATGTCCGGTGCGATCCAACCGGATTGGAGCGCAGCATGAATGCCGCAATTGCGGTATCAGGTTTCTTCATCATTGAGCAAGAATGAATGCACTTGAGACGCGCAAAGGCTGGTCTGATCGTCGTTACCCTCCTTGCCACCGGTCCCGTCGCTGCAGGTCCGGCTCATGGGCAGACGATCGATCTTGCCATCATCAAATGCCAGGACTTCATTGAGCTGCCGAAGGAAATCATCGCCACTGTGACCGTATGGCTCGACGGTTATTATACCGATGAGGAAGACGCAGCCGTCTTCGAGCCCGACAAGGTCAAGACCAAGGCTGAGAAGCTTGCCACCTATTGCGCCCAGAACCCCAAGCTGGGCTTGATGATGGCTGCCGAAAACGTGATGGCAAAATAGCGGTGCGAAGAAGGTTGCTCTCCGACGCGTATGCACAATCGCAAGCGGACAAGCTTCCGCAGCTTGACGGCGTTGCGTGCAGGCATCGCGTGCAAGACGATTTACCGCACTACTAGGGAAAAGAGTCGCGATGGAGATCAGCGGCCTTCGCGCAGCCAAGTAATGGCAAGGCTGCCGATCAGGAGCAGGAGGCCGATCAGGCCGGCGAAGATCGGCAGCACGCCTATTCCACGCACCACGCTGGCTTCGCGGATGCGCAATCCCAGCCAGTCGTCGCCCCTGAAGGTGTCGCTTGATCGGACTGCGAGGATGCGCGGGACGTGAATTCCGCTTCCGGCCTCCACCCGCACCGCGTCGCCTCCGGTCGCATGTGCCAGGGGTGCGAGCACTTCGGTGGTGGATGTCACTTCGGTAAACTCGCGCGGATTGGGGGGCCCGACATTGGCGAGCGCGTTGAGCGTGCCATCGGTGGCGCGCCACAGCCCGAGCTCGTTGACCTCGACGGTCGATCGCCAGACGCCCGGCTCCGCCGGCGACAGGGTCAAGCGGCGGGTCTTGCCCGAGGGTGCGGTCAGGGTCACCTCGTTGACGGTATCAGACATGGTCTGGCGCTGAACCGTGAGGTCGCGCCCGCGCGCCGCAAGGCGCAGGGCCTCTTCCTCGAGGTCCGGCTCTTTCATGAGCCAGTGCGAAAGCCGTCGCAACAGGTCGATGTGCGGTCCGCCGCCCTCGAAGCCGCGCGCCCACAACCAGATGTGATCGGAGAGAAGGAGCGCCACCCGGCCTTCCCCTTCGCGCGAGAGAAGGAGCAGCGGCTTCTCGCCCGGCCCTTGCATCACCGCGGTACCCTTGGCGGCGCGGGTATCCACCAGGCGGAACCAGTGGCTCCAATGCGGGGGGTCCTCGTCGGCGCCTTCCAGACCCCTGGTCACCGGATGGCGCTTGCCGAGCTCGGTGAGCCTTGCGCGGAAGGCGCCGTCAGTCATGCGCCCGCTGGGCTCGGCAGGCAGGATCGTATCAAGTGGAGTACGCCAGATGCTGGTCTGGCTGGCATAGTCGGGTCCCGCCGCCACCAGGACCGCCCCGCCCTGGCGCACGTAGCGTGCGATATTGTCGAAATAAATTACCGGCAGCACTCCCTGGCGCGCATAGCGATCGAATATGATCAGCTGAAAATCGTTAATCTTCTGCTGGAACAGCTCGCGGGTGGGGAATGCGATCAGCGACAGCTCATTGATGGGCGTGCCGTCCTGCTTCTCGGGCGGCCGCAGGATCGTAAAATGGACGAGATCGACGCTGGCGTCCGACTTGAGCAGGTTTCGCCAGGTCCGCTCGCCGGCATGCGGCTCGCCCGAAACCAACAAAACACGAAGCTTGTCGCGCACGCCGTCGATGGACACGACCGCGCGGTTGTTGATTTCCGTGAGCTCGTTTTCCAGCGCGGACGCCTCGATCTCGATGATATTCGGCCCCGCATGCGGGATTTGCACATTCAGGCTGACGCTGGTGCCGACGCGCGCATTGAGCGTCTCGATCGTCTCGCCGTCGCGGCGCACCGTTACCTGGGCGGTCCCCGCTCCGCCGCCTTGGTCATCGATCCGAAACGTGATGGTCTGGGACTGGCCGACGATTCCGAACCTCGGTGCAGCAACCAGCACGACGCGGCGGTCACGCTCATTGTTGTGGCCGGTAATGAGTGCGTGGACCGGCGCGGCAAAGCCTAGCGCAGCCGCCTCGCCCGGTACGTCATGCACCCGCCCGTCGGTGATGAGGATGGCGCCTGCCACGCGATCATGCGGCACGTCGGAAAGCGCGGAGGACAGTGCAGCAAACAAGCGCGTTCCGTCGGTTTCCCCGTCAGCCTGACCGGCCTCGACGAAGCGCACATCCAAGCCCGGCAAATGGCTCAGCCTTTCCGAGAGCGCCGCGCGCACCTCCTCGGTCTGCGTGGTGCGGTCACTAAATTCCTGGCTCGGGCTCTTGTCGACAACGACGACCGCAACCGAGGTCAAGAGGTCGCGGTCCTCTCGCGTAATCGAAGGATTTGCAAGCGCGAGCACAAACAGTGCAAGCGCGAGCGTCCGCGCTAAGGCGCCGCGGCTGCGGCGGAGCACGATCAGGATTGCTATTGCACATGACGCGGCGAGCGCTGCCCACATGCAATAGTCGGGAACAAGCGGAGCAAAGGAAACGCCGAAATTCAATTGTTCAAATTCCCATGTGGTATCCGGTGCAAGCGGAACGATGTTTGCTTCTCACTGCCCGAGCCGCTCGAGCAGCGCCGGAACGTGGACCTGATCGGCCTTGTAGTTGCCAGTGAGCGTGTACATCACGATGTTGACGCCCGCCCGGAATGCGAATTCACGCTGGCGCGGCTCCGACGATACCAGCGGCAACATGGCCTGCCCATCCTGGCGCATCGCCCAGGCGCCGGCCAGATCGTTCGACGTGATCAGGATCGATGATACGCCATCGCCTGCGCGCGCCGGGCGGCTCGCCGGCTCGTCCTCATTGACGGCCGGCAGTGCTTCCACCCAAAGCTGGCCGGAATTGAAACGGCCCGGAAACTCCTTGAGCAGGTAGAATGTCTTCGTCAGCACGTGCTCGCGGGGCACGGGTTCGAGCTCGGGAATATCGAGAGAGGAGAGGATAGCGCGCAACGCCTGCATGCCCGGACCCTGGCTCGCGCCGCCCGCGGTGGGTGGCGCTTCGAGCGCATCCCGCGTGTCGAATAGAACGGTGCCGCCCTGCTTCATATAGGCGTCGATATGTTCCAGCGCTTCCCGGGTCGGTTTGGGCGCGCCGGGCACGATCGGCCAGTAGATCAGAGGGTAGAAGGAAAGCTCGTCGCGGGCGGGGTCGAGCCCAATCGGATCCCCCGCCTCGAGCGCCGTCCTCTGCGCCAGGAACAACGTCAGTCCCTGCAGCCCCGCTTTGCTGATACGGTCGACCTCGGCGTCGCCGGTAATGACATATGCGAGACGTGTCTCGAGCGTGGACTTGAGCGCCTGCTCGTCATTTTGTTGTGCTCGCGCGAGGGGCGACGTCAGCAACGCCGTCGCGAGGACGGCAATGACGAGAGCGCCAGTCGCCGGTGCGCGCGTGCGCAGCAGCTGTCCGATGCCCCCGGCAAGCAGGAACACGATGAGCGCGTCGAGCACAACCAGCGCCAGCGCGGCAAGCATGATAGGTCCGCGCAGATCCTGCGGTTCGCTCATGCGATAGGCCTCCCTTGGCGCGTTGAGTGCGGAGAGGTCGAGCGGCGTTAGACGATCGGCGGGCGCAAGCGTATTCACGGCCAGCAAGCCTTCAGGCGGTCCGTAAAATCCGGGCGGGTGATCGAACGTGGCTCGTCCGGCAAAGCTTGTCGGCAGCGCGCGCGCAGTTGCCGGCGGTGCGCCAAATATTCCGAACCCGTCGAGAATGCGCGCAGGCGGCAATACCTCATGCGCACTGCGCGCACCCGTGGCGCCGCCATCAGCCGACGCGGACGAAGCGGCAAAGGAAACGATTCTCTCGAGCATCTCGACGAATGTGCCTGATAGCGGCAGGTCCGACCAGCGTGTGTCGGCGGTAATATGAAACAGCACGATCAGCCCCTTGCCACGCCGTTGCGCGGTGACCAGCGGCGTGCCATCGGCGAGCGTAGCCCAGGTACGCTCGCTCAGGCTCGAATCCGGTTCGGCCAGCACCTGACGGCTCACTGCGACATCGGTCGGTACCGCCATGCCGAAAAAAGGGCTTTCGCGGGCAAATGTGGCGAGCGGCTGAGGCTGCTCCCAGGACAGGCTGCCGCCGAGGATGCGCCCGCCGCGCCGGAGCTTCACTGGGACAAGGTCATCGTCGCCGGCCGCGAGCCTTGGCCCCGCAAAGCGCACCAGGACGCCACCCTCCTCGATCCAGTGCGCGAGCTGATCACGGGCCTCCGCCACGTTGCCCACGTCCGCAAGCACCAGCATGGACAGGTGCTGCTCGATGAATTGACCCACGGCTTGGGCGGGCGAGCCGCGTTCGGCGAGCCGCACGTCGGCGAACGGTCCGAGCGCGCGCGTGAGGTAATAGGTCGAGGCGAGAAGCGGCTGCGCGGTATCGACCGACGAGCCGGTGACGACGCCAATCGAGCGCCGGCGCCAGCGCTTGTCGAGGAGCGTAATCGCCCCCGCCGATCGCTCGCCGGCAATTTCGAGCCGTGCGATATCATTGCGAATCTCGACAGGAAGCGTGAACTCGACGTCGGTCTCGCGTTCGCCTTCCTGGAACGTAAAGCTCGCGTCGCCAAGTGGCAGTCCCTTAAGGTCGAGCGCGCGCACGGTGCCGGATTGGGTGGTGCCGCCGGTTGTGCGCAGGACTTTAGCGGTGAGTCCGCCCGCGGCATTGTCGGCGCCCGCAAGCGCACGTGCCACCGGCGTGCCGCCCTCGAAGACCGTGGTCGGATGGGCGCTGACCAGGCGCGCCAGTGCCGCCACAAAATCGCTTCCTCCACCGACATCGACACCGTCGGCAAGCCACACCAGCTCGACGTCCGGCGTTGCCGTCAGAAAGCGACCCAGTGCCGGCAGCATGTCGGCGCGCTCGACGGCATGCGGTTTCGGCTTGATCTGCTTGAGTCGTACGCGGGCGGCGGCAGGGGATTCCAGCGAGATATCGCGGGTCGGCTCCGACATGGGAATGAGCGCGACCCCACGATGATCCCGCTCGGCGCGTGCGATCAGATCCTCGATCGTGCGCATGCGGATATCCCAGGCCGCAGCAGCCGAGAATCCATCATCAATCAGAAGGGCGAGCGGCGCATTTGCCGTTGAAGTCGCGACCGGAGGATTCCACAGCGGCCCCGCAGCGGCAACGATCACGAGAGCGGCAAGTGTCAAGCGCAGCAGAGTGAGCCACCACGGTGTTCGACGCGGTGTCTCCTGCCTTGGTGCGATGTCAAACAGCAGGTGCGTGGGGGGGAACGTGATGCGCCGTGGCTGGGGCGGAATAAGCCGCAACAACCACCACAGGACCGGCAGGCTCAGCAGCGCGAGCAGCACTAACGGCTGTGAGAACCCGAGCGGAAGCCAGGGCATCATGCGTGCCTCGCGACCGCGCCTGGCACGGCCTGGCTTGCCGTTTGACCCGGGCGACCGCCCATCGTCGCGCCCAGCGGGGGTGCGCCGAGGCGGGCGTGCATGGCTAGCAGGAGGTCGGTCGCCGGACGGTCCGTGCGATGAATGGTAAAGCTCCAGCCGAGGCGGTCCGTTTCGGCTCGGATGCCAGCGCGATGGCGGGCGACACGCGCCGCGTATTCCGACTTCCAGGCTTCGGCGCGCCCTGCCGTAATGGAGCCTGCCCCTTCCGGTTCGATGAATTCGACTCTTCCGGAATAAGGAAACGTCTCTTCCGCGGGGTCGACGATCTGCACGGTATGGCCAGGGGCGCCATTGGCTGACAGCGAGCATATGGTTGCGCACACCTCGGCCGTCGGGCTCCAGAAATCCGACACGATGACCATTTCGGCAACCGCCGACAGCGCAAAGGAAGCGGGCAGGCTGGGACGTTCACTCCCGTCATGGATGATTGCGTTGGCGAGCTTGTCCAGAACGTTCCGGCTGCCGGTCGGTCGCATGAGGTTTGGTACACCGACACGCTCGCCCGCCTGCACCAGAATTTCGGCAAGGGCGAAGGTGACGACCAGAGCCCGATCGAGCTTGGCTTCCTGTGCCAGCGGAGAGCGAAACGACATGGAGGGGGAACGGTCCGGCCATAGCCAGACCGTGTGTGCCGCCTCCCATTCCCGTTCTCGCACATAAAGGTGGTCGTCGCGGGCGGACCGGCGCCAATCCACGCGACGTGCAGGCTCGCCGGAGAGGAAGCGGCGATACTGCCAGAAATTTTCTCCCGGACCTGCTCGCCGGCGCCCATGCAGCCCGTGGATTATCGTTGCGGAAATGCGGCGAGCTTCCAGGATGAGACGGGGCATGGACTCCGCCAACGCGCGTGCGGCACCGCTCGCGTGCTGCGTCGCCCTGATTTCCCGCTTGTCCGCGCGTCCCGTGACCGCCATCGCCCTATCCGACGCGCGCCTTGAGCTTGCCGATGACGGCGTCCATGGTCTCGCCGTCGGCGCGGGCAGCAAACGTAAGTGCCATGCGGTGCTTGAGGATGGGCTCGGCCATGGCGAGAACGTCGTCGACGGAGGGCGAGAGCCGGCCATCGAGGAGCGCGCGCGCGCGCGCCGCGAGCATCAATGCCTGGCTGGCGCGCGGGCTCGGTCCCCAGGAAATTACTTTGCCGATATCGCCGGATTCAGGTCCTGGCCGCGCGGCGCGCACGAGGCTCAGGATCGCATCCACCACCGATTCGCCAACAGGCAACCGCCGCACCAGGCGTTGCGCGGCAATGAGTTCATCGGAGCTCATTGTGGGCTTCGGCTTGCTCTCTTCGGTACCCGTGGTGTCGAATACGATCCGGCGTTCCGCGTCACGATCCGGGTAGTCGACATCGATCTGCATCAGGAAACGATCAAGCTGCGCCTCGGGAAGCGGGTAAGTCCCTTCCTGCTCAATCGGGTTCTGGGTCGCGAGCACATGAAAAGGGCGTGGAACATCGTGACGGCTGCCCGCAACCGTGACGTGCTGTTCCTGCATCGCTTGCAGCAACGCGGACTGCGTGCGCGGGCTCGCGCGATTGATCTCGTCAGCCATCAAGAGCTGGCCGAAGATCGGACCGGGGATAAACCGGAAGCTGCGTTTACCGCCCGGACTCTCCTCGAGCACTTCGCTGCCGACAATGTCCGATGGCATGAGATCCGGGGTAAACTGAATGCGGCGTGCATCGAGCCCTAGCACTACCCCCATCGTCTCCACGAGCTTTGTCTTGGCAAGTCCGGGCAGTCCGATCAGGAGGGCATGGCCACCCGACAGGATGGTGATCAAAGCCTGCTCGACGACGCGGTCCTGGCCAAAAATCACTGCGCCGATTGCCGCCTTGGCGGCAGCCACCTGCGCCCCCGTCGCCTCCGCCTGGCGCACAATCATGTCTTCGAGCTTTTCAAGGCCTTCGCTGGCTGCTGCCATTACATTGGCTCCCTGCTACGTCCGAACCGCGCTAGGCTTGCGAGCTTGATCTCAAAAGGGTGCAACATTCAGGCCAATCAACCGGCCACTTTCCTGGACAAGGGCCAGATTCGAATCTCCAAAGCGGGCTGAGGTTATGCCATTTTTTCCATTGCGTGCGATCCTGCTTGCATGCAGGTCAGCCACGCTCGCGGCAATTCCGGGGATCCATCAAGATGCGGTTCGCTTGAATTTGCGCTTTTCCGGCCAAAACTAGGCTTTTTGCGACCGTGAAATAAGCTTGCGAGTGATCACGATCGCGGGAGCAATACTCGGTGGCCCATATAAGTTCCGGGCAAACCATGGCCAAGGCAGGGCAAGCTGGGCCACACGGAAAAAACGGCATGGTGGACGAGGCGATAGTGCAGGGACGTGGAGAGGCAGGGCCTGGTTTGGATGCCCTGGCAGGCGCTGCGCGCGAGGCCGCGCGCAAGGGATTGCCGCCCGTCGAACTTTGGAATCCGCCGTTCTGCGGGGATCTCGACATGCGTATTGCCGCGGACGGCACGTGGTTTTATCTCAAGACCCCGATCGGACGCGCTCCCCTGGTGAAGCTGTTTGCGTCCGTCCTCAAGCGTGAAGACGACAAGTACTTCCTGGTGACACCCGTCGAGAAATGCGGGATTGTCGTAGAAGACGCGCCGTTCGTCGCGGTGGAGCTCAAGGTCCGCCGGGAAGAGGACGGACAGATTCTACACTTTCGCACCAATGTTGATGACTGGATCGCGTGCGGGCACGAGCACGCGCTTCGCTTTGAGTTTCAGAGCGACACCGGCGGCCTCAAGCCCTATCTTCACGTGCGGCGCAATCTCTGGGCCCGCGTTACCCGCGCCTTGCTTTTCGATCTCGTGGAGCTCGGCGAAGAACGCAATATCGCGGGCGAGCGCATGTTCGGCCTCGTCTCCGGGGGCGAATTCTTCCCGATGTCGCAGGCCGAAAAGTTGAAGGATCTCGCCTGATGGATGTGGCACTGCCGAGCGGTGCGAGCGTGTCATCCCATGACTTCTTCTGCCGCGCACGGGCACGATTGAGCCTCGACATACCGGCGGCGCTCAACGACCACACCGCCAACGCCACGCGCGGGGATCTTGATCTCGACCCCTGCTTGTGGGAGCTCGCCGGGGTGCAGGCGACGCGCCCTGCCGCCGTTCTCGTCCCGGTCATCGATCGGCCCGAGCCGCAGGTGCTGCTCACGCTGCGCACCGAGCTTCCCAGTCACCCGGGGCAGATTGCATTCCCTGGTGGCAAGATCGACCCGCAAGACCGATCGCCGGCCGAGGCGGCGCTGCGTGAGGCGACGGAGGAGATCGGGCTTCCCCGCGCGTTGGTCGAACCGATCGGCTACCTCGACCTCTATCTGACTTTTTCCGGCTATCGGATACTGCCGACGGTGGCCCGGGTTGTGCCCGATTACGAGCTTGTTCTCTGCGAGGCGGAAGTTGCCGATGCCTTCGAGGTGCCGCTCGCCTTCCTCATGGACGCGCAGAATCACTCACTTCGCAGCCGCGAATGGAAGGGAGTGACGCGAAGGTACTACGCGATGCCGTTCGGCGACCGCTACATCTGGGGCGTAACGGCGGGCATTCTGCGCAATTTGTACGAACGGATCTACACGTAAGATCATGGTCCGTCCTGTCCTGACCGAAGTGGCCCTGTTCTTTGCCCCGTTCGTCGCCTATGCCATCTTCCTGTGGGCGACACGTTCGGGCGTGCTGCAGTTCGCGAGCTGGCCTCTCTCTCGCGTCGCCTGGCTGCTCGGCGCGGCGTTTGTCCTCATGATCGGAAGCTTCGCGGTGCTTGCGCAATGGGGCGGCGCCCGGCCGGGCTCGACTTACGTGCCGGCGCACTATGAGAACGGCAGGTTCGTTCCGGGGCAGAGCAGGTGAAGCCGGAGCGCCGCCGCCTTGACGCCGCCTGGCTTCGTGAGGCGCCGCTGCGCGAGCTGTTGGCCGTGCTCGACCGTGACGGCGAGGAAGCGCGCGTTGTCGGCGGCACGATCCGCAACACGCTCCTGGGTCATCCGCCCGGGGACATCGATATTGCCACAACTGCCCTTCCGGCAGAAGTGATCAGGCGGGTTGAGGCGGCAGGTTTCAAGGCGGTGCCGACCGGGATCGAGCATGGTACGATCACCGTCATAGCCGCGGGGCGCCCTTTTGAGATCACCACGCTGCGGCAAGATGTCGAGACCTTTGGCCGTCGCGCCAAGGTGGCTTTCGGCCGCGACTGGAAACGGGACGCGGAGCGCCGCGACTTCACCATGAACGCGCTTTCGGCGTCACGCGACGGCATCCTTTACGACTATGTCGGGGGTCTGGGCGACATTGCCGCCCGACGCGTCCGGTTCATCGGTGACGCCGCAAGCCGGATAGCCGAGGATTACCTGCGCATTCTGCGGTTCTTCCGATTTCACGCCGCCTATGGCGAAGGCGCGCCCGATCCGGGCGGGGTCGCCGCCGCCATTGCGGGCCGCGCCGGCCTTGAGCTCTTATCGCGTGAGCGCGTCCGCATGGAGCTGTTTAAGCTGCTTGCCGCCAAGCATGCCGCCGAAGCCGTGGACGTCATGACCGAATCGGGATTGCTGGCCCCGGTGCTTGGTACGGTACCGCTGGTCGCGAGCTTTGCCCGCATGATCAAGATCGAGGCAGCGCTCGAATTACCGCCTGATCCAATTCGCCGTCTGGGCGCGCTGAGCGTCTCGATCACGGAGGATGCCGATCGCCTGCGCGAGCGCCTGCGGACTACAAATATCGAGTATGAACGCCTGAGGTCGATGGGAGATGGCTGGTGGCAGGTCTCTTCGGCATGGGATGAGCAACGCGCGCGCATATTGCTCTATCGACTGAGCCACGGGCGTTTCACCGACCGTGTGTTGCTCGCCTGGTCGCGTTCGCCCGAGGGCCCGGGGGATGCTTCTTGGCATGCGCTTGCAACTTTGCCGGGGCGCTGGGTCGTGCCAACCTTCCCGCTCAGGGCTGTGGATTTCATCAGGCGCGGCCTGCCAAGAGGACCGCGGCTCGGCGCGGCGCTTGCTGCGGCGGAGGAGGCCTGGACAGCTGCGGGGTTTCCGCTCGACTCTGCCGCGCTTGCCGCCATTGCAGACGCGGCCGGCGCCCGGGCGAAATGAGCCGTGGGCGGCTGAGCCGTCGGCGACTCGCTCGCAGCCGATTTTGACATTACATTGCAAGGAAGAGAGCGGTTCATGAAGCCCATTCGTCGTCCCGCCGACATCGCGCGCCGCGCGGCGCAAGCGCTTGCGGGCCGCCGGCCTGCCCACGACGCATTTCGGCGTGAAACCTTCGCATTGCCCCGCGCTGCGGCGCGCGAGAAGGCGCGCGAGATGTTTCGCCGATTTCCCAAGGCTGCCTACATGACGGAGATCGAGTCCTGGCGTGTCTTGCCGGGCGATCGCATAGAGTTCACTGTGCGACGGCTTCCGAGCGCGGATTGACCTGCGAGCAAGCCAATCGTCCCCGCCCTTGATCAGATATCGCTTGCGCAGCTTGCAGCGATTGCTGCGACTGCGCTGCTCACATCGCTGGTCGGCGGGGTCGCCGGATACGGCACCGGGGCGCTGATGCCCCTTGTGCTGGTGCCGATCGTCGGCGCCGAGCCCGTAGTGCCCATCATTTCGATTTCGGCATTGTTCACGAATGCGAGCCGCGTGGCGGCCTTTCGCCACCGGATCGATGTACGCCGGGCGCTCATCGTGCTGGCGAGCTCGGTGCCGACCTGCGCGATAGGTGCCTGGGGGTACACCAGGCTGAGTGGCAGCGGCGCTCTGGTCGTGATCGGCGGTATGCTGATTGCAAGTGTGCCGCTGCGGCGGCTGATGCAACGCCACGGATTGGCAATTTCGCACCGCGCCCTCGCGGTCGCCGCATTTGGCTGGGGCCCCCTCGCTGGCGGCACGGTGGGTGCGGGCATCATCCTGCTCTCGCTGCTGATGGCTGCCGGCCTCGAGGGAGCCGCGGTGATTGCCACCGACGCAGTCGTTTCCATCGGCATGGGCCTCACCAAATTCGTGACCTTCGGGCTTTCCGGCGTGGTGACGGCAAAGATCGTCATGGTCGCAACGCTCATCGGCTGTATGGCATTTCCCGGTGCCTTTGTGGCAAGAGCGTTGGTCGCACGCCTGCCGCTTCACCTGCACAGCGCTTTGCTGGACGCAGTAGTCGTCGTCGGCGGCGCGGTGATGATCGCTAATGCGGTCGCCAGTTGAGAGAAGCTTACGGCCACTTAACCACCGGCGGCAGCGAGGACAGGATGGACTCGACATTGCCGCCCGTGCGCAGTCCGAAGATGGTGCCCCGGTCGTAGAGCAAATTGAATTCAACATAGCGGCCGCGCCGCACGAGCTGTTCCTCGCGTTCCGGCTCGGTCCAGGTCAGCGTAAAGTTTCTTTTTACCAGCTCGGGATAGATGCTGTGAAAGGTGCGGCCGACCTCCTGGGTGAATGCAAAATCGGCATCCCAATCACCGCTGTTGAGGTAATCGAAGAAGATGCCGCCGATGCCGCGCATCTCCTGCCGATGCTTCAGATAGAAATAGTCGTCGCACCATTTCTTATACTTTTCGTAAGGTGCGACCACGGCGTGCGCGTCGCACGCGGCCTTCATTGCCGCGTGAAACGCGATTGCATCCGGGTCGTCCTGGCGACGGCGGCGAGCGAGCACAGGGGTGAGGTCCGCGCCCCCGCCAAACCAGCTCCTCGTGGTCACCACGAATCGGGTGTTCATATGCACCGCGGGGACGTGCGGGTTGTGCAGATGGGCAATCAGAGAAATGCCGGAGGCCCAGAACCGCGGATCAGATTCGGCACCAGGGATTTCGCCCCGGAACTCGGGGGCGAACTCGCCGAACACGGTCGAGACATGAACACCCACCTTCTCGAATACGCGACCCTTCATGATCGACATTTCGCCGCCGCCGCCGGGCGCGCCGCTGTGGTCGGCGCGCGTCCACGGCGTGCACAGGAAATGCCCGGGCGGCCGTTCGGAGAGGGGCGCGCCCGTCGGCAGTGACGCCTCCAAAGCTTCGAAGGCTGCGCAGATCTCATTGCGAAGCGTCCCGAACCAGTCTCGAGCGCGGTCCTTACGAATCGGCAGGAGGGCAGCGTCCACGGCTAGCTCGATATTCTGTCGAACGGCATGTCGATTTGCTTTTGCACCATCTGCGCTCGAATGTCATGCGATGCTGATGTCGTCGGCACAACATTGCCGCTGCGAGTGGCGGAAATGCACAAAATTAAATCGTGAGGACAGGCGAAAAATTTTGGCATGCGAGGCACTATTTTGCCATTGTTTGAGGGAACTCTGCCGCGCGTGGGGGATCTGGGAGTGGGATGTCGCCTCCGCTTGCTTGGGGAAACCGGCGAGCGGAAATTGGCGGCAAGCGCCAGCGAGCGAGGCGGGTGAGGGGCAGCGCCTAGGGCGTGAGAGTGTCCTTCACCCGCCTCGTGTCATCCGGCGATTTCATCATGCTCCGCCGAGACCGGATAACTTGGCTCAGGCTCCAAGATTCTGCTTCGATCCACAATCCACAATAAGGTGTAACGTCTGTCGATAGCCCCGTTGTGCGCAAATGCGGCTGGACTCGTTAATCGGTCAGGACCGTCTGCCGCAGGGCCTCTCCTGCTGCCATGGCGGCAGCCATCGCGACATTGAGCGAGCGCAGGCCCGCCCGCATCGGGATGACCAGAGTGACGTCGGCGGCGGCGCGCACCTCATCGGTCACCCCTGAGGACTCGCGACCAAACAGCAAGATATCATCTTCCTGAAAGACGTGATCGAGGTATGACCGGGTTGCCCGGGTGGTGAACAGGATCAGCTGGGCATGCTCGGCATGCCGCCATGTTTCGAACGCCTGCCAGCTTGCGTGACGGGTAATGGCCACGCGATCGAGGTAATCCATACCCGCCCGTCGGAACGAGCGATCAGTGATTGGGAAGCCGGCCGGCCCGATGATATGTGCTTCGGCCCCAAGACATGCGGCCAGGCGAAGGATGGTGCCGGTGTTCTGGGGGATGTCGGGCTGGAAAAGCGCAATCCGCATGGCCGGGCTCGCAGCTTGCAGCGTATGTCACCGGCAAGGCACATAGCAGCCGAAAAACCTGCTTAGCAAAGACTGCTGCAACGCGCATCCGATGTGGCGGCGGCCCACTTGCGCTCCATTGGCAAGGGTGCCAATAGATCGCCGCTCGACCGGCAACTCGGCTGCTGCTCGCGGCTTCTAGCTCGCAGAAGCCGAAGAGCGGCAGGTCGCTCGCCGCCGCAAGGCGGCGTCGCCGTGTCGGGGCACATGAAGTCGCGGTGCTCCAGCGAGTCAAGTTGCGCAGCCGCACGGCTGCGGGGGCCAGGGATCAGCCAAGGGGTTACACACGTGACCACGATGTCTTCGACCGAGCCCAGTCGGCGGGATTTTCTGTTTATAGCAACCGGCGTGGCCGCAGCGGTTGGGACCGCGGGCGCGCTGTGGCCGCTTGTAGCGCAGATGAATCCGGATGCTTCGACCATTGCCGCCGGCGCACCCATCGAGGTCGATCTTGCGCCGATTGCCGAGGGGCAAGTGATCAAGGTGTTCTGGCGGAGCAAGCCGATCTTCATCAATCACCGCACCAAGAAGCAGATCGAAGAGGCCCAGAACGTTGACGTGGCGAAGCTGCCGGATCCGCAGCCGGATTCCGCGCGCGTCAAGCCCGGGCATGAGCAATGGCAGGTCCTTATTGCGATCTGCACGCATCTCGGGTGCATTCCGCTCGCGGATCAGGGTCCCTATGACGGCTATTTCTGCCCCTGCCATGGCTCGGTCTACGATACGTCGGGACGTATCCGGCAGGGACCCGCGCCTCTGAACCTTGCGCTTCCCACCTACGAATTTCTCTCCGACACCAAGATCAGGATCGGCTGACAGCGTCTCTACTCTATCTTCATTCCTTCCGGGCTTTCATCATGAGCGGACACACGACCTATCAGCCGAAGAACGCATTCATGCAATGGTTGGAGCGGCGGCTGCCGATTGCCGGCCTCGCCTACTCTTCGTTCGTGGTCTACCCGACCCCCCGCAATCTGAATTACTGGTGGACCTTCGGCGGCATTCTCGCCTTCATGCTGGGCGTGCAGATCGTCACCGGCGTCGTGCTCGCGATGCACTACACGCCGCATGTCGACTACGCGTTCAATTCCGTCGAGCAGATCATGCGTGACGTCAATTATGGGTGGCTGCTGCGTTACCTGCACGCGAACGGCGCCTCGATGTTCTTTCTCGCCGCCTATATCCACATGTTTCGCGGCATGTATTACGGCTCTTATAAGGAGCCGCGCGAGGTGCTGTGGATATTGGGCGTGATCTTGCTGCTGCTCATGATCATCACGGGCTTCATGGGCTATGTGCTGCCGTGGGGGCAGATGAGCTTCTGGGCAGCCACTGTCATTACCAACCTGTTCTCGGCGATTCCTCTGGTCGGGGAGCCGATCGTGAC
>Ga0306925_10000464_pt1 | contig 29169 bp, 22 predicted proteins | sample flu12Cox44000176_FD_203755 | JGI IMG/M metagenome (GOLD analysis project Ga0306925, IMG submission 203755) | Lab enrichment of tropical soil microbial communities from Luquillo Experimental Forest, Puerto Rico - flux8day.12C.oxic.44.000.176 (v2)... | ecosystem: Environmental > Terrestrial >... | reverse complement strand
CGGGACCCGGTGGCGGAGTCCGCGGGCCTGCCGGTGACCGGACGGCTGGGCACCGCACCCGTGGGGTCCGCGCCGGTCACCTTCGCTGGCGCGGGGACCGGCCAGGAGCGGTTGCTGGCCGGCCCGGTCAGCCCCGCGGTGGAGTATCTGACGATGCAGGCGGCCGGAGGGCCGGTGTACAAGCTCTGGCCGGTGGCATGGCACGGGCACCGCTATGTCGGGCTGGTGGTGCCGAGGAACCTGGCGGTGGCCCGGTTCACCGCCTACTCGGCGCACAGCGAGCTGGCCCACGCGATCCCGTTTCCGGTCAATGGCTTCCCGCTCATAGTGTCCTGGCTGTTCCCCGGCGCCGCGTCCCCCCCACCAGTCTCCATGGGGGTCAACAGCAGCGGGAACAGTACCTATCGGTGGTGGGACGTAGAGGCCCAAATCGGGCCATGGGGGACTTGCCTGGTACAGACCGCGGGCGCCGGCCAGGTCTCCTGCCGCCCCACCAGGTCCTATCCGCCGGACGCGGTCATCACGGTGATGACCGATCGCTGGCGGGGCCTGCACGCCGGGATCACCGGCGCTGCCGTCGCCTATATCAAGCTCAAGCTGCGTGACCGCAAGACCGCCCGGCTGCCCGTGATACACGTCGGCGGCCAGGGCTTTTGGGCGTTGTCGGTGCTCAGGCACCCAGGCCCGGTGGCCAGCTGGACCGCCTACGACACGGCCGGGCACCCGGTCGCGGGCGGCACCGGCCCACCGGGCTGACCGCCGTAGAGCGCGGCCACAGAGCCGTCAAACCACGGGCCCACCAGGCACCACGACTAGGAGCAACGGATGAAGCTGTCACCATGCCCGCATTGGGCAGTCACCAGGTCCCGGGTCGTCGCGGTGCTCGCCGGAAGGAGCTGCGTAGCAGCGGTCATGGCAACGGCCGGGCCCGCCGCCGCGGTCGGCCCGGCGCGGCTGGGAGCGAGGCAGGCGCAACCGCGCTGACGCGCGGGTACCCGGCGCCGCGCACAACGCGCGTTGCCACCTGATGCCGGCCGGGCAGCGCGGCCAGCCGCGTAACGGCGCACCACGCGGCGCCTGCGCCAGCGAGGGCTACGGCACCGCTGTCCCCTGGCAATCCGGCCGGCCAAGCACGTAATCGCCCCGGTCCACACCGCTCGGCGGGCCGAGCCCGACGGTGACCGCTCCACCTCCCGAGGCTGACCGGCCGATCATCAGTGACCCGCCGGAGGCTTCGGCGATACGCCGTGCGATATCCAGGCCAAGGCCGGTGGAGCCGGTACCGGACCGGCCACGCTCGGTGGGGTCGGACTGCGGGAAGCCGGGGCCCTCGTCCGAGACGACCAGCCATGCTCCGCCTGGTTCGCGCTCGCTGAGCCTGATGGCGCAGCCCGCGCCATCGGGCGTGTGCGCGAACACGTTGCCAAGCAGGATGTCCGCGCATGTCGCCAGGTCCTCACGGGACATACGCACCCGTAGCCGCCGGACGGCCACATCCACGGTCATCCGGCGCTCGGTGTCCTCGGCGAGCGGCAGCCAGAAGGCGGCCCGCTCCGCGACCACCCTCCCGGCCTCGCACACCGCCTCGTCGGCTGAGCCGGCCGGGCGGCGGGCATCGTGGATGATCTTGCTTACCGTGTACTCCACGGCGCCGACGTCATCGAGAAGCTGGGCTTTCCCGGCGGTATCGCGCAGCGACTCGGCGTCGATGCGCAACGCGGTGAGTGGGGTGCGCAGGCGGTGCGACAGGTCGGCGACGGTTTCCCGCTCGTGGGCAAGCAGTTCGCCGATGCGGGCCGCGAGGTGGTTCAGCCCGGCGCCCACGCGGCGGACCTCGGGAGGTCCCGCCAGGCCGGCTCTGGCGGATAGGTCTCCCAGGGCAAGGCGGTCGGAAACTCGCGCCGCGGCGGCCAGCGGGCGCACGAGGGAACGGCCAAGCTGGTCGGCCACGGCCACACTGAGCGCGAGCAGTCCGAGCCCGACGCATCCCAGCAACAGCCACGCCCGGGCCACCCCGCGGCGCAGTTGCGATTGCGGCACGAAGGTGCGGATGACCGCGGCTCCGGCGGGCAAGCCTTCCACGGCTATCAGAATCTGGACGCCCGCTGGCGTGGCGGTGGTGAAGCTGCGGCCGCTGGCAGCCAGCCGCACGGCCGCGGACCGGGGGGCGGTAACCCCCAGTTCGCGCCCGCCCGGAAGGAAGACCGTGATGGGCGTGGTGCCATCCTCGGCGTTTATCTGGTCGACCGCCAGCCGGAGGCTGCTGGGCTTGAGCGTGGCCACCAGCGGCGTCATGCCCTGGGCCTGGATCGTGGCGGCGCTGACCGCGCGGTCCGCCGCCTGTGTCCGCAACACGATCGCGAGCGGCAGCAGGAAGGAAACCAGCACGAGCGAACTGGTCGCGATCACGAGGAAGATGATGCGCAGTCTCATCTGGGTCCGCAGAGCTTGATGCCCACGCCACGTATGGTGTGCAGGTAACGCGGCCGCTGGGCGGTCTCTCCCAGCTTCCTGCGCAGCCACGAGAGATGGACGTCCACCGTCCTGTCGGCACCGCCGTAAGGCATCCGCCAAACGTGCGTGAGCAGGTCCCGCCTGCTGACAACCTGCCCCGCGTGCCGGGTCAGGTAGTGCAGCAGGTCGAACTCGCGCCTGCTGAGGTCCAGGGCCACCCCGTCGAGCGTGACCTCGTGCGCGCAGGCATCCAGCCGGAGGCCGCCAACCTCAAGTAGCTCCCCGGCCTTGGGGCTGCCCACCTCGGCACGCCGCAGGACCGCCCTGACACGGGCCTCGATCTGGTCCGCGCCGAACGGCTTGATCACGTAGTCGTCCGCTCCCGCGTCCAGTGCCCGGACGATCTCAGCTTCGTCGTCGCGCGCGGTGATCACCAGCACAGGCACCGTGCTGACGGAGCGGATCATGCGCAGCGCCTCATGCCCTCCGAGGTCGGGCAGCCCGAGGTCGAGCAGTACCGCATCGGGCCCTGCCTCGAGCACATGTTGCAGCGCGACCATTGCCGTGGGAGTGCTGGTGACTACATGACCACGTTCCGACAAAGCGCGAATAAGTGCGCCACGGATCGCGGCATCGTCCTCTACCAGCAACAACTGGGCCACAATAAGACGTTAACCGCCGCTGCTCATGGAAAGAAAGGGAGCGGGCTCAAATGAATTTCTCATAAATGAACGGCTTGAGCCCACCTTTACACGCACTTAACACCTCCCGCGTGAGCCTTGGCTTGTGCACGGTCGCATGCTCCTCGGTGTGGCAGCCTGGCTGGTCGGGGCGAGTGCCGCGACCGGCGGCAGCCTGCTCGCGGTGAGCATGCTCGGGCAGGGCATGACCCCTGGCGGGGGAGACGAGCAAAGCGTCACAACGGTCAACCGCGCGCTGGCGAAAGAGGCCGCGGAACGGGCCGCGGCCATGCCGCGGCATGCCGTCCCGCGGAAGGCCGCGCGCGGTGGGCCGTCACGGATGGCCCGCCGCAGGGACTCATTGCCGCCCGCTCGCCGCGGGGCTCCGGTGCCGGTGGCCCGCCATTCGGCACCGCCGCCCTCCCCCGGTGCAACCGGCGGTACCGTGCTCACCTCCCCGGGTGGCACGCTGGTGGCAAGCTGCGCCGGCGCGCGTGCGTACCTGGTGTCATGGAGTCCCCAGCAGGGTTTCGGATCGACCGGCGTCATCCGCGGGCCCGCCACCAGCGCCCGGGTGACGTTCACCGGCGGGCAGCTCACGGTCACCATGATCGTGTCCTGTGACGCAGGGGTGCCTACCGCGACGGCCACGACCGTGAGCACTGGCGACAACGGCACTCGCACATCGGCCGGTGACGGCGATTAAGCGGGGCTACCGGCGGACTTGTGCCTGCGGTGGATTTGTGCCCGCTCCAGGATGAGCGCGAGGGTCGGGCAGGTGGCAGCGGCCCGCCGCGCGTGCAGGACCAACGCTGGCGGGATCACCGCGGAGCGCAGGATGGGATAGCCCCACGGGTCCAGTTCGATGATTTCCGGCAGGAGTTCGGCGCAGACCCCGTGGCCGCGGCAGGCGATCGGATTGACCCGCAGTTGGTGGCTCATGTCCAGTCCCAGTCTTCTTCCCCGTCTCCCGGAATCGGGAGAAGCGGCGCGCGGCGCACACCGTCGCACGGCCCGCACTGGTCGTGCCAGCGTGCGTCCGCGATGAAGGCGCGCATCGCGCTGCGTGCAAGCTGAGTTGCCCCATCGGGGTGCCGGCAGGCACCCCGGCCCTCGATCAGCGGAAGGAGGGCCGCGATGGCGTCGACCGCCCTTCCCCGGCCGCCCTGGAAGGCAAGGTCGGCGACCCCATCGGCCAGAGCAGGCAGCCCCATCAGGCACGGGCCGCACTGGCCAGCGCCCTGTTCGGCGAGGTAGCGCATGACCCGTGCGGTCTCGGCAAGACCGCAGGACGAGCCGGGCAGCGCGACAACGACGCCCGCCCCGAGCGCCCCGCCGGCGGCTCGCAGGCCGGCCTGCGTCATCGGCACCGGCCATGCCACCTCCACGGGCAGCCACGCACCGAAAAACCCGCCGATGAGCAGCGCCTGCAGGTCCTCGGCAGGGCCGCCTGCCAGGGCCACCACCTCACCGGCGGCGGTGCCAAGCTCGATCTCATAGACCCCTGGCCACCGGACCGCACCATCCACGGTGACGAGCATCGACCCCGGCGCCGAGGGCAGCCCCGCGCTGCGGAACCAGCGATCTCCATGGCGCGCGATCAATGCCACATGAGCCAGGGTCTCGACGTTGTTCACCAGGGTGGGCCGCCCCCGCACGCCGCTCTCATGAGGGCGCGGCGGGGAAAACGTCGGCTTGGCGGGCCCACCGTTCAGGTACTGCACGATCGAGGACTGCTCGCTGGAAACGTAGCGGCCGGGGATGCCGGTGACCTGGATGGGCACCGGGTCGAGCCCGGCGTGCCTGCGCTCCGCTACCGCGGCCGCCAGGCCGTCGATCAGGTCATGCTCCTGCCGGTGAACGCACAGGTGCGCCTCGGTCGCACCGACCGCATCGGCCGCCAGCGTGATGCCGTCCAGGACGAGGTGCGGCAGGTAGCTCAGCAGTAGCCGGTCCTTGGCACTGGCCGGCTCCCCTTCCGCGCCGTTGGCAACCACGACCGCCTCGCCACGCCCTGCCACGGAACGCATCTTGCGCCCGGTTGGAAAGCCACTCCCGCCCCGGCCGGTGAGGCCGGCCGCCTCCACGATGTCGATGAGGCGCTCCGGCCGCCGGTTGCCTGCCGGGCCGCGCAGCCACAGCGTCCCGTATTCGCGCTCGTGCCCGGCCAGCCCGAGGACAAGGTCGCGCCCGACACCAGCGAGCAGGCGTGGCAAGGCCGCGTTGTCCGCCTGTGGGGAAGGCGGCGCGGTCACCGTCATCGGGTACCCGCCCGCGCCGCCGTGGCGAGGCGCCAGGTCGCTGCCACCACGACCGCGGCAACGCAGCCAACGGACGCGGCGAAGACCCAGAGCGTGCGCCGGTCGGTGCCCGTCCCCAGCCCATGTATCAGGGCGACCGGCCAGCAGGCGTAGGCCAGCCAATGAAGCCCGCGCCAGGCCCGGAAGCCCAGCCGGTTGCGCAGCAGGCTGGTCACCAGGACCGCGATGAGCAGGTCCGCCGCCACCGCGCCCAGCCCGAGCCAGGGCGACTTGTAGGACGAGACGAAGGGGATGACCGCGGCCGCGGCTGGGATGGACGTATAGGTGTCCACCACGGTGGTGCCGACATGCAAGGTCAGGAAGATCAGTACAAGCAGGGTTATGTTCCGGTGCAAGCCGACGGTGAGGAACCGGGGCCAGTTCTCGCTGGCGAAACGGCCTGCCGTGACGATCCCGAGCAACATCGTGCCGGTAAGCAGCAGCAATGTGACCAGCCCGGTCGCCCGGGTGGCATACCAAAGGACCGGTCCGTTGAGAGCGAAACTCATGCGTGGCTTCCTTCGCCGGTGGTGTCGGCCGGCCAGCCCGCAACCGTGACGATCTCTCCGCCACGCCCCGCCAGGCGGGCGGGCAGGTGCTGGCTCGCCAGCCACCCGGGCGCCCGTTCGCTGCGGATGATCGCCGCCGTGCTCGCCGTGTTCGCAGCGACGCAGGTGGCAGCGGCAACGCTGACCGTGCGCCAGCAGGAGTTCGCGGGCATTCCGGTGCTGGGTTCGATGATGTGATGCAGCCGGGCTGCCCCTCGCGACCAGGCCCGGACCTTGGTGGACGAGGTGGCCAGGCCCCCGCTGCGGATGGTTACCACGGTGTCGTGCCGGGGCGCGCAGGCCCCGGCCGCAACCTCGGTCTCGGCACCGGCCGCGGCACCGTCGAATCCCCGGTTGTCCATGATCCCGACCAGCCAGCCCTGGTCCGGTGGCTCGCCCGCCACCGCGATGTCGCCGCCCAGGTTGACCAGAGTTCCGCAGTTCACCGAGGCGGCGATCCGTGTCGCCGCGCGGTCGGCGGCCAGGGCCTTGGCCGTCGCCCCCAGGTCGAGCACGACTCGGCGCGGGATCCTGATTTCGCGCCGTTCACGGTCGAGGTCCACGGCCCGCCACCCCGGCGCGGGTACTGCGGGCCGCGTCAATGGGCTGGTGTCCCGCCGGGCCGCAGCGAAGTCGCGGTCATAGCCGAGCCGCGCCAACGAGCGCCCACAGGTCGGATCCACATCGCCGTCGGTGGCATCCGCTGCGGCGAGCGCCGCCGCCACGGCCTCGGCCAGCAGTGCACTGACCCGCACCGGCCGCCCATGGGCGTGATTGACCCGCCATAGTTCAGCGTCCGCGCGAAACCTCGAGCAGGCCCGGTCGATCGCCGCCAGCTCCGCGCCGAGGAGCGCGCGGGCACGATCGGTGCAGCTGGCATCGGTGACGAGCAGGCTGGCCGACGTGCCGAGGGCGGTGAAGTGCACGGCGCCAAATGACATCGCGGGTCAGCCTCCGCCTGACCCGCCCGAGGTGGTAACCGGCGGAGGTGGCGGTGCCGGGGCCGGCGCGGCGGGTGCCGGGGCCGGCGCGGCGGGTGCCGGGGCCGGGGCGGCGGGTGCTGCGGCCGGCGCGGCGGGTGGCGGTGGCGCCGGTGCGGCCGGTGGTGCGGCGGGCGGTGCCAGGGCGGGGGCACTCGCGCGGTGATGACGGTGGTGGTGCTTTGGCTTGTGCTGTTTATGTGCGGGGTGGGCCGCGGCGGCGTGGATGGCTGGCTTGGCGCTGTGCTGTGCACTGACGGGCTTGGTCGCGCTGTGGGCGGTGCGGGCGAACAGCGCTACGAAGCTGACCGCAACGACCGCGCTGACCTCAGCGGCCCGCCAGGTCAGCTTGGAGAGACGCCGAAGCCCGGCGTTCCGCCCGGCGTATGCGGGGTGGCCGGGCCAGACCGGATAGCCGGTGTAGGGATCACAGTCTGCCCAGCCGTGGCGCCAGAATGGCGCCGTGTACGCGGGATAGGAGGGCTGCGGGGGAACGCTTGGATGGCGCCGGAAGGGGTCATGCCCCACCCAATTGGCAGGGCGATACTCCAGGGCCCCCCCGCCCGCCGCGTGGCCGCCTTGGTGGTCCGGGTAGGGGCCCTGCGCCGCCCAGCCCGCCGGGCGGAGCCCGGCGGGGTCGCTGTCACCGGGGAATCCGCGCGGATTCGGGTCCGCTCCGGGCCAGCCGGCCGGGCCGGGCCCAGGAGCGTGGGAAGGTTCGGGCGGTTGTACGTGGTCTTGGCTCAGCCCTAGGCCGGACCAGCGCGGCGGCCGGGCCTCGGCCGGAGGAGCCGCGGGCTGGCTGGGGTGGTCCTGACGCGGGCCGAATGCCGCCCAGTCGGTGTGGCGGGCCTGCCAGGGCCTGTGGTCTGCCGGTGTTTCATAGCTGTCACGCATATCTGGCAGCACAGCACGGCCACTGTTAAGGGCTCCTGAAGAGGTTTTCAACAAGTCCTGCGGTCGGCGGTGAGGATCTCGGAGCCGTCGAGACGGGTCCGCCACCACTGCGTGGGGCCCGCCGTAGCTGTTCGCATCTTCTGTACGGTACGGTACCGTACTGTTATGGCTCTTGAGGGGGCGCTGGTGCGCGCTGACGACGGCGCCGAGCGGCAGACAAGGGGCAAGCCCAGGGAACGGGCCATCTTGTCGGCGGTCATCGACCTGCTCGGTGAGGCCGGGTATGAGGCCATGACCATGGACGCCGTGGCCGCCCGCGCACACGCCAGCAAGGCCACGATCTACCGGCGCTGGCCGGGCAAGGCCGAACTGGTACGCGCCGCGGTTGATGCGCACGTGGCGGGGCGAGTGCTCGGCACGGCCGACACCGGCAGCCTGCGGGGCGACCTGCTGGCGGTTATGTGGGCGATGCACGGCCACCTCACCCCGCAGTTCCTGGCCATGATGAGCGGCCTGGTCCACGCGATGCGCGCCGACAGCCAGCTCGCGGCCAGCCTCCGGTCGCTGTTCGAGGAGGACTCGGTATCCGGGCAGATCGTGGACCGCGCGGTAGCGCGCGGGGAACTGCCCGCCGGCGCCGCCAGGAAGCTCGCGCGCCTGGTGCACGAGGTGATCGAGGCCCAGATCTTCCGCCAGATGACGACCGCACAAGGGCTCGACGACGCCTTCGCCCAGCACGTCGTCGATGACATCGTCCTGCCCCTGCTGGCAGGCACCCTCACCGCGCCCGCGTAATGAGCCGACAGGAGCAGCCATGTCCCTGGCAACCTTCGATTCCCAGCACCTGGGACAGTTCACCCGGCACTTCGAGGACCTCTTCTACGCCGGCGACCCCGGCGCGATGACCGCCTTCTATACCCGGGATGCCCACCTGATGGCCGAGGGCATCCACCCGCTGCAAGGTCACGCCGCGATACGGGAATTCTGGGACGCCGCCATCACCCGGACGCTGGCAGCCGGGGCCCAGCGCACCATCCGGCTGCACGAATCCCATTCCTCCGGCGGGCTGGGCTACGCCCTGTGCAGCGTAACGGTCCAAATCCCGCCGGCGGGCGACAGCCCAGACGCTGGCGGCGGCATAAGCCGGGCGGCCTGGGATGCCACCATCTGGCGGCGCGACGCGGACGGCACCTGGCGCATCGCCGTCGACATCTCCACTCCCCTGCCGCCACCACTCCCGGGCAATCAGGGCCTTGGACCTTGACTTCCCGGGCGGGGTGGTCGGTGGGACTTACCTGCGTCACGTCCATGTGCAACCGCAAATGCGCTAATCCTGCAAACGCACCGTATTGGATGGCAGCCGAGCGTAGCCTTTTCCCCGAAATCGTCGGCTCGGTCAGGCTGGCCGCGAGCGGGCACATGGAGGATCCATGGTGACCGGTGCGTTGTTCCTCATGCTGGTTCTATTAGCGTCGTTGCTGGCGGCGTTCATCTACCAAATTGTCACGACGCCTTTGACCGCCGTCGACGCTCCGACGGTCGCCAGGGCCGCGGCGGCATCCGCAGCGGCCCCAGAACTGCCGGTCAGGCGGTCACGCGTCTCCGCTGCCACCGGGCCGGCGCATCCGCCCACCGCGGCGGGGGCTTCTCGGACGCTGCCGTCATGGAGCGCATCGGCGCTGACGATCGCCGGCCTGGCCGCCGTCGCCCTCGGCGGATGGCTGTTCCTTCACATCGCGCATGGGGCGGCTGTCTGCACACACCAGGCGATCGAGGTCTGCTCGCAGGGGTTCGTGCTGCTCACCGGCACCCAGCTGGCTGGTGGCGCCGTCGCCGTGGCCGGCATGAGCGCTCTGGTCATTGCGATCGTCCTCGCCCTGCGCTAGCCGCGGTACTCGGCCCTGCCGACGGTCGAAGGTCATGCGCCGCCAATACGGCGATTGAGGCCGGCTCCCCCGACAATCGTTAGCAGTCCGCGTCACCTTGCCCAATGCCGATCACCAGCAACGGCCAATACCGGGTCAACCCGGAACAGCCCGGCAAGAGGCGCTGACCTATTTGTTAGCGGGCGACCGCCTGGATGTCGGGCAACGACCGGCCAGCAGATCGTTATTAGTTCATTCCGCAGGCCAGCTCGAACCAACCGCCCGCCAGTCCCGCAAGGCCGAATCGTCCACAGCCGGTTCGTCGGCGGCCGTCACCAGCACGGCGACACGCGCACGGGCCTCGGCCGTCATGTCGGACGAGACACCGACCGAAACACCGATGCGCACACCGACCGCGGTTCGCCCGAGGCGGGCAGCTGTTCCCTTTGGCGGCAGCAACATCCTGGTCCCCGTGATGCCGACGGGCACCAGTGGCACGCAAGCCGCCGCAGCCAGGCGGGCGGCGCCGCGGTGGAACTCTCCTATCTCCCCGTCCCGCGACCGGGTTCCCTCGGCGTAGACGATCACGTCCCGCCCGGCCGCGAGCAACCGCGCGGCGGCGGCAAGGTCGGCGCTGCCGCCGCCGGACCGCCGCACGGGGAACGCCCCGCACAGTACCCGGCAGATCCACGGCCGCAGGCCCCCGCGGAACCAGTAGTCCGCCGCCGCCGCGACGGCCGGCCGGCGACGGGCCGGCAGCGCCGCTATCAGCGCGGCCGTGTCGGCGTGCGAGCTGTGATTGGCCACGATCACGCACGCGCCGGCCGGCAGCCGGGCCGTACCGCGCACCCGCAGGCCGCCCGTCACCGTGAGGACCGCTCGCCATAGTGCCTTCCGCGCCACAGCGCCCGCAAGGACAGGCGCGCCCAGCGGATCGCCGCTCACAGGATCACCGCCAGCGCCAGGACCACGAGCAGCGAGTCGATCCGGTCGAGCAGCCCGCCAAAGCCCGGCAGCCAGTGGCCCGCGTCCTTAACCCCGGCTCCGCGCTTGATCATCGACTCCAGCAGGTCGCCGAGCGGCGCTCCGACCGCGACCGCCGCCACATGCGCGGGGGTGAGCAGGCCGCCGGTCCCGGCCAGCGCGGCCGCCGCGGCCAGTGCTGCGATCCCGGCCAGTGCCCCGCCGGCCGCGCCGGTCCAGCGCTTCGCGGGCGACAGCGGCGACAACGCGGGCCCGCGGCACAGGCGCCCGGCGCACCATGCGCCGACGTCGGCCACCGAGACCGCGAAGACCATCGGCAGCGCGGCGGCGTGGAGCAGGACAAGCCCGCTCAGCGCCGCGAGCCAGCCGACCCCGAACACCCCGGCCGCGGCCCGGCGCGCTCCCGCGCCGGCATCGCCGCCGAGCACCGGGACCAACGCTGACGCGAGCATCATGGCCGCGAGCACCCGGAGTAGTTCCCCCGGCGTCCGCCACGCAGCCAGCGGCAGGATCAGTGCGGCGGCCGCGACCACCGCCGTATCGGCGGGCCGAAGCCTCGCGAGCCGCCCGTACTCGACCGCAGCGACCACGCCGAGCCCGGCGGCGAGCCCGGCCGCGCCAGGCGCGCCCGCCCAGAGGCACCCGGCGGCCAGCGGGGCAGACACCAGCCAGGTGCGCCACCGGCGGATCAGTTCCCGGTTCCGCGACGCCAGCGCACCGATGCCGCCGAGCGCGAGCACCCCGGCCATGCATGCCGCACCGGCCTGGCCGCTCATCGGGCACCCGCCGCTATCCGGGCCGAGCGGGCCAGCCGGGCCAGGCGGCATAGCCGGATTACCGCCGTCAGCGCCGAGCCCACCGCGAGCACCGAGAGAAACAACACCCCGAGCCCGGTGACCGCCGTCAGGACAAGGAGCAGGCAGCGCTCGGTCTTGCCGATCGGGCCGCCCTGCAGGCGGCGCAGGCCGGCCCCGGCGCCGGCGAGAGCCACCCACGAGGGCAGCGTGGCGGCGAGTGCCGCCGCAAGGACCAGCGCGGCCGGGGCGAACGCCAGGCAGCCGCCCAGCGCCGCGAGCTCGGCGGCGCGGTCGCCGAGCTCGTTGAGCACGGAGCCGAACGGGGTGGCCCGGTCCCCGTCACGGGCCACCCCACCATCGAGGTTGGCGCAGGCGAGCCGGGCGGCAAGCAGCGTAGCCACCGCGAGGCCCGCGACCGGCCCGGGCCGAAGCAGTGCCAGGGCAACGCCGGCACCGGCGCCGAAGAAAATCCCCGCCGTCGTGATCGCTGAAGGCGGCACGTTCAGCGCCACCAGGCGTTGCCGGACCGGCGCCAGCCGGTCGGCATACCAGGACTTACAGATGTAGAGGCCATCCCAGTAACGGGAGGTTGTACCCGCGGCTGCGCGCGTGGAAGTGTCCATGGCCATCAGCCTCGCGGCCGGCAGCCGTGGTCACATCGGCGCTAGTACTCAACCAGGACGGGCAATACTACTCATGAGTAGCTACTTCGGGCCGTCCCTCATGGTGCCCGGGGGGTCGGTGTCAGCAAGGCCGTGCTCGATGGCATACCTGACCAGTTCGACCCGGTTGTGCAACTGCAGCCTATTGAGCGTGTTCTGCACGTGGTTCTGCACGGTGCGGTGGGACAGCACCAGCCGCGTGGCGATCTGCTTGTAGGACATGCCGGTGGCGACCATGCGGAGGATCTCTGTCTCGCGTTCGGTCAGCTTCGGCGTTTCCGCGCCGTCGCCGGCGGGGGCGGTGGCCAGCCGCCGGAACTCGCCGAGGACCAGTGCGGCAAGCCCTGGGGTGAACACCGCGTCCCCGTCCGCTGTCCGGCGCACCGCGTCGAGGAATTCCTCGCGCACCGCGGACTTCAGCAGGTAGCCCGTTGCGCCCGCCTTCACGGCGTCGAGCACGTCCTGCTGCTCGCCGCTCGCGGACAGGACGAGCACATGCGCCCCGGGGTGTGCGGCGCGCAGGCCCTGTGTCACCTCGACGCCGGACATGTCCGGAAGCTGCAGGTCCAGCACGACAACGTCGGGCCGGGCCGACCCGGCGACCCGCAGCGCCTGCGCGCCGTCGGCGGGCGTCGCGACCACCTCGTAGCCGGCCTCCGTCAGGTCCCGTGCGACCGCGTCGCGCCACATCGGATGGTCGTCCACGACCATGACCCGGATCGGCTCGCCCTGCGCCACGCTTGAACCCTAGCCCGCGGCCTACGACGCGACCACCGGTACCGTCGTCCGGCGCGGGAGGCGCAGCTCGACCTCGGTACCCTCGCCGGGCACGGACCTGATAACGGCGGAGCCACCCAGGTCACGCAGCCGACCGCAGATGGAATGGCTGACGCCGAGCCGGCCGGAGGCCGCCGCCTCGGCCAGCCGGCCGCCCGGTATGCCCGGGCCGTTGTCCCTGATCGTCACCGTGACCTGGCCCGGCTCGTCCTCGACGAGCACCCAGGCCTGCGCGCGCCCACCGCAATGCCGCCGTACGTTGTCCAGCGCCGCGCGGACCGCCGCGGCCAACTCCTCCGCCGCCCCTCTTTCGAGCAGCACGGCCTGGGCTGGCACCGCCACGGTCACCCGCTCCGACTGAGCGGGCAGCAGCAGCGCGCGCAGATCCGCGCTTTTCGACGAGGTTGGCGCGGGCTCGGCCGCGCTGAGGCCGCCTCCCACGCCGGGCCCCACCAGCGTGCGGAGCGAGGCCTCCAGCTGGCCGGCCATCTGGCCGAACTCGGCCGCCTCACCGCCAGCTTCCGCGCCGCGCCGCTGCACCAGCGCCAGCACCTGCAGCACCGAGTCGTGGATGTCCCTGGCCAGGCGTTCACGTTCCCGGCTGGCCGCCTCGACCTGGACGGCGTGCTGGCGCTCCGCCTCCACCTCGGCGGCGAGCCTGGCCAGATGACCGACGATCACCCCGGCCAGCAGCAGCAGCACCAGCCCGTTGAGGACCACCGGGACGGCCCTGTGGTACATCCAGAGATCGCAGCCGCCCAGGATCAGAGCGGCGACCGCGCCGGCTCCGCTGCCGTACCGTATCGCCCAGGCCAGGACCGATCCCGCCATCCAGGTCGCGGTCACGGGCATCACCCCAGCGCGCATGGCGGACGGGTACTGCAACGCGTAGGTGCTCAGCAGCAGGCCGACGCTGACCGCGAGATCTGCGCTCAGCAGCGGCGGGGTGCGACGCTCCGGCCGGGCGTAGGCGACGGTCGTGATCACCGTCCACGCCGCCATCACGGCGAGCGCTGCCCATGCCCAGCCTGGACGCGAATACCTGGCGCTGTTGAGCACGCCGGCCAGCAGCGCCGCATAGCCCAGGCTGGCGAACCGGAATACCGCGAGCGCGCGCCACAGCGGTTCGGAACTTTGCGGTCTCCCGCCTTGCGGCTGGCCGCCGCTGGATTCACGATCGCCGTCACTCCGGGCCGCCCACCGGGGGCGCTTTACCCGCGCACTAGCACACCCCGCCATCATCCCACAGTCCGGACCTGTGTTAGTGGCAGTGCGCGGGGGGAGGGATGGGGCCGTGGCCGGGGATGTGGGCGGCTTGCAACAGGCCACCACTGACCAGGGCGGGTGGCAAGGGGGCGTAGCCGAGGCTGGTGAGCTGATGCTGGCCCCGGCAGAGCGCGTAGACCGCGAAGGCGCTGAGGGTACGCCCCTTGGCCTTGGTGAACCCGGTGGGCAGGGTGGTGCCCTCGCGCGGCACGATCAGGTAGCTGTAGCTGGCCAGCGGGTAGCTGCGCGGGTTTGCGTAGGTGTAGACCTTGTTCAGGTTCTGCTGCAGGAAGTTGCGGCTGTGCGCGTCTTCGTTGATGACCGCCTGGGTCAGCGTGGTGGTGATGCTGGCGGCGGTGGGCAGCACGTACCGGCCGGCCGGGTTGCGGAGTTTGAGCACCGGGATGTGCGCGTTCAGCGGGTAGGCGTACTCGGCGTAGCCGATGGCACCGTTCCCGAAACGGGACGCGATGTAGGCGATGACGTTGTTCGAGCCATTCTCGGCCCTGGCGTGGCCGAACTGGGGGTAGAACTCGGTCGGCCCGCACGGCGGCCTGATACCGGGGTGGACCCTGTCGCAGAACGCATTCCACTGGCCCGGGAACAGGTGCGCCATCCAGCGGGTGAAAAAGTAGGTGCCGCCGTCACCTTCGGCGTGGATCACCGGGGTGATCGGCAGATCCGGCAGGCTGGCGCCGTAGTCACGGGTGATCTGCGGGCTGTCCCAGTTGGTGATCCGCCCGGTGAAGATCCCCATCAGGGTACGGGGGGACAGCCGCAGGTTCGTGACCGGCTGGCCGTGGACGGTGAGGTGGTAGGCGAACGCGGTGCCGCCGGCGGCATCGGGGATATAGGAGTATCCCTGGGACGGGTGCTCGGGCCCGGTCCCGCCCAGCTTGTCGTCGCGGGAGCGGAACGGCGGGTCGGAGGCGGCGAAGTCGTCCTGGTTGGCCATGTAGTCCGCGCGCCCGGCCGCCGACCCGTCGGGGAGGTAGCTCACCACGATCCCCGCCGGGCGGAGGTCTTGCGCCCACTGGTCGATGGCCAGCGACGGCCATGATGAGCCGGAACCGTTGATCGGCACGTAGCTGCTGGCGGCCGCGGGCGCGGCGGTGGCAACTAGCGGGATGGCCATGGCCATCACCGGCACCGCTGCCCGGCGCATGATGTGTGATCGAAAAATGGTAACTGTCATGGCCCCAGTCTCCGCAGCGCCTCAGCCCGGCGCCTGAGCACGGGTACTCATCTTGGGCTAGGTAAGCATCTCAAACTGGGTGCGAAGCTGGTCACCGGGCGTGCACCACTCGCACAGGTGCCCCGGGACATCAGAAACCGGCTCAGCCGGCCGGTGCGAGTCCTCCTAGCGGACGGTGAGCGTCGCCGTGGCGCTATGAACCAGGGAACCGCTGGTCCCGGTGATCCGCAGCGTGTAGGTCCCGCGCGGTGCCGACGACGTCGTCTTCACCGTGAGTGCCGAACTGCCCGGCGATCCGACCGGGTTGGGCGAGAAGACCGCCGTCGTTCCGGCCGGCAGACCTGCCACGGTGAGCGAGACCTTTCCGACAGAGCCGCCGACCACCGACACACTGGCGGTGTACTTGGCGGCTTTCCCGCGAGCGACCGTGACCGATGAGGGGCTGACCGACAGCACGAAGTCACGCGCGGAGACCACAAGGGTCACTGTGACGGCATGCGTGACGCCACCCGCGGCGCCGGTGATCGTCAGTGGATAGGTGCCGCCAGGCGCGCTCGCCACTGTCTTGACGGTGAGCTGTGAGCTCCCCGCTCCCGCAACGACCTGCGGGCTGAAGCTCGCCGTGCCCACACCCGATGGCAGCCCCGTCAGCGACAGTGCGACGTTGCCGGCGAAGCCGTTGAGCGAGGCCACGCCGACCGTGTAGGCAGCGCCGGCCCCAGCGACGACGTTCCGGCTCGTCGGCGTCGCTGACAGGCCGAAGTCCGGCGGAGCCGTCACGACGAGCGCCGCGGGTGCGCTATGGACCGTCGCGCCACTCGTCGCCGTGATCGTAAGCGGGTACGTCCCGGCGGCGATCGATGCCGCTGTGCTCACTGTGAGCTGCGCGGACCCGCTGCCACCGGATATGACAGCCGGACTGATGCTCCAGCTCGCCTGGCTCTCGGACAGCCCGCTGAGCGTCAGCGACACGTCGCCGGTGAACCCGTTCACCGGCGAGACCGAAACGGTGTAGGAGACGGCGCCGCCGGCCGCCGTGCTTGCCGACGACGGAGAGACGCTCGGCGTAAAGTCCGGTGTGGTGCGCAGCCACTGGTAGGCGGCGAGCGAGTCGAGCCGGCCGTACCCGTAGTCGTTGTCCGCGCCGGCTCCCCCGAGGTCGGCCGCGCCGCTTTCCAGCGCGGCCGCCTGCCGGTCCGCCGGCATACCGGGGAAGGCCTGCAGCAGCAGCGCCAGCGCGCCGGCGACGTGCGGCGCGGCGACCGACGTGCCGGTGGGATCGGCGTAGAGCCCGTACAGGTCCGTGGTGTGGATGCCGACGCCCGGCGCGACCAGCTGCGGGTAGACGGGCTGGCCGCATGAGGAGGGGCCGCGACTGCTGTAGGGGTAGAGGACGTCGGCGTTGTCGGTTGCGCCGACGGCGAAGGCCTCCGGATTGTTCGCCGGGCTGGCGGAGGTCCCCGGCAGCGGGCCGTAGTTTCCGGCGGCGAAGATCGGCAGGATGCCCGCGGCCCGCAGGCTCGCCAGGTCGGGCTGGAAGTCAAGCATGCAGCCGGAGGCCGACATCGTCCATGAGTCGTTGACGACGTCGGGGGCGTCCGCGGTGGCCGGGTTGCCGTCGGGGTCGAGCAGCCACTGGAACCCTTGATGGATTCCGGTTGAGGTGGCCGTGCCGCGATCGTTGAAGATCTTGACGGCGATCCATGTCGCGTCCGGGGCGATCCCCACGGAGCTGCCGCCGGCGTCGCCGCCCACCATCACGCCCATGGTCCAGGTGCCGTGCCCGCTCACGTCGGTCGGCGTGGCCGGATGCTCCCCGTTCGGGTCGTACCAGCTGTTGGTCCCGCCGCGCCAGCGGCCGGCCAGGTCCGGATGGGTGACGTCGACGCCGGTATCCATGTTCGCCACCACGATCCCCTGGCCGCGGTATCCGAGATCCCACAGCGCCGGCGCGTTGACCAGGGCCACGTTCGGCTCGGCGGGCGCCGACGTGGGGGCCTCCGCCGCCAGCAGGGGCGGCGGGGCCGGCACCTCCAAGTCAGCGCGGATCTCGCGGACGTCCTGGCGGGCGGCGAGCTCGCTGATGACCGCGGGCGTGGCCGTCACGGCGATGGCATTGACGATCCACAGTGGCTCGACGGCCGAGACCAGGCCCTGTGCCCGGCGGAGGCCGAGCAGCGCCCGCAGCGAACGCTGGGTGAGGTCGGCACGGGCGCGCAGGATCCGGGCCGCGGCGCCCGGCCGGTTCCTCCGGGCGAGCCCGTGCACGCTGGCGAGGTCCGCCTGCGACTTGAGCACCACGATCGCCTTGACCATCTCGTCCCGGCCGGCCGCGCCGAGCTGCCGCTGAAGCTGCGGGGCAATCACAGCGGCCCGGAGTGCGGCCACCCGGTGCGGCATCGCCCGCGCCGTACCCGAAGTGATCACGGTCGCTATGAGCGCGAGGGCAAGGAGCAGGCCGAACCGTCTCATCGGGCGTCCTCCAGGATCTCCGCCGGTGCGGGCAAGCCCGCGGCGGGCTGCCGCCGGCGGCGCCGCACCACGACGCGCTGCACGCCGGTGCCCAGCGCCAGCAGGAGCACGCACAGCGCGATGGCGTTCACGTACGGCGCAAGGCGATGTTCTTGCGGCGGCACCTTCGGCGGCGCGGCCTTGGGCGAGAGGTGCCACGGCATCGTGACGGTCAGGCGTTCCCCCGCCCGTCGTATTGCAGCGGTGATTTTTACCGGCCCGGCCGCGCTAAGCCGGCCCGCGCCGAAATACCGTCCTGGCTCTATCTCCCGCAGTGGGATTGTCCCGGACGCCCCAGACCCGCCGAGCCTGAGCGTGACCCCGTCGATCGGCGCCGGTGGCGGCCGGCGTGAGCTCGCGGCGAGCACGGTGAAGCCGTTGATGCCGGGCCTGTTGGGTGTTGCGGAGACCGACACCACCAGATCCTTGACGGTGGTGTCGTACGCGTGCGGCGCGGCCAGCGGAATCGGCGGGGCCGGGGTGCGCGGTGGCGCGGTCTCGGCTAGCAGGCCAGCGGCTGCCAGGAGGATGGCCCCCGCCGACGCCTCGGCAATGATGAGCCGGCGGGACGGCGCGCCGCCGCGAGGGGCGCGAACGAGGCGCCCCGGCCCAGCCAGGCGGCGGCCGTGCAGCAGCGCCGAGTTGGCGAGGCCGAGCCCGCCCACCACGGCAAGCAACGCGGTCTTCAGCAGCAGGGTGCGGCCGTAGCCGGTGCTCAGCAGCTGACCGGGTTCGGGGACCTGGCGGCCGGCGCCGTAAAGCCCGGTGACCACGAGAACGGTGACGCTGATCAGGAGGAGGGTGGAGAAGGGGCCACGGCAGGCCCGAACCACCTCGCGAGGTGGGAGCCCGGCCACGCGGGGAAACAGGACCAGCACGAGCGCGGGAAGGGCACCCAGCCAGAGCAGCGCGGTGAGGACGTGCAGCGAATAGGCGGCCACGGCCGCGGCACGTGCGGACTGCAGGGCGGCGGAGTGACTGCCGAGTCCTTCGATCCAGGCGACACAGAGCACGAGCGCCGCGGCCAGCACCGGCAGAACCGTGGCACGCCGGGTGGCGGGCTCGCGGAGCCTGGCCCGGATGGCAAGGATGACCGCGGCAAGCGCGATGAGCGCGGCCTCCCGTGCGAGCCAGAGATGGCCCCAGCGCGTCCCGGTGAGCAAGTCGAGCACCGCCTGGCCCAGCGCCCGGCCGCCGCCGGCCCCCGCCCGCCGGCCTTCCACGGCCAGGGTTGCCACGCCGACGGCAGCGGCCGCGGCCGCGCAGCCCGCCGCCACCGCCAGCAGCCTGCGCCGTGCCGCCAGCGCTCCGATGGCGACGGTATCCGGCGCGAAGGCCGCCCGGGCCCGGCCGAGGACCGGGCCGGCCACCGCGAGGCAGCCGACCAGGCCGGCGAGCGCACACAGGCCAAGCCACCGGAGCAGAACGCCCACCGGCGTCGCGGCCGTGCCGGCCACGCCGGCGCTCGCGGCTACCGGGATGGCCCCCGGGGCTGCCGCCGCGCCGCCGACGGTGAACACGACCACACCACTGGTGGCGTGGCCGTCGTCCTCGGCGAGCACGCGCCACACCAGACCGTAGGTCCCCTTGCCAAGGCCCGGCAGTTCCACGGTGAGCTGCCGTGGATCGCCGGCGCCCGCCCGGGCTCGGGAACCGGAGATGGCCGCTCCGGTGTGGTCCACGAGGTGGGCGGAGCTGAACTCCGGTGAGATCTCCTCGCTGAACCAGAGCCGGGCGACGCTGGGGGCGTGGGCCAGTACGCTGCCGCTGGGTGGGTCCGACCGGACCAGGTCGGCGTGTGCGCTCGCCGGCTGGGCGAGCAACAGCGTCGCGGCCGCGGCTCCCACGGCGAGCGCAGCGCCGCGCAAGAAAACTCGCACCGCCGAGGCCCCCTCCCGCTTTGTGTGGTCCTCAATCCGCACGGCTCGTCGCTGTCACTTGACCACGACGTGCTCCACCTGGGCGTCGCCGAGCAGCACGGTTACCTCGCTGCCGCGGTGCACCCAGTTGCCGGTGTTCTCGAAGATGAGGTAGTAGCTGACGGCCGGCTTCAGCTGCCCATGGTGGGCGTGGCCCATCAGCAGCCGGTTCAGGACGAGCCCGGTGTGCTCATCGATGATCGCCGGAGGCGTCCGGGCCTCGTGCACGGCCGTGGCCTTGTTCGGATCGACGACCTGATACCTCAGGTCGAGAAGTCCTCCGCCCGCAGTTACCGCCACCCGGATAAGCCGCACGCCGCTGCGCCCGGCCAGGCCGGACGCGGACACGGCCGGGCGCTGCCATGCGGGCGGCGGAGCGGCGCTGGGTGCGGCGCTGGGCCCGGCGCTGGAGTGCTGCAGCCACAGCGCCAGCGTCCAGATTCCCGCTGCGATGAGCACACCGGCCAGGAACCCGGCGATCCGGACCGATACGGGCAGCCGGAACCGGCTCCACCGAGCGGGAGCGGCGGGGCCGGTTCCGGGCCTGGCCCGGGTGAGCGACGGACGACCGCTCATCACGGATGAATGAAGGTCAGCATCCCGCCCCCGGGCAGCGGCGCGGGACTGGTATCCGTCTGGTCGCCGTTGGTGAGATGCAGCTGACGGTTGAACAGCGGGAAGCCGTTGCTGCTTGGCCCTCCCCCATCCGGGACGGTGGCGATCGCGTCCTCGGTCGCGCCCGCGGGAATGGTGTCCGCGGTCGCATCGTAAGCATTGGTGAGCGGCCAGGCATCCTTCGCCACCACGTGCTCGTGCATGCCCAGGAGCATCATCGTCGTGTTGTCGTAGCCGGCGTTGAGATACCGCAGCAGCACCTTCTGGCCGGCCGCGGCCGTGATGCCCGCGGTGTCCGGGTATGTCTTGCCGTTGATCAGCCAGTAGGTCGCCCGGTAGGTGTACATGTTGAAGGCCATCGGATCAGGGGCGTTGTTGAACGCTGGGTCGACCGCGCTCAGGACCAGCGGTGCCTCCACGTTGTAGGCGGTCGTGCCGGACTCGTAGGCCTGGCCGGGGGTGGACGGGCGGACGATCAGCGCGCCGTAGAGGCCCATCGCCTGCTGCCGCCCGCCGTCACCGCCGCTCCCGTAGAGGTAGGTCCCGGCCGCGTTGGCCGCCCCGGATGCCGAGGGCGATACCGGTGCGGTGAACGACCGGGTGAGGGTCCCGCCGGGGGAGACGTCGGCCGCTCCCGCGTCGAAGGTGATCCCGGGGATCTCGAACGTGATGGTGTGCCCGGCCGGCAGCGCGTTAGTGACGTTGAAGGTCACCGTGGTGGTCTCGGTGGCGCTCAAGGTCACCTCGAGCTGCGGGCCGGGCAGGCTCGCGGTTGCGGTGGAGCAGTCACCCGGCGTCGTGGGTCTGCCGAAGCCCCAGATCGTCACCGGTGGCGCGCCCGGCAGCGTGATCGTCCCCGTCTTCGCGCACAGGTCGATCGTCGTGGTGGCCGCGGAGGCGGCCGACCCGCCGTACATGAGCGCGACCGCGATCATGGCGAGCACGAGCAGGACTCTGCCTTTCGTGACTGCGATAGCACGCATCGCCGGTCTCCTTGTGTCCTCGCTGCCGGTCATGGCGCGTCGTAGACGATCTTCATGAGGTTGCCCCAGGTCGAGAACGCCGACGGCGACGTTCCCGTCCACCGCTCGGTATGCACGAGGACGCGGACCTCTCCCTTGTGCGCCCCGGTCCCGATGTAGGCGCTGCCCGGGCCGGGCAGGCTCCACGTCGAGCTGACCTCGGTCGAGCCCACCGGTTGCGGATTCGGCGGTGGTGCCGGCAGGGTGACCCACCCGTTGGACGTGACGCTGGCGCAGCCGGCCGCTCCCGACACCGTCCAGTCGCAGATCTTGACGGTCTGCTGCGGGGCGGTGCCCGAGATCGCGGTGCAGGTGGTGCCCGTCGTGTTCGCGCAGTTCTTGCCCTTGTAGGTCACCTTGAGGTTCGCAGAGCCGGCCGGGACCCCGCTGAAGCCCGCGTACCAGTCGTTCGCCAGCGCCGTCACGGTGGCACCGCTGGCATGGGTTGCACCCGCCGTCCCGAGCCGCCCGCGCACCACCGTCCAGGTGGTCGTGCCCTGCCCGCCGGTGACCTGCATGACCTCGTTGGCGATGCGGACGTAGTAGTTCCCGCTGGCCGGGAAGCCCGCGGCCGAGGCGACGTGGAGCGTGGTCACTGTGGCGTTCATCGAGGCGGTCGTCGTGGTGGTCTTCGGGTTCACCTGGTAGTAGGAGGCGTCGTCGGTGGCGAGCGCCGCGGCTGCCCCGCTCTTCAGGGTGCCGCCAAGGATGGCCGTGGCGCTCGGTGCGCCGAAGCAGCCGCCCGGCGGGTCCACCCGCAGCAGGGTCGCCATGCCGCCGAAGCCCTCGTCGAAGTTGGCGAACTCGTTGAGCGCGTGGCTGTGCCACGGGAAGTACCACTCGCCGCAGACGTTCTGCGAGACGGTACCGGTCGGCAGCGTGCCCTTGTAGCCGAGGTACGGGCTGCCGCTGTAGAAGGTGTTGCTGTCCTTGAAGGTCAGGTTCCGGTAGTTCGGCTGGGGCACCGGCAACGGGTTGCTCGCCGGGTTCCACTGGTCCACGTCATCCCAGCGGATCAGGTAGTCGAGAGTCTGCCCGGAGCCGATGGTTTCGCCGAAGTGCTCGGTCGGTGGCACCACCCTGCCGTCCTGGGCGATCTCGGTGGTGTGGTTGCCGTGCGGGTGGAAGGGGTGGTTGAGCAGCCCGGCATTGATCATCCGGATGAGGGTCGGCTGCGTGTTGCCCGGGTCGGCGTTCGGCTGCAGCCGGACGAGCGCCCCGTACGGCTGGTTCGGCTGCAGCGCGGTGCCGTTGTCCTGGAGGGTGTCTGGGAATTCGCGCCCGTTGACGGTGAAGTACCGGGGGCGCCGTGCGTTCAGGTCGTACGTGCCGTTTCCGGTCTCGACCGCGTGATGCAGGTCGGGGTCGATCTCGGCGAGCAAGAGCAGGTACTCGCCGCCGGAGTTGTACCTGGTGCTCGCGCCGTACGCGCAGTTGGTGCCGGGGACCGCAGGGCAGGTGGTCGTGTTCGGGCGGACGACGAGCGCGCCGTAAAGCCCCATCTCGACCTGCTTGGCCTGGTCCGAGCCGCTCTGGTACAGGTACGTCCCTGGGCTGCCGGCGGTGAAGCTGTAGCTGACGGTTCCCCCGCTCGCGGGGGCCTCGGTCGTGAGCAGCCCCGCGGATCCCCCGGCCGCCGTCACGCCCGTCTGCCCGGGAAAGACGATGGAGGCGGGTTCGGGCAGGGTGTTCGTGAGGTTGACGACGACATTCTCACCTTCGGTGACGCACAGCACGGGTCCCGGGGTCTGGAAATGATCGTTGTCCGGCGCGTCGTGGTTGGCGTAGCTCCACATGAAGATGCTGTTGCCGTCGGGCGTATCTTCGTACCCGGTGTTGGCGACCAGGTTGAACGTGTGGGTGCCGCCAGAGACAGTTCCCGGAGTGCACACCATGCCGATCTTGGCGAAGCCCGTCGGCAGCGCGGCGGCGTGCCCTGGTATGAGTACCGCTGACCCGGCAGCGAGCGCGAGCACGAGCCCGAGCCGTCCAGTTCTCCGCGCCATCGTGGCCTTCCTTCCGCGGCGCACCATCTCCGCCTGCTCAGACATAGGTCTGGCTCACGTACGTCTGGGGGGGAACCCGGCTGCCTTGATAGACGCGGACCTCGGTCATCATTCCGCTTGGCCCCCCGCCGGGACCGGGAGCCCCGAGGCTCGAGAGCCGCCGCCAGTCCCGGTTCTTGAAGTAGTAGACGTTGTACGGGCCCAGGCTGTCCGAGCCCGACGGGCGCAGCGCGTTGTACGCGGGCGCGTCGAAGAGCACGTCGCGGGCCTCGCCCGGCCCGAGGTAAAGGGTGTTCGTCCAGTAGGAGAGATCCTTGGCGCCATCGCGCAGCAGCGACGCGTCCTGGCCGACCACGTGCATGGGGATGCCCGGCAGCTGCATGGAGTGCTGCTGGTAGCCGAGGTCGGCGAGGCGCAGCAGCACCCGTTCGCCCGGGTTGGCCTGGATGAGCGACGAGTTGGGCTGGCTCTTGTCCGGCGCATCGTCGTAGTTGGCGTTCGGCGTGGTGATGCCCGACGACTCGCCGGGGCTCCCGGGGCGGTCGTTGGGGAGCGTGGTCTGCGGATAGCACCGGCCGTTGAGGGTGAACCACTCCGGGTTGTAGTCGGTGGGGATCGTCTCCTGGATGTCCCGGTCGCCGTCGTGGTAGTGGGACCAGACCTCGTTGAGCAGGATCGCGAAGTGGCGGTCGTAGCCGGTCGAACCGTCCCCGTCGTTGTAGGCGAACTTCGAGAACCGGCCGATCGTGGTGCCGTCTTGCGCCGGCCGGACGAACACGATGCCGGTCATCCCCATTTGCACGTGCTCGACGTCCTCGAAGTGGCAGTGCCACATATACGTGCCTGCCCGGTGCGGGCGGTAGAAGTAGGTGAGCTGCCTCCCGATCGGCACCGCAACAGAGACCTCCGGCACGCCGTCGTTCAGCGGGGACGGGATGTCGAAGCCGTGCCAGTGGATGGTGTGCGAGTCGGTCAGGTCGGGACGCTGGACCAGCCCGAGGTTGGTCAGCGTGATCTGCATGTCGTTGCCCTCGAGGAAATCCAGGGTCGGCGCGGACATCTGGGTGTGTCCCTTGTACGTGGCGACGAGATGGGACACGGAATGGTCGGGATCGGACGTCACGTCGCGGAACCCGAAGACGTACACCGGGTTACTCTCCCGCCCCGGCAAGGTGATGTACCCGTCCGTTGCTATGAGCGAGACCGACGTGGTCGCCGCCGACGCGGGCCGCGCGCCGCGTCCCAGCCCGCCGACCACCGTGCCGGCGACCACGGTCCCCGCGACGCCTATCCCGGCGGCCTTGAGAAAGTCCCGGCGGCTTGGGGCACGCTGATCCGGCCCGATGATGCCGCCATGGCGATGGTCCATCCTGACCTCCTCGGAGGCGCTCGTCGCAGACTCGCGGTGTCTTACTGGAGTGGTGGGTTCAAGGACACCTGCGTGCCTGGCAGCTCGTCGGCGCCGAGGTCCCACGGGGTGCGGATTCTGATGGTCCGCTGCTGTGGCCGGTACTGGCTGTCGTAGTCACCGCCACCGGTGGCGTTGGCCGCCGACGGCAGTCCGGCCGGCGCACCGATGCCGCGGTTCGTGGTCGTGCATGGCAACAGTGCGTTCGCCGGCGTCGGGAACGGCGTGCCGGAGCAGCGCACACCACGGTCGACCGCGGGCGAGCCCGTCTGCAGGTGGTAGTCACCGCCGAGCCCGACCGGCGGGTCCTGGCCGGTGATCGTGACGGAGGCCGCCTGCGGGTCGAGCCGCGACCCGGCCACTGCCAGCTCCAGCGTGAACGGCGTGACGAACAGCGGGTCCTCCCCGATGCGGTTGCCCTGGCCGCCGGGAACCGCCCGCTGCGTCCCGTCGGCCCCGAGGATCTGCCCGTTGGTCAGCGTCGAGTAGCGCGGGGTGAAGGTGTCCGCGTTGTTCCCCGTCCCGCGGACCTCGAAGTCGATGAACCCCGCGTCGACGAGGGTCGCCCCCGGGCCGAACTGGCTCAGCGTCATCGCGTCGTTGTTCCAGAAGATGTCGTTGAACAGCGCGGTCGGGTTGGAGAAGTGCGGCGACCCGGCGGGCAGGGTGGCCTGGAACAGCGGCTCGTTCTCCTCCGTCGCGAGGCCGGCCGCGTGCGGCACGCCGACAGCAGAGTTCTCCGACGAGCCGGTGGTGACGTTGTTGGCCACCGTGTTGTTGCTGATCCGAGCGTTGGCGGCGTCGTCGAGCGTGATGGCCCCGCCCATATCGGCCGCCCCGTTGTCGACGACCTGGTTGTTGCGGATATTGACCGGCTGGGTGAACGAGTCGGACACGAAGATGCCGCCGCCGTCGTCACCGGAGAAGTTGCCCTCGATCAGGTTGCGGTCGATGTTCACCGCTCCGGAACCGGCGCCGCGGCAGCTGGCCAGGGTGGCGCCCGGGCCCGTGCACTTAGCGTCGCGCGGCAGCTCTGTCTGGACCGCGATCCCGGCGCCCGAGTCGACGGAGTCGTTGTAGTAGATCTTGTTGTCGTGGATCGCGCCACCGGGGCTCAGGCCCCAGTGCGAGATGCCGGCGCCGTACTCGACGCCGAAGTTCGAGCAGAAGATGCTGCCGGTAATGTCGTAGTTGTTCGAGCCGTAGAAGATGCCGATGCCGCCGGAGCTGGTCAGGCCGCCGTTGCCGAGGACGCGGTCGTTCCCGATCCGGACGTTGTAGTTGTGGTTTCCGTGCGCGAACGGCTGGCCGAGGCCGACGCCGCCGCCGAAGATGCCGCCGTTGTTCTCGAGGATGTTGTTGGTGAGCTGCATGTTGTTGATGTTGGCCTGCAGCTGCACACCGCCCGCGCCGTCGCCGCGCCCCGTCTGCAGGCCGAGGCCGTCGATGCGCGCGCCGTTGAACGCGGCGCTGTCCTGATTAGCGGGCAGGGTGGGCACGTTGTACGCGGCCGCGGTCTTAGCGGCAACGGTGATGTCGGCACCACGCAGGATCGTCGAGAACGTCGGGTCGGTGGCGTACGGCGCGTGAGCGGTCACGGTGGCGTCGTAGGCCGTCGCGTTCTGCGGGAAGAAGCGGCCGTCGAGCAGCGAGCCGGGGACGTTGAACCGCGGGTCCTCGGGGTCACGCGCGTTGAGTTCGTGCGCCCCGATGATGCCACCAGGACCGAGGCCCTGAATCCTCAGCGGCTTCCACAGCAGGATGTTCTCGTTGTACACACCCTGCGACAGCACGAGCAGGCTGCCTGGCGTGGCCGCGTCGATCGCGTCCTGCAGCGCGTGCGCGTTGGTTCCCGCCGGTGGCGGCGCCGGCACGTTGACGACCGTCGGGTTGTAGGTGATCCCGCCGCCGGTGCCCAGCACGTGGATGGTGATGCCGTTGACGCTGGACTGCCCGCCGTTCGAGGTAGCGCCCACGATTGTGAGCTCCTTCGGACCGGGCGGGAACGCGCCGGTAGTGGCCGCCGGGACTTGAATGACGATCGTGTCGGGCACCTGGCCCGAGCCAGGCGTCCAGCTCACGACGCCGCCGTTCGCCCTGGTAAGCGTCGTAACGTTCCCGGTGCGGGCGTCCGTCAGGTTGACGTGCCCACCCGCGGCCCCGGCCGGGCCGGCCGGGCCGATGAAGTCGCCTTGGATCGTGATCCGCCGCGCGGTCCCGGTGTTGCCGGCAAGAACGTACGGCCGTGAGACCTGGAGCAGCTCAGGAGTGGTGGAGGCGGTTCCGTCAGGGAACACCGAGAAGTCGCAGCCGGTTCCGGAGATCGGGTCGACTGGCGTGTCGAGCTGGGTGGTCAGGCCCGGCCACGCCTCCGTGGGTGTGGTGGCGGTCAGCAGGTTCGGGTCGAACGTCGGGTTGGGGTTGGCCTTCGTGCCCGGGTCGTCCACCACCACCAGGTACATGCCCGGGCAGGGTCCCTGCGGGATCGGGCAGTTGAACGTCTCGGTCGATGGCACGATCGCCTCGTACGAGCCGTCCGCGCTGGTCTTGACCGTCTTCAGCAGCCGCCACTTGTTCGGGTCGTACGGCAGGTTGACGTTCGGCGTGGGGCAATTGGTCCCGCCGCCCGCGCAGACGGTGTCGACCCGGGCGTAGATCCCGATCGGAACGTTGGCGATCGGCCGCGGCTCGCCGTACCACGGCGACTCGGGGTTGCGGTCGAAGTAGATGTCGTTGAAGACCTGCCCCGCGAGCCGGCCGGGCTCGGCCACGTCACCGGTCCTGGTGTCGCTCGCGTTCGTTCCGTTGGGGTCGGTGCGGAAGTTCGTCATCAGGTGGAAGTCCGCGTTGGCGTTCTGGCCGTTCTGCAGCACCACCAGCCGCTTGTCACACAGCGGCTGCGATGGGCTGGTGGCCTGGTCGCCGGTGTAGAAGGTGCTCCTCGGCGTCAGCGTCGCCTGGTCGATGGCGTGCATGTCGCCGGTGCACGGGGGCGGCGGGATCTGCGGGGCGATCTGGTTGCCGAGGTCGACGTTGACGTCCTGCTCGGCCACGGGGCGGAACAGGCAGCCCTGGCCCCCACCGGGTATGGCGCCATGCGCATCGCTCACGCTCTTGAACCCGTCGGTGTTCGCGGGGTTGCAGTCGCGCGTGTCGGTGGTGTCCTTCGGCATCACCGCGTGCGTGATGTACGTGCCCGCCACGAGCTGTACAGGATCGCTGCCGCCGTTGCACGTGCCGTCGTCGGCGGTCATGTCGTACCCGTTCGGGCAATAGGTGGAGAAGGCGTAGCCGCCGTCGAACGCGCCGTCCTTGCTCTGCTGACCGGTCAGCGGCACCTCGAGACAGTTCGGGCCGATCTTCGGGTTGAACTGGTTCGTGATGTCTTGTCCGTTGTAGTCCCGGATCGGATTGCAGCTCTGGGTGAACGAGGTCGTGCCCCCCTGGCCGTTGTCTACCGGCTGGCTATCGTTCGGCTGCTGCCAGTGGTCGGTCACGTACTTGTTCACGATCACGTCATCGCTGGTGTTGGGCGTGTTGTCCGGGCCCAGAGTCTCCAGGTACACGGTCGCGTTGGGGATGGCGGGCTCGTAGTCTTCATGCACCTGGAACCGCGCGTCGAACTCGTTGCGGGTGGTGGCGAAGTAGGTGATGCCGACGATCTGGCCCGGTGTCCCGGCCGGGTAGTCGCGCTTGCCCCAGTCGACCGTCGCGCGGTGGCCCTCCAGCAGGAGCTGGTTGTGCAGCAGGCCGCCGCCCTGGGAGGTGGGCATGCAGTTGGCGGCCGGAACGGCAGGGGGCGCGACCGCACAGGAAGGGGTCACGTCTCCGGTGTGCTCATCGTGCGGCGACGGGCCCGGGAAGGCCTGGAACCGGCTGAAGCCCTGCTCATTGATGAACCACCGGCCGAGCGCGCCGCCTTCCGCGGTCGGGTATTGGTAGTACCCGCTCGGGTCGGTGAACGTGGACTCCTTGATCGAACCATCGCGCCAGCGCTGGTCCACGTCCGTGTTCCCGATCGGCGCATCCGAGCCGGGGTCGTATTTACCGTTGTTGTTCAGGTCCTTGTAGACATGGCCGTCCAGCCAGCCGAACCATCGCGAGACACCGACGCCGGCCTCGCCATTGTCCGCGACGTCGTTGGCATCGACCGTCTCACCGGCAGCCACGGTGATCGGCTTGAACCGCATGATGTAGTTGAGCTGCTCGTCCCAGATGCTCATGTTGTAGGTGCCGGCCGGGACGTTCTGGATGTCGAAGTTCCCGTTCGCGTCACCGCGGCC
>Ga0306925_10000460_pt1 | contig 29208 bp, 25 predicted proteins | sample flu12Cox44000176_FD_203755 | JGI IMG/M metagenome (GOLD analysis project Ga0306925, IMG submission 203755) | Lab enrichment of tropical soil microbial communities from Luquillo Experimental Forest, Puerto Rico - flux8day.12C.oxic.44.000.176 (v2)... | ecosystem: Environmental > Terrestrial >... | reverse complement strand
GCTCGCTCTTGAGCTTTCCTTCGCGTATTTTGCGGCCTCCATCGAATAAAGAAAAAAAACCCGCCCCGCGGGAGCGGGACGGGTGAAGGAGGAAATGCTTTGGGGCCCGGCATCGAAATGCCGAGCGGAGCAATACTAGCAACGTTGGCTTACAGACGCCTTACGAGGATGGATCCACGACGCAGAACGCTGCCATCTGCTGAATGCCGAGGAATGGCGGTCGCGCGCATTGCCACGATGCCGTCTGGCGTTCCAATTTTCGAACAGGCTTATCTGTAAAGAGATGAGCGCTTGGTTAGAGGGCTGGGCAAGGTCCCGTCGGAAGCTCGCCAAGCTTCTGCACCGAAGTAGGCCGTGAGTGTCAGGCTCGCGATTGTTAAAAGCAAAAGAGAGATCCGGCTTAGCATGGGGTCCTCTTCGAATACTCGATACAACACGAGCACTTTCCCCTGAGTCGGAAAATGCAGTTGATCTGACCCAATTGCTCCGCCGTTCGGCTCGAACAAGGTTTCATCTATCCAGGTTCCAACCCGGGAGGTGCTAAAAAACGCAATCAGCGGCCGTTTGCAACGTGACAGAGGGCTAACGGACGAGTGACACGAGGCTAACGGTCCTGTGTCACGTTCACGCTTCGTGGCCGATCCGTTGTCGGAAGCCTGTGGATAACTTGATGCAAAATTGCAGCACGAGAACAAACGCGCGGCGTTTCGGTCCCGCGCTTTTGCATCGGGAACCCGACATGCGCTTGGCGAAGCCGCCAATCATTCCGCCAGCCAGATTCTCCGCGTGATCCGCGGCCATCCCTAACGAACCAGGCTGGTCACTGCTTGCTCTATGACCTGAGCATAACGGCCATCATTGTATTGGGAATCGACAGCGTAGAGGATGACTACGGCGAATAATCCGGCAGTAAAGGCTTTCATCGACGGTCTCCCGCTCGAATCGAAAACTTCGCAATTTGGTTACGACATCGCGGCTTAAATGCGGATGCCGGTCCCGCGCTTGATGACGTCGGCGCATATATGTCGCAGGAGTGGAGGGACAGCGAGACCGAAATCGGTCAGGTCAAGCGGCAGGCTATGGTTTGATCCTCAGCCTGCCCTTCATGATGGGATGAAAGCGGGAATAGTACTCGACAGTGCCGACCTTCAGCAGCACGAACGAAGCCGTGCGCTTCGACGGCACGATCACGTCGAAATCGCCACTTCGGGCGGTCGCGGTGTGTGCGACCATGTCGTCATTGATCCATTCGACGGTGTCGCCGACTTTGGCCCGCGTATCGGCCGGCCGGAGCACCAGATTTTCCATCAGGATGCGGACCGTTCTTGCATGCGCGGGGACGGCGGCTGCAGCGATTACGAGCGCGGCGGCGACCAGCCGCGCAAAAGATTCCCGCAAAACACGCGCGCGAACTGGCAGACGCAGCGCTGCAGGTCGGCGATGAACTGAGGGGCAATGAACCATCGCGGCTGTACTACCACAACCGCTACCCAAATTCCCGGCGACGGAGGAGGAGGCTTGCGTCGTGGCGAGCTATGGTAGTGCAGACCTTGAGTTGATACGCGCGAACGCAAGCACGCTTTCGGGCAGGTCACTGTCCCCTGTTGTTAGCCAGTGCTACGTCACTTCCGCTCAGGCAGCTTGACCGGCACATGTGGCGATGTGCTGACCACCCGTACGCTGCCGTCGGCGTTGGTCTGCTGCGTCTTGATCAGCGCTTCCAGGACCAGGAAGAATTTCTCGGCAAGCATGGGCCAGGCCCTTTCAAACCAGAGAGGCCAGGCGGTTCCTACGCATCTCCAACAAGCGAGCCCGGCAATAGTGTCGATAAATCAGACTGAGAATCATCCACATGATCGACTCCGTTGTTGATCATTGTCGAGCATGCTGATCCGCCATTGTTTCCGGCGATCTTCGCTCGATTAGGAAAATGGCTTCATCGAAATGGCCGATCGTTTCGCGGCCAAGGCAGCGGCGAAACCACTTCACTCACGGGTCTGCGAGAAGAGAGCAATTTGGTGCGCCGCAGCACGGACCTATCCAGTTGTTCTGTGACAAGGCCCCGCCGTTCCGGCAGGTACGAACCAAGCGGGCTCTGCCCGCATTAGCCCTGGAGCCGCCGGCTCAAACGAAGGCGAAAGCCAGAAGGCTGGAGCAAAGAAGGGCAAATCCCGCCGCGGTCAGGGCAAGAAAGCCATCGGAAACGAGGTCTTGATTTCGCATCACACACCCTCCGACCTTGATGCTCGTTGGAATTTATTAAAGCTTTCCGAACGGCCTTTTCGAAAGAAGCGATCCACGCTTCCGCCCAAGTCAAACCCGCGAACGGATTCCGTCAAACGCATGGGCCAGGAAAATAGCGGCGCCGACCAAACCCATTACTGCCGTCATTGTCTCAATCATTGCCAACGTCCTTTGCGCCCCTGCGCGACAGAGAACGGCGGAGACCTTGCACAGTCAAAAAGATTTCCGGTCGCCAGCACACAATCGCGATCGACCGAGGATTCTGCGCAACAGGTGTTTCAAAACCGGGCAGGTTGGAGGCTTCGGAAGGCCCGTTCTACCCGGTGAATCAACGACCGGATCGGGCAACCATCGATTCACCATCGCAGAGGTCTCCCCATTTCCGCCGTGTTCCGGTTGCGATATCTTTAGACGTTGATGCGGAGCTTGGGACCGTATCGGCGAAAAGACCGGGATTTGCCGACATAGGCAGCCAACCGGTGGAATGGTGCTTGGGGCGAATGGGGTTTCTGCGCTCAGATCCGGCGATCAGAGCGGCGCATGGCGCCGTTGCTGTGTGTGTGTGCCTCGTACTTGGCAATTGCGCCTCGTCGAGCAAGTTCGCCAGCCGCATCGACCCGAAGTACGGCGTCTCGTCCAGCCCCAGAGTGGTCGCCGATGGCGAGCCCGTTCCGAAGGGCGGCGGCACCTACCGCGTCGGCAAGCCCTACGTCGTGGCGGGCCGGGTCTATGTACCTGAGGAGGACGTGAACTACCGTGAGGAGGGGCTGGCTTCCTGGTATGGCAACGATTTCCATGGCCGGCTAACCGCCAATGGCGAGGTGTTCGACATGGATTCGCTCACCGCCGCCCATCCGACCCTGCCGATGCCCTGCTACGCCCGGGTCACCAATCTCTCCAACGGAAAGTCGCTGATTGTCCGGGTCAACGACCGGGGCCCCTATCATGGCAACCGGCTCATCGACGTCTCGAACAAAGCCGCCGAACTCCTCGAATTCAAGGGCAATGGTGTCGCGCGGGTAAGGGTCGAATATGTCGCTCGTGCCCCGCTTGAGGGCTCTGACGACCGCCAGCTCATTGCCACCCTGCGCACGGGCGTGCCGGCGCCATCGCCCTCGCTGGTCCGCGTCGCCTCGGCCCGCCCCTTCGTGCCGGAGACCGGCGCTTACGGCCGCCCGATCCGCGGCGACATCCCGCTGCCCCAGGACCGTCCATATAGCCTTGGCAACACTTCAGCCGACTATGCCTCGATCAATGCGACCTCCGAAATGTCGGCGTCGAGCCGCGCACGATCGGGTGGCCGCGTCCTCGATAATCGTCGCGCAGTCTCTTACGAAGACGACGCGCGCTATACCGCCGACTATCAGTCTGTCTCGGCCTACGCGCCGGTTGATCCCCGCGGTCCCAGCGAAATCCTGAGCGGTCGCGGGCTCTATTGAGCCGCCGTGGCGGCTATCACCGATCCTTGTCGGACGACCTCGTCGGCGGCCCTCCGCATGGTCTGCCGCGCGCGCACCTTACCGCCCGTCGCGGCTATTCCGAGCAGCAAGGACCCGCCCACTCGGGCCAGCGTCGCAATCGAGGGGGCGTCGCCAAGCCGTGTTGTTTGGGATCATTGCAACTGTTAGAACGCCCGCATCGAGGCAACCACCGATGCCATCTTTCTTTTTGTCTCTCCGCAGATGCCAACCCACGGTCGGGCGCCTTTCGCGCTGGCTGATCGCAGGCGTGGTCGTACTTGGCCTGACCTCGGGCGGCCTGCTTCATGCGGCGAACCAGAGCGTTCAAGGGGCGAAGAAGGAAGAAGGCGGTTTCGACGGCGACGCCCCGACGGCGATCCTGATCGAAGCTTCCAGCGGCAGCGTGCTGTTTGAGAAGAATGCGGACGAGCTGCGCGCGCCGTCCAGCATGATGAAGCTCGTAACAGCGGAAGTGGTGTTCCACGCGATCCAGGAAGGCAAGGTCAAGCTGACCGACGAGTACCGGATCAGCGAAAACGCCTGGCGGCGGGGCGGAGCGCCGGCCGGCGGCTCGACCATGTTCGCGGTGCTGAACAGCAAGATTTCGGTCGACGATCTCCTGCATGGCGCGATCATCCAGAGCGGCAACGACGCCTGCATCGCGCTCGCCGAGGGCATGGCCGGCAACGAGCGCATCTTCGCATCCGAGTTCATGACCAAGCGGGCGCGCGAACTCGGGCTCACGCGATCGACCTTCGGCAATGCCAACGGGCTGCCCGATCCCGGCAACAAGATGACGGTGCGGGAGCTCGCAAAACTCGCGCGCTACATCATCCAGACCTATCCGGAGTTCTACAAATTGTTCGGTGAGAAGGAGTTCACCTGGAACAAGATCCGCCAGCAGAACCGGAACCCGCTGTTGAACTCGATGGAAGGCGCCGACGGGTTGAAGACCGGCTACACCAAGGAAGGCGGCTACGGCATGGTCGGCTCCGCCGTGCAGAACGGCACGCGGCTGATCGTGGCCATCAACGGTCTCGAGGATCCCGATGATCGGGCAACCGAGGCCAAGAAGATGCTGGAATGGGGTTATCGCAATTTCGAAACGCGCACCCTGTTCGCGGCGGACCAGCCGCTCGGCTATGCCCGGGTGTTTGGCGGAGAGAGCCGCTCGGTCAAGCTCTCGAGCCCGGAGCCGATCAAGGTGATGGTGTCCAAGCAGGGCAATGACAAGCTGATCGCACGCCTCGTTTATAGCGGCCCCGTGCGGGCGCCGATCAAGGCTGGTCAGCAGATCGGCGTGGTGCGCGTCTGGCGCGGCGGCAACGTTGCCATGGAAGCGCCCGTCTATGCGGCGGAAGCGATTGGCACGGGATCGACGGTACGGCGGGCGATTGATGGTGCGAGCGAGCTTGCCATCGGCATGTTCCGCGCGGGTGCAGAGAAGCTCTGACAATGATCGAGCCCGCCATCAAGCGCCCGCCGGGTCGCGGCCGGTTCATAACCTTCGAGGGGGGAGAGGGATCAGGAAAATCCACGCAAATCAAGAAGTTGGCCGAGCGTCTTGAAGCCGCGAAGCTGCACGTGATCGTCACCAGAGAGCCGGGCGGATCGATCGGCGCCGAGATCATCCGGCATCTCGTGCTGTCGGGAATGGGCAAGCTGCTCGGGCCCGACGCGGAGACCCTCTTGTTTGCGGCCGCCCGCGACGACCACGTCCGCACCGTGATCCAGCCAGCGCTCAACCAGGGCACCTGGGTGCTGTGCGATCGGTTCTTCGATTCAACCCGGGTCTATCAGGGCAAGGTTGGACACGTCTCGCCCGGCATCGTCAACGCCATGCAGCGGGTAACGATCGGCGATCTCAAACCGGACCTGACCGTCATCCTCGATGTTCCCGTGGAGATCGGATTGAAGCGAGCCGCGGCCCGCCGCGAGGGTGCTGCCCCCGACCGGTTCGAGTCCGAAGACATCCGCTTCCACCAGGAACTGCGGGACGCCTATCACGAGATCGCAGCTCGCGAGCCGGAGCGCTGTGTGTTGATCGATGCGATGGCGGACGCGGACACGGTTGCGGCAAGCGTCTGGGCAGCGCTGCGCGGCCGCTTCTTTGCCGAGCCCACCGGCACCGTGGCCAGTTCCGCATGAGCGCGCGCCGGGTCGAAGCCGAGATCAGCGCTCCCCATCCGCGCGAGACCTTCGAGCTGTTCGGGCATCGCGAGGCGGAGACGGCGTTGCTCAATGCCTACAAGAGCGGGCGCATTCCGCATGCCTGGCTGATCGGCGGTGCGCAAGGGATCGGCAAGGCAACGCTCGCCTATCGCATGGCGCGCTTCGTGCTGACCCATCGCAATCCGCTGGCCGCGGAGGTTCAACGGGCAACCACGCTGTTTGTCGATCCGAACGATGCCAGCGCGCGACACATTGCAGCGGGCTCCCATGGCGGCCTCTTGACGCTGGAGCGAACGCTCAACGAGAGGGGCGTGATGCGCACGGTCATCACCGTGGACGAGACGCGTGAGACGATCTCGTTTTTCGGTTCGACTTCCGCGGTCGAGGGCTGGCGCGTCTGCATCGTCGACACCCTGGACGAGCTCAATCCCAACGCGGCCAATGCCCTCCTGAAGATCCTGGAAGAGCCGCCGCAGCAATCGCTGTTCTTCCTGGTGAGCCATGCACCGGCGCGCGTGCTGGCGACAATCCAGTCGCGCTGCCGCAAGCTGTCGTTGCGGCCGCTTGCAGCGGCCGACGTGATCGCCGCGGCGGCGAAGGCCACCGGCGTCGCATCCGACGATCCGGCGCTGATCGAGGCCGCCAATGCATCGGAGGGGAGCGTTGCGCGGGCGATCACGCTGCTGGGCGGGGATGCGCTGAAGCTCCAGCAGCGTACCGCAGCGCTGCTGGCAACGCTGCCGCAAGTCGACCCCCGCGAGTTGCATGCACTTGGAGATGCGCTCGGCACCAGCGACCGCGTGGCACTCGCGGCCTTCGTCGACAGCATCGATCGATGGGTCGCCGAGCGGTTGCGCGCCGAAGGCAATGCCAATACGAACCTGCCGCGCCTTGCACGGCTGGCTGAGGTGTGGGAAAAGATCGCCCGCGCCGCGCGCGACACCCAGGACTACAATCTCGAGCGAAAGCCGCTGGTTTTCTCGGTGTTTTCGATGCTTGCGGAAGCGACGCGGTAGGCGTCCCCAGGGTCATCGCCCCCAACAATCTCGTTCAGGCTCATTCGAGGATTTCGTCGTGGCCAAAAAGTCTCCGAAAAAGAAAAAAGCCAAAACGGCCGCAAAGCGCGCTGCCGCCAAGCCTGCGGCCGCAAAGAAGCGTGGCCTGAAGAGGGCCAAAAAGACCGCAAAGAGGGCCGCAAAAAAATCTGCCAAAACGGTTGCGAAGAAAGCAGCCAGAAAGCCAGCGAAGACATCGACGACAAAGCGGAAGGCGCCCAGGGCAAGGTCGGAGCCGAAGCAAGCTTTGCCCAACAAGCCGGAACAGAAGTCCGCCGCGACTGCGCGCCAGGCCGAACCCGCCACGTCGAGAAACGCCGCCTCCCGCGGAAATACTTTCTACATCACGACCGCGATCGCCTATCCGAACGGCACGCCGCATATCGGCCACGCCTATGAAGCGATAGCGACCGACGCGCTGGCACGCTTTCAGCGGCTCGACGGCAAGGACGTGTTCTTCCTGACCGGTACCGACGAGCACGGCCTGAAGATGGTTCAGACCGCGGAGAACGAAGGCCTGACGACGGCAGATCTCGCCACGCGCAACTCCCGCCGCTTCCGGGCAATGGATGAACGACTGAACGTCTCGTTCGACCGCTACATCCGGACCACCGAAGCGCAGCATCATCGTTCCAGCCAGGAGATCTGGCGTCGGATGGCGGCGAACGGCGACATCTATATCGACACATATGCCGGCTGGTACTCGGTGCGCGACGAAGCTTATTACGCCGAAGAAGAAACCGTTCTCGGCGACGACGACGTGCGTCGCGGTCCGCAAGGCACGCCGGTAGAGTGGGTCGAAGAGAAGACCTATTTCTTCCGCCTGTCGGCCTATCAGGACGAGCTCCTCGCGCTCTATGAAAGCCAGCCCGATTTCATCGGGCCGGACGCGCGCCGCAACGAGGTCGTCAGCTTCGTGAAACGAGGCCTGAAGGATCTCTCGATCTCGCGCACCACATTCGATTGGGGCGTCAAGGTCCCCGATGACCCCGCTCATGTGATGTATGTCTGGGTCGACGCGCTTACCAACTACATCACGGGCGTCGGCTTCCCCGACGAGAACGACGCGAACTGGCGCTTTTGGCCGGCCGATCTGCACATCATCGGCAAGGACATCATTCGCTTTCACGCGGTGTACTGGCCGGCATTCCTGATGTCGGCCGGCATCGCGTTGCCAAAGCGCGTCTTTGCCCACGGCTTCCTGTTCAACAGGGGCGAGAAGATGTCGAAATCGGTCGGCAATGTCGTCGACCCCTTCAATCTCGCCGACCAATACGGTGTCGACCAGATCCGCTATTTCTTCCTGCGCGAAGTCGCGTTCGGTCAGGACGGCAGCTACAACCACGAAGCCATTGTTGCGCGCATCAACGCCGATCTCGCAAACGACCTCGGCAATCTCGCGCAGCGATCGCTGTCGATGATTGCAAAGCAACTCGGCGGCGTGCTGCCGGAGCCGGGCGCCTTCAGCGAAAACGACAAGGCGATGCTGGCGCAGGCCGACGGCATGATCGCGATCGCGCGGGAGGGGATGGCGACGCAGCAGATTCACACCTGGCTCAACGCCGTCTGGGCCGTGGTGGCGGAAGCCAACCGCTATTTCGCCGGCGAAGCGCCGTGGGCACTCGCGAAGACGGATCCGGCGCGCCAGCGCACGGTGCTCTATGTCACGGCCGAGGTGATCAGGCAGATCGCGATCCTGACCCAACCGGTCATGCCTTCGGCCGCGGAGAAACTGCTCGACAGCCTCGGCATCCCCAAAGGCGAGGCGCGGACCTTCGCCACGCTCGGCGGAACGAGCCGGATTGCGCCCGGCACAACGCTGCCGGCGCCGCAAGCGGTGTTCCCGCGTTACATTGAGCCGACGGCGGCATAGTGGCAGTGCCGCCGATTTTCCGCGAGAGCCTGAGAACTACGAAAACGGGGCACTAGCGCCATGCTCGTCGACAGTCACTGCCATCTGGATTTTCCGGACTTTTCCGGCGATCTCGACGCCATTGTCGCGCGGGCAGCTCAAGCAGGCATTGGCCGCATCGTGACGATCTCGACGCGGGTGCGGCGGCTTTCCGAACTCATCGCGATCGCCGAGCGCTTTCCGAACGTCTATTGCTCGGTCGGCACCCATCCGCATCACGCCGACGAAGAGGACGGGATTGCGCCGGAAGAATTGATCGAACTGACCGGGCATCCGAAGGTGGTGGCGCTGGGGGAGGCGGGGCTCGACTATTTCTACGACAACGGCTCGCCGCAAGCGCAGGCGCGCGGCTTTCGCGCGCATATCGCGGCCGCGCGGGCGACGGGGCTGCCGCTCGTCGTCCACACCCGCGATGCCGACGAGGATTGCGGTCGCATCCTGCAAGAGGAGACGGCAAAAGGACCGTTTCGCGCGGTGCTGCATTGCTACACGGGCGGACGCGAGCTTGCGATGACGGCGATCGAGCTTGGGCTTTCGATTTCATTCACGGGCATTTTGACCTTCAAGAAGTCGGAAGCCCTGCGCGCGCTTGCTGCCGAATTGCCGGCCGACCGCATCATGGTGGAGACCGATGCGCCCTATCTGGCGCCCGGCAAATTCCGCGGCAAGCGCAACGAACCTGCCTATGTCGTCGAGGTCGCGAAGGTGCTGGCGGAAGCGCGCGGCGTTTCATTGGAAGAAATCTCGCGGCAGACCACGGAAAATTTCTTTCGCCTGTTCTCCAAAGTGCCGTCGCCGAAAACCGCATGACACTGACCCTGACAATCCTGGGCTGCGGCTCTTCGGCCGGCGTTCCGCGTCCCGCGCTCGGCTGGGGCAAATGCGATCCGAACAATCCAAAAAACCGGCGGCGCCGCTGCTCGCTACTTGTGGAACGGACTGGCGCGCACGGGACCACGCGAATCGTGATCGACACCTCGCCCGACCTGCGCGAGCAACTGATCGACGCAAAAGTCGATCACATAGACGCAGTGTTTTTGACGCACGAGCATGCCGACCAGACTCACGGCATCGACGATCTCCGCTCGGTGGTGCTGCACATGCGCCGGCGCATCCCGACCTATTTCAATCAATCGACCGCGAAGGACATCATGGCGCGGTTCTCCTATTGCTTCATCTCGCCCGAGGGCAGCGATTATCCACCGATCCTGACCCGACATGGGATTGAGGCCGGCGAGAGCCAGGAAATTCTGGGGAAGGGCGGTGCGGTGACGCTTTCCGCCTTCATCATGCAGCACGGCAATATCCCGGCACTCGGCTACCGGATCGGCGATGCGGCCTATACGCCCGATGTCAGCGACATTCCGCGCGAGAGCTGGGGCGCGCTGGAAGGCCTCGATCTCTGGATCATCGATGGTTTGCGTTATGCGCCGCATCCAAGCCATTTCAGTGTGGACGATGCGCTCACCTGGATCGAGCGCTTCAAGCCGCGGCAGGCCGTCATCACCAACATGCATTCGGACCTCGACTACGAGGAGTTGCGGCAAAAGCTGCCAAAAGGCGTGGTGCCGGCCTATGACAGCATGCGCTTCACGATGAAGTAGGGGACCGCGTCCCGAGCTTGGCACGCCGCGAGTGTACGAACGCGCTGCAACATAGCTTGCAGCCTGCGCCATTTTGCTCAAGCCGGTTGCCGTGACAGGGTGGGAACTTAAGGGTAAGTTGCAGCGTCCACATATTCCTTCAGGGAGGAAACCGATGGACGCCGCGCTGCAACGATCAACGATGCGCAAGGTCTATCTGCGCCTATTGCCGTTTGCGGTCCTGTCCTACGTGCTCGCCTATATCGATCGCATCAATGTGAGCTTCGCAGGCCTCACCATGCGCAGCGATCTCGGCATGTCGGCAGCCACCTTCGGCTTCGCGGTCGGCATGTTTTACTGGGGCTACTTCATCTTCGAGGTCCCGAGCAACGTGATCCTGGAGAAGGTGGGCGCCAGGATATGGATCGCCCGGATCATGATCACCTGGGGGATCCTGGCAGGCCTGACTGCCGCGGTCAGCGGTTCGACGGGCTTTGCGATCGTGCGATTCCTGCTCGGCGTTGCCGAGGCCGGGTTCTTCCCCGGCATTATTCTCTACTTCACCTACTGGTTTCCGAGCCGCCATCACGCGCGGATCGTGTCCGGCTTCCTGATCGGTCTGCCGGTTGCGGTGGCGCTCGGCGCCCCGATATCGACGGCATTGCTTGGTCTCGATGGCTTGTTTGGCCTGCGAGGCTGGCAAATCATGTACATCGCCGAAGCCGTTCCGACCGTTTTCATCGGCGTCTTGACATATTTCGTGCTCACCGATCGACCGCAGGAGGCCAAATTTCTCAGCGAGGAGGAACGTAACTGGCTCGTCAGCACGATCGCCGCCGAACGTCGCGCCACGGAAGCAGTGCGCAAATTCACCATGTGGGAAGCGCTCTACAATCCAAAGGTGCTGCTGCTCTCTCTGAACTATCTCGGCATCGTTACCGCAAGCCTCGGCATGCTGATCTTCATTCCGCAGATCATCAAGTCGCTGGGTAATTACAGCAACATGACGGTCGGCTGGCTCACCATGATCCCGTATATTTGCGGTGCCATCGCCATGGTGGTGTGGGGCCGCATCTCGGACCGCATGAATGAGCGGCGCTGGAATCTGTTCTTTGGCTGCGTGCTTTCGACGGTCGGGCTTGTCATTGCCGGCATGACCATGGGGACTTGGGGCGCGCTCGTCGGCATGTCGATCGCCGCGATGGGCTTTTACGGCTCCAAGGGTCCATTCTTCGCGATGCCGCCGATGTTTCTCTCCGGACCCGCGCTCGCCGCCGGCATTGCCTGGATCAATTCCATCGGCAATCTCGGAGGCTTCTTCGGGCCGTCTTATGTGGGCCTGATGAAAGATTTGACCGGCGGTTACGCGGGCGGACTTTATGGATTGGCGCTGCTTGGTCTGGTCGCAGCGATCGTATGCGCGCTATTCCTGCACATTCCCAAGCGCATCCCGTCGGAAGCCGTCGGCGCACCGGCCGAATGATCGCGCACCGGCCACGCGTGCCGGGTCGCGCGTGGCTCGTCATTGCGGGGAGTTGTCGCCTCGCTCGCAATCACTGCTAAGCCGAGATCGCCTTCGCGGAGTCGGCCTGATTGCGCAGCAGGAATTTCTGGATTTTTCCGGTCGATGTCTTGGGGATCGGCCCGAACACCACGACCTTCGGCGTCTTGAAGCCGGACATGTGGCTGCGGCAATAGGCGATGATCTCCGCTTCCGTCGCTTCCGCGCCTTCCTTCAATTCGATGAAGGCACAGGGCACCTCGCCCCATTTCGCATCCGGCTTGGCGACGACGGCGGCAAACAGCACAGCCGGGTGCTTGTAAAGCACGTCCTCGACCTCGACGGATGAGATGTTCTCGCCGCCGGAGATGATGATGTCCTTGGAGCGATCCTTGATGATGACATAGCCGTGCTCGTCGAGCACGCCGAGATCGCCTGTGTGGAACCAGCCGCCTTCAAAGGCTTGCCTGGTCGCGTTCTCGTTCTTCAGATAGCCCTTCATCACAATATTGCCGCGGATCATCACCTCGCCGATGGTCTCACCGTCGCGCGGCACCTCGCGCATGGTTTGCGGGTCGAGCACGGTGACGGCTTCCTCGAGCGGGTAGGGCACACCCTGCCGCCGTTTGAAATGCGCGCGATCCGGCGGCGAAAGCTGATCCCAGCCCGGCTGTTCAGCGCAAACGGAGGCGGGACCGTAGACTTCGGTCAGCCCATAGACATGGGTGAGCTTGATGCCGATGTTTTCGGCGCCTTCCAAAACGGCCACGGGCGGCGCGGCACCGGCGATCAGGCCAATCACCGGCTTGTCCTTCTTGCCCTTCGGAGCATCGGGGGCGTTGATCAGCGTATTGTAGACGATCGGCGCACCGCACATGTGGGTGACGCCGTGCGTCTTGATCAGATCGAATATTTTGGTCGGCTCGACCTTGCGCAGGCAGACATTGACACCGGCACCGGCCGCGACCGTCCACGGAAAACACCAGCCGTTGCAGTGGAACATCGGCAAGGTCCAGAGATAGACCGGGTGCTGGCCGAGATTGCCTGCAAGGATGTTGCTGACCGCGTTCAGATACGCACCGCGATGATGGGTGACGACGCCCTTGGGATTGCCCGTGGTGCCCGATGTGTAGGAGAGCGCGATCGCGTCCCATTCGTCTTCGGGCGGGCGAGGGACAAAGCCGGGATCGCCCTGCGTCAAGGCCGTCTCATATTCGATCCCGCCGATGTGCTTTCCGCCTGAAAACGATGCATCGTCGACGTCGATCACGAACGGCTTTGGCCCTTTCATCAGGGTCAGCGCTTCCGCGATCACGCCCGAAAACTCCGGATCGACCAGGATGATCTCGGCACCGCCATGGTCGAGTTGGAAGGCGATCGAGGGCGCGTCAAGGCGGATGTTGAGCGCGTTCAGCACTGCGCCCGCCATGGGGACAGCGAAATGCAGTTCATTCATCGCCGGCACGTTCGGCAGCATCGCCGCGACCGTGTCGCCCTCGCCAATGCCTTTGCTGGAAAGATAAGAGGCAAAGCGACGGCAGCGTGCGTAAGTTTCGGCCCAGGTAAAGCGCCGGCCTTCGTAGACCGCACTCGTGTGGTTCGGATAGACCGCCGCGCTACGGGCGATGAAACTGAGCGGCGTCAGCGGCACGTAGTTGGCCGGCGTCTTGTCCAGACCGATTTCATATTGGTTCGGTTTGCCGCTCATCGGTCATCTCCCACTTCAAATCACAGGAACCCGATCGAGATCCACGGAAAGATCGCAACGATAACAAGTCCAACCAGGAGCGCCAGCATGTAGCCCCAGATCGGCCTAATACCTTGTGCGGGGTCAACCCGCCCGATCGCGCAGGCCGCATAATAACCGACGCCGAAGGGCGGGGCGAACAATCCGATCCCCATCGCCAGGATGATAATCATGGCATAGTGCACCTCGTGCACGCCGACGGCCCGGGCGATCGGAAACAGCAGCGGTCCGAACAGCACGATTGCGGGAATCCCTTCCAGCACGCTGCCGAGGATAGTGAAGGCCACGATCGAGACCGCGATGAAGGAGGCCGCGCCGCCAGGCAGGCCGGTCATGGCGGAGGCGAGCGCACGAGAAAAGCCCGATTGCGTCAGGCCCCATGCCATTCCGGTGGCGGTTCCGATGATCAGCAGGATCGCCCCCGACAGCGACGCGGTCTCGATCAGCATCGGCAAAAGCCTGCGCCAGTCGAAACGGCGGTAGACCAACAGGCCGACCACGAAGCCATAGACGATGCCGATGGTGGAGACTTCGGTTGCGGTCGCAACGCCCTGGACCACGGCGGCGCGGATCACGAAAGGCAATGCCAGCGCGGGCAGGGCGACGACAAACGTCGTGGCGATCTCGCGGAGCCTTGCGCGCTTCACATGGCTCAGGTCCTCGCGGCGATAGCGCCACCAGACCAGCGCCGACAGCGTGATCGCAAGCACCACGCCGGGCAAGAGGCCGCCGGTAAACAGCGCCGAGATCGAGACGCCGGTGACCGAGCCGATGGTGATCAGCACGAGACTTGGCGGGATGGTTTCGGTCTGCGCGCCGGTCGCGGCAAGCAGCGCGACAAGGTCGCCCGGGCGGGCGCCGCGTGATTTCATCTCGGGAAACAGAACCGGTGCGACGGCGGCCATGTCGGCCGCCTTCGAACCTGAAATGCCGGAGACAAGATACATCGCGCCGACGAGCACGTAATGCAGGCCCCCTTTGATATGGCCGAGCAGGCTTGCCAGAAACGCCACCATGGCTCGCGCCATGCCGGTCATCTCGATCAAAAGCCCCAGGAACACGAACAGAGGCACCGAGAGCAGGATCAGATGGCTCATGCCCTCGTCCATCCGCCCGACCAGCACCACCAGCGGTGTGCGTGTCGTCAGCGCGAGATAGCCAAAAATCGCGAGTCCAAAGCTGAACGCGATCGGCACGCCCGAAAACACGCAAAAGCCGGCGACACCGACAAAGAAGATCACGAGGTTGATATTGCCAAGCGGACGCAGCCACGGCTGCGCGATCCAGAACAGCGCGATCAGCAACGCAACCGAGATGAAGGCCGATATCACAAGCTTCGGGTCGCCGCTGCGCAGAAGCCGCAACAACGCAAAAACAGCCATCAGGCAGGTGCCGACCGGCAGCGCTGCGGCACGCCAGCTATTGGAAATCTGCAGTGCCGGCGTGGTGATGAAGCTTTCCTCATGGGCATATTCGTAGGCCGGGCCGACGATCATCAGGAGAAACGCAAGCGCCGCACAGGTCGCAAAGAGGCCGAGATAGGCCTGCATCCGATCGCCGGCGCGCGCAACCACCGCGGTCATCCGCATATGCTCGGAGCGGCGGAACGCCACCGCTGCGCCCAACATCGCCAGCCACAGGAAAAGGATCGATGCCAGTTCGTCCGACCAGATCAGAGGCTGGCGCAGGACGTAGCGTGCGACGACGCCGGTGAACAGGATCACGATTTCGGCGACGACGAGGACCGCCGCCGGGATTTCGACCAGAAGCCCGAGCCAGGATTCGATCGACCCGGCAAGGGAAGGGCGGCTTGGTGGCTCGAGGGTCACCTCGCCGACCGCAAATTCCGACACTTCGATGCGAGCCATTACGGCCCTCGAAACTTACGATAGCTTGCCAGCGGCCTTTTCTAGCAGCGCCCATGCCTGCTCGCCGTATTTACCTTTCCATTCGGCGTAGAAACCGGCGGAACGCAGCTTCTCGCGGAACGGCGCCGTATCCGGCTGGTTGAATACAAGGCCCTTCGCTGCAAGCTCCTGCTGCAGGCTTGCGTTCAGTTTGGCGACGTCGGCGCGTTCGTTCACGGCTGCCGCGTTGACGTTCTTGACGACGATCGCGCGCATATCCTGCGGAATGGCCTCCCAGGCGCGCCGATTGGCCAGGAACCAGAAACCGTCCCACATATGATTGGTCAGCGAGCAGTATTTCTGCACTTCGTATAGTTTCGCGGTCGAGATAATCGCGAGCGGATTTTCCTGACCCTCGACGATCTTGGTTTGTAGCGCCGAATAGACTTCGCTGAAATTGATCGAGGCGGGCGACGCATCGAAAGCCTTGAACATCGAGGTCCAGAGCGGCGACACCGGTACGCGAATCTTGAAACCCTTAAAATCTTCCGGACCGTTGATCGGCCTGGTCGAGGACGTCGTCTGCCGGAATCCGTTGTCCCAGATCTTGTCCATCACCTCGAGACCGGCCTTCTTGATCTCGCCGCGCACATAGGCGCCGAGGTCGCCGTCCATGGCCTTCCAGACCGTGTCGTAGTCGGGGAAAGCGAACCCGATGCCGTTGATGGAAGTCGCGGGCACCAGCGTCGAAAGGATCAAACCCGATAGCGTGAAGAACTCGATGCCTCCCGATCGAATCTGGCTCAGCATGTCCGTATCGGACCCAAGCTGGTTATTCGGAAAGATCTGCAGGTCGAAGCGTCCGTTGGTTTCGGCCTTGATCGCCGCCGCCATTTCCTTGGCGCGGATGTTCATCGGATGGGAGTCCGGGAGATTGTTGGCGTACTTGTAAGTGAACTCGCCGGCTTGCGCGCGCGCAATCCTGGGCGCGCCGAGACCACCAACCACAGCCGATGCCGCGGACGCTTTCAGCAGCGTGCGTCGTGAAAAACTCATTTTTTCTCTCCCATGAGACTTTTTGTCGTTGAGGTTCGGAAGTCCGACCAGCGCGCTTATTGCAGCGTCAGGGCGCGGCGGCAATATCGGCTTTTGCCGCCGCCCATGAGCCTCGTTCAGGGCGCTCGCGCCAAAGGCCCGACGAGGCCCGCCAATTGGCGCTTTTTCGCAAGAATTTGAGCTAACTGTCTGATCCTGCTATGGATAAATATATTCCATAATATACCTTATGCGAATCGTGGATATCCGGCCGTGGGCCGCGCTGGCGATGAAGGTCCGCTGGCTTCGCATTCCGTTCACAGGATTCCTACTACTCCCCGCCGAAACGCCGTGGCATCAACACGAGCGTGCTGCAGCCTGCGTTAAGGAGACCACGGATGACGAATTTGGCTTCCGCGCGGAACCACCTTCAGGGCTGCGCATGCTGTGGGACATCGGGATTGTCGCGCCGTCAGTTCATCGCCGGCACACTCGCAATCGGCGCCGCCGCGGCCTGGTCGGGAGGGCCTACGCCCGCCCTCGCCCTCGAGCGGACGCTGATCGACACCCATCACCACTTTTATCCGCCGGGATACCAAAAGCTTTGGCTGGATTATGAGGACCAGCGCAAGATTCCACACTTTGCAGGTCAGGTCGCCTGGTCGAAGCAGAAAGCGATCGAAGACATGGACAGGGCAGGCATTCGCACCGCCATGCTGTCGGTGGCATCAACTCCCGGCGTTTGGTTCGATCTTGGGCCGGACAAGGCGGGCGAGCTTGCGCGGACGTGCAATGATTTCGCCGCCGAGATGATGCGGGACTATCCGGGCCGGTTCGGCTTGTTTGCAACCCTGTCGATGCTCGATATCGATCAGACGCTCAAGGAGATCGAATATGCCCTCGATACGCTTAGGGCTGACGGCGTGGGCCTGCAGACGAACTATGGCGACAAATGGCTTGGGAACGCGGTGTATAAGCCGGTGTTCGACGAACTGAATCGCCGCAAGGTGGTGGTCTATGTGCATCCCTTGGTCGCAAGCTGTTGCGCACAGCTCAGCGTTGGCACGTTCCCGGCCGTGATCGAAGTCCCCCATGATACGACACGCACGGTCACAAGCTTGCTCCTGTCGGGCGGGTTTGCGCGGTGGCGGGATATCGCATGGCTGTTCTCGCATGCAGGCGGCACCGTCCCTATGATGGCCGGCCGGATCGACGCCTTTTACGGCGCGCGGCCCAACATCAAGGAGTTCGCTCCGGACGGCATTTTGGGAGAGCTGAAGCGTCTCAACTACGATACTGCGAACGCGACCAGCGCCCCTGCGATCGCAGCGCTCATGAAGCTCGTGCCTGCCTCGAGGGTGACCTACGGTACGGATTACCCCTACTTCCAACTCGACCAGATGAAGAACCTGGAGCAACTCGGGCTTGATGCCTCCGATCTCAAGGCGATTGGCAGCGAAAACGCGATCCGGTTGATCCCGCGCTTGAAGGCGTAGGCTGTCGTTTTGTGCGTCCCCTAGCGTCCCCTGAAGCGCGGCTTGCGCCGCTCGATAAAGGCCGCGACGCCTTCCTTGTGATCCTCGGTCATGCTCGCCAGCGCAAACTGGTCGATATCCATGTGGCTTGCGAGATCGTCGAGCGCGTGCGCCAGCCGATTAACCGTAAGCTTGGTCATGGCCACCGAGATGGGCGGCTGGCGCGCGACTTTCTCGGCCATCGCCATGGCGGCCTCAAAGGCTTTGCCGGGTTTGGCCACCTCCTCCACCAGTCCCCATTCATAGGCTTCCTTCGCGGAAATCCGCTCGTCCGCCATGATCACGGCCTGCTTGGTGCGCGCCGGCCCGATCAGATGCAGCATGCGCGGCACGCTCTGCCAGCTCATGTTCATGCCGAGTCCGATCTCCGGAACCCGCAAGTGCGCGTTATCGGCCATCACGCGGAAATCCAGCGCCACGGCAAGCGCAACGCCGCCGCCGATGCAAAAACCCTCGATCGCGGCAATCGTGACCTGGTCCATGTCCTGCCAGGCGCGGGATAATCTCGGTCCGAGTTTCAAGTGCCGGCGAAGCGTGCCGATATCCATGGTCCGGCGCGAGCGGCCTTCCGCGTCCTTGAGGTCGAAACCGGCGCTGAATGCCTTCGCGCTGCCGGTCAACACTACGACAGACGTCTCGCCATCGTCCTCAAAGCTGCGCGCGGCGGCGGTCAACTGCCTCAGCGCTTCCGGCGACAAGGCATTAATGCCGTCGCCACGGTCGAAGCGAACCACCGCGATACGTCCGTCGGGTCCGAGCCCCTTTTCGATGCTGACGAATTTGGACAATTGACGCCTCCCTGCCCGCTGTTTTTCGCAGAGGTTAGCCGAGCGAGCCGCCTCGACATAGCCGGAATATTCCCTGTATCCTCGTATCCATGACCGGGCACGAGCACGACGATCACGATCATTCCGAACTCTCCGAGACCGAGTTGCGCGTCCGCGCGCTCGAGACGGTCCTGACCGAAAAGGGCTATGTGGATTCAGCGGCGCTGGACGCCATCGTCCAGGCCTATGAGACCCGGATCGGTCCGCACAATGGTGCGCGCGTCGTCGCGAAGGCCTGGGTCGATCCCGCGTTCAAGCGCGCTCTTCTTGAGGATGCGAGCAAGGCCGTGGGAACGCTCGGGCATGTTAGTCGGGTCGGCGATCATCTCGTCGCGGTCGAGAACACGTCTGCGCGACACAACATGGTCGTTTGCACGCTTTGCTCCTGCTACCCCTGGGAAATGCTGGGACTGCCGCCGGTCTGGTACAAGTCGGCGCCCTACCGATCGCGGGCCGTCAAGGATCCGCGCGGTGTGCTCAGTGATTTCGGGGTGACGCTGCCGAAGGAAACTGAAATCCGTGTCTGGGATTCGACGGCGGAGACGCGGTTTCTGGTGTTGCCGATGCGTCCGATGGGCACCGAGGGTTTCAGCGAGGAGCAACTCGCCGAACTGGTGACTCGCGATTCCATGATCGGCACCGGTTTTCCCAAAACGCCGGGCGCGCCATCGTGAATGGCGTGCACGACATGGGCGGCATGGACGGTTTTGGCAAGGTGGAGGCCGAGCCGAACGAGCCGATGTTTCACACCGAATGGGAAAGCCGCGTGCTCGCGATGGTGCGGGCAATGGGCGCTGCCGGTGCGTTCAACATCGACGCTTCCCGCTTTTATCGCGAGGCGCTGCCGCCCGAGGTCTATCTCGCGAGCTCCTATTACAAGAAATGGCTGCTCGGCCTCGAAGACCTCCTGATCGAAAAAGGTTTTGTCGGAGCCGATGAGGTAGCGCAGGCTCATGCGCTTAAGACGGCCAAACCGCTCGAACATGGCAAGTTCACGGTCGATGATGTCGAACGCGTCATGACCCGCGGCGGGTTCGGCCGCGACGCGCAAGGGCCCGCAAAATTCAAGGTGGGTGCTCGCGTGCGCGCGAGGAACATGCACCCGGTAACCCACACCAGGCTGCCGCGCTACACGCACGGCCATGTCGGCGTGATCGAGCGCATCCACGGCTGTCATGTCTTCCCGGACTCGGCGGCGACCGGAGCCGGCGAGAACCCGCAATGGCTCTATACCGTCGTGTTCGACGGACGCGAGCTCTGGGGACCTGACACCGACCCGACCATCAAGGTTTCGATCGACGCGTTCGAACCTTATCTCGAGCCGGCGTGATGGACGCGGCCATGCAGGCGACACGCGCCCTCCCCGACATCCCCTGCGATGCCGAGGGTCCCGTGTTTCGCGAGCCTTGGGAGGCGCAAGCCTTCGCCATGGCGCTGGCCCTGCATGAGCGTGGCGTGTTCACCTGGCCGGAATGGGCCGAGGCGCTCGGCCGCGAGATCAAGCGGGCGCAGGCGGCAGGCGATCCCGACACCGGCGAGACCTATTACCGGCATTGGCTCGCTACATTGGAGCGGCTGGTTGCCGCCAAGGGCGTAGCTTCGCTCGAAACGCTCGGGCGCTATCGCGACGCCTGGGACCACGCGGCAGATCGCACACCGCACGGCTCGCCGATCCAACTGAAGCCGGAAGATTTTCGCACGCGATCCTGATCGGCCTGAGCTGATGCCGGTCGCATATTACTGATCGTGATAAGGGCAGCTCTGGCGAACTGGTGGAAAGCGCCCGCGTTCCGCTGGGATCGGCAAGAAAGTTGCGGCATACAGGGTCGATCCTACATTTTCAGGCCCGGCCCAGCATGAGCCCTTCCCGCGATATCTCATCCCTGATCGTTATCATGGCGCAACTCAGGACACCGGTGACCGGCTGCCCTTGGGATCTCGAGCAGAATTTTGCGACCATTGCGCCCTACACCATCGAGGAAGCCTATGAGGTCGCGGATGCGATCGCCCGTGGCGACCTCGACGACCTCAAGGACGAGCTCGGCGATCTCCTGCTGCAGGTCGTGTTTCACGCCCGCATGGCCGAGGAAAGCGGCGCATTCGATTTCGGCGACGTGGTCGAGGCCATCACCAGAAAGATGATCCGCCGGCATCCGCATGTGTTCGCCGACAAGGACGGGAAACTCACGCCCTCCGACGTCAAGGGCGCGTGGGATCGCATCAAGGCGGAAGAAAAAGCCGAGCGCGCCGCGCGGCGGTCTCAGCGGCAACAAGACCACAAGTCCCTGCTAGCAAACGTCAAGACCGGCCAGCCGGCGCTGGCGCGCGCAATCGAGCTGCAGCGCAAGGCATCCACGGTCGGCTTCGACTGGAATGATCCGCGGGCGGTCTTGAGAAAAATTCGCGAGGAAGCCGACGAGATCGAGTCCGCGCTCGATCGCGCCGACAAGGACGAACTCGCGCACGAGACCGGCGATCTCCTGTTCGCGCTCGTCAACCTCGCGCGCCATGTCGGCGCCGATCCGGAAATGGCCCTGCGCGGGACGAACGCAAAATTCGAGCGCCGCTTTGCCTTCATCGAGCGCGCGCTCGCGACGCAGGGGCGTTCGCCCGAAGAGGCGACGCTGGAAGAGATGGACGCGCTGTGGAACGAGGCGAAGGAAAGGGAGTAGCGCTGCCACCTTCACACTAGCATTGCCACCTTCACACTCCCCCTGTGGGAAGGCTATAGTGATGTCGATGGAGTGAGCCACACCCACACGCAGGACTGCGATGAAACTTCCTCGCCGCCAGTTCCTGTCCCTCGCCACAATCGCACTTGGCGCTCCCGCCCTCTCGCGCGTGGCAAATGCGCAAGCCTATCCGACGCGGCCCGTGCGGATGCTCGTCGGTTTCGCCGCCGGCGGCGCCCCCGACATCGCAGCGCGATTGATCGCGCAATGGCTGTCCGAACGGCTTGGTCAGCAATTCGTCGTTGAGAACCGGCCCGGCGCCGGCGGCAACATCGCCACCGAGGCCGTGGTGGACGCACCTGCCGATGGCTATACGCTTCTGATGGCCGGCCTGCAAAACGCCGTCAACACGACGCTCTACCAAAAGCTCAAATTCGATTTTGCCCGCGACATGGCGCCGGTTGCCGGTGTCAGCCACGAGAACTACGGCATGGAGGTGCACCCGTCCTTTCCGGCAAAGACGGTCCCTGAATTCATCGCCTACGCCAAGGCCAACCCAGGCAAGCTCAACATGGCGTCGCCCGGCAACGGCACAGGACCTCACATGGCCGGCGAGCTGTTCAAGATCATGGCCGGCGTCGATATGGTGCACGTGCCCTATCGCGGCTCACCGCCCGCATTGACCGATCTGCTTGCCGGACAAGTGCAGTTGATGTTTAGCCCGCTGTCTTCGTCGATCGAGTATGTCAGAGCCGGTAAGCTTCGTGGCCTGGCGGTGACCTCGGCGACGCGCTCGGATGTGCTGCCCGATCTTCCAACCGTCGGGGAATACGTAGCCGGCTATCAGGCGACAGGTTGGTTCGGCGTCTGCGTGCCCCGGAAAACGCCGGCCGAGATCGTCGACCGGCTAAACCGGGAGATCAATGCGGGACTTGCGGATTCGAAGATCAAGGCACGGTTTGCCGATCTCGGCGCCACCGTGTTTGTCGGTTCGCCCTCCGATTTCGCAAAGCATATCGCAGACGAAACGGAGAAGTGGGGCAAAGTGGTTCGGATGGCCAATCTCAGGGCGGATTGACGGGATCGCCAAGGCGCAACTTGCCTACATCCCGTGCGGCACGGCGTCGAAGCGGTTGACCACGATGTCGCGCTTGGTCTCGTCGACGCGCACAGTCATGTCGAAGCGGCCGTCGTGCAGCTTCTTGTCCAGCACCTCGGCATTGCGATGCAGCCACGAGATGCCGGCGCCGTCGGAAGCATCGATCGACAGAGCGAGCGTCGTCCGCGAGGATGCCAGCCTGTCCTCGATCGCGGTCAAGAGCGTATCGATCCCCTCCCCGCTCGCGGCAGAGACCAGGAAACAGGGATGCTCGGGCGGGCGGCGGGCGGCGATCTTGCGAAAATTCGCGCGCTCCTCCGGTGAGAGGCGATCGATCTTGTTCCAGACTTCGAGGATGCGGCCGCCTGCCTCCGGGTCGATGCCAAGCTGGCGCAGCACGGCATCGACATCACGCTGCTGGGGGTCTGCGTCCTCATGCGAGATGTCGCGGACGTGGAGGATCACGTCGGCCTCGAGCACCTCTTCGAGCGTCGCGCGGAAGGCCGCAACCAGTTGTGTCGGCAGATTGGAGATGAAGCCGACGGTATCGGACAACATGGCCTTGCCGCCGTGCGGCAGATGCAGCGCCCGCAAAGTCGGGTCAAGCGTCGCGAACAGCATGTCGGCGGCCTGCACCTCCGATTGCGTCAGCCGGTTGAACAAGGTCGACTTGCCGGCGTTGGTGTAGCCGACCAGCGCCACGACCCGATACGGCACGCGCTTGCGCCCCTCGCGATGCAGCCGCCGGGTCGCCTGAACCTTTTTCAGCTCATTCTCAAGCCGGGTGATGCGATCGCCGATCTGGCGGCGGTCGGCTTCGATCTGGGTTTCGCCGGGGCCACCCATGAACCCAAAACCGCCGCGCTGCCGTTCGAGGTGGGTCCAGGATCTTACCAGGCGGCTGCGCTGATAGTTGAGATGCGCGAGTTCGACCTGCAGCGCGCCCTCTTTCGTCTTGGCGCGGCGGCCGAAGATTTCCAGGATCAGCCCGGTGCGGTCGAGCACCTTGGTGTTCCAGGCCTTCTCGAGGTTGCGTTGCTGGATCGGCGACAGCGCGCAGTCCATCACGACGAGCTCGATGTCATCACCGGCAACGAGGCCCGTGATCTCCTCGACCTTGCCCTTGCCGAGGTAGGTCGCAGGACGGATTTGGGCGATCGGCGCAATCAGCGCGTCGGCAACGACGAGATCGATTGCGCCCGCCAGCCCCTTGGCCTCGTCCAGCCGCGCCTCGAAATCGCGCAAGGCATGCTCGTCCGTTTGCGCCTCGCTGCCGCGGCGCATTCGCACATACGGACCGATGACAATCACCCGCCCGCTTTGACGTGCCCCTGCCGACCTCGGACGGTCAGCTCCCCCTTCCCAATTCCGGGGTTCCAATCAATTCACTTTCAAGCCGGCGCATCCTCGCCGCCCTCGAACAACTGGATCGGAGCGCCCGGCATGATGGTCGAGATCGCGTGCTTGTAGACAAGCTGCGAATGACCGTCGCGCCGGAGCAGCAGACAGAAATTGTCGAACCAGGTGACAATCCCCTGCAGCTTCACCCCATTGACCAGAAAGATCGTCAGTGGCGTTTTGGTTTTGCGAACGTGATTAAGGAAGGTGTCTTGTAGGTTTTGTGCGCGGTCTGCCGCCATTGTTGTTATCCCGCTAGGTGCTTCTTTTTATTGAACCGGGTTTTCGCCCTCTGACGGAGCCTGACCCGGTTGCCGGTATCCCATGAGATCCCCCTCGGGGGACACGCGACGGTACAATTAGAAGGCAGGTACGCTTTTTAGGCAAGCCGCTTCGCAAGCCCTTCCGGCAGCCGAAAGCCTCAATTCGGGGCAAAAGCCCCGAAAGCTCACGAAAATTCCAAGATAACGCGGTTACCCGACGCCGAGCGCCTTCAGCTTGCGGTGCAGGGCGGAGCGCTCCATTCCGACGAACTCCGCCGTGCGCGAGATGTTGCCCGAGAAGCGGCTGATCTGCGCGATCAGATAGTCGCGCTCGAACACCTCGCGCGCCTCCCGGAGCGGCAGGCCCATGATGTGCTCGCCGTTGTTGGAGGTCGGCATTGCCGGCACCATCGAGCCAACGTCCTGTGGCAGCATGTCGGCGGTAATGATGACCTCGGGCCCGCCGCCCGCCAGGATCATGACGCGCTCGACATTGTTGCGGAGCTGCCGCACGTTGCCCGGCCAGACATGGGACTGCAGCACTGCCATCGCGTCCTGCCCGATCTGACGTTTCGGCAGGCCGGTGGTCGCCGAAATCTGCTCCATGAAATAATCTATTAGCTGCGGAATATCCTCGCGGCGTTCCGACAGCGGCGGCACGCGGATCGGCACCACCGACAGCCGGTGATAAAGGTCCTCGCGGAATCTCCCGGCTGCGATCTCCTCTTCCAGGTTGCGCCCGGTGGAGGAAATGATGCGGACATCGACATGGACCTTGGTCGTGCCGCCGGCGCGCTGAAAGGTCTGGTCGACCAATACCCGCAGGATCTTGTTCTGGGTCTCGCGTGGCATGTCGGCGATCTCGTCGATGAACAGCGTGCCGCCATGGGCTTCTTCGAGCGCGCCGATCTTGCGCTGCTGCTCGCCGTTGGACTGCTCGACCCCGAACAGCTCCTCCTCCATCCGCTCCGGCGTGATCGCCGCGGCGTTGATCACGACGAAAGGCCCCTCGGCGCGGCCGGAAGCCTGATGCAGCGTACGCGCCACCAGCTCCTTGCCCGCGCCGGAGGGGCCGACGATCAGGATGCGGCTGTTGGCTTTCGCGGCACGTTCGATGGTCTGCCGCAACTGGTTCATGCAGGGCGACTGGCCGGTGAGCGTGCTCGCGGTGGGCGCGAGTTGCTTGAGTTCCCTCACCTCCCGTTTCAACCGCGAGGTCTCGAGCGCCCGCGTTGCGACCAGGATGAGGCGGTCGGACTTGAACGGTTTCTCGATGAAATCATAGGCGCCGCGCTTGATCGCCGCGACGGCGGTCTCGATGTTGCCGTGACCCGAGATCATCACGATCGGCAGATCGGGATGATCCTTCTTGATTTGCTCGAGAAGTTGCAGGCCGTCGAGCTTCGAGCCCTGCAGCCAGATATCGAGAAAGACAAGATGCGGCCGCCGATTGGCGACCTCCGCCAGCGCGGAATCGCTGTCGCGCGCCGTCCTGGTCGAAAACCCCTCGTCGTCAAGAATGCCTGCAACGAGTTCCCGAATATCGGCCTCATCGTCGACGATCAGAATGTCACTTGCCATGGGTCACGCCCCGCCTCGTCAGTTGCCTGTAGCGGCTTCGATTTTTGGTTCAACCTTAGTCGCGTGAGCCGGCCCGCTGGTTTCTGCGTCCGGCTTAATTGTTTCGGCCGCCGCCTTCTTGGCGTCGGCGGCCAGTTGCCCTTCCTTCACCTCGATCTTGGATTGGCTGCGCCCGGAAACCGCAAAGCGCAGTCGCATCCAGGCGCCGCGCTGGCCGGGGCGGAAATCCGAGGCGTCCTTCAGCTCGATTCGGCCGCCATGGTCTTCCAGCACGCGGCCGACAATGGCGAGTCCCAGGCCCGTGCCCTTTTCGCGCGTCGTGACATAGGGTTCGAGCAGGCGCGCTCGCGCCACCTTCGGCAATCCTATACCGTTGTCGATCACGTCGATCACGATGTCGTCCTTGTCGCGCCCGGCAACGACGTCGATACGACCCTTTCCGAGCTCATCCGGCGGCACCTGCTCGATGGCTTCTGTCGCGTTCTTGATGATGTTGGTCAGCGCCTGCGAGATCAGCCGGCGGTCGAATTGCGCCCGCAGCGGGTCTTCCTTCAGATCAACAACGATATCGATCTCGGGATGCGCGACCTTCATCAGGAACACGGCCTGCCGCACCGTGTCGGCGACATCCTCGCCTTCGATGACGGGTTTTGGCATGCGCGCAAAGCGTGAGAACTCATCGACCATCCGCCTGATGTCGTCGACCTGGCGCACGATGGTTTCCGTGCATTGGTCGAACACCCCCTTGTCCTCGGTGATGACCTTGCCGAATTTGCGGCGGATTCGTTCGGCGGATAGCTGAATCGGCGTCAGCGGATTCTTGATTTCGTGGGCGATGCGGCGGGCGACATCGCCCCAGGCCGAGGTGCGCTGTGCGGTCACGAGTTCGGTGATGTCGTCGAGCGTGATGATGTAGCTGTCGCTCGGCTGCCCGGTTTTTTCGGCGCTGACGCGCACCGAGAGATTGCGCTCGATGCCGTCGCGCAAAATCGTGACCTGGCCCTGCACCAGCCGCTGCGTGCCCTCGCGCGCGGTCCTCATCATGTCGTCGAGCTCGGGCAGCACGTCGGACAGGGGATGATCGAGCGTCTCGGATTCCGCGTGCCCGATCAGCTTCTCGGCCGAACGATTGAGGATGCCGACGCTGCCCGAGGCATCGACGCCGATGATCCCGGCGCTGGCGGAAGACAACACCGCCTCGATGAAGCGACGGCGGCTGTCGATGGTCTCGCTGGCGTTGACGAGTTCGTCGCGCTGGGTGCGCAGCTCCTGCGTCATCTTGTTGAAGGTCTCGCCGAGTTGCGCAAGGTCGCCCTCGGATTTGTGCACGGGCACCTGCACGTTCAGATTGCCGGTCGAGACGTCGCTTGCCGCATTCATCAGGCGGCGGATCGGCGCGACCAGCCAGTTCGCGAAATTCAGCCCGATCAGCACCGACGCCATCAGGATGGTCAGCGCGATCACCGCGAACATCAGCGCGAACGCCACCTGAATGCCGAGCCTTCTGGATTCGATCTCCGCATATTCGGCAACACTGGTCTCGGTCTGCTTGAGTTGCGCCACCACGCGCGGATCGAGCAGCCGCGCGACGTAGAGGAAGGTGTCGCTGAAGGCTTTCAACCGGATCACCGCCGCGACATAATTGGCTTCCGGGAACACGGCGATCTGGGGATCGGTTTCGTCGACGTTGCTCAGAAATTCGGGTGGCGGGGTCGTGAAGTTCTGCTGGATGCCGGTCTGCGCCGTCTCCAGCACGTTGCGGTCCTTGTCGATCAACATGGCGCCCGGCAGGTTACGCGAGGCCGCGCTCGCGGTCAGCAATTCGCGAAAGCTGGCGCGGTCCTGATCGAACAGCGGACGGGCATGGGCGATATCGTTGGCCATGCCCAGAATGTCGCCGCGGATGAGCTGGGCATGCTCGTAGGTATAGGCACGCGCGATGATCAGCGAGTTCTGAATCACCTCCCGCGTCGGACCCGAGAACAGCCGGTCCAGACCGCGTTCGATGGTGACGTTGGCGACGATCGCGACCAGCACTGCCGGCAGCACGGCAATGACCGAGAACAGGCTGACGATCTGCACATGCAGCCGCGCCGCAGCCCTTCCCCGGCGCCGCGCCTGCACCATCTGCCAGATTTCGCGCAGGATGATGCCGACCAGCAGCAGGATGGTCGCTGCGTTGATCAGCAGGAAGGACCGGACCACCTCGCGCGTCGGCTCGATCGGCGTCAGGCCGGTCAGCACCACGAAGGTGAGGAACGCCGACAGCAGCGCGATGCCGACGGCGAACGGCGCAAGCCACCGCCTCAAGGACCATCCCTTGGGTTCGGCAAGCGACGGATCGAACGAGGCGGCCGAGGTCTCTGCGCTGGTCATTCCGGAAATAGTGTGATGCTGAATGGCTTCGCCCGCATGCGGACTGATGCATTCATATCACAATGTTGCCGAATTGCGACAAATCCGCGGCGTATTTTGCGGGCAAGTTGCCGCAATCCCCAGCCCCCAAAGGGAGGCCAAAACAGAAGGGAAATCAGGCCAGTTGAGTACTGACCTCATCCCCTCCCCTCCGCTAGCCGCCGCTGCGATAGACTTGGATATCGAGGTCCCTGATCTTCTTTCGTAGGGTATTGCGATTGAGGCCCAGGAGGTCCGCGGCACGGATCTGATTGCCGCGGGTGGCCGCTAGCGCAGCCGTCAGGAGCGGCACCTCGATCTCCTTCAGGATCCGGTGATAGAGGCCGGGCGGGGGCACGCCGTTGGGGAAACCCGAGAAGTGCGACGACAGATAGGCTTCGACCGCGCCGCCGAGATTGTCGATGCCGTGCGGGATCGATCCGCCGGAGGCGACCGCAGGCGGCGCGAGCTCGCCATCGATCACCGAGGCCGTAATCACATCCTGCGGATAGAGCGCGGCGAGCCGGCGCGCGAGGTTTTCCAATTCGCGTACATTGCCCGGCCAGCGATGCTGCTTCAGCCGCTCCAATGCCAGCGCGTCGAGTTTCTTCGGCGGCAAGCCATCCTTCTCCGCGAGCGCAAAGAAATGCCGCACCAGGTCGGGCAGGTCCTCGATCCGCTCGCGCAGCGGCGGCAGCCGAAGCGGCACGACGTTGAGGCGGAAGAACAGGTCTTCGCGGAACAGGCCCTGCTGGATCAGGATACGCAGGTCCTTGTTCGAGGCGGCAACGATGCGTACGTCGGTCTTGATCGGGGTGCGGCCGCCGACGGTGGTGTATTCGCCCTGCTGAAGCACGCGCAACAGGCGGGTCTGCGCCTCCAT
>Ga0306925_10000456_pt1 | contig 29283 bp, 29 predicted proteins | sample flu12Cox44000176_FD_203755 | JGI IMG/M metagenome (GOLD analysis project Ga0306925, IMG submission 203755) | Lab enrichment of tropical soil microbial communities from Luquillo Experimental Forest, Puerto Rico - flux8day.12C.oxic.44.000.176 (v2)... | ecosystem: Environmental > Terrestrial >... | reverse complement strand
GATGATCAGCAGCAGCAGCATGCTGCTGACGAGCGCCATGCCCCGCTCGCTGCCGGTTGGGGCGCCGCGCGGGCTCACGTGTGTACCCCACCGCGCGCCATCACTTCGATGACGCGCTCGAACTGAATGGTGGGCGGCTGCCCCGGTCGCGCGGCGAGCGGATTGCTGAAGGTGAGGATTACCCGCACCGAGCTCACGTTCGACCAGTCGTCACCGCCGCAGGGGTTGAACAGCGGGGAGCACATCTGATTAGCCGGCAGATAGGTGTCGACGTTGTAATCGGCGAAGGCCAAGTCGCGCTTTACCCCGAAGTACACCTTCATGCCGACGACGCCTGGAACGATCAGCACACCCGCCGGCGCAACCGCGGAGGCCCCGAGGTTATCCACCTGGCAGTACAACCCGCCCAGCACCGGGGGTATGGCGGTGGGCGCGGCGGGCTGGACGCTGAACGTGTTGGTGAAGGCATGGCTCGGGCCCTGGGCGGTGTTGGTGCTGCCGTCACAGAGCAACACGCCATCGTTGAGGGCCGTGCGAAAGCGCACGCTCAGGGTGTCGGCAGCCCCCCCTGCTCCGGGGGTTCCCAGAACTGCCTGCCCCGCCTCCCAGTTGCCGCTCTGCAGCAGCGAGCTTGCCGGCGTCCAGATCACCGAATCCGGGAAGTAGCCGCCAGCCTGCACGACATCGGTGATCACGGTGAGCGCAAAGCGCTCCTGGTCCTGCAACTGCGCGAGCGCCCGCTGGTTGACATCGGCCTCGCGTACGTTGCCGACGATTGTGACGAGACCACCGAGGAGAAATAACGCGATGGCCACGGTGACCATCAGCTCGACCAGGGTAAAGCCGCGCACAGCGCGCGCGGCGTGCAGGACGCTTCGGGCAGGCATGGTGCTCATGGCTCCACGTACAGGAGGTAAGACGGCTGTTCGATATTCGAAGGGCCGTTGGCAGCCTCGGCCACGGCTTCCTGCTGGTTCATCGCCACCGCTCTCTCGCTCCAGGAAATCACGATCGTGCAGCTGGGTGGTGCAGCCGCGCCGGCGACGACGGCGCAACTGATAGTGGATTGCGGATTCGGCAACAGCGCGTTGAGCGATGCGGCCCAGCGGGCGAGGTCGAACGCCGCGAGGTTCACCACGCCGGTGGCGCCCCCGCAGACTGCCGCGGCGTTCGCGGTGCCGACGCAGGTCTGGATGGCGTCCGGGGTACTGAGGCCAGCGGGAAGGGCTGTGTTGGCTGCGGCCTGCAGCGCGGCATCGGTCGAGACGAATTGCCCGGTCGCATTGGCATTGAACGTCGTCGTCACGGGCGGCGTGGCGCCGGCCCAGTATTCGCGATTGGAGTGCATGGCGGCGGCCAGTCCCGCGGCCTGGATAGCCGCCAGGGCGCGCAGCCGCGAGGTGCTCGTATTCGACAATGCCAGCGCCTGCATTTTTGCAATACCGAGGAGGCCGACGCAGATGACGATCACCGCCACCATGACTTCGACGAGACTGAAGCCGCCGGCGCGAACGCGAGCCCTGAGGTGTCTCATCAGGTACACGTCCCGGAAGGGTTGTTGACGGTTGTCTCGACCGTGAGCATGCCCTGCGGGGTGATCCAGAGGCAGCGCGTCCAGGCCGGATTCGCGGTCGGATCGTGCAGCGTAATCGTCGCGTTCGGGAAACCCGCGGCGGTGGTGGCAAAGCCCTCGCGGTTGTAGGTCACCGAGCTCACGCCGTTGTCGGCTTTGAATGAATCCGGTGTCCTTCCGTTGAATTTCTGCTGCAAACGCAGGATCGGACCTGGAGGCTGAGGGGCATTGTTCGGGTTGGAGAAGACGAGCCAGCCCCGGTCCCAGGACGTATTGCCCGAGCAGTTCTTGCCATTCACCGTGACGCACACGGTGACGAACTGACCCTCCTTGACCGCCTCGGAGCGCGCGAACATCAGGTCCCCGAGCAGCCCATTGACTTCCGAGGACATGCGGTAGGAGGTGGTGATGTAGCGGTACGACGGAGTGCCAATACTGAGCAGGATGGCGACGATTGCCACCACCACGACCAGCTCCACGAGCGTGAATCCTCTCTGTTTTGACATGAGGACTCCTCCCTGTCGTCTCTCGACGACGTCACGTTCTAACGACGACCAAACGACCTGCGTCACAATCTAACGAGGGCAGAAGCGGCGAAAGCACGACGCCGTCACACTTCCCGATGTCGACCCGACAAACGGTTGGCGTGAGGACGTGAGCGGCAAGGCGCGACAGGATTCGTTCAGCCGCGCGGGGACGCCTGTCGGAGGTTGGCGACACGCGCGCGGCAAATGACAAATTCTCTCGTCGTCGCGCGGTCGGAGGCAATGAAGCGGGATGACCCGGCAGCCATATCCGGGATGCACTCAACGATGTGGCGCGACGCGCCGATACCTCACATTGGCAGGTGGCCGAAAGAAGCAACTATGCGCGTATGGGGAGAATGTCGCCTCATGGCGCAATCGACGCACGGCAAGTTCATCGCGGGTGCGCCGCGCAGGCCCGCAACGTGCACTGTCCGGCACCAAAGAGGAGCGCGCGCACGATTCGTGCCGCGCGCTCCCCAAATGGGTACCAATGTAGTCGTCTACCGCGTCGTTTTACATCGGATCGGCGCGCTGTCAGTCCCCCTCCTCCGAGGATTTGACGAGGACCAGCAGGGGGTCCGAGGCGATGCCGTCCGCGACCACCTCCAGCTTGCTCAGCCCGGATTCCTGACTGGTCGGCACGGCGAAATGCGTCGACACGACATCATCAGAGGCAACCGCCATGCTGCTGTGGTTATGCGTTCGACTGTAGAGCACGTGCCCGGTGCGCAGGTTCGTGATGCGCACCAGCGGATAGTTGGTCGCGCTCTGGCCTTCGTCGCCGTACATTGACGCCTGCGACATGCCATTGAAGCGAATTCCCCGCAGTTCATATGACTTCCCCGGATGCACGGCGCGTGGTCCATGCAAGATTACCGGCGCCCATTCGTGCTCGCCCTCGTGTTCCCCGTCGTCGCGTCCGTCGGGCGTATAGATCTCAATGTCTTTACTGCCATCGGCCTCGAGGACCTGTCCTGTCGGCAGCAGCAGCAGGTTGGGGCTCGATGAAGTCTCGAAGGGGCCGTTCGGAATCGTCGGCTCGGGAATCAACTTGTGGCCATCGAATTCGAAGAAGGCGAGTGGTGGTCCCGAATAGCCGCCACCTGGCGGCTCCGCTCCGCCACTGACACCAAACAGCACATTCCCGTTGGGAAGCAGTGTGCCAGGGGCATCCTGAGCAGTGTACTGATAGCCTTGCGGGCTTATCGGCAGGCGCGGACCGACCGACCACCGGCCGGTATGGACGTCGTAGATGGAGGTGTTGCCCGGGCTGCCAACCGCGAAGACGGTGCCGTTGGGCCGCAAGACCCCCGGACCCATTTCGGCAGTCGCCTGGTCAGTCAATGTATTGATCGTGCTGCCGGCGCTAGACCACTGCCCGGTCTGCGGATCATAGATCTCCGAGTTCGTCGGATTGCTGGGATATGGAGCCAGGTGGAAAAAGGCGTCCGTGTAGCAGTCCACCGTCAGCACCTTGCCGTTGGGCAGCAGCGTCCACCCCTCCTCGTCGTTGAGGTCTGCTTTGGTGCCCGTGCCGGTCTCAGTCCATGTCATGGTCTTGAGATCGAGAAGTGCCTGCTGTCGGCTCATCTTGTCGGCCAGCATGAAGGTGCCATCCGCCAGTATGACGCTGGCAGAGTCACCAATCGGGTGTGGTGCGAAACTGGCGCGGGGCGGGTAGAGATCGACGAAGAAGCTGGGAGGCGAGACCATCGTCCATTTGTCGGCAACGGGGTCGTAGATCGCACCCTGGTTTGTCAGCAGGAACTCGAAGTCGAAATTCGAGTACTCACCCCCTTCATAGATCACGCGACCGTCGGCCAGTACCGCCTGCGCCGCGGCGAACGAGACAAACGGCATGGTGGCAAGCTCAGACCACGTGCCGTTGACGTAACTGCCGTTCTGATCGGGTGTCAGCTTGAAGATCTTGCCGTCGCCGATGTTCTGTACCATGACCCCGCCATCGGTGAGCAGCAGCGGGAATCCGGCACCCCCCGGGTACTGAAAAACACCGTTTACGACGATGTCTGGCAAAGGGGGCGGATTCGTGAGTGTCTGCCACGTACCGGCCGTCGCCAGCAACGGTGCCGCAAGTAAGACGGTCACCCCGAGCTGGCGGAGTCGACGAACCAGTGGAACTTTCTTCACACGGGCGACCCGCGATCGCGGGGCCGCCGGACCGTGCCATGCGTTCATTGTGAAACTCCCCGTTTAAAGCCATGTTAGTTCTAACGGTGGAGCGCGTCGTCGTGATCGATCAGCTGGAACAATGCGCGACTACACACCACCGCGAGCGACCGCGCGCAGCGCGCGTCTCGCCCTCGACCTGTGAACAATTCGCCTGAGACCAGAGCCGATCGTGCCGCCGCCGGGGGTTGGTATTCAGTTGCTCCTATCCGGGCGGCCGCTCGACTCATAAACCGTTTACGCCCGGCCGAAATACTTGTCAATCGCGCTTCGCAAAGAAGCGTACGGCAAGGCGTGCGTAACTCTGAACGAACGTTTTTTGCCAGAAGCGTAGCGGTAAGAGCAATTTTCCGGCGCGGTTCTTCTGAGTGCGCTTTCCGATGGTCCCAGCATCCGCTCGCACATACCTGGTGCCAATGCGCTGGCCGGAACCGCCGGCATCCGAAGCGGATAGCCGCTATAAAGCTTGAACCCGACCCCGCCACACCTACCGAATGCTCTCACAGCCGGTGGTGCTAATTTCGGCTACAGTGCGGGCCGGTGGCCACCAACCTTCAATGACGCGCGATGAACAGCCGAGTTTCCGAGGTTGCGGACTGCGACGATGTGACGATCCGGCGCGACGTGCTGTCGCAGGTCAAGCCGGTGGTGCTGCGCGGCTTGGTAGCTCATTGGCCTGCTACGCGTTACGGGCGCACCTCGCCACAGGCGATCATCGGCTATCTGCGCCGGCTCGACAGCGGCCGCCTGGTCAATGCGATCCTGATGCCGCCCGAGGCCGGCGGCCGGCTCGGTTACAACGCCGCTATGAGCGGCTTCAACTTCGTGCGCAACAACGTAACGCTGACGAGCGTTGGCGAACAAATCCTGCGCTACAGCGCATTCGCGCATGCACCCGCGGTCGCTGCTCAAGCGGCGCGAATTGATGAGTGCCTCCCTGGATTTGTCGATGAGAACCCTCTGCCGCTGCTTGACCCCTCCGTGCGGCCGCGGCTATGGCTCGGCAACACGATTACGAGCCCCGCCCACGTGGATGAGACCCACAATATCGCTTGCGTGGTCAGCGGTCGCCGGCGCTTTACACTGTTTCCGCCGGAGCAGATCGGCAATCTCTACATCGGGCCGGTCGATTTCACACCGACTGGCGCACCGATTGCTTTACCTTCCCTGACCGAGCCCGACTTCGAGCACTTTCCGAGACTGCGGCAGGCCTTAGAGCATGCGCAGGTGGCTGAGCTCGAGCCAGGCGACGCGCTCTATATCCCTGCGCTGTGGTGGCACCAGGTCGAGTCGCTCTCCAGTTGCAACGTGCTGGTGAATTACTGGTGGCACCCGATCGCCGGCGAGGCGGTCGGAGCGAGTCCGGTCTTCGACTGCCTGCTGCATTGCATGCTCACCCTGCGCCGAATGCCGCCTGAGGTGCGTGCCGGCTGGCGAGCGGCATTCGAGCATTATATTTTCGGACCCGATGCTCCCCTCAGCGATCACATACCGCCGGAGCGGCGCGGCGTCCTGGGCGATATCACACCCGAGCTTGCACGGCAGATCCGCGCCCAGCTCCTTGGGCGTCTCAAGAGCTAGCTGCGTGCTCTGCGGCCGGATATTCCGGCAATTCTCGCGGCCCGCGGGCCTATCCCCGCCCGCAGCGGCCGCTCTCAGCAGGCGTCGCGACACCACTTGCCGTGTTGATCGGGTACCCAGCTCCCGCGGTCCCACAGTCTCCCGTCGTCGCCGTAGAGGCTCACGTGAAGCACTGGCGCGCCGCGCTCGCGTGACAGGGGACGAGACATGTTGCAGGTGAACAGCCAGGTATGAAGACCGTGGGCCCAGCACGAGCACGTCTGGCCTTCTTTGAGTGCCTGAGTCAGAACCTTTCGCACTTCTCGAGGGACCGAGCCTGGTTGGCGAATCTGGTACGACCCCTTCGGTACCAGAGATGACTGAGAGATATACGACTCCAACAGCTCCCCTACCTTGGAGGGATGTCTGATCTTGCACAACAACCGCACCATGTCCATGGAGACCCCTCTACCGTGACGACTATTCAGTAAGGCGGTGGGCGACCAGGCGAGAGGTTAGGTTGTCGATGTCCGTCGAGCAAAGCGTCTTCGACAAACGACACAGCACAAGCTGTCTCCGCTTGCACACGACCGGGACTGTTTATGTAACGTCCATGGCGATCATGGCCGCCCGAAGAATCTCAAGTAGAAAGCTGCGAAGACCAGCACGATGCCGGCATTCACCATCAGCCGTTCCCAGAATCGATTTCGGAAGAACACGAAATCTACAGCGACTATGAGTGCTGCCATCGCCACCACGTAAAGCACGACAGCTACCTGTCTGCCCATTCACGCACACCTGCGCCTGTATTCAAGGAGCGCCTGTGCTCCGCAGGCTGGTCGGGTTCGATGGCGTCGCACGGCGCGAACAATACTCCGTTACCCGAAGACGCGGTGCGCAGCTTCTGCTGCATGGCATATCCATCTCCGGGAGGCTTGCTCCGTGCGCTTGCAATCAGCGCCAAGATGCCTCAAACGTGTGTCAGATTTGGCCTACGCCGATATCCGTGCGCGGCGGATGCGGCAGTGCATGAGGCGGGTGTAGCTTTCCCGCGCATGCGGGAGGCAGCGGCCGCAATTGGCTCTGCTGCACAGGAGCGCACGCCGCAACAACCAAGTACGCGCTCGCCGGCAACAGCGCAGCAGATTAAGGAAGCACTGCAGGGCCGACGACCCCTTACGTGCGAGTGAGAGAAACATGAGTCTACGCGAGCTTCTCGGTCTCAGAGCCAGCAAACCGGCCGCAGGCGCTCGGATCATTGTCGTCTCGAACCGGCTTCCCCTGACCTTGAAGCGGACCGGGCAAGGCTGGGACACGACGCGAAGCTCCGGGGGGTTGGCAAGCGCTATGAACCCGCTTCTCGGCAAGACGGGCGGGGCATGGGTCGGCTGGGCCGGAGACAGCGGCGCGGAAGACCGGCAGAAGCGTCAGGCGATTCTCTCTGAGTGGGCGAGAACCGACCAATCCTTTGCCGTCGACCTGCCGCAGGACGTGGCGGCAGGATTCTATGAGGGCTACGCCAATCAAACGCTCTGGCCGGTCTTTCATAATTTTCCCTCGCAACTGAAATTTGACGCGAGGCACTGGGAGTCCTATGTCGAGGCGAACCGGATCTTCTGTGAGGCCGTCGTCAATCGCTACCGGCCGAACGATCTGATTTGGGTTCACGATTACCACTTGATGCTCCTGCCGCAGATGTTGCGCGAACGCCTTCGTGACGCTGCGGTCGGCTTCTTTCTGCACATACCGTTCCCGTCCTCAGAAGTCTTCTCCGTCTTGCCCCGGCGCGAGGAATTGCTCGAAGGCCTTCTTGGGGCCGACCTGCTCGCCTTTCAGACGCACACGCATCTGCAGCAATTCCGTGCCGCGCTGCTTCGCGTGCTCGGTATGGAGAGCAAGATCGCCGACGTCGCGCTGGGAAGTCGTCCGGTGCGCCTCGAGGCACTCCCGATCGGCATTGCCCCCGAGGAATATGCCGGTCTGTTGAACAGCGATGCGACGACAGCCAGGCAATACGCAGAATGGGCACAGCGTTACCGCGGGCGAAAAGTGCTCCTTGCGGTGGACCGGCTGGATTACACGAAAGGGGTTCCTGAGCGACTGCGGGCCTATGCACATTTGCTCCGCACTGCCCCCGAGCTCAGGGAGAGGGTCGTCCTGATCCAGATTGCGGTGCCCACGCGCGAACGCATTGACACCTACCAGGAATTGCGAACCGAAGTAAATCGGCTGGTCGGTGAGATCAACGGCCAACTCGGAACGCCCGGTTGGATCCCGGTCGTCTACATCAACCGCTCGATTGAGCGCAGCGAGCTCGTGGCGTTGTACAAGCTGGCAGATGTCGTGTGGGTGGGGTCACTCCGCGATGGAATGAACCTGGTCGCCAAGGAGTACGTCGCCTGCAAGCCCCGCGGTGATGGCGTTCTGGTCTTGAGCGAGTTCGCCGGCGCCGCCGCCGAGATGGGTGAGGCACTGCTGATCAACCCCTATGACGAGGAACGAACGGCCGCCACGGTCAACCGCGCTATCGCCATGGATGCCCAGGAACGCAAGCTGCGCATGATGGCGCTTCATCATCGGGTGGTCCGGAATGATGTCTTCCATTGGGGAAAACGCTTTCTTGCTTCTCTCGAAGACGCTGTTTCGAACCGCGGCCGCTACATCGACACACAACCCAAAAAGTTGCAACCCGGCGAGATCCGCGATGCTTACGTCCGGGCTGACCGTCGTTTGCTGGTTCTCGACTACGACGGAACGCTTGTGCCGTTTGCCAAATGGCCTCAGCAGGCAGTTCCGCCCCAGGGCCTGCGGGATCTTCTGACTACGCTGGCAAGCGATCCCAAAAACCGCGTGGCTTTGGTGTCAGGCAGATCGGCCGAAAACCTCGACCGCTGGTTCGGAGCGATTCCAGAGCTCTGCCTCGTAGCTGAACATGGCGCCGAGCTCAAAAGGCCGTCGATCTCCACGTGGGAGTCGCTACGCCCGCAAACACGGGCTGATTGGAAGCCTACGGTAATGCCCATTCTGGAGCACTTCGTCGACCGCACGCCCGGCAGTTTCGTTGAAGAGAAGAAAACTGCTTTGGTATGGCACTACCGGATGGCGGATCCGGAATTCGGCGAGTGGCTCGCGAATGAATTGGTGTCGATGTTAGAAGCTATGCTTGCGGAGACTGAGCTCAGGGCTTTTCGCGGCGAAAAGATCGTAGAAGTAAAGCCGGTCTGGGCGAACAAGGGCGAAGCCATCGAACGGCTGCTGAGAGATTTTCTCGCTCCTGATTTCATCCTGGCAGCCGGTGACGATCGCACCGATGAGGATCTTTTCGACCGGGCACCAAATGGCGCATGGACGGTGCATATTGGGCCTGCGCCGACGCGCGCCTCTTTCGTGGTGACCGATCTGCGGGTCTTGCGTGGAGTATTGGAATTGCTGGCCACAGCCACGGCCGCAGGCTGGCGGCCGGAGAAGCCGGTTGATCGCGAGCCAGATTCCCCGCTGCACGATCGCTGGCGACGCCGGCTTCGCCTTCTCTGAGGATCGCGACCGATTTGAGACTTGCTTCAGGGAACCTCGAGTAGTTTCGCGGCACGGTTGTAGTCGCGCGGTGCAACCCAGAACAGCATGCCGAACCGGCCCTCCCCCGCCGTAACCGCATCAGCCGCAATCACGTTGATCTTCGCCTCTGCCAACCTGGCGATCGGTGGCAACGCGGCTCCTGCCTCATCCGTTCCGTGGACGAGAAAGGCCCGCTTGGGTCGGCTCAATTTCATTTTGAATTGCTTTGCCATCGCCTTGAGGGCGTCGATATCGTCGGTCACGAGGTCTATCTGCGCTTTGTTGCGTCCCTGCGGAAACCCGGAGAACGCGAGGAGATTGATGTGCGAGTCGCGCAGCGCCTCAAGAATGCGAGCGGCCTCCCCTGACCTGTTAGCCACCGTGAAATACGCGTACTCCACTTTGCGAATCGTGGTTGGCATGATGGCTCCCTGATCGTCCCGCGGGCCGCGACGTGTTCTTTTGAGCCTTCAGTGACGATCGCTAGACGATCTCTTCCAACTCGCGCTCAACCTTTTCGCGGCGTTCCACTTCAGGCGTCGCTGCCGGGCGAGTGGGCCCTGGTGGCGATCGATCACGCTCGGTTACAGGCTCGTTCCGTTGGCGCGTCTCCGTCCGCCTCGCTGCCCGGTAGCTGAGGAATTCCTGCTCGTAGCACATGACAGCCCTCCTTCCGTCGAGTCCATTGTGCGCTACCTGACCGGGAGCATAAACCCAGGCACAGCCACGTCCGGGTCTGCCTGCCCGGAGTGCTGGAAATCACGAAAAAATTCAGGCATTTATCAAGAAGTGCCGCGCGGCGGTGCGGCGCCGCAGGGCGCTGCGACTCATTGACTTTCACACCGGCGCGACGAGCATTGAGTCGCGCGCTCGCACTGGTGCGGCGGTTGCCAACCCCAATCGCTCCGAGGCAACCATGGTCGGGAAGAATGTTCAATGGCTGCACGCGTCGGATGTGATCCCGATGTTCCCGACGCTCGTGTGGAAAATCCAGCTCGAAGAGGGGCTGTGCGACACTATCAGCGCACGAGCACTCCCGGCACTTTCCCTGATGAGAAGCAGGGAGCCGCCGCTGAGACCCGGCCAGGGGTGGCAGTCGGCCCAGACGCTGCACCTGCACGAGGAATTCCAGGATCTCGTATCACCTGTGCGCCACGCCGTAGCGGGTATTCTGAAATTCCTCCGCATCGGCTATGACGTCTTCGAGATCACGGCTTGCTGGGCTACGGTGCTGGCGCCCGGTGCTGAACACCGAGTGCACGATCACCCGAACAACTTCCTCAGCGGTGTCTACTATCTGAGAACTGGCGCCGGGGCAGACACCATCAACTTTCATGACCCGCGCAGTCAGGCCGGTATTATCCGTCCTCCGGTCACCGAGCTCACGGGCGAAAACACGGACCTGGTCGTTGTGAGAGTAACGGACGGTACCTTGTTGCTCTTCCCGGCTTACCTGCGGCATTCGGTTGGTGCAAATGCGAGTCGCGAAGACCGAATCAGCATCAGTTTTAACATCATGTTTTCCGCTTTCACCGAAAACCTCGCCAAGCCGCTCTGGTCACCGGGCTCGGGGTAGCAGGCATTGCCATCCGCGATACCTGGACGGCCGCGCACGCGCTCGCTCCTTGCCATGGTTGTTGGCGCCCTGCTCACAGCCTGCGGCGGCCTGTCCACGCGCGCCACCGCGCCGGCACCGCCAACGCCGACGACGCAAGAGCGACTACCCGTGTATGTGGTCAAGCGGGAATGGCATGTCGATGTCGGTATCGCGCTGGCTGATGCGCAGCCGCTCCTTCAGCCGGTTGCCGCAGCGTTTCCGGCGTCGCGCTACCTCCTCTTCGGCTTCGGCGACCGACGCTATCTGCTGCAGGGCGGTGCCGGAAACATGGCTGCGGCACTTTGGGGTGGCGCCGGGCTTGTCCTGGTGACGAGCGTCGGCCGGCAGCAGCCGGAGCAGGTCTTCGGGCCTGACAACGTAGTCCGGGTGGCCCTGACGCCCCGGCAGATGAGCGACCTGCAAGGTTTCATCGGCCGCAGCTTCGCGTGGCGCGACGGTGCCATTGTGCCGGCGCTCCCCGGCTCACACGCTGTGGGCTCTTACAGCGCTTACTACGAATCCGTACAGCGCTACTCCGCGCTGCACACGTGCAACACCTGGGCGGCGGAAGCGCTGAAATCGGCGAACCTGCCTGTCAGCAGCTCCGGCGTGGAATTCGCATGGCAGCTCTGGGAGCAGGTGCGGCGCCTCGACAATGCGAGTCCCGGTGCAGGTTCGCCGAAGGCAGCCGCTTCGGTTCGCTGAAGCGGTGATTGCCGCGCTACCGAGGTGGTTGCCCTGACATCCGCTCTGCGAAAAACCAAAGTGCGGCTGCCAGGGCGCGCAGGGATGCGGGGTCAGACACCGGTTTGTAATCCAGAACCTGCTTTTCCAAGGGTAAGGCTTCGCTCGCGTTCGGTGCGATTACCCAGCCGTACACACCCCATTGCCGTACAGACGTTGCTCCGCCGAACTTTTCGGAAACCAGGCAGTATTGATTTGTGTCGTTCCGAACGCGCGGTATCGAACGCACCAGGAATATTACGGATGACTTGCCCTGCGCGGACACGTACTGGATGGGCAGATCGGAGGTAACATCTCCCGCTACCAGCGCTTCCTTTCCATCGCCAGCGCTGTAGACAACACTGCAGATGTTGCGTGAGCTCAGGCAGGCACGGAACTGTGCGCGAAGTTGAGTGGCATCGGGCTCGGATTCAGCTGGATGTGCGAGCAGTGGACGGACTGCCGCATCGACCAGAACCGACACCTGTGCACAGGCTTCAACAGGCCCTGCCTGGGCGGTTCCGTGTAACGCGGCGACTGCGATACTCGTTGTGGCAAGCCGGATGCGCATGCAACACCGCATTGTGGGCAGCGCCGCTTCGATATGCGAACAGAAGCCAGAGCGTCGCCCCACATGGGATCGGCGGGGAGGCCGCTAGGGTGCGGTGCGCCGTGCGGTACGCGTGTTCCGGGCCGCGGCAATGGCGTCAGCTTGTGCGAGCGCCCCAGCCAGGGTGTCATGCACGCAGGCTGCGTAGTTCGGCTGATACGAAACGTCGTGACGCCGGGCGAGCTCGCCGCAGAGGCGCCGGGCCATCGCGTCCAACCGCTGGCGCGCGATGCCCGCCCCTTCGAGCGTCGACAGGTCGAGGTCGGCGAGCGGCACACCGGCACCGAGCGTCACCGAATTGAGCACCGTCACATGAGTCTGGCGCAGGACGTCGATTTGCCGCAGCGCGCTTGTTACCGTGCTGTCAACGCACGCGCCGAGCGCGGGCCGCGAGTAAGGTTCGCGGCCGCCGCCACGGTCCGCGCAAAGGCGCTCTGCCATGGCGTGCAGGCGATCCCGTGCCAGGCGCATGCCGTCCGGGGTCGACAGATTGAGGTCCGAGAGCGAAACCTCTGCAACGCTGCTGGGCGGCGTTGTCGCGGCGCGCTGATCCGCAATCGTGCCAAGGGGCGCAATCCCAAACAACGCCATCACGATGGCAGCTGCGCACGCAGTGTGGTGGCCGCTGAAACGGCTCACCGGAATTGATTGGGCATTCATAAGGCAGCCTCCGATGGGTATCCCACAGCTCAGTCCTCGACAGTCACCTGCTTGATACGCACCTGCGGGCTGCAGGGTTTCACCATGGCCACAAAGAAAAACGCTCGACCCTGAAACCCGGTGAGTAGCCCGCGCGTATCAACCCGGTGATGGGCGAGAATGGCTACACTCGAAAATTGCGATGAGCGATACCCTGTCAGCCGCGATGATCGGGGCGATCGCCGGCTATCTCATCGCGCGGCACTGTTCGGAGATCGAATGGATTTTGCGCACACTGAGCGGCTGAAAAGAGGCGGCGACCATGTCAACTGACCAAGTGGCCCTGCTGATTCCCATTCTCTCGGTCACGGTGAGTTTGGCTGCACTCATCGTCTGGATCGTGATGTGGTATCGGCGCCGAATGCACGAGGTTGACTGTCGTCATCAGGAGCGAATGGCGGCCATCGAAAAAGGGCTCGAGCTGCCGCCGGAGTCACTTCCGCAGCCCGACCGGATGCCGCCACGCTCACGCTATCTTCTGCGGGGGCTGATCTGGCTCGGTGTCGGCCTCGCCATCACGCTCGGAGGGCGCGACTGGTTGCAGGCTCCGCTGGGAGGGGCCGGCTGGATCGCGGTCGCCGTTGGCGCCGCCTACCTCATCTTCTATTTCGTGGAAGGGCGCAGGGCGTCGGTGCCGAAATCTGAAGAGCCCGCGACCGGTGGCGATCAGACGCCTTGACTTAAAGGGGCGCGAGAACATCGGCTCGGACGAAACGGGCAATGCGACACCGTGTTGACCGATGCCAGCCTGATGGAGCTCGTGCGGGCGGAGCGCCGCGATGAGGCGATTGCCCTGCTCCTGCCTGCCTTCCGACGCAAGGTCTTTGGCTTGGCTTACAGCGTTCTTCGCGACCGGGAGGCTGCAGAAGACGTGACGCAGGAGGTATTCATCAAGGTCTGGCGGGCTCTGTCGCGATTTGACGGGCGCGCCTCGATGTCCACGTGGATTTACACGATCGCCCGCAACACGAGCTTGTCGGCGCTCCGGACGCGACGCGCCCAGTCCTCACTGAGTGATCCGGAGGTGATGGAAGCAGTGGAAGCGATCGATCCTGCTCCGTCGCCCGATGTCATCGTCGACCGCGCTGCGATCCTGCGGCTCGTCGATCAGCTCCCCACAAAGCAACGGCAGGTTATGATGCTCTTCTATATGGAAGCGCAGTCCCACGAGGAGGTCGCTGCTATGCTGGCGATGCCCGTTGGAACAGTGAAGACACTGTTGCATCGCGCCCGCGCCCGGCTGAGCGCTGCCGCCGGTAACATGAGTACGAGCTCATGAGCACACCTGACTCCGAACTCGACAGGCACCTGCAGGCGCTCTTCCGTGGCCTCGACACAGGGGCAGACTTCGACGCCCGGCTCATGGCGCGTTTGCGAGCCGAATCGCAAAAGGACGCGACCGAGCGGGCGGCGCGGGCCCGGCAGGAACGCGCACGATATCGGAGAACGGTTCTGGAGCTGCAGAGCTCTCGCCGGTCGCTGCTGCGGTTGCTGACGCTCGACACGCTGGGAATCGCACTCCTGCTGGTGGTCGCCGTCGTCACGGCTGGGCCGCGTCTCAGCCGGGATGTCATGGACATTTCGAGTCAATACGCCCCCTACATCGCGATGTTGCTCGGAATCCTGATCGCAGCCGTGCCGCTGGCGGGAATGTGGGCAGAACACACTGGCAGATCTATCCGGCTGCCGTGAGCCGGGTAGTGCACACTCATCGCCCTCCCCGAGCCTCCAGGTCGTGTCCGATGTGTCAGCCTGGGAGCCTTCAGGTCACGGTCCCGGGCAGCGCGACGTCTCGGGCAGGCTTATCGTCGCGGAGGCCCAGGTAAACGGGTTGGCGCAACTTTCGGTCAGCGGTCAATTCCTGGTAGGAAATCTGCGCGATCAGCTGCGGTCGCAGATAGGTAATTTCTCGCTCGCGCGGGGGGTCTACTAACGCTGTCTTGCTGCTGACGAGCGGCTGGAATCGTTTGTACAGCGCGGCAAGCGTCCTGGCGTCGAAGCCGGTCCCCACTTTACCGACGTAGTGGAGCTTGCCGTGCTCGTAGGCCCCGAGCAGCAGAGCGCCGAAATACTTCCGCGCGCCCTCTGGCGGGGTGTACCCCACGATCACGAATTCGTCCTCCTGGTGAACCTTTACTTTCAGCCAGAGTCTCGATCGCTTGCCGACATAGTGCGAAGAGAGATCCTTGGCTACGAGACCCTCATAGCCCCGGCGCCGTGCGATCTTATAGGCTGCGAGACCGTTTGCCGCGAGGCGACGCGAGAGCAGCAGGACGCCTTTCGGAGACACCACCTCTTCCAGCCTCGCGCGCCGTGCGGAAAGTGGCTCGTGACGCAAGTCCTTGCCGTCGACGAACAGGCAATCAAAAACCGCGTACAGCGGCTTGCCTCTACGCTGCTGGAGAAGCTGAAAGTGTGAAACTTGCTTCCGGTCGAATACCACGACCTCTCCATCCAGCACCAGCGTAGCCGGATGCAGCCTCGCTATCGCCGCGGCAACTTCCGGAAAACGGCCGGTGTTGTCCTTGCCGTTGCGCGAGAGGAGTACGACGCGCGCGCCTTCCTTGTACGCGAGCATCCGATCGCCGTCGTATTTCTCTTCGTATACCCAGCCGGGCCTGTCGAACGGCTCGGCGACGAGCGTGGCGAGCATGGGCGGTACGCGAAATGGGATACGGTGCTTCATCGGCTTGATTGATCGAGTCGGACCTGGTAACCGTGGCAACCTCCGCGGGTCCAGCACTTCGCTACCGCATTGCCCGGCCATGTGCCCAAAGCTGGATCGACCCACTCGCGATAGTTCGCTTTGCGCGTGAGCGGCGGTCGCGCCTCGAGCGGTCTCGGGTAGCTTCCCAGGAATGCTTCGAACCCGGACAGGGACACATCAGCCCAGTGCTCGCGGAGTGCAAAGGGTTCGGGCATGGCGGCAGCGTAGGAGCCCTGCGCCGGCGCGTCCATTCAGTACATACAACCTCCGCCGATCTGTATATCGCATTTGTCAACGACTCAGTTCCGCAGGCGAACGGCTGATCTCAGGGCAGTTCCCTGGAAGCCTTGGGCAGGTTGTCCGCAACGTGCCCTCCGGAAGCTTTCAGCATCTCCTGGAAGTCCGGCGACGCCAGGATGATGCGCTTCGCGGCCGCCCGCAGGCGGTCGACCGCATCGGCAGGCAGAGCGAACGTGGTGGGCAGTTGATTCAAGTAATCGCGCTCCTTCCTGTCGGCCAGCGCCTGGAACGAGACTTCGATTGCATAAATGTCGGCATTGACTGCATGGGCTACCCAGCCCACCGCGGGATCCTTCTTCGGGTCAAATGCCGCGGAGTCGCGTATCGCGCGCAGAGCCGTCCATCGCGCAGCGATATCCCTCAGCAATTCGATCGATTCGCTCGCGTAGCGGTCAACCGGTACTCCAGCCGTCTTGGCCAGTATGGACACGGCGCCGGGTGAGTTCTCCCTCTCGTTCCAGTCGAAGGACGGGGACGACGCAGAATTGACGACGAAGACGATGATCCTGCGCACGTGGTCGAGCGGCGTCGGTTGGCCCGCCAACCGCAATGCCTCAAACGCTTCGAGAAAATCCAATACCCCGCGAAGACCCAGGTTATCGGAAACAGCTCCATCCACCAGATGGAAATATCGGTCCTCCGAGGCATCGTCCAGTTGCTCCAGTTCCTGCAGCCGTTTGAGGACGCGACCGGCGGGTCGCGGTGGATTTGCCTGGCCCGCAAAAGCCTGCAGCCACGCCGGCGCGCGATAGCCGCAATGGCCGCCGTAATTGTTGATCGTGAGCGGAGACAGCACGACCGGAACGGCCGACGAGGCCGCCGCGGCACGCGAAAGTTTGAAGCTGCCGAGGTCGGCGCACATGACGTCGAAGTTCTGCGGCAGAAATACCACGCGGGCTCCGCTCGTCAGTTCCGTTGCGCTCACGGCAATCACCGGCCCGGCGGCGCGCTCCAGGTCGGCAAAGGTGGCGTCGTGAAAGAGAATTTCGTCGTACAGCTGCGCGGCGAGCTCGGAGCGGCCCCAACCCGAAGACCAGAGCGCGGGCCAATTCAGCGGGTTCAATATGCGCCGGATGAGCGTGCCCTGCACGTCGCGCTTGAGAAAGCTGGTCTCGAAGAGATCAAACAGCCTGTCCCCGTACAGCCCGTAGCCCAAGGCGGTGAAGCTGCCACCCGAGACCCCGGTGATCACGTCGACTTCATCGAGCAGCCGGGTCCTGCGTCCGCCAGGGGTACTGACCTCGATGTCTCGCAACGCTTCCAGAACCCCATAGGAAAACGCGGCAGCTCGCGTGCCGCCCCCGGAGAACGCGAGGATGACGAGGTCATCGTGTTCTCCCCGATTCCGTTCCAGCCCCTCGAACCTCTGCTCACCCCCCTCACTGTGAGCCAGCGGAGGATTGACAGGCCGATGAGCGCCGCGACCGGGCGTCAGCAGCAGTGCGACCGCAAGCGCCAAGGCCGCAAGTAAGGAAGCCCTGCGCGCAAACCGCGCAGTGGCGCGCTCAGTCATTGTATCTCCCCCGGAAAACGCTGGAATTGTAGGACTGGCCACACCGATCATACCCCAGCGCGGCCAATCCTCAGTGCGGCGAATCGCCCGCCTCTCTTCAGCCCGATCCCTGGCGGTCGCAAGCTTCGTCGACCCGATCCGCCGATCCGCGCTTTTTGGCGCACGCTCGATTGACATCACCGGTTTTTCGTGAAGAAGTATCCTTGAGGTGCCGCGAGTTGTAACGGACGGTCTACGTGGAACCAACCATCCCGCCTCTCGTTTTCACGCTGCTGCTGTTTCTCGGCATGCTGATCATGCTCGAAACAGGCCGGCGTCTTGGCATCGCCCGCCGCCAACGAGAGACCGACAGCGACCGCAGCAACCTGGGCACGATCGAGGCCGCGCTGTTCGCCGTGTTTGGCTTGCTGATGGCGCTGACTTTTACGGGAGCGACCTCCCGGTTCAACGAAAAGAGAATGTTGATTGCCCAGGAGGTCAACGCCGTACAGACTGCCTATCTGCGACTCGAGCTGTTGCCCAGGGAGCAGAAGCTCGCGCTTCAGGACTTGTTCCGACAGTACCTCGACTCGCGGCTGGAGTCTTATCGCAAGATGCCGGATGCCCAGGCAGCTGCGGCGGAAATGGGCAGAGCGGAGAAGCTCCAGAAACAGATCTGGGCAAACGCAGTGACTGCCACCGTGGTTCCGGGGGTGCATCCTGACGCAGGCAAGCTGTTGCTTCCTGCGCTGAACAACATGATCGACGTAACTACGGTTCGCACCATGTCGTTACAGATCCACCCGCCAACGATCGTATACGTGCTGCTGTTCGGCGTGGCACTCGCATGTTCCCTGCTGGCCGGCTACCGGATGGCCAGCGCGCAGTACCGGAGTTGGCTCCACATACTCGGCTTCGCCGTAATCACGGTAGTCGTCGTATACGTCATCCTGGACCTCGATTACCTGCGTGAGGGCCTGATACGACTCCAGACCGCCGACCAACTGCTGGTCAAGGCTCGCGAAGCAATGAACTGAGCCCGCGTACCGCTGCGATGCCCTGTGCGCGGAGCGGACCCGCCGCGCTGCGTGGCACCGCCGATCGGCCCGTGCCAGTCGACCCGCAGGACGGTCAGGCCGGTCTATGCACTCGAGCTACTCTGGCAGTGCCTGAAGCACGTACATCGCCTGCAGGACCGGCGTTGGCTGTACCCCGACCTGTCCAAACCAGCGGTTGAACAGGTCCTCGATCTGTCCGCTCCGGTACAGTTGCGCTATCGCCCGGTTGGCCACCAGTCGAAAGTCGGCGTCGTTGCGTCTCACGACCAGCCCGTAGGGCTCAAACGAGAACAGGTCTCTTCCGAGACTGTATGCGCGAGGATCCGGGGCGCTCAAAATCTCCCCGATCAGCACGACCTGGTCCGACGCGAATGCATCCACCTTCTTCGCCTTCAGCTGCTTCATGCCTTCGCTGCGATCGGCTACCGCGACCACCCGGGCGTCGATGAGATTCTTCTGCAGGTACTTCTGCAGCGCCGTCTGCGTGGTGGTACCTGTCACCACCGCTACCGACTTGCCCGCGAGGCTGGCGAGCGAATCAACCCCCGCATTTGCCAGTGTCAGCAGCCCGCCCCCGGTCACGAAGGTCATCAGTGTGAAGTCGACCTTCTCGGACCGGGAGAGAGTTATCGTGGTCGCGCCACACTCGATATCCGCCCGGTTGTTGATGATCGCATCGATTCGATCTTCCGAGGTCAAGGCAACCAAGGTCGTCTTCAGGTCCTTGAGCTTCAGTTGGTCCTTGACGGCCGCCGCAATACGCTGGCACAGCTCTACCGAGTACCCCGCAGCTTGACCGGAGTCATCTTTGAAGGAGAGCGGTGGAGCGTCGGTGCGATAGCCGACCCGGATCTCGCCGGACTTCTTGATCTGATCGAGCGTTCCGCCGAGCACGATTGCGGGCACTGCACACAGGGCCAGCAGTGTCAGTAGGGCTTTGGCAGATAGATGCGGCATGGAAGCTCCCTTCGAGCTGAGACCGTGGTGTTGATGAGTGCGCGCAAGCAGTGTAGCCGAGGTCGGCCGCTCACTGGAACCGAAGCCCGGCAACTGAGAGCGCGGCGGCCTCGCCTCCAGCGCCGCGGTCTTGCGACCCGGCGGCCTTCAGGTGAGCCACGTCATGGGCAGCAGTGCGCCGTCAGCCGCGATGCCGATGACTGCCAGTGGTTGTTGTCCGCCGTTTTCCCCGTAGAACCGGACCTCGCACAACCTGCCATCCGCATCACGTACGGGGCTGGAGGTGAAAAATCCGGGAGAGGTGGGTGAGGCTCGAAAGATATCAACCGCCTGAGCGTAGGACTCCACCTCGGAGTCTGTCAGCTCCTCGGGACGTACGGCTTGTTTCATGCGGTCACTATAACGCTGATCCCATGCTCCACCGGTAACGGACCGCGCTCCTCGAGCCGCTTACAAGAGACGCATTTCAGCGCGCCGGTCGCGGGGCCGGAGCGAATGACCGCACGACCTTTCTGCGGACGAACCGCGACGAAGACCCCGGAAAGCGCGCTGGGCACGTCTCCGGGGTCCGGCAGTCCCTGACCCGGTTCAAGTCGCGTATAATCGCTTTACGCGCAGCCTACGCTTGGCGACCCGGCGAATGCCGGGAAGAGAGAGTGCTATGAACGCAGTGATCTCTCTGACAGTTTTCTGTCTCATTCTCGCCAATGCAGCGTTTGCAGCGCCACCTCCCCCTGCGAGCCCCGCTACGGAAGCCCCGACCGGATTTGACAACAGCAGTAACGGGATCACGGATGATGCAACGCATCAGGCCGATCGGGCGAAGTTCGATGAGGTAGAGCAGATCGCCAACGGCCTCGGACCGCTGTACAACGCGCAGTCCTGCCGCGAGTGCCACCAGAATCCGGTCTCCGGTGGCGCCAGCCAGGTGTCCGAGCTTCGCGTCGGCCATGTGGACCGCGATGGACGCTTCCAGAATCCCCAGATTCCGATCGCACACGGGGCCGAGGTCATCACCGGACGCTCTCTCGTCAACGACCACGCCATCTGTCCCAACGCGACTTTCCCGACCACTGAGATCCAGGAGCGTGTGCCCGATACCGAGACGGTCCGCGCCATCCGCATGTCCGTGAGTCTGTTTGGGGATGGGTATGTCGAGGCGGTCGCCGATCAGACCTTCATCGATCTCGCTAAACAGCAATGCAAGTCCACTCGCGGGAGGATCTGTGGCCAGGCGCTGCAGGTGCCGATCGTAGAAGCGCCCGGACAGATGGGCGTCGGACGGTTTGGCTGGAAGGACCAGCACGCAAGCCTGTTGTCCTTCATCGCCGATGCCTACCTGAACGAAATCGGCATCACCAATCCGCTGCAACCGGAGGAGGTCACAAGGCTGTGCAACACCGCTCCCGAGCCGAACGATACTCGCGCCCCGGACGGGTTATTCGACATCGATCACTTGACGAGGTTTGTCCGCGCCGTCAAGGCGCCCCCTCGGGATCAGCAGCTCGCGCTCACTCCGTTGGCGAAGAAGGGGTCCGACCTGTTTGACGAGGTGGGCTGTGCCTCGTGCCATGTCCGATCGCTGAAAACGGCCGCAACCGGCACAAGGATCGACGGCGGTACCTTCATAGTTCCACCGGCTCTCGGATCCATCACCTTCCACCCTTACGGCGACTTCCTGCTGCACGATGTCGGCACCGGCGACGGAATCGTGGAGCTGCATCCGGAGCACTACGGCCGGGGAGTCTCTCAACAGATGGCGGGTTATCTTTCAAAGCAGCATCTCGAGAGCACCCAGAACAAGATGCGCACCGCTCCCTTGTGGGGAGTGCGACTGCGCCCGCGGCTCATGCACGACGGCTCCTCCCTGAGCTTGCGCGACGCGATCCTGCGGCACCGTGGTGAAGCACAGGACGAGAGCAGGAGGTTTTCTCGCCTCAACCAGCAGGATCAGGAAGCGCTCATCGAATTCTTGCGTTCATTGTGACCCGTTACCGGGCGCGACGATGCCGATCGCTCTAGCGACCGCCGTTCGGCTGCGGCGTCCCGATGATCGTCTCCGGGCGTTTCATGGAAGCCCCCGGTCGCTGGCCCAGACCGCGCGCCCACGCTGACCTCACGCAAAACCCCGAGATTGGATTGACGCGCAGCCAGCACGTCCTGGAGCAGCGGACGCAGGAGCGCGACCTCCGGTGGGCCACTGCACCGCGCTGTCTTTTCCGGATCGACATGGGACCTCCCTCCTGGTTCTTATCTTGGGTGACCGATCGACCGGTCTTGCGAAGACTCTGAGTCGCCCCCTCTGGTGTCCTGACGCTATCACCGCTCTCGACGCGCACTCCGTGCATCAGGTCACAGATGAGGCGAGCTAGCCGTAGCTATAGCGGTGCGGTGCAAGCTCGGAAATCGAGCCCTTGCGACGTCCACGCCGGCCCGTCTGAGGGCTTCCCTCGGTCAACGACCCGCCAGTCAGCCGGAGTTGGCCCTCGCGGTCGTCGCTAAATGTGCAGCAGTCGCTTTTCGCAATCCGGATCCCGGATACGCTCACCCGCCAGGCGATGAGGCATCGCCGGCTGAGGTATGAGTATGGAGATTGTCGTCACCGGTGATTGCATCTTCTACGTGAAGGACCTTCTTGCGAAAAACCTCTGTCGTACGGTCATCGAGAACTACGAGCGCGATCCGCGGCGACGCCCCGGCTGCACGGTCGGCAGTCGCGGCGCAGTTTCCGTCGCTGCAGGTTTGGCCGCTCAGCTGTAACCGGTTACAAGATCCAGCACTACCGGAAAAACGAGGGACACTTCAAATGGCATTTCGATGCGCTCGGCCGCGGCGCCTGGGAGCGACAGATGGCGATGGTTGCCTTTCTGAATTCCGTCGCAGCCGGCGGCGAAACCTGCTTTCATCGGCAGAGCTTGAAGGTGAAACCCGTGGCGGGCGACGCAGTATTTTTTCCGACGATCTGGACCCACATGCACTGCGGGGAGATCCCCAGGTCCGAGGATAAGTACATCGTTTCGTCTTTTCTCTGCTTCGACATTCCGGCTGCGGAGCCGGAATCGTAGCCCTCCCGTCTGTCCCTCAGTGGAAGATCGCCAGGGCCCTCACTTCGATGCTCTCGCGGGGCGACACCCGCAGATGCCGCGGGTCCGTGAACGCGCTGTGCGGCGCCAGCTGGCCGGGTCCGGGCGGCGCCGAATCGAAGTTCTTGAAAAGCCACGCCTCATCGACGGTCATGTCGGACGCGAAGTACCACCGCTGGCGGGACTCGTGCATGAGGTAGTAGATCTCCCCCGTCCGGTCCGGATAGCGCAGCTCGACATTACGCAGGCTGTCGAGTCGCACGCTCGATCCGTCGCAGAGAGCGAGCGGCGCATCGCGCAGCGGGGCGCGGATGGGGCGCCAGAGATTGACCTGCAGGTATCGTGACAACCCCACCTCGGCGTTCGGCCCCAGCTCCTGCCGCAGACGCTGCAGCGCCGAGCGCGGCGTGTAGTCGGTGTGCGCATGGTGCACCGGCCGTCCGAGAACGGGCCGGGTGGCCTGTATCTGCAGCGCGCTGCCGCGGCGCACGTTGTGATCGAACACGACGACCCGGTCGGCACGGAGTGCGGCCTTGATGATGTCGGCGCTCTCGGGATAGTAGCGCCGACGCACGTGGCTTGCGTCGTAGAAGCGGCGCACCCGCGTTGGCCACCATCCAAGCGCCGCACCGTGCTCATCTATCCTGAGGGGCTCGTCGTCGCGCACGTCCTGGATCTGCACCGCATGACTCGCAAAGCGCGCCGTCTCGGCTTCGGCACCTGCCGGCGCCTCGTGTGCATAGGTGAAGGGGCGCTCTACCCCGGGTGCGAGAAAGTCGATCTCCGCTTGCACCACACGCGGTTGGGCTTTTACGGCGAGTGCGCTGCTCATGATACTTCTCCGCAGATCCCTGATGGCGCAAAGTCTCAATGCGGGGTGCCCGCCCCGGCAAACGCGATATCTGAGCGAGCCTTAAGAAAAACTGAACGCTGACCGGCACTCGCAAGCCGTGCCCGCCGCCGCGCTGATACCAGGGCGCTGGCTGCAACCGGGTGCAAACTGCAAACGGCGCATGCGCGCTGACACCGTGCCGTGATCGCCTTCGCGGCGAGCCGCGACGAATTGCGCTATCAGGCGACCGTGGGACTCGTCGTCGCCGAATTCTCCGCCCCCTGGAGCCGCTCGCTGCGTCTGTCGACGACTGCTGCGGTCGTGGTGCTGCTGACCTTGACGCTGGCCGGCTTGCTGCCGGGACCACGGGCGTCGCTCGTCGGGCGTATGGCGCTGGTGGGTGCGCCGCTCATCGTGTTGCTCGGCTCGCTGGTGTTCATGGTGCGCGGTTATGTGCTGACGGAAAGCAGCATCGAAGTCCTGCGCCTCGGGTGGAGCACGGTCCTGCCATTAGCTGGCCTCGCCGCCGTGAACGGAGAGCCGCGTGGGCTGCGCGGCTCACTGCGCCTGTTTGGCAACGGTGGGTTGTTCGTAATCAGCGGGTGGTTCTGGAACCGCCGGATCGGGCGGTTCCGCGCGTACGCCACCGATCCGGAGCGGGCGGTGTTGCTGCGCTATCGCGATGGCAGGCAAGTGCTGGTGACGCCACACGACGTACAGCACTTCATCATACGGGTGCGGAACCTGGCCGGACTGTCTTGATGCCCGCGCGCGGCTGCGCCGCGAGATTCTCGCCGCCGCGCGCGCTGCGGGAATGACGGGCCGTTGCGCTACAGGAATCGCTGCAGCCAATCGATCCAGCGCTGGTATACGTCCATTTGACGAACCGGGTCGCCCGGGAAGTGTCCGCCCGCCGGAATTGCGTAGAACTCGGTCGTGACGTGGTTGTCCATCAGCGCGCGATAGAGCCCGAAGGACTGCGTGATCGGCACCCGAAAGTCGCCGGTGTTGCACATGATGAGCGTCGGCGCCTTGATCTTCGTCATCGAGCTCGCGGGCGACTGGCGGCGGTTGAGGTCCATGCCGTCGCCGAGGTAGGGTGAGGTGCCGGTCGCTTCCGATTGCGTGACGTTGCCATCGGAGAGGTTGTACATCTCCACCCAGTCGGTGACCGCGGCACCGGCAACCGCCGCCTTCCAGACCGGATAGTGGCCCGCGAGCCAGGTGGTCATGAACCCGCCGTAGGACCAGCCGGTGACCGCCATGCGCGCCGGATCGACCAGGCCGCGGCCCTTCAGGTACTCAACCCCCGACATCACGTCCTCCCCGGGTCCCTGGCCGGCGTCCTTGTAGATGGCGGCGAAGAACGCGTCGCCGCCGCTGTCGCTGCCGCGGTAGTTGGGTTCGAAGACCAGCCAGTCGTGTGCCGCCATGACCTGCGGCAGAAGGTTGAATCGCTCGCGTGAGGAGGAGGCGGGTCCGCCGTGAATGAGGAGCACCAGCGGGTAGCGGCGGCCTGCCTGGTAGTTCGCGGGATAGGTGACGACGCCATCGAGCGTTCGATGACCCGGTCCCTGCCAGCTCACGGTCTCGGCGCGCGCCAGCGACAGATCCGCCAGCGGCGCGTTCTCGTGGGTGAGCGGCGCCGCCGTACCACTGCCCGGCGCGATGACGTAGAGCTCGTAGGGATCGCTCTTCGTCTGGCCCACGAACACGATCTCACCCCGGCTGCCGACGGCAGCGTCCAGCCAGAAAGAGTTGGTCGGCATGACACCGTCCAGGGGAATCCGCTCGGAGGAACCATCGAGGCCGAGGCGCCACAAGCCGACCGTCGTTCCGGTATTGCCCCCGACGATCAGCGAGCGGCCGTCCTTCGCCCAGTACGTGCCCCAAACATTCACGTCCAGATGCGCGCTGAGGTCACGGCCGCCAACCCCGGCGAAGGGCGCGAGCCACACATCATTCACCTCCCAGGCGTGCGCGTTGCGGTTGCGCCAGTACGCGACGTTCGTCCCATCCGGCGAAATCTTCGGATAGCCCTCGAGCCGCGTATCGCCGGTCAGCGGGCGAGTCGCCCCGCTCGCGACGTCCAGCACCTGAACGCGCGCCTGCAGCTGATCCCCCGTCGAAGGCGTCTCCTGGCGAACGATGACGATGCTACGGCCGTCCTTCGACCAGCCGATCGGCGAGACCGGCGGCCCGGGCGGCAGGCTCGATGGCAACGACCAGGTGCCGCTGGTCAGACGCCTGGCCTCGCCACCAGCCGCCGGCACGAGCCACAGATGCGTCGGGCGCACGGCCTCGGAGATCGTGAAATCATCGTTGCCAACGCGGAACGTAGTCCGAAACTTGTCCTCCCCCTTGAGCTCGGGTTTGGGATCGGCTATCGCGTACGCGATGCTCACACCATCGGGGCTCCACGCGAATTGCGACACCCCGTCTTTGCCCTTGGTGAGCTGCAGCGCATCGCCGCCGCCCATCGGCAGCACGAAGAGCTGTCCATTCTTGTCTGCATCCTGGGCAATGAATCCGATGCCGTCACCCGAGGGCGACCAACGCGGGTAGCTCGCATGGTGGCGCCCGCGGGTGAGCGGCCGGATCTGCCCGCTCGACAACTCGATGAGCATGATCTCCGAGCGAAATTCATCGCTGTCGAGATCGGCGCGGGTCTCGATAACCGCAACCGTCTTGCCATCGGGTGAGAGCTGCGGATCGGAAAGGCGCACCTGGCGCACCAGGTCACGCACACTCGGGGTCTGTGCCGCCGGCGTCGGCGTCGTGCAGAACCACAGGCCAACGGCGGCCGCCGCCGCGACGCTACTGCTCACCTTCATGGAATGCCCCGCAACGTTCGAGTTGTGGGCGCATTGTAGTCGCAATGCGGCCCGGCGGCTGCCATTCGGCGCGCCGGACTGGCATAGTCATTTTCCGGGTGAGCGGACGGTGCGGCGTCCGGTCGCCCGCGGTTGGTCCCGCGCCGTCCCTCAACCTGGAAACTGGCGATGCGCTACAGCCTGCCGGCAGTCCTGCTTGTGCTTCTCGGCTCACTGCCCGGGATTCCCGCGGTCGCAGCCGCGGAGGGGCCGACCGCAGCTCCTCAGCCGCCGGCCCGCGTCTCCCCGTTGACGGCCGAACAACTCATTCAGATTCTCGATGAGACCGTCGACTGGTATCGAACGCTCGGGGTTCAGCAGGAGAACGCCACCCAGCCGAGCGATCTGCTCTTGCTTTATGCCAACCGCCAGACGGCGGACGAGGTGGTACGCCTCGCCTTTCAGATCGCACGGGCAAACGCTGAGCTGCTGAGCAGCGAGGCGAGCTCAGCGCCAGCCACGGACGCCGCCGCCGATCGCTCTCCCCGCGCGCTCCAGCAGAGAGTGCAGAGCCTGGCGCAACGCGGCGAGGACATCCAGAAAGAAATGGACTCGGTTCGCCGCTCGCTCGCCACAGCGCCTGAGCGCGCCCGGTCGGATCTCAACGCCAAGCTCCTCGAGCTGCAGGGCGAGCTCGCCATGGTCAAGGCGCAGAAGAATCTCCTCGACACGATGTCGCAGTTCGTCTACGAGAACGATGCGCGGCGGGCCAATGTCAGTGCGCTGAAGGCGCGCATCGACGCAATTGCCGCGACCATACCGGCCGCGAGTTCCACGGCCGCCGCGACCCCGCTCCCGGCGGCAGCGTCCGGGGGCTCCTCGACCGCCGCAGCGGCGCCCGCCGCCACCACCTCGGGCAGTGCGGCCGCGCCCCGCACGCTCGGTCTCTGGGACCTCTTTGCCGCGGCGCTCAACCTCTCGCAGAAACTGACCAACATCGATGCCGTCGATCAACGCACCCGCGCCCTGCAGGAGACATTCCGCAAGATCCGCACGGCGCCGACCGAGCAGCTGCAGAGGTTATCGGCGCAAAGCGATCAGCTCGCCGCCGCCGCCGACAGCGCCAACGGCGCCACGCTCAAGAGCCTGCGCGATCAATTCGACACCCTGGCCTGGCTCTTCACGCAGACTTCGGCGATTGCCATCCCCCTGAGCAAGGTGTCGGTGCTGCTCTCGCAGTACCGCGACAACCTCGACCGGTGGAACAGCTCCGTGAAGCGCCAATACCACGACCTGCTCGCCGTGCTGCGCAGGCGCCTCGCCATCCTGCTCGGCGCGCTCGCTGCGGTGATCGTGGGCTCCGAGCTGTGGCGCCGCGCCGTGCTCCGGTACGTACGCGAGCCGCGCCACCGCAATCAACTGCTGCTGATACGCCGGATCGTCACATGGGTGCTGATCCTGTTGATTCTGAGCCTCACCTTCATCACTCACCTGAGCTCGTTCGCCACCTTCGCCGGCCTGCTCACCGCGGGACTCGCAGTCGCCATGCAGAGCGTGCTCGTCTCGCTCGTGGGCTATTTCATCCTCATCGGGAAATATGGGCTGCGGGTAGGCGATCGTGTCCAGGTCGGCAGCGTCACCGGCGAGGTCATCGACCTCGGTTTGATACGCATGCACCTTCTCGAGCTCACCCCGCAGGAGCCGCGCGGACCGACCGGCCGGGTGGTCGCCATCGCGAACTCGATCGTCTTCCAGTCCTCCGGCGGGCTGTTCAGACAGATACCGGGGGTGAATTTCACCTGGCACGAGCTCACCGTGAGCCTGCCGGCCGGGAGCGACTACGTCGCGCTCAAGAACCGCCTGCTCGAGCGCGTCACCGCCATCGTCGATGAATTCCGCGGCGAGCTCGCGCGCCAGGCGCAGACGATCCGGGACACGGCCGCGCTCCCCGCTTCGACCGATGTGACACCGCAGGTACAGCTGCAATTCTCGCCGTCAGGGGTAGAGGCGAAGGTGCGCTACCCCGTGCCGCTCAACCGCATCGCGGAAGTCGATGAGCGCGTCTCGCAGGAGTTGCATCAGCTCACGCAGCGCGCCGCCGCGGCCGCGACCCCCTGATCAGCCGCGCACGGGAGTCGCCGCCGCGTCGCCCACCACCGTCGTCCAGGGTCGCAGCGACCATTGCCTCACCAGTCCCGCCTTGACGTACGGGTCGGCGGCGACGAAGGCTCGCGCCGCGGCGTCACTCTCTCCTTCAAACAGCAACACCGCGGCGTCCGCCGGTTCTGCCAGCGCACCGGCAAGGATGAGCTCGCCTCGACCATGCGCCTCCCACGCGAGCCGCAGATGGTCTGCTCTGTGGGGCGGCCGGCGCTGCAGGTAGTCGGGCACGAACTGATAGAAGAGAAGGAAGTGCACTGCGCCTCCCGGATTTCGACTTGCCGACATCCTCCGGGGATCGCTCCCGGTGGGCGCGGTGCAGCATCGATGAACTGCCGCTTGCGGGTCAACAGCGGCGATACCGAAGCTGAAGCGCGGCATCTACCCTTCTCTTCCGCGTGCCCGTTGACAATGCCGGTGACGCGGCGCGAGAGTGTTTTCTCCTCCCCGAGGGAGAACAAGGACCACTAACCACAAGGGGTACGGACAATGGGTACCAACTCTGACTCCAGACATGTACGCCGCTGGCTGATTGCGGCATCGGCGGCGGTCATTGGTCTGACCGGTGCGGGTTACTCCTCAGCCGGGGACGACGAGCACCACATGACGCTGCAGAGCGCCACCTTCACGGACGGCGCCACGCTGCCGCTCAGCATGATCAACACCATCCCGGGATCCAATGGCCAGAACTCCTGCACGGTGAGCGGTGCAGCGGGTGGCGATGAGTCGCCACAACTCACCTGGAGGCACGCACCGCACGAGACACGCAGCTTCGTCGTCATCGCCTACGATGTGACCGCGCAGTTCACACACTGGATGATGTACAACATCCCGGCCGGCACCACCAGTC
>Ga0306925_10000451_pt1 | contig 29512 bp, 24 predicted proteins | sample flu12Cox44000176_FD_203755 | JGI IMG/M metagenome (GOLD analysis project Ga0306925, IMG submission 203755) | Lab enrichment of tropical soil microbial communities from Luquillo Experimental Forest, Puerto Rico - flux8day.12C.oxic.44.000.176 (v2)... | ecosystem: Environmental > Terrestrial >... | reverse complement strand
CCGTTCACGCCGTACGCGACCATCAAGGATATGTTCGGCGTCTCCTGCTTCCTGATCCTCTACTCCTGGTTCATCTTCTACATGCCGAACTATCTCGGCGATGCCGACAACTACATTCCTGCCAATCCCGGCGTGACGCCGCCCCACATCGTGCCGGAATGGTACTATCTGCCGTTCTACGCGATCCTGCGCTCGATCCCGAACAAGCTCGCCGGGGTGATCGCGATGTTCTCGGCGATCCTTGTGCTGGCATTCCTGCCGTGGCTCGATACCGCCAAGACGCGCTCGTCCAAATATCGCCCGCTGGCGAAACAGTTCTTCTGGATCTTCGTCGTCGTCTGCGTGCTGCTCGGCTATCTCGGCGCGCAGCCGCCTGAAGGCGTCTACGTCATTGCGGCCCGCATCCTCACCATCTACTACTTCGCCTATTTCCTGATCCTGCTGCCGCTCCTGAGCCGAATCGAAAAACCAAGGCCGGTCCCGAACTCGATCGCCGACGACGTGCTCGCCAAGTACGGAAGCAAGACGCCGCCGATGGTGTCGACGGTGATCGCGCTAATGGTGGCAGGGGCCTTGTTCGCCGGCAGCACGCAGAATGCGAAGGCCGAGGAGGAGGTCACGCCGCCTTCGCTGAAATGGTCGTTTTCCGGTCCGTTCGGCAAATATGATCGCGGGGCGTTGCAGCGGGGCTTGAAGATCTACAAAGAAGTCTGCTCGAACTGCCACGGGCTGTCGTATATCGCATTCCGCAATCTCGGCGATCCCGGCGGTCCCGGCTATTCGCCGGCGCAGGTGGCGGCTTTCGCTTCCGAATACAAGATCAAGGACGGCCCGAACGATCAGGGCGACATGTTCGAGCGGCCGGGCAGGGCGGCCGATTACTTCCCCTCGCCGTTTGCCAACGACCAGGCGGCGCGTGCCGCCAACGGCGGCGGCCTGCCGCCCGATCTTTCATTGATTGCAAAAGCACGCTCCTACGAACGCGGCTTCCCCTGGTTCATCTTCGACTTCTTCACCCAGTTCCAGGAGCAGGGCCCGAACTATGTCGCAGCGATCCTGCAGGGCTATCAAAAGAAGCCCGCTGGCGCGAGCTTGCCGGAGGGAACTTTCTACAACAAGTATTTCCCCGGCCATGCCATCAAGATGCCGCAGCCGCTGACCAACGGGCAGGTAACTTATGATGACGGGTCGCCGGCGACGCTGGAGCAATACTCCAAGGACATCGCCACGTTTCTGATGTGGGCGGCGGAGCCGCAAATGGAGGCGCGCAAGCGGCTGGGATTCCAGGTCTTCGTCTTCCTCGTCATTTTCACGGGCCTGATGTATTTCACCAAGAAGAAGGTCTGGGCCGACGCGCACTGATCGTGTCGCATCAGGTGACTTCGAAAAGCCCCTTCGGGGGCTTTTTTGTTGGGTTGAAATCGTCGTTTCCAGCAGGTCGAAGCCGGACTTCACCCGGTTTTGGAACTAGTGTCCCGATCCCGAAGTTCGTATCATCCGCGCGGCACACTCGTTTACGAACTTCGGAATCGAAAGGACGCTAGCAAATCTATGATTCTAGTGTGGCTTTTGGTTCAGAAATCCGCATGACGAGGTCGCGGGAATAATGATGCGGATTTCTGAACCGCACACTGCGGGAAGGCGTTCAAGTTGATCTAGAGCCGTTGCTTCCAGATCGCCGTGCGGACAAAATGGCCGCCAACCAGCCAGAAACGTTCGGAGGAAACATGGGCACCAGCATCTCGTTCAAGCGTCCGGACGGCAAGGACGCCGGCGGCTATCTAGCCAACGCCGCCCGCGGCGATGCGCCAGGCGTGGTCGTCATCCAGGAGTGGTGGGGACTTCAGGAGCAGATCAAGGGGTTATGCAACCGCTTTGCGCTGGCGGGTTTCGACGCGCTGGCTCCCGATCTCTACAACGGCAAGGTGGTGCCCTATCACGACACAGACGCCGCCGGGCGGGAGATGAATTCGCTCGATTTTATGGACGCCACCACGCAGACGATCCGCGGCGCCGTGCAATATCTGGCGAGGAACGGCGCAAAGGTCGGGTTGACCGGCTTCTGTCTTGGCGGCGCGGTCACCATCATCGGCGCCGCCAAAATTCCTGAACTGACCGCGGGCGTCGTGTTCTACGGCATTCCACCTGAGGAGGCGGCAAAGCCCGCAGACGTGAGGATTCCGTTACAGGCCCATTTTGCCAACAAGGACGACTGGTGCACGCCGAAAGCGGTCGACGCCTTCGAGAAGGCCATGAAGGCGGCCGGCAAATCTATCGAGATCTTCCGCTATGAGGCCGAGCACGCCTTCGTCAACGAGCAGCGCATGTCCGTGCATGATCGAAAGGCAGCGGAGCTTGCCTGGGGCAGGGCCATGGAATTTTTCAAAAAGCATCTCGGGTGAGGATGCGCGTTCCTCACTGTCGTCCCTGCGTTCGCGGGGACGACGCCCCTTACCGACGATCAGCCCTTGCCGGTCACCCCGTCCCACCATGGGCAGGTCCCCGACATCAAGCCGTAGTTGCCCTCCATGACTTGCACCGGCGCGCGCAAGCCGGCGGCAGCCGCGCGCATTCGCATCTTTCGTGCCATCTCGCGATCGGCCGCGGGCAACCAGTTCCGCTCGTGTCCCCACAGACTTGGCCCGTCCTTGAGTTCGGTCGGCTGCCATGTCGAGGGATCGACCTCGCGTCCGCCCCAGCCGCATTCCACCATGAATGACGACGGTGATCTGGCATAGAACGAGGTCATGAGGTCGTTGGTGTGACGGCCGAGCGTGACGTTGACGCGATCGGGCTCGCTCATGGCGACGTCGTAGGATTGCCCGACATCGTCGAGCGAAAACAGTTCGACCATCAGATGGTGCATCCCGTTGCGGCCAGTCTCCAGCAAGGCCAGGCTGTGATGGCGGGCATTGATGTGAAAGAAATAGGCGCGAAACGGTTTCAGCATGTAGTCGGAGAGGCGGAAACCGAGCACGTCGACATAGAACGGCATCACCGTCTCGATGCGCTCAACCGTCAGCACGGCATGGCCGAGACCCAGCGGTCCAGTGCGAAAGCCGGAAATCAAGCGGCCGGGGCGAAATGGCGTGTCGTCGATCGCAGCGCCATAAAACGCCTCGAGACGATTGCCCGCGGGATCTCTGAACGAGATCAGGCCGCGAACGCGCCTGTTGTCGGCAAGCGTCCGTGGCTCTGCGGCGACCTCGACTTCCGCCTGTTCCAGCCGTGCCGCAAGCGAATCCAGCGCAGCCGCGTCCGCGACTTCCCAGCCGAAAAAGCGCTGGTCTTCCCCTAGCGAGCGGTCGACGATGATGCGCTGCTTGCGGTCGTCCATCCGAAACGCCAGCAAAGATGGGCCGCGTTCCACCGCCTGCAGGCCGACCAGTCGGGTGCCGAACTGCCGCCAGTCGTCCAGGGCAGCCGAACCGAAGCCGACATAACCGAGAGCCTGCAATGCCATCCTTACCTCCTGCTGCCATCGAATGATGGGTGCCGGACAGGCAGGGCGCAAGCCGCTTCCAGCGGCGCGGATCGGGCCTTCTGCCGGTTCGATCGTCCCTTGACGGGCCCGCCCTGCCATGGTGTTTACCCCCAATGAGCATCGCCGTCCGCAATATCCGTCCTTGGTGGCCCACCTTCTAGGGGTGGCCGGTGCGATTTCATTTCCATCGATCGTTTGAGGCCGTCATCGCAGCGCGACGGCCGTTCGTTTGTCCTGTGTGGCGTTCCCTCCGCAAGTTTCGTAAGAGGATCACATGAACAGGACAGTTTTCTCCCTGCCGGCGCGCAGCGAATATCGCACCCGTAGCGGGCTTGCGGTCATTCGCTCGGTTGAGCAATTTTCCGGCGGCGCCAGCCGGCTTGACGACCTGATCGACCTGCTCGATCGCCGCCGCGGCGTGGTGTTGTCCTCGGGAACGACCGTGCCTGGCCGTTACGATAGTTTTGACCTGGGCTTTGCCGATCCGCCCTTGCAGCTTGAGACCAGGGAGACGAACTTCTCGCTTTCTGCGCTCAATGCCCGGGGCGAAGTGCTGATTTCCTTTCTTGGCGATGTGCTCTGCGAGCCCTGCGTCGTCATCACCGAGAAGAGTGCCCGCCGGCTCGCCGGTCATATCCTGCGCGGGGCCGCTCCGGTCGATGAGGATCAGCGCACGCGCCGCGCCAGCGTGATGTCGCTGGTGCGCGATCTCGTGGCGGCGCTCGGCGCGGCGGACGATCCGTTGCTCGGCCTTTACGGTGCCTTCGCCTACGATCTGGTGTTTCAGATCGAGGACCTGGTGCAGAAGCGTCCGCGCGAGCATGACCAGCGCGAGATCGTGCTTTATGTGCCGGATCGCCTGTTGGCCTATGATCGGGCGACCGGGCGCGGCGTGGTGTTGAGCTATGATTTCGCCTGGAAGGGTCGGTCGTCGGCCGGCCTGCCGCGCGACACCGCCGACAGCGTTTATGCGAACACGTCGCGGCAGGGATTTTCCGACCACGCGCCGGGTGAATATCAGGCCACCGTCGAAACCGCGCGCGCGGCGTTTGCGCGCGGCGATCTGTTCGAGGCGGTGCCGGGGCAATTATTTGCCGAGCCGTGCGAGCGCTCGCCGGCGGAGGTATTCCAGCGGCTATGCCGGATCAATCCCTCGCCTTATGGCGCGCTGATGAACCTCGGTAATGGCGAATTTCTGGTGTCGGCCTCGCCGGAGATGTTCGTGCGGTCCGACGGCAGGCGGGTCGAGACCTGTCCGATCTCCGGCACCATCGCCCGCGGCACGGATGCGATCGGCGATGCCGAGCAGATCCGGCAATTGCTCAATTCGGAAAAGGACGAATTCGAGCTCAACATGTGCACCGACGTCGACCGCAACGACAAGGCGCGGGTGTGCGTGCCGGGCACCATAAAAGTTCTGGCGCGCCGTCAGATCGAGACTTATTCGAAGCTGTTTCATACCGTCGATCATGTCGAAGGCATGCTGCGGCCAGGTTTCGATTCACTCGATGCCTTCCTCACCCATGCCTGGGCAGTCACGGTGACCGGCGCGCCGAAATTGTGGGCGATGCAATTCGTCGAGGATCATGAGCGCTCGCCGCGGCGCTGGTATGCCGGCGCCATTGGCGTCGTCAATTTCGACGGCGGCATCAACACCGGTTTGACCATTCGCACCATCCGGATGAAGGATGGCCTCGCCGAGGTCCGGGTCGGTGCCACCTGCCTTTTCGATTCCGATCCCGCCGCCGAAGATCGCGAATGCCAGGTCAAGGCGGCCGCGCTTTTCCAGGCGCTGCGCGGCGATCCGCCCAAGCCGCTCTCGAGCTTTGCACCGGACGCCACCGGTTCAGGCAAGCGCGTGTTGCTGATCGACCATGACGACAGCTTCGTGCACATGCTGGCGGATTATTTCCGCCAGGTCGGTGCCAGCGTGACGGTCGTAAGATATGTTCACGGAACGCAGATGCTGGCGAGCCAGAGCTACGATCTCCTGGTGCTGTCACCAGGGCCGGGCAGACCGGAAGATTTTAACATTTCGGGGACGATCGATGCGGCATTGCAAAGGAAACTGCCGATCTTCGGCGTCTGTCTCGGCCTGCAGGCGATCGGGGAATATTTCGGCGGTCAACTCGGCCAGCTCCGGCTTCCGGCGCATGGCCGGCCGTCGCGGGTCAAGGTGCGTGGCGGGCGGCTGATGCAGAACCTGCCCGATGAGATCGTGATCGGGCGCTATCATTCGCTTTACGTCGAGCGCGACAGCATGCCCGACGTGCTTGAAGTGACCGCGAGCACGGAGGATGGCGTGGTGATGGCGGCCGAGCACAAGAGTTTGCCGGTCGGCGGCGTGCAATTTCATCCGGAATCGCTGATGTCGCTTGGTGGCGAGGTGGGCTTGCGAATTGTCGAAAATGCGTTCCGGCTCGGCGTTTCGGCTAATTGGATCTGAGGAAAAAGAGAGAACCATGACTCCCGAATATGATCTCAAGTCCACGGTCCGCACTATTCCGGATTATCCAAAGCCCGGAATAATGTTCCGCGACATCACTACGCTGCTCGGCGATGCGCGCGCATTTCGCCGCGCCGTCGACGAGCTGGTACAGCCCTGGGCCGGATCGAAGATCGACAAGGTCGCCGGCATCGAGGCGCGCGGTTTCATTCTCGGCGGCGCGCTGGCCCACCAGGTCTCCGCCGGCTTCGTGCCGATCCGCAAGCGGGGCAAGCTGCCGCACACCACCGTGCGCATCGCCTATTCGCTTGAATACGGGCTCGATGAGATGGAGATGCATGCCGACGCCATCCATCCGGGCGAGCGGGTGATCCTGGTCGACGACCTGATCGCCACTGGCGGCACCGCGGAAGGCGCGGTCAAGTTGATGCGGCAGATCGGCGCCAACATCGTCGCTGCCTGTTTCATCATCGATTTGCCGGAACTCGGGGGTGCTGCGAAATTGCGAGCGATGAACGTGCCGGTGCGAACGCTGATGACGTTCGACGGGCATTGATTCCATGCTGTCGCGCGGAGACGACCGAGAACGGTCCGCAGCTTACGGCCCCTGCAAGATCAGGCTCAGCTCGAGTTCGCGGAAGCTGAGATAGTTCCTGCGGATCCATTGATGCAGTTCGGTCGATGAATCCTTTTCGTTCCGCAAATAATCGGTGAACGAGAACGACAGCCGGTCGACATAGGTCTTGAGAAAAGTCGGCAACGCCGCGATGCGCAGCACCCTTGCCGCGGCAAAGGTTTCCGGCAATTCACCGCGGACCACATATTCGTTCTCGACGATCACCAGCGCGGTCGGCGGAATCTGACGCTGCAGCATCGGGTAGCTGCGCATCGAGAAGCGGTCGTTATCGCCGACAAAGAGAACGATCGGCGAGACGCCGCGCCGCACGGCTTCCTTCATGAACCCGATCTCCTCGGTCATTTTGAAGAATTCGTCGAAAGCGTGGAAGCCGAGGTCGATCACCTTGGCGACGCCGTCATTGAGGATGACGCGGTCCATCAGCGCCATCTTGCCGAACGTATCGTCCACCTCGGCGGTCTCGGTGATATCGGGCAAATACTCGAGCAGCGACGGCTCTTTCAGGTTGACGTCGAACGGGATCACCTTGCCATGCTTGAGCAGCAGGAATTCGCTCAGCAGACGCGCGATCAGCGTCTTTCCGACCAACGGACGGGGCGAGCAGACGATGTAAACCGGCGTTTGGTCCATCACGCGCTATATCAGGCGAATTTGCCCGCTATTCCAGCCCAATCACTTCGGCGGCGCAAATTATTTTTCGCCGCGCGGGTTGGGCTTGGCGCCGACCAGGTCCGTCAGCTTGATGCGGTCGAATTCGCTCCAGACATTGGCCAGCCAGTGGCGGACATAACCTCGCAGCACGAAGGAATAGTTGGCGGCTTCGTCGCTTTGGCCCTTGTTGGCCACGAATTTCAGGAACGGAACGGAAGCGAGCTCGACCTGTTCGTTGGCCATTTCGTTGAGCTTGGGAATGGTGAGTTCGGTCGCATCCTTGATGCGGTGGAAATAGGAATTGTAGGTGGCCTGGTCCCATTCGAAGAAGCTGGTGTTGTTGATGAAATTCTTCACCAGGTAATATTTGGCACCGACCATGAAATTCGCGGTTTCCGCGATTTCATCGAGCGAGGCAATCGAAGGACCGAGAATGTGGAACACGGCAAACGTGATCTGTCCCGATTTGGCCGCATCGAGGAAACCGATGTCGCGCAATGAGGCCAGCGCCGGAGACAACAGGCCGGCCCGGACGTCGATGACCGTGACCGAAGGGCTGACGGCATTGAGCGTATCGAAGATCTTCATCTGGTCCGAGGTCGCGGTCATGTCGACGATCTCGGTCACTTCGGGGTGGAACCGCTTCAGGGTGCCGCGCGGGGATTCGGTATCGAACGCGCGGGTCGGCACGCTGTTGGCGCTGAAATAATCCAGCAATGTTCGCGAAACGGTCGTCTTGCCGACCCCGCCCTTGTCAGCGCCTACCACAATCACAACAGGTTTCGCCATGAACCATCCCCATGCGCCATCTTTGATGGGAGCATTATCCTAAGAACGGACACCGGGATTGCCCCGGGTGCCCCGAATCCACCGACCGGCCGGGTCCCCCGCAGGCGGTCGGATGTCCCCATCTGCTTTGGGCGCGAACATGGCAGAAACAAGGGAGAATTCAATCATTACGCAAACGGCAAGACCAGGTCGGGGGCAAGGTCGCTAAAGCGAGCCAATCCTTTGGCGATCTTGCCATTTTCGGAAGGCCCCGGAAGGCTGAACGGCCTGCGACCAACAATTTGCCCGTTATTCTAATCGCGGCCCTAGGAACCCCGGGTTGCAAGCGGCGAATTCGATCCAGGAACTTCAAATAGAAAAGCGGCACTAGAATCCTGTTTTTACTCGTGATCTCTGGATTCCAGCGTTCGCACCGGTTTCCAGCGCTATCGATGGTGAAGGTTAGAACAGACCGCTGGGCGGGACCGGTTGACCTCAATCGCTCGCCATATCGCCCCAGCGCCACCGCCGGGCGCGCGCATAGGCCGTTTTGTCGCGGTGCGGCACTTTCGTGATTTGAAGACCTTCGACCGTGCAGAGTTTTGCGATCACTTCGACCTTGCTGACCACGGGCTGCGCCAGCACGCGGGCAAAACGCCGCAAGGAAGGCGTGCGCGTCAACGCGACATAACTGAATTTCTCGTCTTCAAAGGGAAGCTCGGCCCCCTTGACTTGCATGTGCGCGCGCAGCCGCGGCAGACGTTGGGCGAAATGACACCAGTCGGGCCCCTCAAGCGGGCATTTGCCGTCGTGCGGGCAGGGCGCCGCGGCATGCGCGCCGCAAGCGATCAGCTGTTCTCTCAAGGCGATGATCCTCGCATAGCCCGCCGGCGTACCCGGCTCGGTCACCAGCAGCGTGTCGCTCGTCCTGGCCCAAAGTTGCTCTGCGAGTGCGCGTTGTTCGCCCTCGTCCACCTCGCCGATCATGTAGCTCGCCACCACGAGTTCGGCAGGCTCCGCTTGCGCGAGCCCTGCACAAGCATCGGCCCGCGCGTAGCCAATCGGGTTTAATCGCGCCGAACCGCGGGCCAGATCCAGCGCAAGCGAGCGCAGGGCGGCGTTGTTATCGAGCAACGCAAAGCTTTGCAGCGAGGAAAACGTCTCCGCCGCGGCCCAGCTCGCCGTGCCCGGTCCGGCGCCGACATCGAGCAGCGTTTTCGGGGCGAAATCAGGCCTGACTTCGATGAGCGCATTCAGGCTTGCGATCACCGCGGCGTAGGTCGCGGGCATTCGCGCCAGCGCGTAGGCCAGCGCGTCGGATTCGGAAGCGATCGCGGCGGAATTGCCGCCGTCGCGGTAAGTCCTCGAGATCAGCGCGGCGCGCCTGGCTATGCCGTCGCGGGCCACACCCTGCAGCTTTGCTTCAAGTGCCGCTCTCAATTCAAGGGGAAGGGTGGGCGAGGTCATCGTTCTTTCTTCACCCTCTCCCCCGGTGGGAGAGGGTGGTTTCGAACGAAATGAGAAACCGGGTGAGGGGGCTTTGCTCTTCCGTTGCTGACCCCTCTCCCGGCTCGAATTTCGCTTCGCTCATTCTTGCCACCTCTCCCGCAAGGGGAGAGGGTGAGAAAATCACGCCACGTTCTGATCGAGAATCTTCACCGCGTCTTCGAGATCGACCGAGACGAGCTGCGACACGCCGCGTTCGGCCATGGTGACGCCGAACAGGCGGTTCATGCGCGCCATGGTGATCGGATTGTGGGTGATGATGATGAAGCGCGTCTCGGTGGTTGCGGTCATCTCGTGCAGCAGGGTGCAGAACCGTTCGACGTTGTGATCGTCGAGCGGCGCGTCGACCTCGTCCAGCACGCAGATCGGTGACGGATTGGTGAGGAAGACCGCAAAGATCAGTGCCAGCGCGGTCAGGGCCTGCTCGCCGCCGGACAATAGCGACAGCGTCTGCGGCTTTTTGCCGGGCGGCTTTGCGATGATCTCAAGTCCCGCTTCCAGCGGATCGTCGCTCTCGATCAGATGCAGCGCGGCTTCGCCGCCGCCGAACAATTCGACGAACAGCCGTTTGAAGTGAGCGTTGACGACTTCGAAAGACGCCAGCAGGCGCTCGCGGGCCTCGCGGTTGAGGCTCTGGATGCCCTGGCGCAATCGCTTGATGGCTTCCACCAGATCGTCGCGCTCGGTGGCGAGCGTGGCATGCTGGGTCTCGACCTCGCGCAGCTCTTCCTCGGCGCGCAGGTTGACCGCGCCCAGCCGCTCGCGGTCGCGGCGCAGCTTTTCGAGATTTTCCTCGATCTCGGCGAGCGGCGGCAGTTCCGCACCCGGCTCGATCTCGGCAAGCCCGGCCACGGCCTGCGGTTCGATTTCCAGCATGTCATGGATTTCGCGTTCGACGTCGATCAGGCGGCGCCTTGCGCTCTCCATGCGTTCTTCCGCGCGCGCGGTAGCCTCGCGCGCGGCCGATAGCGCCTCGAGGGAAATCTTGGCGGCGCGGTCGGTTTCCGCCATGACGTTCTCGGCGGTTGCAAGCGCGTCGGCGGCGATGCGGCGGCCGTTTTCGGCCGATTCGATTTCGTTGATCAACGCGCGGCGCTTTTCCGCAAACACCGCGGGGGCGTTTTCGAGCTCGGCGCGTTCAGTCCGGACCTCGCCGAGGCGGGCTTCGATGGTTTCGATCTGCGAGGCTGCGCTTGCCTTTCGGTTTTGCCACTCGTTCCGCTCGGCGGCGATCGCCTGCAGGCGGCGGTCGGCGAGTTCGGCCTCGCGCGCCAGCGCCTGCGCTTCGGCCCGCACCTGTGCGGCGACGCGCCGACAGCCATCGATCCCACTTCGAACCTCTGCGAGCTTGGTCTCGATGGGAAGGCTCGCCGGCAACTCTGCGAGCGCGGCATTGGCGGCCTCGCGCGCGCCGTGCGCTTCACCGCGGTCGGCCGCCAGACGGGTCCGGGCTTCCGTCAGCGCCGAGGCGCGTGCGGCGTGGCGATTGATCTCGCGTTCGGTTGAGGCATGACGTTCACGCGCGCCGTCGGCTTCGCGCTGCGCGGCACGCCAGCCTTCGCGCGTCGAAGATTCAGCGCTTGATGCGGATCTGAGCTCGGCCTCGGCGGCCTCGAGCGCCTGCCGCTTGGCGCTCGCATCGACGCGGGCCTGATCCAGCTCGTGCTCGATGTCGACGAGCCGGGCGCGCTCGGCGAGGCGGCGCGCGGCTCCGGTCGGCGCGTGCGCGGCCGCCACGAATCCATCCCAGCGCCAGACATCGCCTTCCCGCGATACCAGCCGTTGGCCGGCCTTGAGTTTTGAAACCAGCTCCGCGCCGCGCTCGCGCGCCACGATGCCGATCTGCGCCAGACGCCGCTGCAGTTCGATCGGCGCCTGGACGTGGTCAGCCAGCGCCACGATGCCCTCGGGCAGCGCGGGATCGCCGTCGGCCAAGCCGGCGTTGGTCCAGCGCATCGGAGCCGAGGGATCGACCGGCGCATCGAGATCGTCGCCGAGCGCTGCGCCGAGCGCCTTCTCGTAGCCCTTGGCGACGGTGACGCCGTCAATGATCGGAGGCCACAGGTTCTTGGTCGCGACATTGACAAGCTTCGAGATGGTGCGCGCTTCGGTCTCGAGCCGTTGCACGCGCTTGTCGGCCTCGTTCAGCGGCGCGCGCGCTGCCTCGAGCTTCAATCGCGCGGCGGCGTGAGCAGCTTCACTGGCCTGCGCTGCGGTCTCGGATTGCGCGAGGTTTTGCTGCGCGGCCTCCATAGCCGCGGAAAGCGCGGCAAGGTCGCCCAATCCGCTCGTCTCTTGCGCAAGCACCTGCTCGTCGTGCTCGACATTGGCGATATCCTGGTCAAGCCGCGCCAGCCGCTCGCGATGGGTGCGCGTGTTGTCTTCAAGCTGGCTGCGCCTGGCCGTGAGGTCGGCCAGCGCCGTGGTCAGCTCGGCGAACAGGCGCTCGGCGGCCGCCAACGTGGTCTCCGCTTCGGACACCCGCTCCTCGACACCGCTGCGCTTCTCGACGCGCGATTTGATTTCGTCCTTCAACTCGGCATCTTCGGCGTCGAGCCGCTGCAGCGCCACTTCCGCGTCGGCCGCCTGTTGCAGTTCGCGGGCACTATCGGAAGCGAACTGCGTCAGCCGGCGGTCGAGTTCGGCGACGCGTTCGCGTGCGCGCTCCTCCTCGCGGTCGAGCATTTCGCGCGCATTGGTGAGGCGCTGCAGGCCGGCGGCGGCGCGGGCCTCGGCCTCGCGCAAGGCCGGCAATTCCGAAGCGCGCACCGCCTGGATGCGCGCGGCCTCGGCCTGCTCGCGGGTGCGTTCGGCCATCTCGCGGACGGCTAACTCATGCGTGGTCGTCGTCTCGGCTACGCCGGCATGGGCTTCCATCCAGCGCAGATGAAACAGCAGCGCCTCGGCCTTGCGGACCCTGGCGGCCACTTCGCGATAGCGAATGGCCTGGCGGGCCTGCTTCTTCAGGCCGTCGATTTGTCCTGCCAGTTGTCCGATGACGTCTTCGACCCTCGTAAGGTTGGTCTCGGCGGCCTTGAGGCGCAATTCAGCCTCGTGACGGCGCGCATGAAGTCCGGCGACGCCGGCGGCATCTTCGAGCACGCGGCGGCGCTGCTCCGGCTTGGCCTGGATGATCTCGCCGATCTTGCCCTGATGCACCAGCGCCGGCGAGCGGGCGCCTGTGGCGGCGTCGGCGAACAGAAGTTGCACGTCGCGCGCCCGCACGTCGCGGCCATTGATGCGATAGACCGAGCCCGCCTCGCGCTCGATCCGCCGCGAGATCTCCAAAATCTCCCGGTCGTTCACGGCGGCGGGCGCGGAGCGATCGGAATTGTCGATCGTCATCATCACTTCGGCGTGGTTACGCGAGGGGCGGTTGCCGGAACCGGCGAAGATCACCGCGTCCATGTCGGCGGCGCGCAGTGATTTGTGGGACGTTTCGCCCATCGCCCAGCGCAACGCCTCGACCAGGTTGGACTTGCCGCAGCCGTTCGGGCCGACCACGCCCGTGAGGCCAGGTTCGATGACGAAATCGGTCGGTTCAACGAACGACTTGAAACCGTGGAGGCGCAGGCGGGTCAGTTTCATCGGCACAGATTCTCATGTTGGCAGGGCGCGAATCTCCCTGCCGGGACAATACCATAGAAGGCAATATCGGTGTGTGGGCTACTCGGTTCCAGCGGCTCTCGTGGCGGCGACAATGGCGGGGCGAGGGGTGGAGAGCAACCGCCACGCGCCGCTTTTCCCAGTGGATTTGTACGGGATTTCGTGAGGATTTTGCTTGGCTTAAGCAGCTTTTCGGTTCCCCGCTGCCGCGAGAGCCGAATCAGCTCTTCAGCAGCGCCTTGATCCGCTTGTCGAATTCCTCGAACGAGGTTTCACCCTTGATCTTCTCGCCATTGATGAAAAAGGTCGGCGTCGAATCAACCTTCAGCACTTCGGAGGCGTATTTCTGGTCGGCCACGATCTTGTCGAGCAGCGACTGGTCCTTGAGGCAAGCCTCGACCTGTTGCTGACTGAGACCGGCCTGCTTGCCGATCCGGCTCAGCGCCTCCGTGGTGTTCTTCACCACCCAGTCGCTCTGTTGCCTGAACAAGAGATCGGTGACGGCGAAGTATTTTGCGGAATCGCCGTTGGCGATGCAGCGCGACAGCATCGAGCCGGCCGCAGCCTTGATGTCGAGCGGGAATTCGCGGAACACGTAGCGGATCTTTCCGGTGTCGATATAGGCCGCCTTGATCTTCGGGAACACGGCATCGTTGAAGGCCGCGCAATGCGGGCAGGTCATCGACGCGTATTCGGTGATGGTCACGGGGGCATTTGCCGGTCCGAGCGCCATGTCCGGCAACGACATCGGCTTGGCCACGTCGGCTGCGTTTTGTGCCAACGCCTGCGCGATGAAACGCAGTGGCGGGAACCCGGCAAGCAATGCGAGTCCGGTCAGCGACAGGGCAGCGGTAAAGGCACGGCGCGTGATGATCAAGGTCTGCTCCCGAAATGGCGCATTCACGCCAGTTGGCTAGCTTGAAACAACGACTGTGGCAATGGCGGGCTCCAGCGCAGCCTCAATTTCGCTTGATCGATGCACCGAGTCGCGCCAGCGCTGCCCGCAACGCCTCATCCTCGATCGAGGACAGGGTTCTTGCGACCTCCTCGACCTCGCTCTGCTCGGGCACGCGGCTGGCTGCCGGCGCTTGCCGCCGCGACAACGGACCTTGCCGAAGCGCGAGGCGGCCCACCGCGTGCCAGCCGAAAAACCGGTTGACGCGCTCCAGAATGACGTCGGAGGCGTGCTGGATTTCCAGCGCCATCGGGCCCTCGACCCTCAGCACGAGCGTCGCCGGGTCCTGGGGCTGCCCTTCCACCGGCCGTGGCCACTGCAGTTTCAGCGGCTCGCAATGGGTGGCAATTTCGGCGCCGGCGATTTCGGCCCATCGCGTGACGAGTTCGCGCGCCGCAAACCCCTGTCGCGCATAGGCGTCGGAAAAGACGTCGCTAAGTAGCAGCGAGAGCGGCTTTGCCGAGATCGGACCGGGTTTGGCCATGGCACTTCATGTTCCAGTCGGCGCAGGAAATGCGAAGAAACTTCCGAAATTTTCCTCGTGATATTTCCGGCCGGGACCTTCGGTCCATTCCTCAAATGACGCTATATGACCGCATGACCCTAGCAGGTGCGCCGCTTTGGCGAAAGAAAACCCGTCCGTCCGATCGCGAGCAGCGAGTGGCCATGCGCTCTGCAGCGCTTCTTTCCTGGTACGACCGCCACCGGCGGGCGCTGCCGTGGCGAGCGCCCAAGGGCGTGCGCCCCGATCCCTATGCCGTGTGGCTGTCGGAAATCATGCTGCAGCAGACCGGCGTCAAGACGGTAGGTCCATACTTTGCAAAATTTCTAGCCCGCTGGCCCGACGTCGCCGCGCTGGGATCGGCTTCCCTCGACGACGTGTTACGGATGTGGGCCGGGCTCGGCTACTATTCGCGGGCGCGCAATCTTCATGCCTGCGCTACTGCGGTCGTGCGCGACCATGGCGCGGCGTTTCCTGACACCGAGGAAGGCTTGCGTGCCCTTCCGGGGATCGGTCCTTACACCGCAGCCGCGATTGCCGCGATTGCGTTCGGCCGGCCGACCATGCCGGTCGACGGCAATATCGAGCGCGTCGTTTCGCGGCTTCATGCCATCGAGGAACCGTTGCCGCAGGCAAAGCCGCTGATCCGCAAACTCGCGACGAGCTTGCTGGGCGAGGCCTCTCACCGAAACGAGCCGTCCCGCGCCGGCGACGGGAAGTCCCGCGCCGGCGACGAGGAGTGCCGCGCCGGCGATATCGCCCAGGCGCTGATGGATTTGGGCTCCTCGATCTGCACCCCGAAAAAGCCGGCCTGCGCGCTGTGTCCGCTCAACGACGGTTGCGCGGGGTGCGCGCGCGGCGACCAGGAGAGATTTCCGCGCAAAGAGCGCAGGAAATCTGGCGAATTGCGGCGCGGCGCGGCTTTCGTGGTCAGGCGCGGCGATGAACTCCTGCTCCGCAGCCGTCCGGAAAAAGGCTTGCTCGGCGGCATGACCGAAGTGCCGGGCTCGCACTGGCTCGCCGCCCAGGACGACGAAGCGGCATTGAAGCAGGCGCCTGCGCTGAAGGGGATTGCGCGCTGGCACCGCAAAATCGGCGTCGTCGATCATGTGTTCACGCATTTTCCGTTGCAGCTCGTCGTCTATGCCGCCAGCGTGCCGGCGCACACCCGCGCGCCGAAGGGCATGCGCTGGGTCAAAATCGCTGCGCTCAAGGAGGAGGCGCTCCCCAATGTGATGCGCAAGGTGATCGCGCAAGCGCTCGGTGCATGAGGCGCTATGTAGGGCGCGCAAACGCGCATCCGCGCCGTGTCCACCATGGCATTGATCACATGTGACCAGTGGGCACGCTTGCGCTTTGCCCACCCTACGATTCTTTCGGAATCGCCGGGGCATCTCCCGCTGCGATTGCGAAGCTGGTACAACCATGCTCGCTTGAACGGAGGGGATGCGGTCTCTTGGGACCCGGTGAAAGCATGCGAAGAAGGGATTTTATTGGCGCTTTAGGTGGCGTGGCCGCCGCATGGCCGGTCATGGCGCGCGCGCGGCCATCTGCCGGGAGGATATCCCGGATCGGGTTTGTCGGGGTGGTTGATAATCCGATCATCTCGCCGGGCTACCCGGCGTTTGTCGACGAACTCAAAAAGTCCGGGTTCAGTGAGGGCCAAAATCTGGCTATCGAAGCGGTCAGGGACATCCGAGACACCTAAAGGTTCTTTGCCGAAGCGGCCGACCTCGCCCGCTCGAACGTGGACGCGCTGGTCGCGATCGGGCCTGAAATAGCGCTGCAAGCCGCTGTCGCGGCGAGCCAAACCATTCCAATCGTCATGTGGGCGATCAACTACGATCCGATTGCACGCGGCTTTGTGAAGAGCCTGACACAGCCCGGCGGCAACATCACCGGGGTTGTTTCCCTGCAAACGGAATTGGCGGCAAAGCAAGTGGAGTTGCTGACCCAGGCTCTTCCCGGAAGAACCCGATTGGCGGTTCTCTGGGATGTGCTTTCGGCCGACCAGTTTGCCGCAGCGGAGCAGCAAGCCAGATCGCTGCGTTTGGACGTTCAGTCGCTCAAACTGGAGAATCCGCCCTACGATTTCGATGCGGCATTCCGCAGGCTCTCCGAAGGCTCTCCGCAAATGCTTCTCGTGCTCTCCAGTCCGTTGTTTTCGGATTTCCGTACGCGCATTGCCGAACTGGCGATCCAGCAACGGCTGCCGACCATGTTCATCTTTAAAGGGTACGTCCAGGCCGGCGGACTCATCTCCTACGGCATAGACCCCTCGGCTAATTTTCGTAAGGTCGGGCTTTACGTAGCCAAAATACTCGACGGCGCGAAGCCCGCCGATCTGCCGGTCGAGCAGGCGACCAAATTTTAACTGGCCGTCAACCTTCAGACCGCCAAGGCGATCGGTGTCGATCTTTCAACCTCGATCCTGCTGCGCGCGGATGAGGTGATAGAATAAGGTTGCTGCTTGTAGCGGCGTATGTGTCGCTTGTTGGCGCAAAGCCGACCTCATCAAGCGTGCATCGCATATGCGCTTCGGAGCGCAAAGCGCGCTGCAAAGCTGAAACGACAGATCAATGCGTAGGCGTCCTGGCTCTACCTGTTCCCGCCGGCAGGGAGAGGGAGTTCGCCACGATCGGTGGCTTGGCGTTCAGCGCCTCGACCTGAAAGCCCGCGACCCGCTTGTAATTGGCAGCGATGTCTTCGAGTTCCTGTTGCGACAGCACGTCGGTGACAATTTTAAAGCCGTCGGGCGCCCGTTCCTCGACGAGCTGCATCACCTGCTCGGGTCCGTTGCGGCGGTTGAGCATGACGAGATCGGTCGTGGCGGGGCGGCGTTCCGCCTCATAGGCCGCCAGCGCCGCACTCGTGGTGCCGTGGGCAAGAATCTCGCGGGTGAGAACGCGGGCATCGAGGATCGCCTGCGAGGCGCCGTTCGAGCCGATCGGATACATCGGATGCGCCGCATCGCCCAATAGCGTGACGCGCCCGAACGTCCATTGCGGGATCGGATCGCGGTCGACCAGCGGATATTCGTAGGCGTTGGCGCAGTTGCGGATCAGCGCGGGCACGTCCAGCCAGTCAAATCGCCAATCCTCAAACCACGGCAGAAATTCTTCGAGCCTGGCGCTGCGGTTATAGTCCTCGCGCCGCCACTGCCAGCTCGGCGGCATGTGCCGCTCGGCGACCCAGTTGATCTGGAAGTTGCCATCGCGGTCGGCCTCCTTCGAAATCGGATAGCAGACGAATTTCAGGGTTTCGTGGCCGGCCATGATCATGGTGCGGGTGGAGAGGAAGGCATTCGCCGCGGTGACGCCACGCCAGAGGATGCGGCCGTTCCAGATCGGCGGACCTTCCTGCGGATAAAGCTTTTCGCGGATCGCGGAATGGATGCCGTCGGAGGCGATCAGCAGCGCTCCCTCATGGCGGCCGACCGGCTTTCCGCCCGCCTTGTCGACGAAGTCAGCGCGAACGCTGCTCGTGGTCTCGGACCAGTCGCGCAGATGATGGCCGGTGAGAATATTTTCGCGGCCCAGCCGTTCGATCGCAGCATCGAGCAGGATCTGCTGCAACAGCCCGCGATGAACAGAGAATTGCGGCCATTTGTAACCGGCCTCCAGGCCGCGCGGCTCGCTCCAGATCGGCTTGCCGTGCTTGGAGAAATACGCAAGCTCTTTGGTGCGCACGCCCGCGGCATCGAGTTCGTCGAAAAGGTCAAGTTCGATCAACTCGCGCACGGCGTGCGGCAGCACGTTGATGCCGACGCCAAGCGGCCTCAGCTCGGCGACGCTTTCGAAGATTTTGGCGGGAATGCCGATCTGATGCAGGCTGAGCGCCAGCGTCAGTCCGCCGATTCCGCCACCTGCGATGAGAACGGTCATGACACCCCTGACAACTGTCATGACATGCGGGGCGCGAGGCGGCAACCGGGAAACGCATCCAGACGAGGAGGTTGCCGACCAAACAAGCCGAGCGACGCTATCGAGGCGCCGGCAGCGATCGAAGAATGGACAAAAAAATCCGGGCACCCGCCTCGGCGGGACCCGGAATAATAATGGGGATTGTGCGAGCTACGCCGCCCTGGTCTTGAGATGGCGGAACAGGAAGCTGCGCGCCTCGTCATCGGTTTCGGTCTTGAACGTGTACTTGTCCTTCAGCGCGAGCGCGCGAACGGCGGCCGGCCTTGCCGATACTTCGTCGAACAGGCGCTTCACGTTCGGATATTTTGTGAACACGTCATCGCCAAGGACGTACGCCGCCATTCGCACCCAGCCCCAGAAGGCCATGTCAACGATTGTATAGCTGTCATCTACCATGTAGCGGCTGCCCGCAAGATGGTCGTTGAGAACGCCATAATGGCGATTCGCCTCGAACTGATAGCGGTTGTGGGCGTATTCCAAATCCTTCGGCGCGAAGTGTTTGAAATGCACGGCCTGACCCGAATAAGGGCCAAGCCCTGTGGCGATGAACATCAGCCAGGAAAAAAGCTGCGCCCGGTTGTTCGGCGTGTTGGCGGGCAGAAACTTGCCGGTCTTCTCGGCAAGGTACATCAGGATCGCGTTAGAGTCGAAAACGAACACCCCATCGTCATCGATCGCGGGGACCTTGCCGTTGGGATTGACCTTCAAAAATTCCGGCTTGAACTGGTCTCCCTTGCGGGTATCGACCGGCACCAGTTCGTAGGGGAGGCCGGACTCCTCCAGAAACAGAGCGACCTTGTTCGGGTTGGGCGCTCCGTTGAAGTAAAACTTGAGCATTCAAATCTCCCTTGATGTTGTTGAGGGGAAACCGCAGGCCGGAACAGGCCGCCGGTGGATGCCATGCTCAAATTTGGGGGCTTGCGCAACCGACGAGTTCGTGAGGAGGATGCCGAACAGGCCGTCATTCCGGGGCGCGCCGCTTGGCGCGAACCCGGAATCCATACTCGCGACGGTGGTTATGGATTCCGGATCGCCGCCTTGCGGTGTCCGGAATGACGATGGAGGGATTAACGAGCCTGACCGCGGCGAGGCCGGCACGAAATATTCGGAAATGGCAGGGCCACGTATTTCGACCCACCGACGTCGCTTACTTTTTTGACTGGCGGAAATAGCGCAAGTCGGGCGGCGGCTGGTCCTTCTTGGTCGGCATCAGCAGGCCGTCCGCGCTGATGAAGTAGTCGTCCTTGCCGATGGTGACGTGGTGGTTATCCTCGGCGCATTCGTTGGGAAGCCAGACCGCATTGCGTTCCCGCCGATAGCTCTTGGTCACTGTCCACGGGCGGGTGAGTGCATGATCGATGGTGGTAATCTCGTCATGGAGAAGGTCAGGTTTTGCCTTGTCGAGGAAGATGCGCTCCTTGACGACCGTCTGGTTGTCTTCGTGCAGCGGCAGGCCGCTTCCCTCGAATGTGCGCGGGCCTTTCAGGTAGCGGGTCTCGATCTCAAGCAGATTGAAGCGCCCGTCTCCGGCCTCATCCACCCAGTGGCCGATCGAATAACCCGCAAAGGACGGCTCGGCCTCGGCCGGCCAGCTGCGGCCGTCGGTATAGATGCGGCGCGGCAGGTTGTCCTCAAACAGGATGTAGGTGATGTTCGGTTGGACGATGAACTCCATCGGATAGATCACGTTCATCATCCGCGGCAGGCCGTGTGGGAGGCAGGAGGTGTGTTCGTTCAGCCCGTGGCCGCCGGCTGCGATATCAGCGAGGCTCGCCTCGAACTTGGCCTGGTATTCGGGCGTGAGCGGTGCCTGCTGGCCGCGGCCGAGCGGCTTGGTCGGGTCGAACTGGATGCCGCCGGTGCGGAACCACTGACCGCCCCAGTCGGGGTATTTTCCTTCGCCCTCGGCCCGTGCGCCTGATGTCGCGAGCGTCAGCAAAATGAGAAGCGTCACCGGGCCGATCAGACGCCGATTGGTCATCATGCGCCCCTCCTCAAATTAGCGCGACACGTCGGCCGATTCGGGGAAGCCGGCGGTGCGGTGCGACACATCGAGCACGCGCCCGTCGCGGAAGCTGATCTGATCGGTCGCAAAGGCGCCGCCCGGCGCGCCGCTGCGCAGCGGCGCGATCCGCATCTTGATCTCATCGCCGGGCTTGAGGGTTTTGTTGGTCCAGCCGTCCCGGACGAGGGTGCTCGGGCTCTGGCCCTCAAGGCTCCAGATCACCGTACTGCCGTCGTCCTGTTTCACCGCCAGATAGATGAAGGTGTGCGGATTGACGAACCTGAACTCCTGCACCACGCCTTCGAGGTCGACCTGGTTGTCCCGATCGAACATCGCGAAGGAATGGTGCGCAAGTGCCGGCCCCGCAATCAGGGCCAGAGCGCCAGTCGCAAGTAACATGGCCAGTCGTCGTACCATGTGCGTCTCCCTGTTCAGCTGCGACGGGTGACCGATCTTATCGCGTTCTCGCAGGGCGTGCCACGGCTTAGGCGCATCGATCGCCTTAACTAAGCCGAGCAGTGCTAGAGCAGCGCAACAGCTCTTTGCTTCGCTCAGGAATTTGGTGACAAGGGCTGCCGCATCGTAGATGAAAGCACGCACGGCTTTCTTTCAGACACGCGCCAGCGGCTTCGGCAGGCCGAGATTTTCGCGCAGCGTCTCGCCCTCATAGTCATTATGGAACAGGCCGCGGCGCTGCAGCTCCGGCACGACGAAGCGTACGAAATCTTCGTAAGTGCCGGGCACATGGGTCGCCGCGATCACAAAACCGTCGCAGCCGCCACCCGTGAACCATTCCTCGAACCGATCGGCCACCGTCTTGGGCGAGCCGACGAAGGTCGGCATCTCGCGCAACGTTCCTCGGCCGCTGAACTGGACGAAATCGCGCACCGTCGGATTGGCCTTACCGCTGGCCTGAATGACGCGGTCGCGGACGGCTTGCAGACCGCTGATCGCCTGCAGCTCATCCGACGTAAACGGCTCGTCTATCGGCTTTGTCGCAAAATCGAAATTGAGCACCTCCGATAGCAGCACGAGCGAGTCGATCGGCCTGGCCAGCGCATTAGCGGCTGCGAACTTGTCCTCCGCCTCGGCCTGCGTTTCTGCGACCACAGGATAAACCGCCGGCGCGATGCAGGCATCACGTCCCTTCTCGGCAAACGCGCGCTTGAAATCCGGGTACTGTTTCCTGGCAATGTCGAGGTTCGGGTAGACCACAAAGATCAGTTCGCCCCATTGCGCGGCGAACGCCTTGCCCCGGCCGCTTTGCCCGGCCTGGATGATCACCGGATGCCCCTGCTGCGAGCGTGGCACCGTGAAAGGCCCGCGCGATTTGAAGAAGCTTCCTTGATGGTCGAGGCGGTGCACCTTCTCAGGATCTGCGAATAGCCCGGCTTCGCGGTCGAAGCACAAGGCATCTTCTTCCCAGCTGTTCCAGTGCCCGAGCACCACCTCCATGAATTCATCGGCGCGGTCATATCTCAGATCGTGGCCGAGATGTTTTGCCGCGCCGAAATTGGCGGCCTCGGAATCATTGAGCGAGGTGACGACGTTCCAGGCGGCGCGGCCGTTCAGGAGAAGATCGATCGTTGCAAACACGCGCGCGACGTGGAACGGCTCGTAGTAGGTTGTCGAGTAGGTGACACCGATACCAAGCCGCCTGGTCGCAAGCCCCATCGTCAGCGCGACCGCAATCGGATCGAGCTTGGCGGCGCGAATTCCGTGGCGGATCGTTTCCCTGAAATCGTCACCGTAGCGGTCCGGTATCGCGAGCCGGTCATCAAAGAACGCGAGATGAAACTTGCCCCGCTCCAGCGTGCGCCCGATGTCCTCGTAGTATTCGCGCGAGAACCAGTTTGCTTTCGACGAAGGATGCCGCCAGGAAGCTGGATAATTCGAACAATTCTGGGCCTGCAGGAAGCCGATCAGTTTCATCTGCCGGGTCATGGCACCGTTCCCTCGTCCCGTCTGGCGCGGGGTTAGCAGGGCCCAACAGGCAACGATTGGCTCCCCCAACGAGTAACGACCATATTTCTTTTAGTCCGATCGTTCCAGAGTACCTGATCGACCAGGGGGGACCTGCGTTGCGCAGAGTTTCACAAATGCTCAACCGATTCCACGCCCTCAACCGCCATGCCCGCGCTTGTCGCGGGCATCCACGTCTTGCTTTTCGATTTGTAGAAAGACGTGGATGGCCGGGACGAAGCCCGGCCATGACGGAGCCACATCGATCGTGCCAAAAACCTGAATTCGCAAAGCCTTTCAAACTGATTTGGGTCGTCCAGTCCCCCGCGCAAAAATATTTCGCTTCGCGACGAGGTAGGAACAGCTTTATCGCTTCGCACATCCCGCACCCGATCAGAGGGGCGTATCGCGGTCGTCACGACACGTTGGGCGCGGGAGGCGATGGACGCTTTTGCACCGGTGACGAACGGTGCGAGGCGGACGGCGAAGCCGTGTGGTCCCGACGCCCCGACGCTGGCGTCAAGCTGGCGACGATGCCTGGCATCGCGCCGGTGATGGTGACAACAAAGCCCGGTTCACCAGGGAGAGCGTGGAGAAAACCGTTAAAACCAATCGCGCAGGGAGTGCCGGATTCGAAACCGGTGAACCTGTGGTGACTACACTCGTATGCTTATCTTGTTTTGCGTGCGAGGCTGCGGGCGCATCGGACGTCCGGCATTCCCTGCGCCCTCTCGAGGGCAAAAGGAGGCGACCAACCTGGGCGCAGTTCGCGTCGCGGGAATGTCGTCACACGTCATTGCGAGCGAAGCGAAGCAATCCAGACTTTCGCACGAACGACAGTCTGGATTGCTACGTCACTGGCGCTCCTCGCAATGACGACGGCTGTTTGAAATTTGAATCGGGATAACTCGACGTCGTCCCGGACAAGCGAGCTCCTGGCAACGCGCAGCGTTGTTCAGGGCGAGCGCAGATCCGGGACCCATAACCACAGGCGGGCATTATCAGGCGAAGTGCGCTTTGGAAGTTGATGGATAGATTCCGCGGTAGGATCCCCGCGTTCGCGGGGACGACAGGAGGGACTATCCCACCACCGCCATCTGGCTGCGGATCTCGGCGCGCAGCTCGTCGATCAGCCGCAACCCCTTTTTGGTCTCGATGTGCCAGAAGGTCCAGCCGTTGCAGGCCTCGGCGCCCTGCGCCACGGCGCCGATGCGGTGGATCGAGCCGACCTTGTCGCCAAGCATGATGGCGCCGTCGGCACGGACCAGCGCGCCATGGCGTTTCCTGGCGTCGACCAATCTTGTGCCGGGCGAAATCATGCCGCGCTCTATCAGTTCGGAGAACGCGACACGAGGGGCCTCGCGTGCGGTCATGAATGGCTTAAGCGTTGCTTCCGGCAGCGGTTCGACCGCGGCGATGCGCGCTTCTGCCGCCGCGGCGTAGGTCTTGTCGCGCTCAAATCCGATGTAGCGGCGGCCGAGGCGTTTGGCGACCGCACCCGTGGTGCCGGTTCCGTTGAACGGATCGATCACGAGATCGCCCACCTTCGACGACGACAGCAGCACCCGCGCCAGCAGGCCTTCGGGCTTCTGGGTCGGATGGACCTTCCTGCCGTCCTTGTCCTTGAGCCGTTCCTCGCCGGTGCAGAGCGGGATCAGCCAGTCCGAGCGCGCCTGCACGTCCTCATTGGCGGCCTTCAGCGCTTCGTAATTGAAGGTATAGCCTTTCGCCTTCTCGTCGCGCGCCGCCCAGATCATGGTCTCGTGCGCATTGGTGAAACGGCGGCCGCGGAAATTCGGCATCGGGTTGCTCTTGCGCCACACGATATCGTTGAGAACCCAGAAGCCCAGGTCCTGCATGGTGGCGCCGACGCGAAAAATGTTGTGATAGGAGCCGATCACCCAGATCGTCGCCGATGGTTTCATGACACGGCGGCAGGCGAGCAGCCAGGCGCGGGTGAAATCATCGTAGGCCGCGAAGGATGAAAACTTGTCCCAGTCGTCGTTGACGGCGTCGACGTGGGATTCGTCGGGACGCTTCAGGTCGCCCTTGAGCTGCAGATTGTAGGGCGGATCCGCGAACACCAGGTCGACGGAGCCTGGCGGTAATTTCGACATCTCGGCGACGCAATCGCCCACGATGATGCGGCTACACGGTTGGGACTCGAATTTGGTGCGGGGCGCCCTTGCAGACGCCCCGCGACGCGACACAACCATGACTCAAAAACTCTGACTCAGGCGACGCTGTCGGCGACGCGGGACCAAACAACCGACTGGCGATACATTGACCAAGCAAAGTAAAAATCGACTTAACCCGGTAATTTTTTCACGGTGTACTTATCCGGACAGTCGCTTCCCGGTGGATATTTTTCGCGGGATCGAGGACCGCCGGCAAAGCGAGGGATTTCGGTCAAGTTAGGAATTTGTCACTCGCTTCTCGACGCAGAAGGAGCCAATGTCGCATCCACCTCCCCTAGGCAATTTTTGCCGGGCGGGTTATTAATCGAACGTTGCGAAATTTTTTTCGCTGCACAAATACCGCGAGAGCCGCTGTCGTTAGTTTGAATGAGGAAAACGGGCCATGCGTTACGATGATTTTCGCCGCAGCGAGGACATCGAGGATCGCCGCGATGACGGCGGCGGCGGGATGGGTGGTGGCGGCTTTGGTCTTCCGATGGGCGGCGGTGGGCTCGGCATCGGCACCATCATCGTGCTTGGTATCATCGGCTATGCCCTCGGAATCGATCCGCGTCTGTTGATCGGCGGCGCGGAGGTCCTCACCGGCGGCAGCCAGGCTCCGAGTTATCAGACCGATCGCAATTCCGGGACGGTCAAGCGCGGCGCGCCCACCGACGAGATGGGCAGCATGATCTCCGGCATTCTCGGCGAGATCGATGACCGCTGGAGCGAGATCTTCCAGGCCTCGGGGCAAAACTACACCGGTCCAAAGATCGTGCTGTTTCGCAACGCCACCAATGGCGGGCGCTGCGGCATGGCGCAGTCGGCAATGGGTCCGTTCTACTGTCCGCCTGACAAAACGATCTTTCTCGACACCGGATTTTTCCGTGAGGTCGAGACGAGGTTTCGGGGCTGTTCGGGCAATGCCTGCAAATTCACCGCCGCTTACATCATCGCTCATGAGGCCGGGCATCACGTCCAGAATCTGCTCGGCATCCTGCCTCGCGTGACGCGGCTTCAGCAGCAGGCCGACAGCAAGGCCGAAGCCAATGCGCTGCAGGTGAGGGTGGAATTGCAGGCCGATTGCCTGTCCGGCGTCTGGGTCAACCGTGAGGAAAAGAAGCGTCCGGGCTTCCTCGAGGCAGGCGACATCGATGCAGCGCTGACGACGGCGGCCGCCATCGGCGACGACACGCTGCAGCGGCAGGCGACGGGAAGGGTGGTTCCCGACTCCTTCACCCACGGCTCGGCTGCGCAAAGAAAGCAGTGGTTCATGACCGGCTACCAGCAGGGCACGGTTGAGGCCTGCAACACTTTTGGCGGGGGACGGTCGTAGGTCGCAGATGTCCATCGATGAGTCGAAGCAATTCGTGCCGCTCAATATCGTGGTGCTGACGATTTCGGACACGCGCTCGCTTGCGGACGACAAATCCGGAACCACGCTGGCGGAGCGGATCGTCGCCGCCGGGCACAAGCTGGCGGGGCGGGAAATCGTCGCCGACGATGTCGATGCGATCCGCATCTTCGTCAAAAAATGGATCGGCGATCCCGGCGTCGACGTCATCATCACGACGGGCGGAACGGGATTCACCGGCCGCGACGTGACGCCAGAGGCGATCGAGCCGCTGTTCGAAAAACGGATGGACGGATTTTCGGTCGCGTTTCACATGCTGAGTCAGGCCAAAATCGGCACGTCCACGATCCAGAGCCGCGTCACCGCCGGCGTTGCCGGCGCCACCTTCATCTTCTGCCTGCCGGGATCGCCGGGCGCCTGCCGGGACGGCTGGGATGGCATTCTTGCCGCCCAGCTCGATTACCGCACGCGACCGTGCAACTTCGTCGAGATCATGCCGCGACTGGACGAACATCTGCGCCGCCCCAAGGCAAAGGGCGCATCCGCCTGATGGCGTAGGGCGGGGCGTTAAAATCCATAAATTCCAAGGCAATTCCCTAACGGAACCTTACAAGATCGGCTTCAGTCTGGTGGGCCGTGAACTGAGGAGCATCGAGCCGATCGCAGACCGACAGGTCCGGCGACGGATGGTCACCATGACGATCGTTGAACCAAGGATAAGGATCCAGCGCGAACCCAGACGGCAACTGCACAAGAGGCCGGCCTGGATTTCGGTCGACGACGGCATGACCAAGCGCCAATGCTTCATCCTGGACCTGTCGCCCGGCGGCGCCAGGATCGCGACGGACGATGCGATGGACGTCGGCGACAGTTTTGAACTGGCGCTCGTGCCGGACCACCCCAAACGTGAATTTTGCGAGGTCGTTTGGCGTCGCGCCAAGACCTACGGCGTGAAATTCCTCCGGGCGCGGCCTTCACCGCCGCTGGAGCCGGCTGCGGGCGGCTCCAAAGACACTGATGCCGAAGAGCTGAACTGAAAACGACAGAAACTAGAGTTTCATTTCCCAGGTCTCGCCTGTCAGGCTCTGGCCGAAGCTGCGGTGCGGCTCGGCTTTCATCAGCACGAAACCTGAATCGCGATAGATATTGCGCGCCGAAACAAGAATGCTCTGCGTCCACAGCGTGATCTTGCGATAGCCGCAGGCGTGTGCAAAGGCGATGCATTCGCTGACCAGCCGTCGCCCCAAGCCCCGCCCGCGTGCGGCCGGATCGACCAGCAACAATCTCAACTTTGCGACCTCGTCGCTTTCCCTGACCAGGAAAACCGAGCCGACCTGCACACCGTCGATTTCGGCGATCCAGCAGCGCTCGCGCGACGCATCGAAGGAGCGCAGGAATTTCGCCGTGATTTCGGCGACCAGCGCTTCGAAAGAGGCGTCCCAGCCGTACTCGCTGGCGTAGAGCGCGCCATGGCTCTGCACTACCCAACCCATGTCGCCCGGCCGCGGTTCGCGCAAGATCGAGGGCGAAGCGCCGGAGGATCCGAGCAGCCGCCTGACCGTGGCCATGGCACCGGTAAGACGTCGGCGGTCGCCCTCCGACAATGGCTCCAGCATCTCGCCGACTTCGGCATGCGAACGGCGGTCGAGCTTGGAAAAGCTCTGCCGTCCCTTGGCGGTGAGGCTCAGGCAATATTGCCGCCGGTCGGAGGGCAAGGCTTTGCGCCTGATCAGCCCGTCCTCTTCGAATTTCTGGACGATGCGGCTGAGATAGCCTGCATCAAGACCCAGTTCGGTTCCGATGGCCTTGGCGGAAGGGTTTTCCCGGTTCGCAAGCTCGTAAAGCACGCGCGCCTCGCTGAGCGAAAACGGACTTTTCAGGAGCTGCTGGTCGAGCACGCCCAGCCTTGTCGTGTAAAAGCGGGTGAAGGCGCGAACCGCCGAGATCGGGTCGTCGTCGCATGCCAGCTCGGACATGGGTGTCACCTCCGATACTTGCCATTGTCAATTAATTATTTGACTTTGGCAAGCATATGTCAGGCGACGATGATCCGGCTGCGCAACAAGGTGCGCGAGGAACGCCCGAGTTGCCGGAGCAGTTTTGCTTCAGCGCGGCGTGCGCCCGGCGCGTGGCCGCCTAATCTTTCGTAATGGGCGCGCGCGATCACGAGGCCCTGATCCGCCCGCGGCCCGGCAATCATTCGTCCAAGCCATTTCAGGCGCTCGCGAAAGCTTGTCTCGGCGTAAGGCGAGCGGGCGTAACGAAAGATCGCCGCGCGCGGACGCTCACTGCCGGAGATGCGCTGGATGAATTGGGTGGTCTCCTCGATCCAGCCGGGCTCCAGCACCGCGCCGGCATCAAGAAACATCAGCCATGGCGATCGGGCCTGGCGCGCGGCCGCCGCCAGCGCCGCCGCGCGCGATCCGTCAAAGGCCAGAAACCGGCAACCCGCGACATCGGCGACCCGTTCGACCGCACTGGCGCCGGTGCGGTCGACCAGGAGCACTTCGCAGATCACCCCCGCGGCCGCGCCCGGCACCAGCGCCGCCAGCGTGGCGACGGTTGGCCCCTCGGCGCCTTCGGCTTGAATAATGACGCTCAGCATGAATCCTGGATCTCGCGAACGGTAAAAACATCGAAACTGTTATCACCGTCTGATCCAAATCAGCCAGCGCAGATCCCTCGCCGCCCTCAGGTACGGCTCATACGGCCCCGTGTCGGCCCATCTTGTTCTTGATTTGTTCTAGTATCATGATATCTTCGGCTCATGAGCCGAGCATCCTCAAATGCCCTCAAGCACCCGCCGGTTACGGCGCCCTCCGACCCGGCGGGTGCGCCTTCTGGCTTTCCCGAGCTTTCAGTCGCGATCGATCGCGAGCGGCGGCGCGGCCGCGGCGCGCATTCAAATACCAGCGGCCGCTTCGAGGCCGAGGCGCGCGTTGCCTTTGACGACGGCTGGCAGAGCCTTGAGGAACTTCCGCCGTTCAAGACCACGGTCGCAATCGATACCGCCCGCAAGGTCATCACGCGCAACGATTCTCCCGATATCGGCTTCGACCGTTCGATCAATCCTTACCGGGGTTGCGAGCATGGATGCGTCTACTGCTTCGCACGGCCAACGCATGCCTATCTTGGCCTGTCGCCGGGGCTCGATTTCGAATCGAAACTGTTCGCCAAGCCCGACGCTCCGCAGCTTCTTGAAAAGGAACTGGCGGCGGAGGGTTACGAGCCCCGCATGATCGCAATCGGCACCAACACCGATCCATACCAGCCGATCGAGCGCGAGCGAAAGATCATGCGCGGCATCCTCGAGGTGCTGGACCGAGCCGGCCACCCTGTCGGCATCGTGACAAAATCGGCGCTGGTGGCTCGCGATATAGACATTCTGGCGCGGATGGCAAAGCGCAACCTCGCCAAGGTTGCGATTTCGGTGACGACGCTCGACGCAAAACTCGCGCGTACCATGGAACCGCGCGCATCGACGCCGCCGCGGCGGCTCGAGGCGCTCCGGCGACTGTCCGAAGCTGGAATTCCGA
>Ga0306925_10000450_pt1 | contig 29520 bp, 18 predicted proteins | sample flu12Cox44000176_FD_203755 | JGI IMG/M metagenome (GOLD analysis project Ga0306925, IMG submission 203755) | Lab enrichment of tropical soil microbial communities from Luquillo Experimental Forest, Puerto Rico - flux8day.12C.oxic.44.000.176 (v2)... | ecosystem: Environmental > Terrestrial >... | reverse complement strand
GGAGCCGGTCTGGGAAACAAGGAAATCGCGAGCCGCTTGAAGATTTCCGAGCACACGGCAAAGTTCCACGTTGCCTCGATTCTCGGAAAATTAGGCGCCTCGTCGCGTACCGAAGCGGTGGCGATCGGCCTCCGCCGTGGCCTGATTCTGCTGTGATTCCTAGGGACAGGATGGGATTTTCCCTCCTGCTTCAGGAATGGTAAATTTATGAACTATGCGCACCCTGGAACAGACCACCGAGGAAATCCTGGAACTGGCGACAAAGCATTTCAAGGCGGCACCGGGTTCCCTGAAGCCCGAAGATGATTTCTACAAAAAATTGGGAATCGATAGCCTCCAGACCCTGGAGATGCTCTCTCGCCTCGAAAATCATTTCCACATCGAACTGCCTGATTACGAAGTCCAAGGTGTAAGCGATTTCAGAACCCTCGCCGAACGCGTCCACGCCCGCCTGTAATGCTGGATCTAAGAAAATATTCATCGATTGGGGAGGCACTGCGTGACGCGCTGGAGACTTGGCCGCTCGAAGTGTGCCTGATCGAGTCTGACCGCGGGGAAGAAAAGCTGCGCCTGACCTATGCCGACTTCAAGAGCCGCGCCTTGCCGCTCGCAAAATCTTTGCAGAATTCCGGATTCACCGCCGGCGCCCGCGCTTCCATCATTATGACGAATCAGTCCAAATGGCTGCTTTCAGCGTACGCGATCTTTTATTGCGGCGGCACGCTCGTGCCCTTGGACTACAAACTTAGGCCCGATGAGCAATGGAAGCTGCTCGAACACTCGAACGCCAGCGTGCTAATCACCGAGTATCCGATCTGGCGCCAATTGAGTGCTTCGCCGACACGCGCCGCTGCGGAAAACGTAAAGCTCGTTCTGGTTACCGAGGCGCCGGCCAACGCGGATCTGGCTGGGGCCGAGCGATGGGAATCGGTGCAAGATAAAGGCGATCCCGTGTTCGTGCCGCGAACAAGAGCTGATCTTGCCTGCATCGTGTACTCCTCCGGCACCGGTGGAACTCCCAAAGGCTGCATGATGACGCACGAGAACTACCTCGAGCAGTGCATCGCGCTTACCGCCTGGTATCCCTTCTGGCCGGGTGTCAAATACCTCAGTATTTTGCCAACGAATCATGCAATCGACTTCATGGTCGGATTCTTTGGTCCTTTTAGCTGCGGTGCGGCAGTGGTGCACCTGCGCACGCTGCGTCCGGAATTTGTGCGCGAGGCCTTTGCCAGGTATCAAATCACCTACGTAAGCCTGGTGCCACTGGTGCTGAAGAATCTTCAAAAGGGCCTCGAGGCTCGCTTCGAGGCGTTGCCGCGATCCAGGCGTCGGGCGTTTGAAGCGCTAAGAAGCATCAACAAGGCCTTGACGAAAGACCGGCCAAGACTCGCGCTCAGCCGGCGGCTTCTCAATGAAGTACATCAGGCGTTCGGCGGCAAACTGCAAGCCATCATCGTCGGTGGTGCGTTCACCGAGCCACAGACCCTCCAGTTCTTCTACGACCTCGGAATTCCCGTCGCCAACGGTTACGGACTGACCGAGGCTGGTACCGCCGTAACCGTGAACGACTTGAAGCCATTCCGTCCGGACACGGTCGGCAAACCGCTCCCCGGCATGGAAGTGCGTATCGCCAATCCCGACACGGAGGGAATCGGCCAGGTGGCGGTGCGCAGCAAAACGGTCATGTCCGGCTATCTGAATGAACCCGACCTGACCGCCGAAACGATCGTCGACGGCTGGCTGATGACCGGCGACATGGGGCGCTTCGATGCGTACGGGCATCTGCAGCTATTTGGCCGCAAGAAAAATATGATCGTCACCGAAGAAGGCAAGAACGTCTACGCCGAAGACATCGAACAAGCCTTCGAAGGACTTCCGGTGAAGGAATATTGCGTGTTCGCGGCGAACTACCTTTGGCCAAGCCGCTCCATGGTGGGAGAACAGCTGGTTCTGGTTGTACACTTGGAGTCAGGGCAAGCTTTCACCGACGCGCTCCGCCTTGAAATCGCCGCGCGAAACAACCGCCTCATTAACTACAAACGTGTTCACGGCATCATTGTTTATCCCGATGACTTTCCGCTCACTGCTTCCCTGAAAATCGTTCGGGTGGCGCTTGCCGAGCGCCTCGGCAAGCTTGACCGGAATCAGGTGGTTCTGCCGCTTTAGGGTGGAAACGGGTAAAATTCGCACTACGGAATTGACGTGAACGAAAAGTTTCTCGCCATTGTGAATCCCGCGGCGGGTGGCGGGCGTTCGGCAAAGCTTGCTGGAGAGGAGCTTGCCCGGCTCAAAGGAAAGGGGCTGCGCATTGACGTGATTGCCTCGACCGGGCCCGGGCACGTCGCCGAGCTGGCCCGAGAGGCGTACTCGCAAGGTTATCGTTGCTTCTTGGCCGTCGGCGGAGACGGGACGGCCCACGAAATCATCAACGGCGTTTTCTCGCATCAAAAAAACACGCAGAGAATTAGCCTCGGCTTTCTGCCGCTCGGAAGGGGGAATTCCTTCTTACGCGACTTTTCCGAGCAGGGTGCCGAGGCTACTCTCAAGGCTCTCGAAAATGGCCGCAAGCGCCAAGTTGACCTCTTGAGACTTACCCACGCGACGGGAACGATCTACTCGTTCAACCTGCTCAGTGTCGGATTTACCGCTGACGTCGGCGCTATAACCAACCGCGTGTTCAAGCGATTCGGCGACCTCGGCTATTTGCTTGGCGTTTTCGTTAAGGTGGTGCAACTGAATCGCCGTGGCTTCAAGATGCGCGTCGATGACGAACTCGTTTGGGACGAACGGCCTTGCTTGTTTTTGACGTTCAACAATAGCAAGTATACCGGTGGCGCCATGCTGATTGCGCCACAAGCCAATCCAACCGACGGCTACATCGAATATGTCCGCTGGGGACCGATTGGCCGCCTGGGCCTCCTTCGCATGTTGCCTCGACTTTACGACGGTACGCATATCGAGCACCCTTTGGCTTCGCGTCGCGCCGTGAAACGAGTGGAATTCGCGCTCGATGGCCCCGTCGACGTGATGGTGGACGGCGAAATCATAACTGTGGATTGCAAGACGCTCGAAATCCTTCCAGGAGTACTGGACGTTTACGTATGACGCGAATTTGGGAGGTGGTTCGCAGTCTTTTTCTTTGGGCAATCAGCTGGCTGCATTTTCTGATCGCGGTGCCGATGCTGATTGCTCTGGCAGTTGTCCTCGACCCCAAAAAACACGACTGGCTGCAGCGCAGCCTTTGCCGCAGGATCGCGTTCTTTTCCGGCGCGAAAGTCGTGGCAAAAAAGTCGCCCGGTTTTGACGAGACCAGGACCTGCATCTTCATGGTGAACCACGTCAACCTGCTTGACCCGTTCATGCTGTACTGCGCCATCCCGCAATTGGTCCGTGGTTGGGAGCTCGAATCCCATTTCCGCATCCCCATTTACGGTTGGCTCATGAAACGTTTCGGCAACGTGCCCGTGCCGGATGTGCGCAAGCCAAAGGATTTGAAACGGCTCTGGCGGCTGACCCAGGAAGCCATCAACAGCCACACGAGCCTGATCATTTTTCCCGAAGCCAAGCGCACGCGCAACGGCCACTTGAATGAATTTGAAGACGGCGGGTTCCGGCTGGCGCAGCAATTGGGTGTGCCCATCGTACCCGTCAGTCTGGTCGGCTCCTTCCATCACTTGCGCACGGAGGACTGGATCCTGCGACCCGCCACCATTACAGTCTATCTTCACGACACCATCGAAACGAAAGGATTGCACAAAGAAGATGTGCCGGCTCTGAAGGAACGCGTGAAGCAGATCATCGCCGGGCCCGTTGAAGCGTCCGCCGAAGCTCAGGAACAGGCAGAGTCAGACTAGTCCTACTAGGTGTGGGCTTTGAGATTCGGCAGGATGCGCCCAGCCTTCGTCTCCTGCCAGGTGTAGAAAATGCGATGGATTACGGTAACCGTGGAGATAACCGCGATAACCCAAAGTACAGGTCCCATGCGGTTAAATATTCCGCCGATGATCAGCAGAACCAGGCGCTCGGGCCGCTCCATGAAGCCCACCTTGCACAAAGGAATCAGGGACTCCGCGCGCGCTCGAGCGTAGCTAACCATTACCGAGCCAGCCGTGGCCACCGCCGATAGCACGACATACGGCGTGCGCGCACTCACGGAATAATAGACCAGCAGCCCCATGTATAGCGCCATGTCGGCATACCGGTCGAGCGTCGAGTCATAGAAGGCGCCAAACGCCGTTACCCGATTCTGCCGGCGGGCAACCTGGCCATCAAGCATGTCGAGAAATCCTGCAAAAAAAATGACGATCGCCCCGGTGCGGAACTTTCCCACGGCAAAGCAGGCCGCTGCGCCAAAGTTTACAAGCAGTCCTAGAAGCGTGAGCAGGTTCGGGTTAATTCCAGTCGCAGCGAGAGCGCCGACAATGCGGTCGAGCAGCCACTTCGACCCGGTGCCAATTGCGCCAGTGAAAGTCCTCATTGTTCAGGCCAGGGGAAAATCATACTGCAGCCTCTGGGCTTCACCAAATGGAGCGGCGGCTTCGAAGTGCCTCTTGAAATTGCATCGTTCGAAAAGACCCTCTTCGACACGGTCCAAAATGGCTAGGGATCACGCGCGTCAAATCCCTAGCGGTTTCCCGAAGAAATTGCGAGGATTCTGTACAGGGGGAGGCAACCCCCTACGAGGCGGGCGAATCAGGCCGCTGTCCAAGGAAGGTTTCAACAACGAACAAAACCGTTTCATGCTCATGGAATTTTGGCGGCGCCAACGACGGTTTCGGCTTGACGATGGCAAACCCACACCGTAGATTTCTGAGGATACAGGGGCGACCATGAATTCCAATTGGGGAGCACGGCGAGACTTCCTTCTGCAACTGGGGGCGTCAGCCGGGGCGGCATGGTTCGAAGCGCAATGGCCGGTGGTCCTCGCGGCGGCGCAGCATGCGCATGAGGCCGCCAAGAGCGACGGCGCGCGAGCATTCGAAGTCCTCACGGCCGACCAAGCCATACAAATCGAAGCCATTACTTCCCAGATCATTCCAACCGATGAATTACCCGGCGCGCGCGAGGCAGGCGTTGTCTACTTCATCGATCGCGCCCTGAAGACTTTCGCCCGCGATACCCTCCCCCTCTACCAAAAAGGGCTTGCCGACGTGGGTCGGATTACCGCCGAGCTGTTTCCGGGGATTCGGAACATCAGCGATGCAACGCCCGAGCAACAGGAGCAAATCGTAGCCGAGTTGATGTTCGAAATGAGTCCGCGGCCCGGTATGCGCAGAAACGCCGCAGCCTCTGCTGGTTCTGATTTTCCTCCAATCCTCTGGATCCATACGCTTTTCGGCTTCCTTCTGGATCCCGAAGCAGGCGCCAATCGCGACTATGCTGGATGGAAAGTCATCGGCCGCGACCCGGCTCACAGCTTTTCGCCGCCGTTTGGTTTCTACGACAAGGACTACCCGGGCTGGCAGGCCAATGCTCCCGAGACGGATAAGCGATGACGGATAACAAGGTCACCTACAAGACATCGGACGAGGTCGACTTCGTCATCGTCGGTTCCGGAGCTGCCGGCGGCATCGTCGCCAAGGAACTCTCGAGCAACGGGTTTCGCGTTGTCGTGCTGGAGCAAGGCCCTTACCTGAAAGAGGCTGAGTTTTCTCACGATGAGCTGCAGGTCCTGACTCTGCACCAGCTCACCAACAATCCCGCACTGCAGACCACCACCTTTCGCAAAACGCCCGAAGATACGGCGCGGCAGCAAAACTGCGTTCTCTATGGCCGCTGCGTTGGCGGCAGCAGCGTGCACTTCACCGCTAATTTCTGGCGCTTCCATGAGATTGATTTCATCGAGCGGAGCAAGGTGGGCGAAATCCCCGGAACCGGCTTCGTCGACTGGCCCATCCGTTACGCCGACCTGGAGCCTTACTACACGAAGGTCGAATGGGAAGTCGGTGTATCCGGGTTGGCCGGCGCGAGTCCCTTCGACCCGCCCCGATCCAAGCCCTACCCGATGCCGCCGCTCCCGGTGAAGGGTTCCGGCGTCATCTTCGAGCGTGCCACGCGAAAGCTCGGCTATCACCCGTTTCCGGCTCCGATGGCCATACTCTCTCGCCCTCGGCCCGGCCGCAGCGCCTGCATGAATTGTGGTTTTTGTCTTGGGTTCGGCTGCGAGCTTGGCGCCAAGTCCAGTTCGCTCTCGGCCATGATTCCGGTAGCCGAAGCCACCGGTCGCTGCGAGATTCGCCCGAATTGCTATGTTCACAAGATCGAAACAGACAAGTCCGGCAGAGTGACCGGAGCCGTGTATTTCGACGCCAAACGCGTTGCACACCTGCAGAAAGCAAAGGCCGTCGTTCTTTGCGCGAATGGTGCAGAAACGCCGCGCCTGCTCCTGCTGTCCGCTTCGAGTCAGTTCCCCAATGGTTTAGCCAATTCGAGCGGACTTGTCGGGAAATACCTAATGCCGAACAGCGGTGCGATGGCCTTCGCTGTGTTTGACGAGCCAATCAACGATTACAAAGGGTTCTGTGTCAGCCGCATCATTCACGATTTCTATGAATTGGATCCCGCAAAAACCGGTTTCTATGGCGGAGGCGGTCTGGACGCGCGCTTTGACTGGACACCGGTTGGCTTCGCCGCCGGCGCCCTGCCCCCGGGAACGCCGAGGTGGGGCAAGGAATTCAAGCAGGCTCTGCATCAGAACTACACCCGCACGCTCGAGATTTTCTGCCACGGGTCTTCTCTCCCGGTTGAAACAAACAGCTTCTCCCTGGATCCCGATGTTAAAGATGCTTGGGGTGTCCCCGCTCTGCGCATGACTTATAAAGATCATCCGAACGATCTGAAAATGATGGAGTGGATGAGAGACCGAGCGATGGAGATTCTGGATGCCGCGGGAGCCAGAACGAAGTGGGCCAATCCGGTGCAGGAGCAGCAGTTCGCCGTTCATCTGCTGGGAACCTGCCGCATGGGGAACGATCCCAAAACCTCCGTGATCAACCCCGATCACAAGGCCCACGACGTGCCGAACCTTTTTCTCTGTGACGGCAGCAGTTTGGTTACCTCCGGTCGCGGTCAGCCCACCATGACCATTGAAGCCCTTGCTTTCCGCGCCGCCGACCGCATCACGGCGCTTGCGAAGCGAGGGGACCTCTCCAGCTAAGCTTGCGGAAATACGGCGAATCAAGGACACTGCTGGCTCGCCTGTGTGGCACTTTGCTTTCACTCGTTCTGGGAGAAATCATGAAAAAGATGCCTTGGCAGAACTGCTCGCGCGCTATTCTTTTGACTGCTGCCGCTTGCTTGGGATGGGCCGGCGCCAGCAGCCGCGCGCAGGCGCCGCAGGCAAAGCCCTCCTCTGACCAGCAGAAAACCGCAGAACAGCAGTTCAAAAACATTCAGGTTCTCAAGAACATTCCTGCCGACCAACTCATTCCCTCAATGCAATTCATCGCCGCCTCGCTCGGTGTCGATTGCGAATTCTGCCACGTCGAACACCAGATGGATAAAGACGAGAAAAAGACCAAGCAGGCCGCGCGCAAGATGATTTCAATGGTCCTGACGCTTGATCGAACTAGTTTTGAAGGCGAACTGGAAGTGACTTGCTACACATGCCACCGCGGCTCAGCCCATCCGGTCTCTATCCCAACGCTCGGTGCCGATGCCGCCAAGCCCGCTCCGCTCGAGGATGAGGGGGAGGAGAACGAGCACGCCAAACTGCCTAGCACCGATCAGATCCTCGACAAGTATCTCGCTGCGGTTGGCGGTGCGAACGCGCTCATGAAAATCAAGACACGCGTCCTGAGGGGAACCATCGACGCAATGGGCTCGCAAAATCCCATCGAGATCTATGTCGAAGCGCCTGACAAACGTATCTCCATCTCGCATCCGCACTCGGGACCGAGCGTCACTGCGTTCAATGGTGAAGTCGGCTGGCTGAGCACGCCGGCCGGTGTCCATCAAATGACTCCTGCCGAACGCGAGGCGGCACGCATTGATGCCCAGCTATACTTTCCCGCGCGTCTTCGCAGTTTGTACAAAGAATTTCGGGTTCACCGCGGTGAAGAAGTGGCGGGCCGTCAGACGGTTGTCGTGTCCGCCCAACCTGAAATTCGCTCCCAGTTTATTCCCGCACGGCCGACGGCGCGGCCGGCGCTCCGTCTCTACTTCGACCAGGAAAACGGTCTGCTGCTGCGGCTCGTCCGCTATGCCGAAACACCGCTTGGGCGCAATCCTACCCAGATCGATTACTCTGATTTCCGGGAAAACGATGGTGTGAAGGTTCCTTACCGCTGGACGCTGACTCGCCCGAACGGCAGCTTCACGATTCGCATAGAGAAGGTCGAGCAGAACGTGCCGATCGACGAAAAGCTGTTTCTCCCACCGCCAAGCGAGCCGACTGCCCAGCACTAGCCGCTGGTTCCTCGAGTGCGCCGGGGCCTCAGAACTTGACGATGATTCCCCCGACGAAGCTTCCCCGGTTCAGATAATTGTGCAGCGTCGTCGAATAGCACCCAAAGAAGGGATCACAGTACACCCCTGAAGACGAACTGCCATACGTCGGCAGATAGCGCAGATCTCCCCGCAATCCGAAATGCCGTCCGATAAGGTACTTCACGCCTCCGCCGACGCTCCACGAGAATTCCGTCCGGTTCGGGGTTCCGCCGCCGTTCGAATCGTGGGTGAACCCGACGCTCGCGGCTGCGTAGGGCCTGAGCTTGTGTTCGCTCCCAAGAAACATGTACAACCCGCCGAATTGAAACTGATCGATCGTAGAGTCAAATGCCTTGAAATACCTCTCCGTCAGAACGTTGTGCGCACTGTACGACGTATTGTTACGGTTCCACATGAATTCCGCCTGGAAGTTCTCCGTCAAGTTGTAATCCACGAAGGTGCCGAAAGCTAGCGAATCGTTCACACGTAGTCGGTTGATCGGAATCGTGATCCCTCCCGTGGATGTGAAGACACTAACGGGATACGATCCGCTTGTCTCATAACCGACGAAAGGATCCAGTTCCAAGCGCGCCTGCGCATTCGCGGAAGCGCCGGTCAGGAAAAACAATGCGGCGGCCAACCACATAGTGCGTATTTTCATCTCGTATCCTCTCCTTGAGAGTCATTAACCACGGACGGCAAACCCAAGACGCACCACGCGGCCTTGCCTGGCAGGACCCCGGGTTCACTCCACAAAATAGCGAAGCTCCTAGGAAGAGTTCAAATGATCGCTTCGAGATCTCTCGAAGCCCCCTGCGAATCAACACCGAATTTGCAAGCAAGTTTCCCCGTGCTAGCGGTTCCGCCTGCCGATTCAATCGTTTAGATGAGCTTCCCCGACACGGAGTTTCGCACGAGGCTGCATGTAATTCACTAAGAACAAGGGTTTTATCGAGGAATCGGGCGTGCCGGGGTCCCGGGCAGTCGTTCACAACTTTTTACAATCCTTTGCGGCCACTTGACACACTGGCCCTCGAAGGTCTCTATAGTTCGCTAGACCGAACGAGAGGTTTCGCATGCCAAAGAAGTGGCGATTGACAAACCGCACCCGGACGCTCCTGACGCTCGAGCTCGCCATCGTCCTCCCTGCGGCGGCCTTGATGGCTTTCAGCATTTACAACCTGAAACACATCCAACGATCCCAGGCCATTGAAGCCGTCATGCAGCGCGATTTCAACACGGTCTTGCGGTACGCGCAAAAGAAAAGCTGGGAGAGGGCCTACAACATGGTCCTTCCCATCCGCCAGGAATTTCCGGTTCCCGACGATGGCTCCCAAATCAAGGCCAAGCTCGGGCGCGTTTTGTCAGATCATCCCGAGTTTTCCTATGCGGCGCTGTACGACAAGAAGAACGACATGCTGGTGACGCGCATGCAACCCGGCCGCGACGACGCCGTCATTTGCGGGTACACGCAGGAACAAATGGATATGCTCGCGAAGTGGCTACCCTTGGATGCGTCCCACATGGTGAGCGAAGTTCGGAAGATGGAGGACAACGAGAACGAGCTGGTGATGTTCTATGGCGACTGGAGTCAAAAGCAGCACACCTATTGGAACGTCGCCTATTTCATCCCTCCCGGTGTCCCGAAGGACCGTGAGGTCCTCGGGCTGGTTGCTTTCGACTCCGACTACCTGCGCAAGACCTTCTTGCCTGCGATGATGAAGGACGTGTTGATCAGCAAGAGCGGGCTGAAAGCCAACGATGCCAATCCTCCGGTCATGATGATCCATCCCTCGATGGATGAGACCCCCTGGGTCACCTCGGGAACCTGGGATGGCAGCAAGCCCGAGGCAGAGCGCCCCTTTCAATGGTTTTTGCAACAGTTGACCATCGCCATCAAGTACCAGGGCATCACGGTGGCGCAAATCGGCAACCGGATCCTGCGCTACAACTACCTTATTCTTGGGGCCCTCTCCGTGCTGATGATCGGCGGCGTTTGGCTTACCTACCGCAACATTTCCAGGGAAATGAATTTGGCTCGACTGAAGTCTGATTTCGTCGCCAACGTGTCCCACGAGTTGCGCACCCCCCTCGCTCTGATCCGGCTGTACGCGGAGACGCTGGAGCTCGGACGTCTCACCGCCAAGGAAAAATACCAGGAGTACTTCCGCATCATTCGCGAAGAGAGCGAACGCCTGAGCGCGCTCATCAATAACATCCTGGACTTTTCGCGGATCGAGGCCGGCCGCAAGGAGTACGAGTTCAAGGAAACCGACCTGCCGGAGCTGGTGCGCTCGACCCTCGACTCCTATCGCTTCCAGATCGAACAGAACGGCTTCGCCTTCGAGGAAAATATCTCCGGAGATATTCCGCCGGTGAACGTCGACCGCGAAGCGATTGCGCGCTCGCTGCTCAATCTTGTGAACAACGCGCTGAAGTATTCGAAGGACCAGAAGTTCATCGGCGTCACCCTGTACCGCGCGAACGGTTCGGTAAAGCTGGAAGTGCGCGACAAGGGCATCGGCATCCCGCCCGCCGAACAGGAGAAAATCTTCGAGAAGTACTACCGCTGTGGCGATCCCCTGGTTCACAACATCAAAGGGTCGGGGCTCGGTTTGTCGCTTGTTCGCCATATCGTACGAGCGCACGGAGGGAACGTTGTGGTCGAGAGCGCTCCCGACAAGGGCAGCAAATTCACGATTGAGTTGCCAATCGATCCGTCTTTACGAACCGGAGCCGCGCTCGCATGAGGCGGCTACCAGGCGTGGGGTGCTGCGATGGACCGCAGAGAGCAAAAGGGAGTGGTCATGGCAACTAGCAAGATTCTGATTGTTGAGGATGAACCAAACATGGTCGCGGGTCTCCGCGACAATTTCGAATACGAGGGCTTCCAGGTCATCACCGCACTCGATGGCGTCGAAGGGCTCGAGCGCGCCCTCAAGGATTCTCCGGACTTGGTGGTGCTCGACGTGATGATGCCCCGCATGAGCGGCCTTGATGTTTGTAAGCAATTAAAGTCCAAGCGTCCTTCGATTCCGATCATCATGCTTACGGCCCGCGGCCAGGAAGTCGATAAGGTCGTCGGCCTTGAGCTCGGGGCCGATGATTATGTCACCAAGCCCTTCTCGATTCGTGAACTCCTCGCTCGCGTCAAGGCCGTTCTGCGGAGAACGCACACCCTCCCGAAGGATCAGGACAGTTATTCCTTCGGCGATGTGGAGGTCAATCTCCGCAGTTATCAGGTTACGCGCGCGGGCAAGCGCATCGAGTTTTCCGGCAAGGAGTTCGAGCTGCTTAAACATTTTCTCTGTCATTCGGGAGAGACCTTGAGCCGCGACCGCCTTCTCGACGAGGTGTGGGGCTACGAAAATTTCCCAACCACCCGAACTGTCGACGCGCATATCGTGCGCATCCGCCAGAAACTCGAACCCATTCCCGACGAGCCTCGTTATTTTCTGACCGTTCATGGAGTCGGCTACAAATTCGTGGGGTGACAGCAACATGATGGCCTGGACTGAAAGAATGCTCGAAATCAGGCGCGGCGCGATCGCCAACCAATTGGCTCAGACCGCGGCTGCAGCCTCTGACGAGGAGTTCACGAAACGCAGATCGGCGCAGTGCGATCTCACCGACAGCCTCGAATCGCTGACGGACGAAGTGCTCGCGCTGCGACGCGAGCAGGCTCGCCTGCAGCAGGCCATCTTCGAAGCGGCCCAGGTGCAACGCAGGCTCTGCGCTCCGCGAGAGATGACCTGGGGCGAGTTCGAAATCGCTGGTGAAATCTTCCCTGTCCGCCATCTTTCCGGCGATTTTTTCAAGGTGATGGAATTGGGCTCCGCTCTCGGATTGGCCCTCGGTGATATTGCCGGCAAAGGATTGACCGCAGGCCTTTGGCAAGCCCACGTGATGGGTTTGATCCAACGATCCGCCCGTAGACATCCGGACCCGGCCGATGCCGTCGCCGACGTGAACCGCGAGCTTTGCCTCGGCGGCGAACCGCCAATGACCGCGTTGTTCTTCGCCCGCATCGATCCGCGAACCAACATGCTCTTCTATTGCAATGCCGGCCTGCCCGCTCCTCTCCTTCTCAGGAGCAACAAGACGCTCGAACGTTTGGAAGAGGGCGGTCCGATGCTTGGCGCGACCGATAGGGCTTTGTTCAACACCGGGAGCGTCACCCTCAACCCGGGCGACATGCTGGTCGCTCACTCCGATGGCGCGACCGAGTGCCGGAACCCGCAGGACCAGGAGTTCGAAATGGGTCGGCTGACCGCTGCGGCCTCGGCCGTACACGGCGCGCCCGCGAACAAAGCACTCTTCTCTATGCTTGGAGCCGTGCTCGATTTTGCGGACACGTGCTCGCCCGGAGATGATTTGACACTTTTGGTTGTTCGTCGCCGCGAGGCGATCAAATCCGAGCAGCCCCGCTCACGCGCAAAAGATTCTTCTGCCATCGGGCGGCGGCCTGCTTCGGCGAGTCGGACGAAAAAGTCGGCTGCGGGGGACAAGTTTTCGAATAGCTGATCTGAGGTACACACCGAGGTCCGTGATTTCCTTTCACCCGGATGCGGCGCTTGTGGTGTGCCCGAATTCAGAGCCAAAGGAGTGGCTATGGCAACGCGTTCTGCTCCGATTCTCATGGAAGAAGCGACCTTCTGCTCGGCCTTGAACCAGACGCTGCAGGCTTACCCTGAAGTCTTGAGCGCAATCTATACCACTCACTATCGCCACGTTCTGCAGGTTTGTCGCCGCTTCTTTCGCCGCCCCGAAGATGCCGAGGACGCCGCGGCCGAGGTGTTTCTGAAGCTTCATACCGTCCTCGACAAAAAAGATGATGCGTATCCCTTCCGCCCCTGGGTATGTCAGGTGGCAGGTCGGCACTGCATTGATAAATTGCGCCGGCGAAAGCGCGAGAAGTCCGCAACCGTCGAAGGAAAGGACCTTGGCGCTGTTCCCGACCATTCAAGACCGTCTCCTCTGTCCCAGGTGTTGCGAACAGAGGCGAACCGCGAGCTCAGGGAGCAGCTAAATCGCCTGCCGGATCATTACAAGGTTCCGCTCATGTTGCGCTATTACCAATGCATGAGCTATTCCGAAATTGCGCGCCGACTGAACAAAGGGCTTCCTGCGGTCAAGATGGTGATCTTCCGCGCAAAGAACCGGCTGCGCCGCAACCTGGGCCCCTTCGAAAGAGCTGACCGGCAAGCATTGTTTTCGCGAAGCACGTTCACCCAGGTCTCGTAACCTCCGGTTAACGAAATCCCGCAGGTTTGGCTGACCTTAGCGGCTCGTTTCCTGCCCCTAAAGTTGGATCCACCACCTACAGCTGACCGCTTTCGGCCCACCGGTCGCGCTTCGAAACGCTGAGAATGCAAAGACCGGCACAAACATCGTAGTTATCTGAAGAGTTTGTTATTGCGCAGGCCACTTTTCAGCATGGCTTCACTTGTGCAATCATTTCCGCTAAGGTGCGTCTAGCCTCATTACAGGTGGTGGACGGGACGGAGCCGATGCAAGAGAACTTCATGTCGTGGGCGGATGGCACCGCCGGAAGGCGGACGCCTTGGTTTGCTAGATAAGGTTTCGAATGCTGACTTCTTCCAGTTCGAACAGTAGCGCCATGGAAGCCGCCGAGGCCCGCCGGTCTTCCATATTCCGCATCGCGGTTCTGTCAGGAATGGCGCTGCTCTGGGTGATTGTGGCGACACTGCAATATAGGTGGGCCACCCAACTCAGTGCCGCGACCGAAGTTCGCATTGGTAGCAACCTGCAATCCTTGATGACAGCATGGCACCGCGATTTCTATGACGAATTGTCGGCCGTCTGCATTGCCATGCAAGTTGGCCCTGATTCCGGCGCGCATGATGCCTGGAGTGACTATCTCCAGCGATACGATGAATGGACTCGGGACGGGGTGAGCAGCGAAGTTGCCGAGGGCGTCTATCCGAACCCGGATCTGGTTCGCGAGATGTACGATTGGCAAACCAGCGGGACCGGCAAACCGGAACTGTTTCGCCTCAATCCGGGCTCCAAGATGCTTGACAGCGTCAGAGTGCCTCCGGAACTCGAAAGACTGCTGGCCAGGCTAAAGGCGAACTCCGCGAATCTTCGCACAGCGATGCGTGCCTGGGAGCTTCCCGCTTCATCCGATAACGAGCCACCGTTTGGCAATAACAATCAGATGCATGCTTTCGGCCTTCGAAGCAACGCCTTGGCCGGTTGGCAACTCGATGAGAGTGTGCCCGCCTTCGTTCATCCCGTGGTTCATCACGCTGACCCTTTCAACTCTCAGACTCCCGTCGATCGCGTAGCGGTCGATTGGCTGGTCGTAGTCATGGATTTCAGCGTAATTCAGAACCGCATTCTTCCTGAACTGGCGAGCCGCCATTTTGGCGGACCGGACGGGTTGGAGTACAAGCTCGCGGTCGTTTCTCCGGGCGAAAAGCCCAGGGTCATTTATTCCACGGATCCCACGCTGAAGCTCGATGACGTCGCTCATTTCGACTCCATCATGAACATCTTCGGTTTTTCACCGACCAGTTCGCAGGGCGAATTCTGGAAAGCGGTCAAACACAGCCGCACAACGCAAGAGCAGGAATGGCGCAATTTCGCGGCTCCCGGGTGGTTTCCCGTCATCCAGTACAGCCCCGATGACGAGCCTTGGGTGCTGATTCTAGAGCACCGCACCGGGCCGGTCGGAGCAATCGCCAGAAGCGTCTGGCACCGCGACTTGATGACCGGAGGTGTCGTGCTCGTGCTGCTCGCGGCGAACATGGGGCTCGTGGTCTTTGCAAGCCATCGCGCCCAGAAACTCGCGAAAGTGCAGATGGAGTTCGTTGCCTCGGTTTCCCATGAATTACGCACGCCGATTGCCGCCATTTTTTCCGCGAGCGAGAACATCAGAGATGGTTATGTGGAAGGGCGGAAGAACCTCAAGTTTTACGGGTCCATCCTGACCAGCCAGGCGCGGCAGTTGATCGACCTCGTGGACCGCATTCTGCTGTTCGCTTCGACACGCAGCGGAAAGACGCAGTACGTACTTTGCCCGCTCATGGTTCCTGAGATCCTGCGGGCGGTCCGGAAAAACGTTACCGAACTGGTCGAAGAAGCCGGCTGCCGAATTGAAGAGCGCGTTGATCCGGACCTCCCGCCCGTACTCGGCGATATGCCTGCGGTATGCGCCTGCCTGCAAAACCTGGTCGCCAATGCTATCAAATATGGGGGCGACGAGCGCTGGATCGGCCTTTTTGCCGAATGCGTCGAAACAGAAAAGCATGGAAAAGAGGTCAGGATCAGCGTTCAGGATCACGGAAAGGGAATCAGCGACGCTGAGTTGCCGCACATTTTTGAGCCGTTTTATCGTAGCCCCAAGGTCGTGGCCGCCCAGATTCATGGCACCGGATTAGGCCTGGCCCTGGCAAAGCGCATTGCGGAGGCCCTTGGCGGAAGAATTTCCGTTGTAAGCGAGATTGGCGTCGGCAGTACTTTCACCTTACACTTGCGGCTGGCCGAGAATTCAAAGCCCCAAGAGCAGCCAAAATTTTCAGAAGTAACGGGGAACTGAAACGGGGAACGGATATGAACGAGAGCATTCTTTTGGTCGAAGATGAAGCAGCCCTGAGAGCCACACTCAGTGACCGGCTTCGCGGGGAAGGTTACATGGTGGAGACGGCCACCGACGGACATGAAGCGTTCGAGAAGGCGGCGAACCAACCGTTCGACCTGGTTATTCTCGACCTCATGTTGCCAGTCCGCAGCGGGCTTGATGTCTGCCGCGACATCCGCCAGGCCGGCATGGCGACGCCTATTCTCATCCTTACGGCCCGCAACCAAACAATTGACAAGGTCGTCGGCTTGAAGCTGGGCGCGGACGATTATGTAACCAAGCCGTTCGAATCCGCCGAGCTCATCGCCCGCATCGAAGTTCTGCTGCGGCGCGTGCCGATTCAGACCGGCCAGGGGGTCCATGAGTTCGGCACCATTCACGTCGACGTCAAGCGATCCGAAGTGACTCGAGCCGGCAAACCTATCTATCTTACCGGCCGTGAGTTTCAGCTTCTGCGCTATTTCATCGAACGCGCCGGAACAACTATTCCCCGCAGAGAGCTGCTGCAGTCCGTCTGGGGTTATGAGGCCGACACTTTGACGCGCACCGTCGACACGCACGTCGCCAGTCTTCGCCAGAAGCTTGAAGAGAATCCCAAGCGGCCCGAGCTGATCGTTACCGTCGCCGGTGTGGGCTACAAATTCGTGGGGCACAGCCGCAACTAGTTTGAGACCTGGTTTTAATTCGCTCGTCGCGAAGCCACATTCGATGTAAAAACTTTTTACAACTTCTCTTCCTCTCCACTCCTCGTAATCACTGTCAAATCGCCGCAAATTTGGCCCGTCCGCTCCTTTTCTTTGCTCGCCAACAAATCCCAAATTCGCCTTGCCCCTAATCTCCCAACACCGCGCCAGAAAGTCCCCGAGGCGCGCGAAGTGGCAGCAGACAGAAAAACAATCTGCGGACACAAGACCGCGGCCTGAGTGATCTGGTCGCGATCCTGCGGATGGTTGCTCTCTCAAAAAGCATTTCTCGGTAGCGGTAACAAGCACGCGCCGCCGCTGGCGGCGGAGGAGGACGCATGGCGAGTAGGAAGTTGGGCACCACGGTCATCTTGTTGGTGCTGATTTTTGTCGCGGCAATGCCTGCAGCCGCTCAGTCATTCCGGGTGCAGTGCCCTACCAGCACCATCACGCATCCGGCCGCAGCGAATAACAATTCCGAGCCCGCATACGTCGGCCCGACCTACACGGGCACAAACGGATACGGCACCACGCCCGCCCATGTAAATGGCGCCATCAAGTGCCAGCAGATTTCGGGCGGCGATGGTTATGCCACGATGGGCGACGGCACCCAGACCTATATGTTCTCGTTTGGCCCCTTGTCGGGTTTGACGGACATCGCGAACGGGCTGCCCGGTACCGAGTTCCCCAACGTATTCAATACTCTAACTGGAGTCGGAGTTACGCTGCAACCCGGCGATCCGGCAACCACCGGAATAACGTATAACGGCGCTGTCGGTCAGGTTGTCGATGCCGACGCCCAAGCTGACGGGCTCTGCGGCGGTGGCGGTCAACCCTCGTGCATCGACGGTCACGTCGATCCTCGCCCCATCATGGACGTGGGCGTAATGAACGGAAACATCCCGGCGCCGATGATGGCGATTGACGAGGATGATGAGTTCTTCCTCACGCTCACCAACGTGGGCATGATCATGCGCCCGGACCTCTTCGAGCAGCATACGGTCCACTTCCACGGCTATCCGAACGCGTCATCGTTCTACGACGGTGTGCCCGACGCTTCGGTGGCCATTAATATCGGCGCCAGTTTCACGTACTACTATCTCGCGCCCGACGCCGGCACTTACTTCTGGCATTGCCACATTACCCCGCCTGAGCACCTGCAGATGGGCATGGTAGGCCAGATGTACGTGCGCCCGCGGCAGAACCGGGTTTCGGTTGGGAGCAGCCTCTACGCCGCGCTTCAAACGCAACAAGGTGACCTACGCACGGCGTGCAATTCCAACGTCGACATACTGTGCAGCAATCCGCTGCCGGCGGGAGGCGGGGCCGGTAATCCTGCAACTCGGGCAGGCACCGGCAATTACGCCTACAACGATGGTGACGGCTCGACTTACTACGATGTCGAGTACCCCATCCAGATCCATGGCTTCGATCCGAACTTCCACTTTGTCGGGATGACCTTCAACCCCGAAGGCTTCAGCGACATGAAAGACAAATACTTCCTTTTGAACGGACGCAGCTACCCCGACACGGTAACGACCGGCCCGCTGCAGACGGCATCGGCGGACGGCGTCGGCCACTTCTCGCAGCCGCTGCCTTCCATCATCAACATGACTCAGGGACAGAAGGCGTTGCTGCGCATCTCCGACCTCGACGTTACGGAGTACCAGACGCTCGCTTCACTCGGAATCCCGATGAAGGTGATCGGCTACAACGCCAAGTTGCTCCGCGACCAGGCGGGCAACAACCTGTACTACACGACCAACTCCATCACCCTCGGAGGTGGTGAATCGCTCGACGTGATTCTCGATAGCACCGGTGTTCCCACAGGAACGTACTACCTCTACACCCCCAACCTTGACCATCTATCGAACGACGCGGAGAACTTCGGCGGGCTGATGACCGAAGTTCACGTGAATTAGGAGCCGAGCCATGAGGGCGATGAACATGAAAAACACAATCTCGAAAACACAAATGCTCTTGGGGCTGACCTTGGCCGTAATGATGCTGTTTACGGCCAGCGCATACGCTGCCGCTCCCGGCATCACGGGCCCAACCTTCAACCTGACGGCGCAGCCGGCCTATCTGACCCAGCCGGACGGGCAGATGATCTATTCCTGGGGGTACGGCTGCAGAGTCGCGCCGACAGGTTTCGCGCCGGGGATGCCAAATCAAACCTGCTCCACGATGCAGGTGCCCGGACCGACACTCATCGTCACAGAAGGCCAGACGGTCACGGTGAACCTGGCGAATGGGCTGCCGGCTTCGGCGGGAAACACGTCAATCCTGTTTCCCGGATTTAACGTAACCACGAGCGGCGGCGTTGCTGGATTGATGACCCAGGAGGCGGCGCCTGGCGGCTCGGTGACGTACACATTTACCGCTACGTCGCCAGGGACGCGCTCGTACTACAGCGGGACGCAAGGCGATCTGCAGGTCGAGATGGGGCTCTACGGGGCCATCATCGTTTTACCTAGCTCGGTGCCGTCGGGCTGCACAGCAGTGGGGAGCCTCCCTGCTCATTATTTGGCGGAAACGGATTTCCGGCTGGCCGCGTCCGCATATGACCATGCGAAAAGCTGCTATGACAGGGAATACCTCTTCCAGTTTTCCGAAATGGATCCGCGTATCCACAGCCAGGCCCTGGCACAGGTTACCGCCCTGAACAGTTGCACGGCTGGCGCCGCAGGATGCAGCCTCAATGTCCCAACCGAGCCTTACCATCCGGCCTACTTCATGATCAACGGGCGCTCCATGCCCGATGACATGGACCCGAACTATGCGACCGAATATCCGCACCAGCCCTACAACGGTAACCCGCACATGCATCCGGGCGAAATGGTGTTGCTGCGGATCATCGGCCAGGGACGCTGGCAGCATCCCTTCCACGAGCACGGCAACCATGTCCGCATTCTCGGACGCGATGGCAACTTGATCCTGAGCGCAACCGACGTCAACAGCCTTGCCGGACCCTTGCTCTTCACGACGACAACGACTCCCGGCTTGGCCATGGATGGGATCTTCTATTGGACGGGAAAGGGCTTGAACTGGGATGCATACGGTCACAATACCGACCCTGCAAAGGCGGGTCACGCCACTTGTACCCCGGATGCCAACGGCTATTACACCAGCGCCCCCACTGCGCTCAATTACTACGAGTGGTGCCAGGACCACAACAAACCTCTTCAAGTCACTCCGTTCGGCGATGTGGCCTCCGGAGGTCCAACTACGCTGCCTGATCCGAACCTGTTTACGAACGGTCCCTGGTACGGCGGCAGTCCCTATCTAGGCCCCGATGCAACTGTCCGCGCGGTTGGGCCCACGGGAACTACCCCTCCTTCCGGCACCATCGCCAACTCGCCTACGGGCGAGGCCGGCTTTGCGTTCATGTGGCACTCCCACAACGAGCGCGAGATCACAACCAACAATGCGTTCCCCGGTGGAATGCTGATGATGATGCTGGTCGATAGCCGGGAATTTCAAATCGACGAGTCGAACTAAAAGAGGAGAACAGTCAATGCGATCCAACTATCTCAAAGCTTTGAAGACAGCGGTCCTGGCGGTTTGTATTCTCCTCCTCGGAGCGAGCGTTTCGGTGGCGCAGCAGGTCAACCTGACTGCGGGACCGGCTTCGGCAATCCTGCCGGACGGTACCTCGGTGCCAATGTGGGGCTATAGTTGCGGTGCGCTGGTGAGCGGTTCCGCCGCGACCTGCGCCGCCACCAACCCCGCGGCGGTAACCACCCCAGCCAGTGCCACGGCTGCGGCCGTGATGAACCGCTGGTCGCCGGTAATCATTACCGTTCCTACCGGCACGACGGGAGGACTGACGATCACCCTCACCAACAGTCTCCCCGTACCAACTTCCATTACAATCGTGGGACAACTCGGCGGCGGCCTTGGCAATTCGGCCACCAGCACAGCCAGCCCTGATCACACCAACGCACAAACCACGACTTGGCCGATCGCCAACGGGGCCCCAAGCCCTGTGCCTCCGCCCGTGCAAGGACAACGCGTGCAGTCGTTCTCTACCGAAGTAGGCCCGGGAGCAACCCTCGCTCTGCCGGCGTGGGCGACACTTCGTCCCGGCACGTATCTGATTGAGTCCGGCACGCACCCCTCGATCCAAGGGCCGATGGGACTGTACGGCATCCTGGTGGTCACTACAGCGCCGGCGGGAGGGACCGCCGGTAGCGCCTATCCGGGTGTTTCCTACAACGCCGATATCCCTCTGATCCTGGGTGAGATCGACCCGGTGCAGAACAATGCCGTTAGCACGGCGGTCGCCACCCCCGGGTTCAGCGAGACGACGGTCTGGTCCGGCCAGCCCAACGGTTGCGGCAATCCCACTTCGTCAACCTATCATACGTGTTATCCGCCGGCGGTGAACTACACACCGCTGTACTACACGATCAACGGCGTTGCGTTTGACAAGACGAACGCCGCGGCGTCATCGTTTCCAGCTTCACCGGCAACGGGTGTGACGGGTAGCGTGCTCGTGCGCATGGTGAACGCTGGCCTGCGCATGCATGTCCCCTCGATCGTCGGGGCCCAAACCGGGACGGCCGCAACACCCGGCTTCTCCCTCATCGCCGAGGACGGCAATCCGCTCCCTGGCGTCGCTCGCGTGCAGAGCGAAGTCTTCATGGCCGCCGGCAAAACCCAAGACGTGATGGTGAATGCGGTGAATGTGCCCGCGAGCGCTACCGCACTACCGATCTTTGACCGCGAATTGAGCCTCTCGGGCAATGCTGTCGGGCGTGACAGCGGCATGTTCGCATATATCAGTATCAATGGAGCTGCGCCGCCAACCGCTCCTGCTCTGGCACCCGCCGTGGCTCGCGCGGATACCTACGCTTCCCTGGTGCAGGGCCAGACTCTCACCGTCGGTGACCCGGCAAAGGGCGTCATCGCCAACGATACGAACGTCTATGGAGTTCAGCTCCTGACCGCTCCAACGGGTGGCACGGTGGTGTTGAATGCTGACGGCACGTTCACATATACACCCACCGGAAGCACTACCACGGACTCCTTCACCTATTGCGCGAACGGAGCGGTGACGGGTACGACGTGCGCATCAGGAATAAGCGCCACGGTGACCCTGAATCCATCCAACCTCGTCGACACTGCCGGCGTCAGCTGCCCTAATAGCACGTTCACAGCCCGTACGGCCGCCTACCTAGCCGTCACAACCCCGGGCGTCCTAGCGGGTTGCACGGAGGGTGCGAAACTGCCTCTTACTGTCATCGTCCCGGCGACACCTATCGTATCAGGACCAATGACCGTTCGCCTCGATGCAAACGGGGGGTTCACCGCGACGCTTTCCTCACCTTGCACTACCGCGACCGGTTGTTCGTACCCGTTTAACTTCAACGCGCAAAACTCTCATAACGTGGCTAGTGCGACGGCCGCTACCGTGACCGTCGTCTTCCCCGCTCGGAGCGGACTAGCGGTTAGGGTGCTAGATGGCAACAACAAGGCCCCGATCACCGATTATCGCTGGATCATCGAAGAGGATCGAACCTTCTATATCGACCCCAATTGCACCACGAATCCTCCCCCAACAGCCTGTAAGACGGCGACGACAACGGGTGGAACTGCGCCTGGAACCCCCATTGTGCCCACCTTCGGCACCAACTTCCACACCAGCTACATGCCAGTCGTTGCCACGGGCTGCACGGGACCGCTGTCCTGCGAATCCGGCCAGACTGTCGGTGGTGTGCCCGTAGTGTGCGATATCGGAAACGGCGTTTGCAGAACGACTGGCTCGCAGCAGACGGCTGTCGATCCCGGCCAGGTTGCTCTTGATCCGACCAAGCGCTACTACATCTCGGTTCTGCCCGGCGATGCCGCGACCCCGTTTGAAGGTGGGGCACTCGGCCACGGCATGGGCGGCGCTCCGATTCCGTTTGCTTGCCCGCCAACCTCTATGACATCGGCGGGCGTTGTGACGCCAGCCTGTCCCGCCACTCCTACATGGCCTCCTATAACCATCTTGACCGAGCCCACTCCGCTCCCGTCGGCGAAACTCGCGGTGTTTGTGTTTGAGGATGACTTCCCGTTGAACGGCGAGAACGACGCAGGTGGGCAGCTTGTCGACACCCAGCTTGGTATTCAGGAACCGGGACTGGGTGGTTTCAATATCACTCTGTTCGACGATGCCGGCGGCACGGGCGACGCCACGGGGCAGATGACATACGACATGTTCAACATGCCGTTGTCGAACAGCCTTGACGGGACGATCGACCCGGCAACCGGCCATAATGCCTGCCCGATTTCGAATCAGGCCCAGGGCATCACCGGCACGATCGTGACCTGTCCGAAGTACGAAGATGATGGTGTTACTCAATCGCCGCTGGCAGGACAAGCCGTGATTGCCAACATGATGCCCGGACGGTACGGAGTAGTCGCTACGCCCGGAGCTGACCGTATTGGCAGGGGTGAAGAGTGGCTTCAGACCAACACGCTCGACGGTCAGAAGGCCCACGATTCGTTCCTGCGAGTAGGCGAGCCAAGCTTTTTCCAGGAATATGGGCCCGCTTCCTACCACGTGTCCATCGGCTTTGCCAATCCCGCAATCATCAATGCCCGCAAAGCGGTTATCTGCAGCCCGGGCGGCGATCCCAACTTCGGCCTGGTGGGCGTCAACTGCCACAACAGCGTCACGGGTATCGTCACGACCGAACGCATGAGCCGCACACCCGATGAGAGGCTCTACAGCAGCGGTACGAACGACAGCTTCGCGTTTACCCAGTGCTACATCAGCTTTGGAGATCCGGACGGCCAAGACTTCGCCTTCACAAAGTGCAATCCTGATGGAAGCTTCACTTTATCGGGTCTGCCCGACGGCGACTGGAGAATCACGGTCTTTGACCAGTGGAACGATATGCTGGTCGATGGACTCTCCACACCGGTGCGCCTGGCGGGCGGCGCAACTGCTAATCTGGGGCAGATCGCTACCAACCAGTGGCAGGCGAATATCTACACCAACACCTTCTTTGACCAGAACAAGAACGGCGTGCGCGATCCGGGCGAGGCCGGACTGGCTCTCGTCGCCACCAACATTCGCTTCCGCGATGGAAGCTTCTCCAACTTCAACAACACAGACCTCGACGGAAACGCGGGCTTTAACGAGGTTTTCCCGCTGTTCAGCTGGTACGTGATCGAAACGGATACCACGCGCTACAAAAGCACTGGTATCCACGTGGTCTACGACGCGGGCGGGCCAGCAGACGGCACATGCACGTCATCGACAGCGCCGTGCGGAAGCTCCAACATCGGCGCAAACCTGGCCAATACCTACGAAGCGGTTCCATTGCCGGCGAATCTGCACGTGCCTGGCGCACTCTATTGCTCTGACGGGGACTGCGGGACTCGGAGCGCCACGGGCGTCTTCAACAGCACAGCCCGCGTTGATCCTCCGTGGGTTCAGTCGGAAGGCTGGCAGGGCTTCTCCGGCCAGAACAGCTTCCTCGAATTCGGAAAGATACCCTATGCACCGGGCGAAAACGGCGGCATTCATGGGCATGTAATCTATGCCTCGACCCGGCCGTTTGACGACCCACAACTGCTCCTGCAAACCAGTTGGGAGCCGCTGGTCCCGAACGTGACCATCAATCTGTACCAAGAGAGCACGGCGAGCGATGGCTCCCGCACTCTGACCCTGTTCGACACCACCCAGACCAGCAGCTTTGACAATTGGGCCCAGGGCTTCCGTACGGACGGCGTGCCGAACATGAACTGCCCCGGCCAGGGGGCAAGCACCGGCGCGAACGCGGACCTCTTCTTCTTCTCGCTGTTCGACCAGCCGAACTACCTCAACTTGTATAACTCCCAACACGGCGGCGGTGCCGTCATACCCCTTCCCAACGATTCGCAGTTTAAATGCTATGACGGCATGCACAACTGGAACCAGTTGCAGCCGGCGCCCTACGACGGCATGTACTCGTTCCCGAGCGTGACCATTGATCCGGGTACAGGCAGAATAACCGGGACCAACTGCGCCGCTTGCACTACGAATCCGGACTCGACCGATACTTACAGGTCTGGCACTCCCATGCTTCCCGCAGGCAAGTATGTCGTGGAAGTGGTTGTGCCTCCGGGTTATGAACTGGTCAAGGAAGAGGACAAGAACATCCTGATCGGCGATAACTACATTGCGCCGGTGACCCAGCAATTCGGCGGCCTCAGCAACATTTTTATTCTTCCGGACCAGGCCGCGGTCGGCACTACCTACAACGCCAACAACCCCCAGAATCCGACCCAGGATCTTGGTAGGACCACCTTCCCAACCAAGGAGTCCGATACCGGCTCTATGGAGACCTTCTGGCTCTGCGTTGGCGAACCGCGCATCGTTCCTGACTACATCAGCCTCTTCCCGCAATCTAACGAAGTAGCTCCGTTCGCCGGCGCTTTGCGCAATCTCTGCGATCGCAAGGAAGTCACGCTCGATGACCAGTCCTCTGCACTAGTGAAGTTCTACCTCTTCACTTCTGCTCACGCGGCTGCGCACTTCACAGGCGTCATCACGGACGACTTCACCTCTGAATTCGACCCGTTCTCTCCGACATTCGGCGAAAAGTTCTCTCCGCCCGATATGCCGGTTTCCATTAAGGACTGGGCCGGAAACGAAATCTCGCGCATCTATGCCGATCATTGGGGTGCTTACAACGGCTTGACCTATTCGACCTGGGAAGTCAATCCGCCGAACCCAACGGGCTATGCTCCGACCATGATGGTTACCTGCATGAATGACCCGGGAACCGGTGCCACCCCCGATCCGCTGTATAACCCGCAATACAGCAATTTCTGCTACGAAATCCCGTTCATGCCTGCACAAACCCAGTACATGGACACACCAGTTACTCCAACCTCAGCCTACGCTGGCGCTGGCTACAACAACCCCGATTGCGCCTATCCCAATAACACCCCCGCGATCAGCGAGGTTGACGGCGACGGAGTCGGGCCCTACGTGAGCGCAGCCTTGCACACGCTGACGATCCACGCCTTGGGTGACCAGCAGGTTCCCAATAACGCGTACTCCGGACCCTCAGCCTCGACAGCGCCTTACAACCAGAAGACCATCACGCGTCACTATGGATTTGGAGCCACCCAAGGGACAGGTTCGGTGACCATCGGCGGCTTTGCGGCAGCCGTCACAGGTTGGAGTGATACCCAAATCACCGTCACTGTGCCCAACGGCGTTCCTCTCTGCGCGATACAGCAACAGGCGCAGTACGGCGCTACAGGCGCTCCCGCTCGTTGCGGTCAGCTCGTGATTACGGCGGCAAACGGTAAGCAGTCGGTCGATACCGTTACCGTCACCATCGGCGGCAAGGCTCCAACCCACGTCGCGGCTTCGGCCAGTATCCAGGCAGCAATCAACGCTGCCAGACCGGGCGACATGCTGATGATCGACCCGACTTGCACCCCGACAAACACAGCCACAGGGGCAACCGGTAACCCGGTGTCGTGCTCGTCTGGCGTTCCCACTGGCTTTACGCTTGCGCATTCCAACGCCGTACACTCCGAGCTGTTGCTGATGTGGAAGCCGATCCGTCTGCAGGGCGTCGGAGCTGCTTCCAGCATCATCGACGGAAATACGCATCCAGCCGGCAAACTCGATCCCTGGCGCGCACAGGTCAATTGCCTGTTCGGCATGGGACCCAATGGCTACCCCACAACCTGGTCGAACGGCTGCGGTAGCGGCTGGTTTGGCTTCAACGCCACTGCCACCAATCCTCAAGTGGATCGTATTCCGCTCGAAGCCGTGGTTGGATGGAATGCAACCCTCAACGGCAACCTGGCCCAATTGCTCCAGGAGCCGACCCTGATGGGAGCTCTTGAAGGCGCGGCCATCACAGTCCTCGCTAAGGGCGTGGTGTTCCCGTCCAATCCGTGGGTCGCCGACACCTTCCCGACGGGTACACTCCTTCTGCTTGGCACGAGCGACCCGACAAGAGGTTGCGGGGCCAGCTCGACCACAGGTCACAACCCATTCCCGAGCAACTTCCTGTGTAACCCGTCGAGCATCGACGGCCTGGCCATCCGCGACAGCTCCCAAGGCGGCGGCGGTATCTTCGTCCACGCCTGGGGCCATAACCTTCAGATTACCAACAACCGCGTCAACAACAACTCCGGAACGCTCTCGGGCGGCATCAACGTCGGCCAGGGTGAATTCCCGACGGCGTACCTTGGCGGCGTAGGGGCCGTCAATCCCGATCCCGGTTCCTGCCAGACCAGCGCGGTCACGAACCTGCAGTTGCCTTATTGCCACAACCTGAACGTCAACGTGCACAACAACTCGATTACCTCCAACTCCTCTATTGGCGACGAATTGTTCTCGGGCACCCCGGCAGGAGCGGGCGGAATCACCTTCTGTCCCGGCTCCGACTTCTACAAATTCCAGTACAACTGGGTTTGCGGAAACCTGAGCACCGGCGATGGCGGCGGATTTGGTCACGTTGGTTTTAGCTACGCCGGCCTAATCCAGCACAACACGTTCCTGTTCAACCAAAGCACCAACCCGACGATTCAGGCCAACGGTGGCGGCTTGATCATCATGGGTGCGCCTGACGCCGACCCGGTCTGCCTCAACGCAGCAGCGGATACGGATTGCCAAGTCGCCCCGGGCGCTGTTACCCCAAGCGACGGCGTTGGTCCGCTGCTAACGATCGATGCCAACCTGATCACCGGGAATTCGGCCGAAAGCGGCAGCGGCGGCGGCATCGCCTTCCAGCATATCAACGGTGGCGATGTGACCACCTTCCCCACAACCCCATCGAGATGGAATCACGTGGTCGTCACCAACAACATTATCACCAACAACGTAGCCGGCTGGGATGGAGCAGGAATATCCCTGCTGGATGCATTGAACATCGACATCATCAATAACACCATTGCTTCCAACGATACGACCGCATCTTCTGGAGTGCTCTTCAACACCATTGGGGCTCCCGTAGCTAGCGCCATCGGTCCGTGCCCAGTTGACCCGGCCACCGGCTCAATTCCCACGCCTTGCGTCAGCACTTCGACGGCACAGCCGGCTGGTCTGGTGAGCATCCAGAACAGCGCAGTCCTGATTGCGAATCTGCCTGCGACGATTACCTGCCCGGAGGGCCATTTCGCCGGAACCACGGCCAGCAACGGAACCTGCAGAGGGTTCTCGTACCCGCTGCTCGACAACAACGTGCTCTGGAAGAACCGCGCGTTCTACATCGGGGTGGGTGCGCTTGGCGGTGGAACCCTGAACCAGCAGAACATTGTGACTCTCTACGATGGCTTCACTACCACGCCTGCACCAAGCCAGCCGCAGGCTGACGCGACGACCGCCAACGGAAACGGCGCGATCATCACCGGCGGCACGGGTGCCTGCGCCACTCCGGTGAGCTACTGGGACATCGGCGTTCGCGGCGACACAGGCCCGACCAACCACGCTTCGACCGTTACGCTCAACCCGACGTACTCGGTGATGACCAGCATCACCGGTTACAGCACAACCAACACGCTGGCTGACCCGACGCTCCTTCTCCAGTATTGCAACGGCTCGCGCATTCCGCCCGAGTTCGGAGGTACAGGCTACCAGGTACCTCCCGGCATTGCCGACGCCACGGTGCCCAACCCGGTCTTCAGCCTCACGCCGGCGGCGACCGTAGACGAAGGCAACAACTGGATCAACATGAGCTGGGGTCCACTGGCCACGAGCAACCCCGTTACAGGCGACCCGTTGTCGAACTACGGACCGGCCGCGGGGTCTTCGGTCATCAACTTCATCCCGAACGCCGGAACGGCGGCGGCAAACTATGCCGCTGCACCCTCGGTGGACTTCTACGGGAACGCGCGGAAGGGGAACAACGCTGTTGACGCCGGAGCAGTAGAGTTCGCGAGCACGGTGGCTGCGCCAACGCTGACCTCCATCTCTCCCAACACCGGTCTGCGCGGAACCAGCGTCAATGTAACACTTACCGGAACAAACCTGACCGGGGCCTTCCTCATCAGCGTGACCGGACCCGGGATAACCATAAGCAACCTGGTTGTGGTCAGCGACACCTCGGTAACGGCAACGTTCACCATCGCGAACCTCGCTCCCGCAACGGCCCGGACTGTCAGGGTTTCCACACCGGGTGGTTTGACCAACCCGGTCACCTTCACTGTAACAGCGCCGCCAGCACCGACGTTGACGTCCATCACGCCAACTTCGGGCGCGCGCGGAACCCCCGTCACCGTGACCTTTACCGGGACCAACCTGACCGGGGCCTTCGCCATCACCGGAATTGGTGGACTGATTCCCGTAACCAACCTCACGGTGGTTTCTGCCACCCAAGTGACCGCAACCTTGAACATCTCGAGGACTGCTCCGCTGGGTGTAAGAAACCTCGGCATCACCACACCTGGCGGGACCAGCAATACCTTGCCCTTCACAGTGACTGGCGGCACGCCGGCGTTCACAGGGCCGACTCCAGCCTTGACGACAACCCCGGCCAACGGAACCACGAAGACCGGAACCGTAACCCTCAGAAACTCCGCTACGGGAGCGAATGCCGGCCCGATTGCGCTGACAGCCGCGCCGGTGGTGAACAGGGTAACCGGTACAGGGGCTTTCACCGTCACGGGTGGGACTTGCGCATCCGGGACAGTGCTTGCACCGGGGGCCACCTGCACAATTGTCGTGCATTATGTTCCGCCAACGACCGGATCCCTGACCTCGACAGCACACGTCACGATCGCGGACACCGGAGTAGCAACCGCCACGCAAAACTCACCGAACTTCACCGCGAACTAACCCGGGCTCAGGGGCGACCG
>Ga0306925_10000449_pt1 | contig 29580 bp, 28 predicted proteins | sample flu12Cox44000176_FD_203755 | JGI IMG/M metagenome (GOLD analysis project Ga0306925, IMG submission 203755) | Lab enrichment of tropical soil microbial communities from Luquillo Experimental Forest, Puerto Rico - flux8day.12C.oxic.44.000.176 (v2)... | ecosystem: Environmental > Terrestrial >... | reverse complement strand
CATCGGCGTGGGCGGACGCGAGATCGGCTACCTCTTCGGCCAGTTCAAGCGCCTGCGCAACGAGTTTAGCGGCGTTCTCACCGGCAAGGGCCTCGGCTGGGGCGGCTCGCTCATTCGTCCTGAAGCCACCGGATACGGCTGCGTGTACTTCGCCAACGAGATGCTGAAGACCCGCAAGGAAACGCTGGAAGGCAAGACCTGCTTGATCTCCGGCAGCGGCAACGTTTCGCAGTACACGGTCGAGAAGCTGCTCGACTTCGGCGCCAAGCCGGTCACGGTCTCCGACTCCGACGGTGTGGTATACGATCCCGACGGCATCGACCGCGAGAAACTCGCCTGGGTCATGGACCTGAAGAATGTCCGCCGCGGCCGCATCCACGAGTATACGGACCAGTACAAGAAGGCCATCTTCATGCCGACCGACATAAAGCTCGGCTACAACCCGCTGTGGAACATCAAGGCGGATTGTGCCTTCCCGAGCGCCACGCAGAACGAAATCAACGCCAAGGACGCGCAGAACCTTATCAACAACGGCTGCAAGCTGGTTGCCGAGGGCGCGAACATGCCGAGCACCCTCGAGGCCACCAAGTTGTTCCTCGAAGCCGGCGTGCTCTACGGCCCGGCCAAGGCGGCCAATGCCGGCGGCGTAGCTACCTCAGGCCTGGAGATGTCGCAGAACAGCATGCGCATCACCTGGACCCGCGAGGAAGTGGACGATCGTCTGCACAAGATCATGATCGCCATCCACAAGACCTGCTACGAGACGGCCGAGATGTACGGCACGCCCGGCAACCTGGTCAACGGCGCCAACATCGGCGGCTTCCTGAAGGTCGCAAACGCGATGCTGGACCAGGGGCTAGTGTAGGTGACTGCCTAATTCGGAGTGGTAATTCAAACGGGGTGGGCCGGTGCCCACCCCCCAACATCGCCAACTCTTCTGCACACCCGCAGTTGCGATGATGCTGTTCCTGATTTGCGATATACCTTCTCAAATTGTTAACTTGCGACCCGCTTAGGCTAATTCCCCGACTACCGTCATAGGGCCGGGCTCTTAACCGTATCGCAACCCGCTCCGTAGTCCGTGATTCAGCCATTTTGTCCTACTATGAAATTGCATTCGTGGTTGCGACGCAGTGCCATTAGCCTTGGCTAGGCTTAGGCTAGTGTGACGCCGGTTCCGCAACCGTGGCGTGGCAGTACACACAGCTGCGGTTGGGAACGTTCAACGGCGGAGCTTTCTTCGGGTCCGCGCCAGGTGCATAGAGCGCCGCACGCGTGTTGAGGTCAGACGAAGCGATGGTTTGCAGAACTTTGCGATAGGGCCAAGTCTCGTAGTTGTCGGCATACCTTGCGTTCGCGTACATGACTCGGGCGGCATCGACTTGGCCTGCTTTCACCAAGCCGTTGCCGAGATTCAGGATAAGTCCCTCAAACGAGTACGGGGCGATATTCCCCTTCCACCAGCAAGTCTTCTTGCGGCCAACGCCGGTCACAAGGCCCAGATAGGGCTTCATGTCTGGATTCGCTCGGTCGATCTTCGTTCCGATGCACGCATCTATGTCCTGCCAGAGCGAGTCGAGAGCATTCTTGTAGGTTTCGCTATCTCTCGGATCGTCAAGATGCGCCGCCCAACGATTGAAGTTATTGAATTCGGGGAATTGATAGACGGCAAAATCCAGGATTTTCTCACCCTCCGCAATCAGGTCCGGATTCTGAAGCTGCTGTCCCGTGTGGACCGTGGTGATTCCCAGATATCCCGGCAGGTGGTCGTCGTTGATGTAGCCGATCGGATGCGGAGTGTAGTAGTCGAGGGCGAGAGCTTTTTGGAACAGAGCAGCCGCGGTCGGCATGTCCTGCGAAAAAATCTTGAGGTCGGCCTGTGCATTCGGATCCCGCGACGCCTCTCCGAGGTGCCAGAAATGAGTAGCGCCGAGCAGGGCATACAGCGTCGGATTGTTGGGATCGGACTGGATCGCCCTCTCCAGTTCTTTTTGCACTTCGGGTATCGCGTCGTAGTCATTCCCGTGGTAGATCGTCCAGAATCTTTCGATCGCTGCACGGCTGACAGCGTTACTCTGGTCCCCTTGAGCCGGGGCAGACTGTCCGCCGTTGGGGCCAGATGTGTGCCCCACGCTAATCAAGGTGAAGAGAGCGGCCACCACTACGGTCGCCGCCACGATGGGTTGTGCCTTAACGAATGTACTTCCCTGGCCGACAGGCTGCCCGGGACTGATCTGACCTTCTGTATGCATCACGCTTCTCCTTCTTTACTGTCGGCCGCCCGCCTAGGCGCGCGGCTGGTTCAGGGTCTTGGCTAATGTGGGCATGCGCAACATCATAGCCGTATAATGTTGCTTATGTCAACATCGTTCTTTTATCGATTTTCGTGGGGGAGTGCCTTAGACCTGGCCAAGCCGGCTTATGTTGCCGATGGCAACACCGCGGATATAATGCCAAGCGGACAGATGCGTCGCGCTAAGCCGTACCATCACGGAAACTTACGGGAAGCATTGCTGGAGGCTGCGATTCGGTTGATCGCGGAAGTAGGGCCGACGGCGTTTACCCTGCGCGAAGTGGCGCGGCGAGCCGGCGTCTCTCACAACGCTCCCTACCGGCATTTTCGCGACCGGGATGACCTGATGGCGGCAGTGGCTGCACAGGGATTCGGGGAATTGACCCGAGCCATGATCGAAGCGGCAACTGGCAAATCAGATGCGCTCGAACGCCTCAAATGTGCCGGGTTGGGCTATGTGACGTTTGCTCTGCGCCGGCCGGAACACTTCACCGTGATGTTTGACGCTCCGGTCCTCAAGCGCAAGCGTCCAGATTCTGCGGCGGCGGGGGAGGAAGCCTTCGCCACTCTTTTGAATTTCGTCAAGGATTGTCAGGAGGCGGGGCGATTGCCATCCGGAGATCTGCGTGAAATGGCGCTGCTCGCCTGGACCATGGTGCACGGCATTGCCAAGCTCGCTATAACTGGCCGCCTGCCCTTTCGCTCCCGCTCTGAGGTTCTGCGGTTCGGTGAATTCGTCATCGATCAATCCTTGCCGACTGGGCGGTAGAATTGCCGAGTGCCCTGGGTTCGCCCTTCTTTGGGCTAACCGGGGCACCATTTTGGCGAAAAATGGTGTATGAATCCATCCGCCCTCCTACAACCGTAATTTTTTTTCTCTTTACACGTTTTTACTTCAGCGTCTCTGCCCCCGCCTTGGCGCACTGTCCGTCCTGCGCGCTAGTCATACCCGAGAGGCCGATCGCCCCGACGATTTTGCCCTCGATCAGCAGCGGAATCCCTCCCTCAGAGGGCACAACTCCGGGCAATCCAAGAACTCGCCAATTTTCTGCGCCGTTCGCAAGAGCGTCCTGAAATGCCTTCGTCGGGCGCTTGAACGTCGCAGCGGTGCGCGCCTTTTCTATGGACACGTGTGCGCTGCCCAGCTGCGTGTTATCCATCTTCTCGTAGTACACAAGATTGCCCGCCGGATCGACGATAGCTACAGCCATCGCCCAATTGTTCTTGGCAGCTTCGGCAATCGCAGCCGCAGCGACCTTCTTGGCGGTTTCCAGCGAGATCGGGGGCCCATAGGCGTTAGGCATTTGACTGACGGTACTCGTGATCGCAGCCAAAGCGAAGAGAACGAGGGACAGACCGAGTGTGGCGGGTTTCGGCATCGTGGATTCTCCAGAAGGAACAAAACTCTGTGGGATTGCGCCCAACAGCTTAAGCGGTATTGAGGGCTGCGAACAAGCGATTTCCGCTCCGACCCACCGGGCTACGCCGCCTCTACCAGCCCTCCCGCGGCATTCCACGCGATATAATGTGCATTTGCGTTTTACTACGATTTCTAACCAGCGACCCCACGGAAGGACAATATGCCAACAGACGTCGTCATGCCCCAGATGGGAGAATCGATCTTTGAAGGGACCATCACCAAGTGGCTGAAGCAGCCCGGTGACAAGGTGCAGCGCGACGAGCCGCTATTTGAAATTTCTACTGACAAGGTGGACGCGGAGATTCCCGCCCCAGCCTCTGGTACGTTGCAGGAAATCAAGGTTGAGGCGGGCAACACCGTACAGGTAAACACAGTTGTGGGTGTCATCGCCGGCGATGGCGAAGGTGCAGTGGCAGCCGCTCCCGCCAAGCCAACGGCGGCCGCTACCGCCTCACCGGCGCAGGCTGCGCAGCCTGCTTCAGCAGAGGAGCTCAAGGCTAGTCCCGCTTCTCAGGTAGAAGCCGAGCCCGAGGCCGAAGCCGGCGAGCCGGGACGTGTCCGTTCCAGCCCTCTGGTACGCAAGATTGCCAAGGAAAACAACGTAGACCTCAGCAAGGTTCCGGGGACCGGACTTGGCGGCCGTATTACCAAAGATGACATCGAGGCTTTCATCGCTAAGCACGCTGGCGGAGTTCCGGCTGCTCCCACTCCGGCTGCACAAACCCAGGCTCCTCCCGTACCCGCGGCTCCTGCTTACGAGGCCCCGCCGGCTCCCGCAGTCACGACTCCGCTGCAGCCTATAGGTGGCGTGACCCCCGGCGAAGTGGTGCCCATGTCGGTGATGCGCAAAAAGATTGCCGAGCACATGGTGATGTCGAAACGCACCAGCGCGCATGTGCACGGAGTCTTCGAAGTCGACCTCACGCGCATCGTGAAGTTGCGCGAGAGGATGAAGGGAAAATTCGAGCAAGTTACTGGAGCAAAACTGACGTTTACGCCATTCTTCGCTCGCGCTGCCGTGCACGGCATTCGCAAGTGGCCCATCATCAATTCTTCGGTCGAAGGCGACAACATTCGCTACCATGCGTCCATCAACCTGGGCATCGCGGTTGCTCTTGACTGGGGGCTGATCGTCCCCGTGGTCAAGAACGCCGAGGAGCGTAGCTTCGTCGGCTTGCAGCGCGCCATCACCGATCTCGGCGAGCGCGCCCGCTCCAAGAAGCTCAAGCCCGAAGAGGTTCAGGGCGGAACCTTCACCATCACGAACCCCGGCATCTTCGGAGCCAAATTCGGCATGCCCATCATCAATCAGCCGCAGGTCGCGATCATGGGCGTCGGTGGAATCGTCAAAAAGCCCGTCGTTGTGACCGACAAGGACGGAAACGAATCCATTGCCATCCGCTCCATGATGCATCTCAGCATCGGCTACGACCATCGCATTATCGATGGCGCTGTCGCCGACCAGTTCATGGCCGACGTGAAGAAATTCCTGGAGAACTGGAACGAAGAGTTGCTCTAGTGGACCGATCACAATCGACATTTAACGGCAGGGCGTGGTCCCTGCCGTTCTGGTTCAGTGGCGACGTTCGCGCTTTCGCTATGCAATAAGAGTGCCTTTGGGACGCTTTGCTGCGGCGAAGTCGTACAATTCGCTCATATGAATTTTGGGACCCCGCAAGCTGCCAGCACGAGTTTTTTTGCCGAGCCGACAAGGCCGCAAGGCGAGTCGCCGATTTCCGGCCCGGTGCTGGTAATGCCGCCTGCGCAAAAGCCGAATCGCCAGCATCGCTGGCTGCAACGCGTATGGCTCGTCGTGTTTGTTCTTTTCTGCCTCGAGGTTGGCATCTTGCTTACGGTCCTTCCCTGGACGCGTCTCTGGACAGACAATGCGTTATTGACCAGATTTCCGACGCTCAAAGAAATCCTCAGCTACAACTTTGTGCGCGGCCTAGTCACCGGACTCGGGTTGGTCGATATTTGGATGGGGGTTGTCGAGGCGGTGAGTTTTCGCGAAAGCCCGCGCGCCTAAGGCCATGGAGCGTTGCCCGACGGGGCAAGGTTCTCCGCCTCTGATATATCTATCCACATGAACGAGAAAGACCGGCCAGACATACATCCCAATCAGCGCGCTCCCTTAGCCTACGAGAACCGCAGGTTTCTGAACGGTCCGGACGGCCGCAGCCTGCGTATCCTAGCCGAGTACTTAGAACCCCTCTCGAAATTCCGCCGCGAACGAATTCAGGACACGATTGTTTTCTTTGGCTCTGCTCGCATTCACAGTCGCGAAGACGCCGAGACCACATTGCGCAGGTTGCAGAAGGCAACCGGTAACGCCGCTGGCATACCAGACGCTCTGCGCAGCGCCGAATGTGACCTTTCGATGTCGCGCTACTACGAAGATGCGCGCCGGCTCGCTTTCCTCATCAGCAAATGGACGCAGACCATCGCGCAGCCGCGCCATCGCTTCGTGGTCTGCACCGGCGGAGGCCCCGGCATCATGGAAGCTGCCAACCGTGGTGCATCAGAGGCTGGCAGCAAAACTATTGGATTAAATATCCATTTGCCTTTCGAGCAGATCCCCAATGCCTACATCACACCGGAGCTCAACTTCGAGTTCCACTACTTTTTCATGCGCAAGCTTTGGTTCGCCTACTTGGCCAAGGCACTGGTAGTTTTTCCGGGTGGCTTCGGCACATTTGATGAGATGTTCGAGCTGCTAACCCTTTCCCAAACGCAAAAGCTCGCCAAGCACATCAGTGTCCTGGTCTACGGCAAGGACTATTGGTCGAAAGTGGTGAATTTTCAGGAGCTTGTCGATGCGGGCACAATTTCGCCAAGTGACCTTAACCTGATCCAATGGGCCGACACCCCTGAGGAGGCGTTCGAAATCCTCCGCTCTGATCTGGAGCGCCATCACATCGAGCACCCTAGTGCCTCCGACAAGGAGCCCGACATCGCCAAGACCCGACTCTGAGTGGCTGCTCTACGTGAATTAAGGGACGATACCCCCTGGTGCCAGCTGCCCATCCTACCGCCACCCCCACTTTTGTAACTCGCGCGAAATCTATATCCATCGTAAACTTGTGCCCGCATGCATTTGGGCATTGAGGTGGTAGGCCGAAGCGAGGTCGGCCGAGTTCGGCTGTCCAACGAAGACAGCTACGGATTCGATCTGCGCCACGGGGTCTTCGTCGTGTGCGACGGCATGGGCGGTCATGCTGCTGGCGAGGTCGCCAGTAAGATCGCCGTCGATACTGTGCTCTCCTACTTTCGCGACAAGGAACCCCTCGCGGCAGACGCCACCCTCATCGACGCTCCCTTGGGGGCCCAGATGCTTTCCGACGCGGTCAACAAGGCCAACGAAAACATTCTCGAGTATGCCCACGGACATTCCAATGCCTCAGGCATGGGCACCACTCTAGTGGCGGCTCGCTTCGACGATGCTAAGTTCACCATAGCCCACGTTGGTGACAGCCGCATATACTTGATGCGCAATGGTACGCTGCTCCAGTTGACCGAAGACCACTCGCTGGTCATGGAGCAGGTGCGCCGCGGCATTATGACGCTGGAAGAAGCACGCCACTCGACCGCACAACACATCATTACCCGTGCGCTGGGCACGGAAGACAACAGCCCTCCCGATCTGGCCGAATTTCCCGCCGAAAACGGCGACATCCTGATGCTCACCACCGATGGTGTCCTGCGGCATCTGGAAGACAACCAGATTCACGATGTGTTAAGCGACACGCTGTCTTTGAAAATAGCCTGCGACCGCCTCATCGAGCTCGCGTTGGACGCCGGCGGCGAAGATAACGCCACTTGCATCCTGATTCGCGTCAAACGCGAAGAAACCACCCCCGGGCTCTCCAGCGCAAACTAGGCTAGCATCGCAAACGCGCCCTGCAATGATCCCTCTGCTACACTCGTTTGTTTTGTTGTGCTGATCGTAGCACTAGGGGCAGTCATGGAAATCAAAAATGTCGGCGTTGTCGGTGCCGGAACAATGGGCAGTGGAATCGCCCACGTCTTCGCTAAGTCCGGATATAGCGTGGTCTTGGTGGATGTGGAGGAACGTTTTCTTAATCGCGGAATGAAGACGATTCGCAAGAATCTCGAGCGTGAGGTTGCGAAGGAAAAAGTCACGGCCGAAACGCGAGACGCGGCCATCGCCCGCATTACACCGACCGTCAGCCTTATGCAGCTTGCGACGTGCGACTTTATCATCGAGGCTGCCAGCGAGCGCTTCGAAACTAAATCGGAACTATTCAAAGATCTCGATCGTCTCTGCCGTTCGGAAGTCATGCTGGCCTCGAATACCTCATCCATTTCGATTACTCGGCTGGCCGCTGTGACCGGTCGGCCTGACAAGGTCATCGGAATGCATTTTTTCAATCCTGTTCCCGTGATGAAGCTGGTGGAGGTGATTCGTGGCCTAACGACATCGGATGAGACATTCGCTACCGTGCAGGCCCTCGCCGAGAGACTCGAAAAGACGCCGGTGGAGGTGAACGACGCGCCGGGATTCGTCTCCAACCGCGTGCTTATGCCGCTACTCAATGAGGCCATGTATGCGGTGATGGAAGGCGTGGCAACTCCGGAGGCCGTTGACGAAGTGTTCAAGCTTGGAATGGCCCATCCGATGGGACCGCTCACATTGGCCGACTTCATCGGCTTGGACGTTTGCCTGGATATCATGCGCGTGATGCAGGCAGGCCTTGGCGACCCGAAATATCGTCCATGCCCGCTGCTCATTAAGATGGTGGACGCCGGCTGGCTGGGCCGCAAATCCGGCCGCGGTTTTTACCAGTACTGAGCGGTCATGACCGACGCAAACCAGCGCACCAATCCGTTGATCTACATTTTCGCCGTTGCTGCCGGCCTCTTCTCCGGATGGGCGAACCAAAGAGTTGACGACGCTCTTCTGACCGCACTGTGCATGGTCGGCTTCGCTATGTTTTTCGGCGTTTGGAAACCGCAGCAGCCGTGGCGCTGGGTGCTGCTGGTTTGGGTGGGAGTTCCCCTCGTACTCGGCTATTACCAGTTCATTGTGAAATGGCCGCACGATCGCGGCCAAGTCTATGGTGCTTTCTTACAGGTGCTGGCGGCCAGCGCCGGAGGGTTTGGCGGCCATTTCATGCGCGGCATGATCAATAACGTTTTCCTGAAGAAAGGCGAGTAACGGTGTAACCCTCAGGGACCCGGCGCTAAGTATCCTTCTTTGAAGTGGACGTGCATCTGGAAGGGGTTCTCGACCAGCTTCACCGAGATCTTCCGCCATTTGCCATCCTTATGGGAGTCGGTGGGGCGGTACCCTAACACGTATTGAGAACGCATTTCCCGGCTTATCAAGCCAGCAATCTGCGGGATCTGGCGGCGGTCATCGGCGGATATATTGCGCCCGCCGCTGACCCGGGTGACTTCGTCGAGCCACTTGCGGCCCCAGCGCTCCTCGATCGACTTGAATAGCGGAATCGGGATGTCATCGAAGATCCCGATCGAATAGGTGAGGATATCCGACTCAGCGAGAACCGATTTGATCTCCTTGAGGGTGTAACGGCTGTGATTGTCGCCGCCATCAGAGACTATAACCATCGCCCGCCGCTTGTATCGCGAGGACCGTAGCTTGTTCACGCCAAGGTAGATCGAGTCATAAAGGGAGGTCATACCCTTGGGCTCAACGGTCGCGAGGCGCGCCAGGATCGTATTGGTTGACTGTGAGGCGTCAGCGATGAGCGTCGGCTTGTCGGAGACGGTGATGACGTAATAATCGTCGTCGGGGTTGGCGTTCTGGAAGAACTCATCGACCGCCTGGTGTACGAATTCGATCTTGTCGCGCATGCTGCCACTGAAATCGAGCACCAGCGCAACGGAAATCGGTCCGTCCTCGTGGGAGAAGTAGCGGATCTGCTGCGGGACCCCCGATTCGAGCAGACAAAAATTCTGTTGTGGAAGATCGATGACAGGCCGGCTCATAGAATCAACGACGGTGACGGGAACCAGGACGAGGTCAACATCAACCCGCATGGGTCGGGAGCTTAGCGTTGGCAGCGTTGCCCCAGCCGGAATGTAGGACGAAATTTTCGTGTTGGCGTGGGGAGATATATGCGGCGAGTCGATTTCCGGATCTTGCGCTCTCGCGTCGGAGATCAGTAGCAACATGACAGCAAGGAGCAAGAAAAGTGCACTGCGGGTAGGCAAACTATCGTGCGCGATCATCGCCAATCACTCCGGGCTCGGCCGATCTTCGATAGGCGAGAGGCGAAGGCGAACAAAGCGATTCAGCGACCCCAAAGCTGCATGGGCTATGCTTCCGGCTGATCCGATCTTAGAAGTCAAGGATCCTAACGACCGGCTTGCTCGCACTCCTCACCCAGCAAAGTCCTGGGCGGATTTTATTCCGAAAATGAGGAATTGCAAGACATGTCGCTAAAAAATATTTGTGAAACGCAGGCAACCTTAATTTAAGGCAATGTCTCTCTTACGGCGCCTGATGAACCGCAACATGACGCTTTACGACCAGCTGGATACGCTGGCGACTTGCGGCATCGCTCTGCGCGATAGTGTCGGGCCTGCAGAACTTCTGGCGCGCCATACCGAGCGTGAGTACGAGACAACGCCGTTTAAGCTCTTGCTCACCGAACTGGGACGCGAATCAGAAGAACCTCCATACTTTGCGCTCTCCGCTGATGTGTGGCTCATGCACGCAGACTGCGTTACCCACAGCGGAGACTACGCAAAAGTGGCGAACCGCATGGCCGCTCTGTCACACGAGGTCCTTGATGTGGAGTCAGTGCGCGACGAGTTCGACATGAAAAACGGTGTTGCCTGGCTTATGTTCACGCTCCGCGGTGAGGAGTTTCGCTGGCTGGCCAAGATCGAGGAACGCTGGATCGATCCCAACGTCCTAAGCCGTTTCGCTGCCTTGCTCGAGGCGCAGGAAACAGAGTGGCACTACATCTGCCTCGATCTCGGCGGGCAGGACTGCCTGCTGGGTTGCGCTACAGAGCAGCAGTTCGCCGCACTTCGCAAGACCACCGGGTTGGTGTTCGAATGGTTAGGGTGACGGCGTGCCTTTCAGATTGCGATTCGGCGTGCGAGCGTCGAACAGCGGAGTTATAGCAACGCCAAGGAATTACTTTTCTCACGTCGCAGGAGCGATGCACTTCCGTGGAGTTTTCTTGCTACCGAAGCCCAGCTTTCCTCGAAAAGGTCATCATTGGGCACCTGGGTGGGTGAACCCGGACTGAAACAGGACAATCTCGATGCGCTGACCAGGCCAATATTGACCGGGAACTCGGTCCCCAGCATCGCCTGAGTCGCAATCGTTGTCGTTGAGGCGATGTCCACCACCAGCAACAGAATCCGGGTGTTGTAATCTCCCGGCCTAACGAAACCTGCAGACACCCATGTAGCTGTAGTTGCGGTCCTAGAGGACGTAGAGCCCGCTCACTGTGGCCAGAACGTCAGCAAGCGTGCGGTAGCCGTAACGGCTGGAGTCGTCTGCGGTAACAATCGTGACCGAGGAGGGTGCGTCGACGGCAAGTTGCAATTGCCTTGATGCGCTATATTCAATTTACTCCAGGTTCTCGTGGAATATTCGGTGCTCGCGGATCAAGGATCTACGGATCCCTGGTTGACCGAAAATTATCTGCGTCTGCTGGAAAAATGAGTTACCGCCCAGCCGTGCTTCGGATAGGTCGGGTGCCCGTCCAGATCGCTTTATCGCAGGTTGGAGTCGTAATATTGAAAATTGTTAAAAAGTGAGACGATGGGTGGTACGGTCGCTCCCGAATCGTCTAAAGTTGTGAACCACAGGCTGGGAATTCGCACTGGGATAATGCAATGCTGAGTGTCCGCCTTCGTAGAGCTGCCAAGCGGTGGCACCGCACTTACCGCGAAACCCGCTTGGTTGCGCGCGCATTAAGGTCGCCCAACCATCCCATCCTCGCTCATGTCGTAGTAACTCGGCGCTGTAATCTAGCCTGTACGTACTGCAACGAATTCGACGACTTCTCGAAGCCGGTACCGACCGACGAGATGATGCGGCGAATCGATAAGCTGGCGGCACTCGGAACTACCGTCATCACGCTCACCGGCGGCGAGACGTTGTTGCATCCTGATATCGAGAAGATCGTCGCGCACATCAGGCATCACAGCATCGTCGCTTTTCAGGTGACGAACGGGTATCTGCTAACGATCGATAAGATCAAAGCGCTGAACCGCGCGGGCCTCGATCACATGCAGATCAGCGTGGATAACGTTAAACCCGATGCGGTTTCAAAAAAGAGTCTGAAGGTACTTGATCAGAAGCTGCAATGGTTGGCGAAGTATGCGGAGTTTCGCGTCAGCATTCACTCCGTGCTGGGAGCCTGTACCAAGAATGACGAGGACGCGCTTACGGTTGCACGCAGAGCGACGGAACTTGGCCTCATCAGCACGGCGGGAATCGTGCACGATTCGGCGGGACAATTGAAGCCGCTTAATGCTGAGCAGCGCAAGATAATCGAGCAGATCGAAGGCTTGTCGAGGGGGCGCTTCTCGCCCGTCTCGCATAATCCGTGGCGCAAGAACCTCATCAACGGCTTGCCCAATGAATGGGATTGTGGGGCAGGCGGTCGTCATCTTTATATCTGCGAGAACGGTCTAGTGCATTGGTGCATGGCGCAGCGCGGACGCCCAGCAATTCCACTGGCACAGTACACGCGGGAAGATGTCATCCGCGAGGCTGCCATCAAGAAAGACTGCGCCCCATACTGCACCGTCTTTTGCATTCAGCGGTTGGCAGTGATTGACGAACTACGCGCCAATCCCAAGCAGGCGCTGGAGCGGTTCTTCCCCCCGCAAGAAGCAGAAGGCAAACCAGCACCTATACCCTTCCCGATACGCGCGCTGAGTTCTCTATTGGCTCCGAAGGAAGGCGGCTCTCGGAAACGAGTTCTGGAAAAGGCTGCGTTGCGGATTCTGAAAGTTGACTAGTGAATGTAGTCGAACAATCCGACGGCCTCAGGAATCAGCGGACCGTGCTCTCTGCCTGCAGTCGTTCGTGACGGCGGAGTGTCGCCTTCGAGATCTGCAGTGCAGCGCAAATTTCTTTCTGTGAAGCTTGAGGCGAGCCGTATTCAGCAATGCGCCTCGGCAGCTCTCTTTCACGCTTGAGGATTGTGCGATAGTAACCTTCCAGCTGGCGGGTAGCGGCTGCCCAATTCCACTGCTTTGCGTCCAGTCTGGCCGCATGGCTCATCTGTTCATGGTGCACCGGGTCGAACAGCAGCTTTTGTATCGCCGCAATCGAGGCAGTCTGATCGCCATTCGGACAGAGGTGCCCTGTAACGCCATCGCGAACAAGGTCGAGCAAACCTCCTTCTGCCGCGGCCACCACGGGGGTTCCTGAAGCCATGGCTTCTAAGACGACCAAGCCAAGGGTTTCGGTGCGTGATGGCATAAAGAAGACGTCAGCCGATGCGTAGGCAGAAGCGAGTTCGGCGCCCATGAGGTATCCGGCAAAGTAGGTGCGAGTTCCTGCGAAATGCTGTTGCAGCTTTTCGCGGTGCGGCCCGTCGCCAATCAGGGCAAGATGGAGGCTGGGGATCGCTTCCAGAACCGAGCGCGCCGCTTCAATTCCTTTCTCGGCGGAGAGTCTCCCAACGTACACAATTAGCTTATCCCCGTGATGACCTTGCGTGAGCCGAGCCCGCATGTCCGGGGAAGTGCGGTCTGGGCGAAACATCTCGGTATCAACTCCCCGCTGCCAAAGGTCCACGCGCTGAATCCCCTGCTGTCTCAAAAGATCGACCATCACCTGCGACGTACAGAGCACCAAGTCCGCGCCGTTGTAGGCAGATTTGTGTGCCTTCCAGAATAGAGACTTCAACTTGCCGATGCCGTAGTAATGGAGATATCGGTCCACCTGCGCGTGATAGGAAATCACGAGTGGAACGCGTCGCTGCGAACTGTAGTAAAAGGCTGCTGTCCCCAGCAACATTGGCTGAACAGCGTGAATCACATCCGGCTGGAACTCAGCCAATACCTTGCCGATCGAGGGCCTCGGAAACGCCATCTTCATGTCGGGATAGAGCGGAAACGGCGGCCCGGGGACGCCGTGAACGCGAGCGCCTTCGTATTCAGCAACGTTTCCGTCAGGGGCGACGACGAGTACCTGGTGGCCAAACAAAACAAGGTGGCGAATTGTTTGGCGCAGACGAGTGACCACGCCATCAATCTTCGGCAGGAACGTCTCAGTAAAGAAAGCTATGCGAAGAGGACAGTCGCAAGCAGGAAAACACTCAGAATCTGGAATTTGGTCTGCTGCCAAGTTGTCAGCTCCGTCCACAGCGGCTGCGGGTTGGTACCACCTTGCACACATCACGACTGAGTATTTTCCATCATCAGAGTAGTTGCTAAACTTGCGAATTCGGTCTTACCTTCATCTTCGATCCGGTCGTACTCACCCCTCATTGAGAAGATAAAGCGCAGCACCGGTCGGACCTTGTTATCGGAGAGCGCCACGACTCCTTTGACAACCGGTGGCAGCCAAGCTGGAGTGCCCTTACCTCCATCGAGGTAGAACGACAGCCGATGCCAGCTGTATCCTTCTACCTCAGCATAAACTCTGTCAGTGAAGCGGCGCTGACCGTACGGATGATGCGGGTAGCAGCGAAGAACGTCGCCTGCCGTGGCCAGCTCGCGTAACCTCACGGGTTCCTCATACGCCGGTAGGACAAGGACATGATTGGGCTGCTTTGTGCGAATTTCCTGCACGTAATCTCCCCAGGTTTGCGCCAGGGTGAGGTTCAGCATCGTATTGGGGCGGCATCCGTGCCGGTCGCCTCCAGCAACGATGGGGAGATCGTACTCTTCGGCGAGCGGCAGCACCTTGAGGTTTTCTTTCCAGGGCCGCATACCATTGATCTCGATAGCATGAATCCATGATCGGCAGAGTTCGATGAAATCGCGTAGAGTCTGCCAGTGCCGATCCGCCGGCACTTTCACGAAGTTACAGCAGGGATGATTCAGAATGATCAGGGTCTCGGGAAACCCTGAAAGCATCGCTAGCAAATTGCAGAGCTGCTCGGTCGAGGGGCTGGCTGTGTGATAAGCGAGTTGCTCCATAATGTCGACAGCCCGCGTGGGCGGAAGGTGATGCACGCCCATGTGGAAGGCATTGCCTTCGAAGGGGACCGTCCATTCCACGGAAATGGGCACCGTTGCTGCATTGGCATCTGACTGCAATTCGAGCGGGCCGGCGATGCTGTCGTGGTCTGTAATCGAGACGACCGCCGCCAGATCCAGTTTGTTTTCAATCTGGTCTTTTTCCGATGCGAGAACATGGCTGGCCGGAAGCGGCGGCGTCCAGTATGCGCGGCTAAAGTCGAGTGCTTTTCCCGTCCGTTCTTTGTAATCTGCAAATCTGCGCTTGGCCAGCGAAGTTACCAGTGGAATATTGTGGTAATCCAGATAGCGGGGCAGAAACTCCAGATTTTCCCTGGAATGGTGGGTATGGCTATGTAGAGACATCGCCGAACGAAAGCCACTGACTGGGCGGATTCGTCCAGACTGCCGATGTAGGTGCGTTCTGGTTGTGTTCAATTCGCCACCTCTCCCTGGTATAGGCGCAACCGCACCGCCTCTTTTCTACCGGCAGCACGCCACAACCGCGCTGCCAAACGAGATTCGAACTTTCGCGCCAGCCATATGAGGCGCTCAATCACATAAGGGGGGTCTTCCCATTGGACCGAGACCGGCATCATCACGCCATTTTTGTCCGGATGCAATAAACGCTCCGGCCAGTTCCTTGCCCCCAGTGGCTTGTCCGGATATTCACGGACTACATCGAGAAACGTTTGCACGAAGCGCATCGCAATGGGATCGGCATACTGCGGCATGAACATGATGTGACTGAAGCGTTTCACACGTATTTCGTGCACCCACTCTTCGAATGAGCCGGTATTAGTCAGATTTATGTTCGCGTTCGGTTCCCGACCGTGCCGATCACCCCCAGAGATCACCAACTGGTTCCAACCACGGGCCAGCTCCGCCACCCTCTGATTCTCGTTCCAGGAACGCAACCCATTCAGCTCAAACGCATGAATGTGGCCCGAATACTTCGCAAGGAAGTTGATCAAGAGGCAGTCAAATTGCGCCGCCTCCAGTAAGCTGATATTCCACTTCGGGTGGTTAAAGATGATAAGCACGTCCCTGATGTCATTCAACTGGCACAACAGTTCGCTCAGATGTTCTGGTCTTGGATTTGCTGTATACGCTGCCAAATCCGACATGATGGCGGCAGCACAACCGTCTGGCAGGTTGTGTATTCCAAGATGGAAGTTCCCTGGGCCGAACGGAACCGTCCACTCCACGGAAATCGGAACCCTTCCAAAGCCTGGAACAACCCGGAGCAAAGTTGCTGCGTCAATGTTGTCGTGGTCGGACAGTGAAACAAGGGCTTCCAGCCCGAGCTGTTCCTCAATCTGTTTGCGTTCTAGGTCATAGGCTTCGCGTGCCGTGAGGGGCGGGGTCCAACACGCCTTGAAAAGATCAACAGACCCTTCCCGGTACGCATACCGTCGCTGATGTTTTTCCAAGTACCATTGCAACCAAGCGATGCGACTGGCCAGAACCGAGACGAACGACAAACTCTCACGCGAGTGGTTTGTGTGGCTGTGAATAGACACTCCGGTGCGGTACGGCTTGCGCGCATCCGCTTCGTTCCAGAAGTAAGAAACTCGGCTCTGCAAGAGTGCCTCCGTTCGCGTTCGGCTTTCGTTTCGAACTCTGACTGTCAGGTTGTGCGGGACTTTCCCATAAAGTATGTCTCAGGAAAGTAAACCTTTTATGAGCTTTGTGAGATTTCTTCGTTAAGATTTAACAGAATCAAGCTAGTAAATGCTGATACTGCGTGGCTCAAGATGTCCCTCGACGATTCCAACCTGAGTCCGGAACCGACGGTCGGACAGGCGGCAGCTCAGCTCTTCCGCCACCCGGCTGCGCAGCTGGTTGCTAATTGGAACTGGAAATCGGCACTTTTCAGTGTTCTTAACCGAGGGTCAATTTTCCTGATTACAACGTTGAAACGGGGTGCCTTTGAAAGGTCAGTGGCTGTCGGCGTCGAGATGGTCTTTGCGGCGATCGCTGCAGGAATTTACAGTGCTTTCATACAATCCCTACGGTTTGCGAAACCTCGCTGGTTAGCCAATCTGATTGTGGGCGCGGGTCTTCCGGGTGTTTTGCTGCTGCTGGACTACTTAGCCCACCGCTACACCGGAATGCGCCATATGCAAGCGAGCATGATCTTCCTCGGATTTTGGTCCTCGCTCGCTTCACTGTTTAACCTGTTTATCATGCGCCGCGGTGTGTGGCTAGTTGGGAAACAAAGCGGGCCTCTTTGGCGCGACTTGGTGCGGATGCCGGTTCTGATTGGCACTTTTGTCGCTGTCGGACCCCGCTGGCTGTGGAATAGGATTGTTGGTGCTGAACGCAGAAGCCTGAAACAATTGGGTGAAATACACTGTAGGGAATCTCTCTGCCTGGGTGTCCTTGAGTTTGACCAAAATTCCGGTGACCGCAACTGTTCCTCAGGGGTGAACACTGAAACGTAATCTTGGCCGCGTCAAAGGGTTTAGCAGTTTCATGGCCAATCTTTTGGTGTTTTCTCTGCTTGCGATACCTGTCAACGCCATCAGCCAAACCCCTGACGTTCATCAGATCGTTACCCAACTGGTGGGAAATAACCAGAGACGGGCTGCCCTCCTGCGGCATTATGAGGGTTGTCGGCTTTATGTGCTCGATTACACCGGTTTTCCTTCCAGCAAAACCGCGGAGATGGTTGTCGATATGAAGTACGACGCGCCGGACAAGCAATTCCGAGTGGTGCGCGAGACCGGCGCCCGTGTACTGTTGAATAGGGTCCTCAAGGAGCTGCTGGTTAGCGAAAAAGAGGCTTCCGATGACCAGCACCGAAGCAGCAGCGCCCTAACACCGGAGAATTACGAGTTCAAACTCTTGGGGACAGACACAATTTCTGGGCGGCCGCAGTTCACTCTGGAGGTAACGCCGCGCTCCCGAGACAAGTTTTTGTATAAAGGCAAAATTTGGGTTGATGCTACCGACTACGCGATTTCCCGCATCGTCGCCGAACCGGCAAAGAATCCTTCCTTTTGGATCAGCCACACTGAAATCGAGCACGACTATAAGAAGGTGGGTGAGTTTTGGCTGCCCGAGCGCAACGTTAGTGTTACGAAGGTCCGTCTTGGTGGCACCGCAAAACTGAGCATCCAGTACTTGAATTACGTAGTTGGCACGTCCGAGAATACGACCGTGGATGTTTGCAGTAACCTACCTCGTAGAGTACAAGTCTCCGAACGGCAATAGAGTAAGCGAATTTCGTTTGGGTCGCCTGCAGCAAGTTGGGAATGCGATGTCGTCTACTGAAATCAGCGATCACCTCCCGTCGAATCGGGAGCTATTTCTATCGGGGCCGTTGCCGCAGACAAAGGACAAACGAATCAAGGCGTGCTTCATTGGTGCCAAACTGAATACCAGATTCGAGCATACCTCGTTTTGAGATGCTTGCCCAAGGCATAGAGTTTGGAGCGAGTGAGTCGTTACGACGAGAATGCGTCGTCCTAGAGCGCCCATACCCGGCCAGTGTGCTTAGGGATCTCGCCAACCGAATATCGAAGGAGCTTATCGCCGAAACAGCGGTCCCTAGACCGACGCGAACGCCGGCACAAGAGTATCAACATATCCAGTCGTCGGGCGCTTAACACACTCGCACCCTAGAAAGGGCCTGATAGTTCGATCGATAGGCAAAACGGCAGGTTGAGAGCTGAACCAATCAATCCACAGGAAGCAATTTGTGAGTAGGTTAGCAGTGAAATTAGGTTCACAGCCACCCCTTCACACGACTTCGCATTTGGCAAGAATCGGCATCGGCTGTCGGATAATTATGTTAACGATGACGGAGCGGTACTCATCATCCACAGGGCGAATTTGTAAAGCTAGGCAGCAGGTAGAATTTTCAGCTTTGGGAAATTAGCTGTCAACCAGGTGATCACCTGCTGCCTTTCTTCTGCGGGACACGCATCATCGATCAAGACGGAAGTACACTCAGCGACTGATCCATATGCCATCACGCCATCTGTGCCGAAAACAGTGTCTACTTCGTATCCTGCTCGCATGAGCAGCTGTTCGTCCCGAATCAATGTCGCAGGATTATAGTTGACGTAAAGTATTCGCTTGGCAGCCACTGCGGAATCGCCCTTCCGAACAGCGGGCGTCGTGTGATTACGCCCGACTCTTCTCGTCCGCCTTTACGAGCAAGCCTTTCACCAAGGTTTCCGGAATTACTTTTCCCTGTCACGTCGTATCGTACTACACTGTTCACCCGCCGGGTTCGGGCCGACAGTGAGAGTGGGCACACGAGATTGTGACCAACATTTGTATTCTCGATGCAGCAGAAGAGAGTTGGGTTGCGTCTTCAATCGCGCATATTGCGACTGCCTTATGCTTGCTGCGCGCGATTAGGGGTACCCTGAACTATTGAGGTCTCTGTGAACATGGTGTGGTCGAAGATCCATCGAATCCGGCTGCAGGAAGGAGAAGGCAGGACTTTGTGCCCTAGCCTAGGCGCTAGCTCCTTTTGTTACTGAGCATACAAGCTCGCAACGCTGCTCCAGGAAAATGAGCTGTGCAATTGACCGAACCAAAGTGGTTTCTCAATCTGTGTTGATAAGTCCTTCGCAACTCGGAACTTAGAAGACAGTCGGCAAACGTCTCACCCGGGTGCAGTGTTTGGTTATGCAAGGGCCTGCACCTTCTGGATGGGTGGCCACAGGAGAGGCGAAACATTTTATCGTGAACTGGCACGTCCAGCACTGGTGTGCATTGACAACAATTTGAAAGATCAGCTGTCTTTCAAATAGCGCCATATACGTGCTTCATACAACTCTCCTTTGCACGCCTAAGATGAGAAATGCATTGAATACCCACGGGCTTTCTACCGGGCAGTCGCCGTCCTAGGCGTCGGCCTCTCGCAAGGATTGCCATTAGAGTCGCGCCGCACACGTTTGCCAATGCATTTTTTCAACTTTAGATGGGTGGTCACAATCGTTGGCAAGTATCTTCGTGATCCTCTTCCAGAGTTCATGTTGACCAAAGTCGCCCTCCTCAAAGGGTTGCAAATTCGGGGTAACTGCGGTCTGGGGACAGAAAATCGTTGGTCAATCCCAATAGACAGCCGAAGAGTTGTTGGCCGGGTGGAATATAAGAGCCTCACAGCCGACCGAGCTTTGCGCACTTTAGGGCCGAAAGAAGAAGTTCAATTGGCCCTGAGGTCATGCTCGATTTATTCGCAAGAATATGCAGCTTGAAAGCCAATCTTTTGCAAATATCTGTAAATGGAGCGCCCATTCTGAAAGACCCACCTACGGTACGGACGTAAGTTTGCTATGTCATAGCAATCCTGTGACGTAGAGGTTAACTGTCGTAAAGGCAGGCAGTTGAATGGAAGTGGCGAAGACGCTGTTGCTCAAGAGTGCGCAGCGCCGATGCCTCGAACTTTTATCGATATTGATACGGCATCTAGCTTATTGCTCACGTTCTGGACAAGCAGCGTTAGCATTTGGCAGGCCCCAGCATGACAGGCAGAGAGCGAATTTACTTCGTGATATGGCTGCTGCTCTTCCTCTTGGGCGGGAGGCATACGTGGTGATCCCCACGCCAGACCCCAGAGGGCGGAAGAGCTGCAGCAGGAAAACACGCCAAGTGCGCGCGCGCTTGAATCTTTTGTCTTGGCTGGAGGTGATGTCTCGGAGATGCAGCCTGTTGCTCGGCGTCTTAATCCTGACGCCCGTTCTATCGTCGGCACAAACCATTAAACTTGCTCCGGAGCTGGGACAGGTACCGGGCAATCAGACGGTGCCGGATATTGTGCAGTATAAGCCGCCGATGTTACTGGCACTCCTGAGTCTTGTGACCAACACTTCCAGTTCTGCAGCGATCGTCAACGCCGTAACCCTGCACCGTGTGGGGGGCGGCGGAATTCGTATCCGGCACACCGGTAAGCGGGGGCTCGACAGTGTGGGGTAGTTCCGCCATGTGACGGAACTCGGCCATGTGGGGCAATTCAGCCATGTGGGGTAACGACGTCGTAATCAACGGCGAGAATTAGCAAGCAGCCGCGAGCAAGAACGACGTTCATACCGAAGTTTGTTGCAGCTGTATTGGTTTTGGGTACGTGCCTGACGTTGTTAGCGGCCAGCATCATCCGCAATGTGCGCAGAGAGATGCTTGGTCACATTCGGCCGCTCGCGGTCGGGCACTGCAGAGTAACGAATGAAGGCTTCGACTGCCGAGGCTGAACGCCATTGGGCTAGTTATCGGCGGTCTATGTGTTTGCGCCAGCTGAACCGTCTACGAGTTAAGGAAAGGAGCTTTAACCCACAGACAGCTATTAAGGCGGATGGCGCCGCACGCGAATGGCCTAGATAGGCCAGAGGATTGAAAGTCACGTCGTAACGAGATCTTGCGATGACTTGGCGAGCCAAGGCATTTATCGGGGCAGTACTTGCAGCAGGCGCAACCGTCCTCACCGTGGAGCTGACGCGGGGTCCCTGGGTGGCGCACGGCAGGTTCGCTGTGTACCTGCTTGCGGCGGTACTCGCGTCGGGCTTGAAGGTGGAACTGCCGGACATTCACGGCACCCTCTCCATCAACCTGATTGTGAACCTGGTGGCAGTGGCAGAACTGTCTCCCTGCGAAGCGCTGGCTGTGGGCTGCACCTCAGCGGTTTGTCAATCACTTTGGCGCAAGCACCACATTGAACTGGTGCATGTGGTGTACAACGTGACGCAAATGGCACTCAGCATTGAAGCGTCACAAGTGGTGTTTCAGTATTCAGCCCAACTACTGGGGCCGGCTTTGCCGTTGCGGATGCTGGCAACTGCTTCGGCCTATTTTCTGGTCAACACATTGTTGGTGGCAGGCGTGATCGCACTGACGGAACATCGACAGTTCCGACAGACGTGGGCGGAGTTCTATCTGTGGTCCTTCTCCAACTACCTGGTGGGTGGAGTTCTGGCATGCTTCATCGCCTGGTCGAACTTGCGCCTGGGATGGCAGACGTCGGCAATGATGGTGCCGGTAGGATACTTGATTTACCGCTCCTACCGTCTCTACCTTGCCAAGCTAGAGAACGAAAAGGAACACGTGGAGCAGATGGCTGCATTGCACCTGCGGACCATTGAGGCGCTGGCCCTTGCTATTGATGCGAAGGACCATACTACGCACGATCACTTGCAGCGGGTGAGATTGTTTGCCGTCGAAGTGGGCAAGGAAATGGGCCTCGATAAGGAGGAACTGGAAGCTTTGCGAGCTGCGGCGGTTCTGCACGACATCGGCAAACTGGCGGTGCCCGAGCACATCATCAACAAGCCGGGACGGCTGTCGCCAGAAGAATTCGAGAAGATGAAGATCCATCCCATTGTCGGGGCAGAAATCCTGGAACGTGTGAATTTTCCGTATCCGGTGGTGCCCATCGTGCGATCCCATCACGAACGGTGGGACGGAACCGGCTACCCAGATGGATTGAGAGGCGACCAAATCCCGATCGGAGCCCGAATTCTTGCTGCGGTGGACTGTCTGGATGCTTTGGCGTCGGATCGCCAGTACCGGCGTCGGATTCCGTTAAGTGAGGCGATGGAAGTGATCGCGCGGGGCGCCGACACACAGTTTGACGGGCAGGTGGTCAAAATCCTGCAGCGGCGGTATGAGGCTCTGGAGCGTGAAGCGAAGGCGCTTTCCGATACCAGCGAGACAGTTGCATTGTCGACGAATGTGCGAGTGGTGAACGGTGACGCGCCGGCCGTGGGATTCGAGAGTTCGAAGCCGGGAGTTATGGGGAAGGGCGATTTTCTGTCATCGATCGTGGCGGCGCGCCAGGAAGCGCAAACACTACTGGAGTTCAGTAAGGAACTGGGACGCTCGCTGAGTCTCTATGAAACGCTGTCGCTGGTAGCGGCGCGATTGCGTAAGCTGGTCCCCTATGACGCCGTTGCCATCTATCTGGTGCGCGGCGACAAGTTGATTCCGGAGTACGTCACGGGCGATGACTTCCGCATTTTTTCATCGCTGCAGATTCCGATCGGGGAGGGCCTTACCGGATGGGTGGCCCAGACCCGGAAGCCGATCCTGAACGGGAACCCATCGGTCGAACCGAATTGTCTGGGCGAAGCGCATCCCGGAAGCTGCATGGCGTCAGCTCTGGCGCTGCCGCTAATGCGTGGTGGAGACGAGGTGTTAGGAGTGATGGCGCTATACAAGCTAGAGGCCGACGCCTTTTCGTCAGATCACCTGCGGATCCTGCTGGCGATGTCGGAGAAGATTGCGATCTCGATCGACAACGCGATGAAGTACCAGGCAGCGGCCGATTCGGCGAATATTGACTACCTCACAGGGCTGCCGAACGCGCGTTCGCTTTTCCTGCACCTGGACGCTGAGATTGCCCGTTGCACGCGTGAGCGGAGCAAACTTGCGGTGATTGTATGCGATCTCAATGGCTTCAAAACGTTCAATGACAAGTTCGGCCATCTGGCGGGTAACAAGGTGTTGGAAGCCTTCGCTGCGAAGCTGCGCCTGGTGTGCCGGGAGTACGACTTTATCTCGCGGATGGGAGGCGACGAGTTCGTTCTGGTGACGCCAGGTCTGACGAGCGAGTCGGCGCGGGAAACATGCCAGCGAGTCAATGATGCGGCCGCCGAAAGTGCGGCCGGCTTCGGTGTCAGTGAAGTGCTCTCAGCAAGTGTGGGAGCGGCATTCTTTCCCGAAGATGCGAAGGACGGGGAGCAACTACTGGTAGAAGCGGACAAGCGTATGTACGCCTGTAAGAAGCTTCTTCAACAAACCGAAGACTATACAGGCCTAATGGGGGCCACCGAGATCGTTCAGTAAGGCACACTATGTCCCTGTGGCGAACACTTGCGAAGCGACTGATTATGGCAGTGATCGTAATCTTGGTCGGTGGCTTCCTTTCTGCAGTCCTCGTGCGCTACGCCCCGGGCTTTGGAACCGACGAGCGGCAACTGGATGCGAGATTGAGCGCCGAGAGTCATCAGGCAATCCGAGATGAGTCGAGCGCAGAACGAGGCATTGCGTCTTACTACGTGGAATGGCTCCGGAAAATGTCGCGAGGCGGCCTTGGCGACTCGAGATCGATGCAGAAGCCAGTTGCGCAGTTGTTGATGGAGCGCAGCGGAATCACACTGCGAATTGTCGCCGAGAGCCTGGCAATTGCTTGGATGGTTGCTTTGTTTCTCGTTGCGGCCACCTGGAGCACGCACTCTGCCCCGCTTGAGAAGACATGCACGACGGCTAGTGGTTTGCTGTTGTGCTTACCGGCAGGAGCGGTCGCGCTGCTGCTGATTCTGTTGAATGCTCCGGGATACCTCGCGCTGGTAGCAGTCGTGTTTCCCAAAGTGCATCGCTATCTAAGCGATTTGGTGGGTGCAACCGGAAGAATGTCTCACATCCTGGCTGCCCGGGCGAAGGGTATCTCGGAGCATCGGCTTCTGCTTTGGCATGTCATTCCTGCGATTCGGCGCGAAATCCTGGCACTAGGGGGAGTCTCGATCGCACTTGCGCTCAACGCGGCCATTCCAGTGGAGGCGCTCTGCGGAATTCCGGGCGTAGGTCAATTGGCGTGGCAGTCGGCGCTGGCACGCGACCTTCCTGTGCTGATCAGCGTTTCGCTTCTGGTAATTGCGTTTACGGTGCTGGCCAACTCCGGTGCTGACTTGCTGGCGGATGAGCGGAGGCAACCGGCATGAAGATCGCACGAATGGTTGCCATTGTCGTCGTGTCGTTGATTACCTTGATCAGCATGGGGGGGAGCCTGCTTCCGGGGTTCGATTACATCCGACAGGACCGGAAGCATTTTTCCGAAGGACCGTCGTACGAGCATTGGCTGGGGACGGATGCAGTGGGGCGCGACCGATTGGCTCGTCTGATACACGGGACGCGGGTGTCGTTATTGCTGGCGCCCGCGGCGGCGTGGATTTCGGTAGTCCTCGCGTTTGTGGTTGGCGCCGCGCCCGGCTTTGCCGGGGGTGTTACCGAACGTATGGCGAAGGCCATCATTGACTTGGCCCTCTCGCTGCCGTGGTTCTTTTTGCTGCTGATGGTGCGCGCGATGCTGCCACTCAATACGTCGCCAGCGGTGTCGGCTGCGATTACCTTCTCAGTGCTTGGGCTGTTGGGCTGGGGCGTACCGGCGAGAATCCTGTTGGCGCGGGCGAGGCGTCTGCGACAATCGGAATTTGTTGCTTTGGCGCGAGCAGGCGGCGTCTCACATCGGCGTCTATTCGGTGTTCATGTCTTGCCAAACCTGCTGCCGGTAATGACGGCGCAGTTTTGGATCGCAGTACCTGTTTTCATTCTGGCGGAAGCCAACCTCAGCCTGCTGGGCCTGGGTGTGGCCGAACCACTGCCGTCGCTAGGCGGCCTGCTGAGGGATCTGGAAAGTGGGCTGTCGGTTCGCAGCGATCTTTGCAACTTTGCAGCACTGTTTGTGCTGGTGGTGATGGTCAGCAGCCTGCAGGTTGCGTTTATGAAGCATGAGGTGTCTTGATATGCGTCGCTTGATGCTCCCTCTTTGTTTGTTGCTTTTGGCGCTTGCGACGCCGGGCATGTGTCTGGATGAACTGCGGTTCTACCTGCACTCCGATCCTAAAACGTTTAATCCTGCGTTGGTAGCCGATCCCGACTCGGAAACAATTCGCTATTTGACCGGGGGAGTGTTGGTGCGGCTGAACCGCCAGACACAGCAGCTTGAGCCGGAATTGGCAACCGCGTGGAAAGTATCGAAAGACGGCAAGACGATCACTTTTCAACTACGGCAAGGCGTTCGATTTTCCGATGGTACGCCGTTCGGCGCTCAGGACGTGCAGTTCACCATGACGGTGTTGATGGACCCGATGCTGCATTCGCCCACGGGAGACGCATTCCGCTCAGGGCAGGGAAAGATATCGGCAGCGATTCTCACGCCCGACAGAATCAGCCTCACGTTTCCAGCGCCGGTAGCCGGACTGGAAAAGCTGTTCGATCAGGTGGCCATCATGTCTGCCGGCTCGCCGAAGAAGGAAATGGCCGTGCTGGGGCCGTTCTATGTGGCTGAGTACAAGCCGGGAGCATACGTCGCACTACACAGGAATCCAAATTACTGGAAACACGATGATGCCGGTCGTGCGCTGCCCTATCTGGATGCGGTCAAGCTGGAGATTCAATCGAACCGCGATATCGAGATGCTGAAGTTCTCGCGCAACGAGATTCATCTGATCAACGCCATGGACGCCGACTATTTTGACCGGCTGGCACGCTCGGCGCCAGACAAGGTACGCGATGCCGGACCGTCACTCGACTCAGAAATGATGTGGTTTAACCAGGCTTCCGAAGCATCCATTGCCTCCTACAAGCTGGAGTGGTTCAGGTCGCGGAATTTCCGCCAAGCTGTGTCGTTATCGATTAACCGCGACGACCTGTGCAAGGTGGTGTATGGGGGCCATGCCATTCCGGCTCGCGGGCCCGTCTCACCGGCCAACAAGTACTGGTTCAATACCCAACTGCCCCAGGCGCGCTTCGACCAGGAGGACGCCCTGCGACTCCTGCAAGAGGACGGTTTTCGTTTGGTAGATGGAAGGCTGGTTGATCGCGGCGGCCATCCTGTCCAGTTCTCCATCATCACCAATGCCGGCAACCGCTCGCGCGAGCGTATGGTCAGCATGATCCAAGCTGACCTGCGGGCGATTGGCATGCAGGTGAATGTAGTCACCCTGGACTTTCCCTCGTTGATTCAGCGAATCAGCGAAGCCTTCAACTACGAAGCCGCAATGCTGGGCTTGACGAACGTGGAGCTTGATCCAAATGAGCAGATGAATGTATGGCTCAGCTCATCGGATCAGCACCAATGGAATCCTCGCCAAAGCTCACCAGCCACGTCATGGGAAGCCGAGATTGATCGCCTCATGCGTGTGCAGGCGTCGGCGATGGATGATAAGACCAGGAAACGGGCCTTTGATCGCGTGCAAGAAATTGTGGCTGACGAGCTGCCCTTCATTTACCTGGTCAACCAGAACGCGCTTGTAGGCGTATCGCCCGCCTTGCAGGGAGTCGTCCCGGTAGCAGCTAGGCCGCAGACGTACTGGGACATTGAACACATTCGCTTTTCGGTCGAGAGGGCCAACAATGCAAACTGATGCCCCATTGCTGGAAGCCGAAGTCAGCGTGGACTATCCGGGTAAGCCGGCAGCGCTGAAAAACATCAGGTTGCGAATCGAGCCCGGAGAAGTGCTGGGACTGGTGGGAGAAAGCGGATCGGGCAAGAGTACGCTCGCCTTGGCGCTGCTGAAACTCCTGAGCTGGAAAGACGGCAAAGTACGGGGACGAATTGTATTTCGTGGTCGGGATCTGTTGCGGTCTTCGGAGAAGGAACTACGGCGGATTCGTGGCCGTGAGATTGGACTGGTGATGCAGAGCCCGCAGGCCAGCCTGAACCCAGCTTTGCGCATTGGTACGCAACTGGCAGAGGCGTGGCGCGCGCATAACGAAGATGACGCCGAAGCGGCAACCGCGGCCGTTGTAAGAGCACTGATGCGGGTGGGACTTCCGAACGATAGCGAGTTCCGGCGCCGTTTCCCGTCACAGATCAGCGTCGGGCAGGCGCAGAGAGTGCTGATTGCCATCGCGGTCATGCACAACCCAGTTCTCCTGATTGCTGACGAGCCTACCAGTGCACTGGACGTCATAACCCAACGGGAGCTGCTTAAAATGCTGGCAACTCTCAACCGCGAGATGGGAAGCTCGGTTCTCTTCATTTCGCACGACTTGCAGTTGGTGGCGACCATCTGCCAAAAGATTGCCATTTTGCACAATGGAGAGATCGTGGAATGTGGGGCTACAGAACAGGTAGTCCAGCGACCGCAACACCCATATACGCAACAACTGTTAGGCTGTGCTCCCTGGATCAAACTCTCTATGGTGTCGCACACTCTACGGCCGGATTTTCATGCGGTCGCTAAAGCAGAGAAGTGGCTTTATGAACAGCAGGCTTTTCCCAGGCAAATGCCTTTTGGAGCTACAGTCGAACCTATTAGGAACGACAGGCTCACAGAAACAATTGTGAAAGGTTAGGTGAAGATCGCGTGAGTAAAACTATTACGATGTCGCGGACCAAGCCCATTCGCATCGCGGCTGCAGACTCCAGCCAGATGTCCTGCCGACTGTTGTCCGAAGCGCTCAACAAACAGCCAGGACTTTCCGTAGTAGCTTCAGCCGTAGACTACGATTCGCTGTGGCGATCAATGGAGAAGGTTAAGCCGGATGTTGCACTGATAAGTGCTGGTCTGCAAGGCAGTCCATTGCGTTCGGAACGAGGTAGCGCGGATGTATCTCGCAGCGTGCCACCATGTCCGTGGATCTTACTTTTAGACGAGAGCGAGCCTCAGCTCGTGGTGGCCGCCTTTCGAGCTGGTGCAAGGGGAGTCTTCTCCCGTGCCCATTCGGACATAAGTCTACTGGCAAAGTGCGTGCGCAAGGTTATGGAAGGACAAATCTGGGCGGACAACCGGCAGATGATTTGCCTATTGGACGCATTAACCGGCAAAGAAAATGGAAAGCAATCTAGTCAAAGCCCTCCTCCTCGGCTCACACCACGCGAGGAGTCAGTGGTAAGGCTAGTTATGCAAGGAATGGTCAACCGTGAAATTGCTAATGAACTACACCTGAGTGAGCACACGATTAAGAACTATTTGTTCCGCATCTTTGACAAACTCGGCGTGTCAAACCGCGTCGAGCTGGCTTTATATGCCGCAGTGAAGCTTAACTCTTCGGAATCACTTCCTTGAGTGTGACTGCCGCAATAATTCTTATTCCGTGAGCAGCAAAATGGAAAATCACGGTGGCAGATGGAGCACTAGCGCTGTGTGGCAAGTATCTGCGACTCGCGCACATATTCTAAAAGACGTTAATGGTAAGATTTGCACAAAGTAGTGGCATACAACAATTTATTTGGTGTCTAGAGTGGGTCCCCACGCTAGTCGCATCAATATGCCGCCAATCCTTCCAATTCCCGTCAACTATTACGCAATATTGGGTATTACTCCTTCGGCCGATATAGCCACTATCAATATCTCCTTTCGCCGTTTGGCATGGCGCTATCATCCGGACCGCAATGTCGCCTCCGACGCGACTGTCCAATTTAAAAATATCAGCGAAGCCCGCTACGTACTTTCAGACCGGGCCCGACGTGCAAGACATGGCGCTATATGGAGACCGCAATTCGGCAGCTTTAACTGGACGACGTCGGTTCAGCCGCGCCCTCGCCTTCGCCACAGAAGGCGTGGGCGCCGTCTAGTCCGTGCGGTTGTGGTGACGCTAGCTTCTGCGCTACTCATCCCGACCTTTTGGGTAGCACTTCTCATTGCCCTGAGACCGGTACTTAATAGTTTATCCCTACTCGACTCGCCGTCGGAGCTGAGTGGCATGCCATCGGGTTGCAGCTTGTCGTCGATATTGCTAACTACCAACAGTAATATCTATGAAGGCGTAGTAATGACAGGATAATCGGGTGGCCACCGCTGGACAGATTGGTCTCCCACCTTCGACCTTCGTGAGCAATGCAAGTTATTGCTGGCGAATGCTATAGATTTCCCCTAACCCCTTTTCACATTTGGTGCATTACGCTGTTTACGCTGGGGGCAGTCGTGAGCAGTTTTCGGCACTGCACAAGAATCTGACGAGGGGTGCATTTTAGGCGGCTTTCTGGAAAACGACGACTTCAGCCCATCGGGGAGGCCGAATATCCGATTTCGAAGAAAATGGG
>Ga0306925_10000447_pt1 | contig 29612 bp, 26 predicted proteins | sample flu12Cox44000176_FD_203755 | JGI IMG/M metagenome (GOLD analysis project Ga0306925, IMG submission 203755) | Lab enrichment of tropical soil microbial communities from Luquillo Experimental Forest, Puerto Rico - flux8day.12C.oxic.44.000.176 (v2)... | ecosystem: Environmental > Terrestrial >... | reverse complement strand
GCGGGCCGTGCAGGAGGCGCAGGAAGCCTTGGACGCCCGCCGCGCCTGGCTCGTGGAAGCCGAGCGCACCCTCGCCGAACTCACAGGCTGAAAGGCATCGGGCCTGACTTGGTACCAGGCCAACCTTGGTCCCACTTCCCGCCGTGCTGCGTTGACCTGGCGGCGAAGGTTAACCCTGGTTAGTTGGTCACCCTGTATACGTCGTAGACGCCGTCGATGGCGCGTACCGCGCGCAGCACGTGCCCCAGATGCTTGGGGTCGCCCATCTCGAAGGTGAACTTGCTCACCGCCACCCGGTCCCTGGTGGTGGTCACCGACGCGGACAAGATGTTGACGTGCTGGTCGGAGATCGAGCGGGTCACATCGGACAGCAGCCCGGTGCGGTCGAGGGCCTCCACCTGGATCGCGACAAGGAACAGCGAGTCTTCCGTCGGCGACCAGTGGACCGCCACCAGGCGTTCCGGCTCGGAGTCGAGCAGGTGCCGCAGGTTGGTGCAGTCGGCACGGTGCACAGAGACACCGTGGCCCCGGGTGACGAAGCCGGTGATCTCGTCCCCGGGAACGGGGGTGCAGCAGCGGGACAGCCTGGCCCAGACGTCGGCCGACCCCTCGACCACCACGCCCGAGTCGTGGCCGGGGCTGGGGCGTGGCGGGCGGGTGGGCAGCGCGGTCTCGGCGAGGTCCTCCTGCGCGCCCGCTACCCCGCCCACCGACTGGACCAGCTTGCTGACCACGGACTGGGCGCTGACATGACCCTCACCGACGGCCGCGTACAGCGCGGACAGGTCGTTGAAGCGCATCTCGGTGGCGATGGCGAGCAGCGCGTCGCCGGTGGCCATCCGCTGCAGCGGCAGGCCCTGCTTGCGCATGGCGCGGGCGATGGCGCCCTTGCCGGTCTCCGCCGCGGCCTCCCGCCGCTCCTTGGAGAACCAGTGCCTGATCTTGTTCCGGGCGCGGGCGCTCTTGACAAAGCCGAGCCAGTCCCTGCTCGGCCCGGCGTCCGGCGCCTTGGAGGTGAAGATCTCCACCGTGTCGCCGTTGTCGAGGGCGCTCTCCAGCGCGACCAGGCGGCCGTTGACCCTGGCGCCGATGCACCGGTGACCGACCTCGGTGTGGATCGCGTAGGCGAAGTCCACCGGGGTGGCGTCCTGCGGCAGCGCGATCACCTGGCCCTTGGGGGTGAAGACGTAGACCTCGGCGGCGCCCAGGTCGAACCGCAGCGACTCGAGGAACTCGGCCGGGTCCGCCGTCTCCCGCTGCCAGTCCACCAGTTGCCGCAGCCAGACCATGTCGCTGGTGGCCGATGCCCCGCCCCGGCCGCCGGGGACAAGCGACTCTTCCTTGTACTTCCAGTGCGCGGCGACACCGTACTCCGCCCGGCGGTGCATGCCCCAGGTCCTGATCTGCAGTTCGACCGGCTTGCCCTCGGGGCCGATGACCGTCGTGTGCAGCGACTGGTACATGTTGAACTTCGGCATCGCGATGTAGTCCTTGAACCGCCCCGGGATGGGATTCCACCGGGCGTGGATCGTGCCGAGCGCCGCATAGCAGTCCCGCACGGTGTCGACAAGGACGCGGATGCCCACCAGGTCGTAGATCTCGTCGAAGCCGACGTTCCTGGCGATCATCTTCTGGTAGACGGAGTAATAGTGCTTCGGCCGCCCGGTGACCAGCGACTTGATCTTGGCCTCGCGCAGGTCGCCTTTGACCTCTTCGACCACGTCCTGCAGGAACAGTTCCCGCTTGGGGGCCCGCTCGGAGACCATCCGGGCGATCTCGTCGTACCGCTTGGGGTACAGGGTCTGGAAGGCGAGGTCCTCCAGTTCCCACTTGATGGTGTTCATGCCCAGCCGGTGCGCCAGCGGGGCGAAGATCTCCAGCACCTCCCGGGACTTGCGCTCCTGCTTTTCCCGTGCCAGGTAGCGCAGCGTGCGCATGTTGTGCAGCCGGTCGGCCAGCTTGATCACCAGCACCCGGATGTCGCGGGACATGGCGACGACCATCTTGCGCACGGTTTCGGCCTCGGCGGCCTCCCCGTACTTGACCCGGTCCAGCTTGGTGACGCCGTCGACCAGCGTGGCCACCTCATCGCCGAACTCTTTGCGCAGCTCAGCGAGGGTGTAGGGCGTGTCCTCCACGGTGTCGTGCAGCAACGCGGCGCAGAGGGTGTCGGTGTTCATGCCGAGTTCGGCCAGGATCGTGGTCACCGCGAGCGGATGGGTGATGAACGCGTCGCCGCTCTTGCGCATCTGGCCGGCGTGCCAATGCGCCGCCACCTCGTAGGCGCGGTCGATGAGCCTGATGTCCGCCTTGGGATGCGTTGCCCGTACCGTCTTGATCAGCGGTTCCAGCACCGGGTTGATCCCGCCGCTGCGGGGGGCGCCGAGGCGGGCCAGCCGGCGGCGGACCCCGGCTCCGCCGGTGATGCCGGGCGCGGCCTGGCCCGGCGCCGCAGCGGGGGCGGCCGATGGCGCAGACGCGGGCGAATCGGCGGCCGGGGCAGGCGCTGGCGAGCTGGTCGCCGGAGCAGGGCGTGAGCGGGCACGGCGCGGCGGTGTCGCCTCGCGCGCCACCTCTGCGTCCTGCCCGGGAACGGAGGATTCCCCCCGCTCCGGGACGGACTGGGTGACGTCAGCGGCGGCCGTGCCGGTCGTTGCTACGTCACCTGCCACATGCGCTCCTGTCGTCCGCCCAGATCTCTAGTCTATCGGCGCGTGTCAGAACGGTCCGTCGGTTAGCCCTGACAGCACCTACAGCGACAAGCAATAACGCGTGTTGCCGGGTTATTGTGCCCGCGCGCTGGCGGTTACACCGTCACCAGGGTGCGCAAGGGCTCCCCGGTGAGCTTGGCCCGGCCGCCGAGGAAGCTGAGCTCCATGACGACGGCGATGCCGACGATCTCCGCGCCGGCCCGGCGGACCAGGCTGGCGGTGGCCTGGGCCGTGCCGCCGGTGGCCAGCACGTCGTCGATGATCAGGACCCGCTCCCCCGGGCTGAAAGCGTCCTGGTGCACCTCGACGGTGGCGGTCCCGTACTCGAGGTCGTAGCTCTGCGCGTAGATGGGCCCGGGCAGGCGGCCCTGCTTGCGGACGGGCACGAACCCGGCACCCAGTTCGCTCGCGGCCGGCGCGGCCAGGATGAACCCACGTGCCTCTATTCCGACCACCTTGTCGACCGGCCCATGCCCGCTGGCCAGGCCGGTCACGACCGCCCGGAGCGCCCCGCCGTCGGCGAGCAGCGGGGTGATGTCCTTGAACACAATGCCCGGCTTGGGGTAGTCGGGAATGTCGCGGACCCGGGCGACGATTAGCTCGGCCAGCCCGGTGCCCGTGGCTGCTCCATCGTCTGCCAAGGCCGCTACCGCCGCCGCTTCTTGCCGCTGGGCCGGCGCTTGGCCGCGCTGGTGCGGCGCGGCTGCTGGCGCGGGCCGGGGCGCGGGCCACTGCGCGCGGAGGGCTGGCTCGCGGCCGCGGCGACGGGCTCACCGGACACCGCGGCATCGGCGTCCGCGGCCTCGTCGGCCGTCTGGTCCGTCACGTCCGGCTCGGTGTCCTGCGGGCCGGCCGCGGTCAGGTCCGCGTCCTCCGCGCCGCCGACCGGCTTACGGCCGCGGCGGGCGGCCACCGGCTTGGTGGTGGCCGCAGCCTTGGCCGCGGCACGCTGGGCCGCGCGGCCGCCGGAGGCACGCAGCTGCACCCGCTTGGCGAGCGCCTTGTACTGCGGCTCGCGCTCCTTCAGGTCGGCCAGGACGGGAGTGGCGATGCAGATGGAGGAGTACGTGCCGGACAGCATGCCCACGAAGAGCACCAGCGCCAGGTCCTTCAGCTCGCCGGCGCCGAGGACCCCGGCACCCACGAACAGGATCGAGGCCACCGGCAGCAGGGCGATGATCGAGGTGTTGATCGACCGGACCAGCGTCTGGTTCAGCGCCTGGTTCGCCGCCTGGCTATAGGTGGCGCGGCTCGAGGCGAGCAGCCCGGCCGTGTTCTCCCTGACCTTGTCGAACACCACCACCGTGTCGTACAGGGAGTAACCGAGGATCGTCAGCAGGCCGATCACCGACGCGGGGCTCACCTGGAAATGGGCAAGCGCGTACACGCCGACGGTGATGACGATGTCGTGCGCGAGGGCGATCAGCGCGGCGACGGCCATCTTCCATTCGAACGCGATCGACAGGTAGATGACGATGACGATCAGGAACGCAATGAGGGCCTCGGCGGCCTTCTGCGAGATCTGGCTGCCCCAGCTCGCCCCGATCGCGGTGACGGCGATCTCGTTATCCGGCACGCCGAACTTCTGGCTGATCGCAGTTTGCACGGAGTTCTGCTGCTGGACGGTAAGCGGGTGCGTCTGCACCTCCCACTTCGCGGCGCCGCCACCCAACGGCGTGATCTTCTGCACGATGGCGTCATCGCCGCCGCCGGCCCCGCTCACGGTCTGGCGCACCTGCGCGATCGAGGAGTTGCCTGCCGCGAACTGGTAGACCGAGCCGCCCTTGAAATCCACGCTGAAGTTCAGCCCGAACACGAGCAGCGCCACCGCGCTGACCACCAGGATCACGCCGGAGATCGTGTACCAGAGCCGCTGCCGGCCGACGAACTCGACCGAGACTTCGCCACGATAGAGCTTGCCGCCGATGCTGCCGAGGGACGACATCACGCCTCCTTCGCCGTGACCGGCCTCGCTTGCCTGGGCCGCGCGGGAGTCCGGGGGGTACCGCGCCAGGGCGCGCGTGCCCCCAGGCGGACCGGATCGAGACCGGACAAGGGATGGCCGCCGCCGAAGAACTTGGTCCGGGCCAGCAGCGTCATCACCGGCTTGGTGAAGGTGAAGACCACCACCAGGTCGATGATCGTGGTGAGGCCGAGGGTGAACGCGAAGCCCTTGACGTCGCCGATGGCGAAGTAGTACAGCAGGGCCGCGGCGAGGAACGACACGGTGTCGGAGACCAGGATGGTCCGCCGGGCCCGGCCCCAGCCATGCTCCACCGCGGCGCGCAGCGACTTGCCGCCGTCGCGTACCTCGTCACGTAGTCGTTCGAAGAACACCACGAATGAGTCCGCGGTGATACCGATCGCCACGATGAGGCCCGCGATACCGGCCAGCGAGAGCGCGAAGCCCTGGTACTTGCCGAGCACGATCACCGACAGGTAGGTCAGCAGTGCCGCGATGGCGAGGCTGGACACCGCGACGATGGCCAGGCCCCGGTAGTAGAACAGCAGGTAGCAGACGACCAGGATGAGCCCGAGGGCCCCGGCCAGCAGCCCGGCGGTGAGCTGGTCGTGGCCGAGCTGCGGGGTGACCGTCTCCACGGCCTCCTGGTGGAAGGTCAGCGGCAGCGAGCCGTAGGACAGCACGGTGGCCAGGTTGGTCGCCTGTGCCTGGTCGAAGCTGCCCGTGATCTGCGCGGACCCGCCGAGGATCGCCCCCTGGTTGATCGACGGGAAGGAGACCACCTGGCCGTCGAGAACCACCGCGAGGTCGTCAAGTGGCGAGGTGGTCTTGCCGTACTGGGAGTACATCTGGCTGGTCAGCGCGCCGAACGCCTTGGCACCCGCGCCGTTGAAGTTCAGGTTGACCTGCCAGAACGTGCTGGACTGCTGGGGCGTCGCGCTGGCCGACTTGATCTGGCTGCCGAGCACCTGGGCCGGGGCGAGCACGAACTTGAGCCACTGGCCGCTGGTCCCGTTGGACAGCCCACACGCCACGATCTGGGTCTTCGGGTTGTCCCAGACCGCCGGGCTGTAGCCGATCTTCTGGGCCCAGTCCTTCTTGGAACAGTCGACCTTGTCGAACAGGTCCTTCACGTGCGCGCTGACCAGCGCCGGGTTGCCACTGGCCTGTTGCCAGGTGGACGTGCCGCCGATCGACTTGACCGTCGGGACCGGCGACGGCGTCGCCACCGGGGTGCCCGACGCCGCCGGGGTCGCCGACGCGGACGAGGCCGGGGTCGCGGACGGCGTGGGCGTGGGACTGGCCTTCGCGTGCGCGGCGGCGCCGAGCAGGCGGGCGCTGCTGGTCAGTTCCGCGGTCCGGTTATGGCCGGCCTTGCCCCGCGCCACGAACGCCCTCGTGGAGGCCTTCGGCGACGCCTTGGCCTTGGCCGTGGCTGAGGAGGTGGCTTGCGGCGATGCGCTCGGCGACGGCGTGCCGGACGCGGCACCCGTGGCAGTCGGCGACGGGGTGGGCACCGGGGTGGCCGCGCTGGAGGTGTTCTGCGCGACCAGCTGCACCTGGCGGAACAGCAGTTCGGCCGTCTGGCTCACCAGCTTGACGACCTTCTGCGAGTTCTGGCCGGGCACCGACACCGTCATGATGTTGGTGCCCTGAGGCACGACCGATGCCTCGGTGAAGCCCGCGCTGTTCACGCGGTTGAACATGATCTGCTGGGCCGTTTGCATCTCGGCCGGCGTCACCTTGGAACCGTGCACCGGCACCGCCTTCAGCGAGACGGTCGTGCCGCTGGTGAGGTCGAGGCCGAGATGCACCTTGAACGCCTGGTGCCACTTGGCCGGGGTGACGAGGTCCGCGCCCACGATGGCCAAGAGCAACAGCACGATGATCGCCGCCAGCACGGCCAGGTGACGGCCGGGGTGGGAGGCGTTGCCGCTAGGGGGAGCCACTTCTCTGTCCTTCGATCCGCTCGGTCCGCTTGTCGTTGGGGCCGCCGTTGACGCGGATGACCGCGCCGGTCAGCCGCCCTTGGCGGCGTCGTCCTCGGTTTCGTCGAAAGTCTCGGAATCCTCGGGCTCCGGGTCCTCGGTCTCCATCCCGGTGGAGTCGGGCACCACGTCCATGATGGCCCGCCGCAGGAAGCGGACCTCGATGCCGGGGGCGACCTCAAGCAGGACGTCCTGGTCCTCCACGCTGATCACGGTCGCATACATGCCGGCCGTGGTGCGGACCCGGGTCCCCGGCACGATTTCACGCTGCGTCTGTGCCGCCGCCTGTTGCCGCCTGCGCTGCGGCCGGATCGTGACGAAGTAGAGCAGACCGAAGAGCACGACGATCGCGACCAGGAACAGGTAGCTGCCGCCGCCCGACTTACTGGAACTCGCCGCGAGAATCACATTCCCCATCGCGGGGCATCCTTCCGTTGACATGCCGCGCCTGGCCACAACGCCGGGCGGTAGCCAGCTTGGCCACCCATCCGCAGATGGGCAGGCGCCGGCCAACTGCCGAAGTGTAGCGGCGCCCAAGCGGCCACCAACAGGCTACGGCCTCCACCGGGGAGATCGTGACATCGTCGCGACATACCGTGCCTGCATGGCCGTCTGGCCTGCTGTTGAGAACAACGCTCTTTCACTGTGCAGAACAACGTTCTCAATTGCCTGAGAGTTGCCTGACGATACGCTCAGTGCCCAGATTCCTCGTCGAAGAGGGTGCCGGGGCCGGACAGGCCCGGGGTCGCGGCCGGGTCCGGCGGGGTGAGGCCGAGGTGCTCCCAGGCGAGCGGGGTGGCCACCCGGCCCCGCGGCGTGCGCGCGATCAGGCCCTCCCGGACGAGGAAGGGCTCGGCCACCACCTCGACCGTCTCGGCTTCCTCGCCGACCGCGACGGCGAGGCTGGACAGCCCGGCCGGCCCGCCCCCGAACCGGGTGACCAGGGCCCGCAGCACCGCCCGGTCGAGCCGGTCCAGCCCATGGGTGTCCACCTCGTACAGTTCCAGCGCCGCCCGGGCGATCTCCAGGGTGATCACCCCGTCGGCGCGGACCTCGGCGTAGTCACGGACCCGGCGCAGCAGCCGGTTGGCGATCCGCGGCGTCCCGCGGGACCGGCGGGCGATCTCCTTCCCGCCGTCCTCGCTCAGTGTCACGCCCAGCAGCGACGCCGACCGGCGAATGATGACCTCGAGCTCGGCCGCCTCGTAGAACTCCAGGTGCGCGGTGAAGCCGAACCTGTCCCGCAGCGGCGCGGGCAGCAGCCCCGCCCGCGTGGTCGCGCCGACCAGGGTGAACGGCGCGATCTCCAGCGGGATGGCGGTGGCGCCCGGGCCCTTGCCGATCACCACGTCGACCCGGAAGTCCTCCATCGCGAGGTAGAGCATCTCCTCGGCGGGGCGGGCCAGCCGGTGGATCTCATCGATGAATACGACCTCGCCGTCGCCCAGGGTGGAGAGTACGGCGGCGAGGTCGCCGGCCCGCTCGATGGCGGGCCCGCTTGTGATCCGCAGCGGCGTGCCCAGCTCCGCGGCGATGATCATGGCGATGGTGGTCTTGCCCAGCCCCGGCGGCCCGGACAGCAGCACGTGGTCGGGGGCCTTGCCACGCCGCAGCGCCCCGGCGAGGACCAGCGAGAGCTGTTCCCTGACCCGGGCCTGCCCGATGAACTCGTTGAGCCGCTTGGGCCGCAGCGTGCTCTCGATCACCCGGTCGTCGGCATCGGCCAGCGGCGAGACCAACCGGTCCCCCATGTCCGCGGGGAACTCCTCGGGGCTGTTGCCAGCCATTAAGCGCGGCTCAGCTTCCGCAGCGCGGCGCGCAGCATCGCCGCCGCATCAGGGCCCTGGGCGGCCGCGGCGCCGGCCTCACCGTCCGCGGCGGACGCGTCCGCCAGGTCGGCCTCCACCGCCGCGATGGCGTGGTCGGCGTCGCGGACCTGCCAGCCCAGGTTGACCAGCCCGGTCCTGACCTGCTCCCGCCACGGGGCAGGCCCGCCGGAACGTGCCGCCGCCACGGCGCCCCCGTCCCCTGGGCTCCCCGAGCCAGGCGCACCGAGACGGCCGGCGAGTTCGAGGACAATTCGTTGTGCACCCTTTCTGCCTATGCCGGGGACCCGGGTCAGCGCCGCGACATCCTCGCTGAGCACGGCGCGGCGCAGCGCGTCGGGGGTGAATACGGCGAGCATGGCGAGCGCGAGCCGGGGCCCGACGCCGCTGGCGGTCTGCAGCAGGACAAAGACGTCACGCTCGTCGTCGGTAGCGAAGCCGAACAGGGTGAGCGCATCCTCCCGCACCACCAGTGAGGTGGCCACCCGGGCAGGTTCGCCGGGCCGCAGCGTGGCAAGCGTGCCCGGCGTGCATTGAACCAGCAGCCCTACGCCACCTACCTCGATGACCGCACCCTCCGGCGCGATCGCGGCCACCCTGCCCGCCAGATGGGAGATCATCGTGCACCTCGCTGCTTCTGGTCCCGCTCCAGCCGCGCGGCCGCGAGCTGGTCAGGTACTTTCCGGCGCGCCGCTGCCAGCCGCCGTTCCATCAGGCTTCCCGCGGCCGCGATCCGGTCCTGGGTGCCGCCCCGCCACAGGTGGCAGATGGCCAGCGCCAGCGCGTCGGCGGTGTCCGCGGGCCGCGGCGGGTCCGCCAGCCGGAGCAGCCGCATCACCATGGCCGTGACCTGGGCCTTGTCCGCCCGGCCGCTGCCGGTGACCGCCGCCTTCACCTCGCTGGGGGTGTGCAGCGCGACCGGCAGGCCACGCCGGGCCGCACACACGATCGCCACCGCTCCCGCCTGCGCCGTGCCCATCACGGTGCGGACGTTGTGCTGGCTGAACACGCGCTCCACCGCAACCGCGTCCGGCCGGTACTCGGTCAGCCAGGTGTCGATCTCCTCTTCGAGCGCGAGCAGCCGCGCCGCGATGTCGGCGCCCGCGGGCGTGCGGATCACATCCGCGTGGACCAGGCTGGGCGGCCTGCCCGGCGTGCCGTCCACGGCACCGATGCCGCAGCGGGTCAAGCCGGGATCGACGCCGAGCACCCGCATGCATCACCGCCCGGGCTCCGCAATGGCTTCACGAACATGTGTTCGGTACCGACCCTACCGCCCAAGCATGCGAGCCGCCGGTCAGCGCCGCGGCGTGTCGCGCTGTGTTGGCCCGGGGGGGCGACCCCCGGAACCCCCCGATGGCCTGCAGCCCCCGCGACTCCGTCGCGGGCCCTTTGGCTTGCCTGGCTGGGGAAAGGCCACCCGTCGGTGGCCGCTATCCCAGCTTCTCCATGACCTCGTCGGAGACCGAGTAGTTGGCGTACACGTCCTGTACGTCATCGGAGTCCTCAAGGGCCTCGATCAGCCGGAACACCCTCTTGGCCTGGTCCTCGTCCAGCGGGACCTCGACCGCGGGCAGGAACGCCACCTCGGCGGAGTCGTACTCGAGCCCGGCGTCGGTCACCGCGGTGCGCACCGCCACCAGGTCGCTCGCTTCGCTGGTCACCTCGAAGGACTCGCCGATGTCCTCGACGTCTTCGGCGCCGGCATCCAGCACCGCGGCCAGCACATCGTCCTCGGTCACCGCATCAGACTTGGTCACGATTACCACGCCCTTGCGGTGGAACAGGTAGGAGACCGAGCCGGGGTCGGCCATGGACCCGCCGTTGCGGGTGAGCGCGGTGCGCACGTCGGCCGCGGCCCGGTTGCGGTTGTCGGTCAGGCACTCCACCAGCACCGCGACGCCGCCGGGGGCGTAACCCTCGTAGGTGATCGCCTCGTAGGACGCGCCGCCGCCTTCTGCGCCGGAACCGCGGCGGATGGCCCGGTCGATGTTCTCGTTCGGCACCGAGCTCTTCTTGGCCTTCTGCACCGCGTCATAAAGGGTGGGATTGCCCGCCGGGTCGCCGCCGCCGGTCCGCGCCGCCACCTCGACGTTCTTGATCAGCTTGGCGAACAGCTTGCCGCGGCGCGCATCCACGGCCGCCTTCTTGTGCTTGGTCGTCGCCCACTTGGAGTGGCCACTCATGTCCGTTCCCTCACCATGTCAACGAAGTACCGGTGGATGCGCAGGTCGCCAGTCAACTCGGGATGGAAGGAGGTGGCAAGCAGCGGACCCTGCCGGACCGCGACGATCCTACCGGTGACGCGCTCGGTGCCGAGGACGGTCACCTGCCCGCTGACCGCTTCCACCCAGGGCGCCCTGATAAATACGGCACGAAACGGAGGATCCGGGGGGCTCGCGATCCCATCGAGGCGGATGTCGCTCTCGAACGAGTCGACCTGGCGGCCGAACGCGTTGCGCCGCACCGTCATCGCGATCCCGCCGAGTGTTTCCTGGCCGTCGACCCCGTCGAGCAGCCGGTCGGCCAGCATGATCATCCCAGCGCAGGAGCCGAACGCGGGCATCCCGCCGGACAGCCGCTTGCGCAGCGGTTCGGCGACCTCGAAGGCCGTGGTGAGCTTCCACATCGTGGTGGATTCACCACCGGGGATCACCAGCCCGTCCACGGCGGCAAGTTCGTCGGGCCGGCGCACGCTGACCGGCGTGGCACCCGTCTGCGCCAGCGCCCGCAGGTGCTCCGCGACGTCCCCCTGCAACGCGAGAACCCCGACAACCGGTGCCGACCCCACTACAGAACCCTCCGTAACTCAATTCCACCCTGACATCGAGCGTAGTAGCGACCGCCAACCCGGCCGGAACGCCGCGACCTGGGCCGTGTATTCCAGCCAGCGGTGCCGGCGTCCCCGGACTGGCCTCAGCGCCGGGCTCGCGCACGGCGGGGCCGGGGGGCGGGCCGGCTACGCCTCCGCGGCGGAAGGCTCCCCGCCTGGAGACTCCGCCTGGCCGGAAGGCTCCGCCGGGTCTGGGGGCTTTCCGCGGCCCGGGGGCTCCGCGCCGCCGGCCGGCGGCTTGCGTTGCGCGCCGCCCGGAGCAGCGGGTGGTTTCCTGGCTCCGCTGGGCGCCGGTTTCCGCGGCCGGGCCGCCGGCCCCCGCATCTCGGCCAGCAGGTCCTCGATCGCGCTGAGCCGCTCGGAGATCTCGTCGAGGCGGCTCACGATCGAACGGGTGCCCATGGGGCGCTCGATCGGCATCTGCTGCCCAACCGTTACCCGCCGGAGTTCCCCGCCCAGTTCCGTCTGTCTGGTCAGCAGCACCTGGGCGAGCACCCGGTCCTTGCCCGCGCCCATCCGGTCCATGACCTGGGCGCCGACGCCCTCTCCTTCGCGGGCCAGGCCGAGCAGGATGTGCTCGGTGCCGATGTAGCTGTCACCGAGCCGCTGCGCCTCACGGAGCGAGAGTTCGAGCACCTTCTTGGTGCGCGGGGTGAACGGGATATGGCCGGACGGCTGGCCGGTGCCCTCCCCGATGACCTCCGTGACCTGCTCCCTGGCGGCGTCCAGGCTGATATCGAGGGCGGTAAGAGCCTGGAACGCCAGCCCCTCACCCTCGGCGAGCATGCCGAGCAGGATGTGCTCGGTGCCGATGTAGCCGTGGCCGAGCAGCCGGGCTTCCTCCTGGGCCAGGACCACGACGCGGCGCGCCTGGTCGGTGAACCGTTCGAACATCTCCGCACTCCCAGAGATTGCTTGGGGGCGGTCCAGGAGGCCTGACAGCCAGCGGGGAGCCGCCGTGCTTTACCAGCCGCGCCCCGCATAGCGCTCGGCCGGCGCGAGGGTGTCGGTGCTGATGCCGACCATGGCCTCACCGAGGCCACGCGACACCTTGGCGACCACATCCGGATCGTCGTGGAACGTTGTTGCCTTGACAATGGCGGCGGCACGGCGGGCCGGGTCGCCGGACTTGAAGATGCCCGAGCCCACGAACACGCCCTCGGCGCCAAGCTGCATCATCAGCGCGGCGTCGGCGGGGGTGGCGATGCCGCCGGCGGTGAACAGCACGACGGGCAGCTTGCCCGCGGCGGCCACCTCGGCGACCAGTTCGTAGGGTGCCTGGAGTTCCTTCGCCTCCGCGAAAAGCTCCTCGTCACGCAGGGCCCCCAGGCGCCGGATGCCGCCGGCGATCTGCCGCATGTGGCGGGTGGCCTCCACCACGTTGCCGGTGCCCGCCTCGCCCTTGGACCTGATCATCGCGGCGCCTTCGGCGATCCGGCGCAGCGCCTCACCCAGGTTGGTGGCGCCGCACACGAACGGCGCGGTGAACGCCCACTTGTCCACGTGGTGCGCCTCGTCGGCGGGGGTGAGCACCTCGGACTCGTCGATGTAGTCGACGCCGATCGCCTGCAGCACCTGCGCCTCGGCGAAGTGGCCGATCCGGCATTTGGCCATCACCGGTATCGAGACCGCGCCGATGATCTGGTCGATCATGTCCGGGTCGCTCATCCGGGCGACCCCGCCCTGCGCCCGGATGTCGGCGGGCACCCGCTCCAGCGCCATGACCGCGACGGCACCCGCGTCCTCGGCGATCTTCGCCTGCTCCGCCGTGACCACATCCATGATCACGCCGCCCTTGAGCATGTCGGCCATGCCGCGCTTGACGCGCGCCGTCCCGGTCTCCGGAGCGTTCCCCGTGGCGCCCCCGGGGTGGCCTGCGCCTGGCCGGCTGGCCGGGTTTCCGGGACTGGCTGCGGAACTGGTGGCTGGCACGATGAACCTCACTCGATTGCTCGCACGGTCCCTCCATGGTAGGCGCTCCCGCCGGACTGGCGCCGCGCCCCTCACACCGGCCCAGTCAGCCGCCTGGCCCTCACCAGCCCCGGCCGGGCCACGGCCCTCACGGTCCCGCCGTTCCCTGGGATCCTCAGCCAGCCTGAGCCGACGGCGGGTCGCCCGCCGTGAGGTGCGGCATGTCCGCGCCCCGCCCGGCGGCGTCCCCCTCCACGATGGACTCGTCGATCTCGAAGAACTCAGGCAACGGGGCACCACCGGCCAGCCGGAGCAGCCGGACCAGCCACCGGCGGCGCGCGGCGCGGGTGGCGGCGACCGCGTCGTTGTAGAACTTGCGGGCAAGGAACACCTGGTGGGCGGCGGCCTCGAGTTCGGCGAGCGCTTCGTCCCCGCCGCTCCGCGCGGCGAGGTCGGCGCGAAACCCCGGCTGGGCGAGCGCCGCCCGCAAGGCGCGGGTGAGGTCGCTTTCCGCCCGCTCGTCGGGCTCGCCCGCGGCCCGCGCGTCGTGGGCGGCCCCGGCGATCAGCAGGCTCGTCGCCGGGTCGAGCAGGCCACTGGCGGCCAGCTCGACCGAGATGGAGCTGCGCCGCACCAGCGCCGCGTCGAGCGCGGCCCGCGCGGCCTCCACCCGGGCGTGCAGCCGGTCCAGCCGCCCGGCGCGCCAGGACACGTACACGCCGACCAGGATCGCGGCGATGATGATCAGGATGACGCTGGTCAGCATCGCTCAGGCTCCGTGACGAAGGAACGGGGCCTTGGCCCACCGGAGGGTTCCAGGGGGGTTCGCCCCCCAGGCCAGTACGGCCAAGGCTCCGTGACCGTCACAGGTTCACCGTGACCTTGCCGACCACCGAGGGCACCACGGCCTCGTAGACCTTGACCACGTCACGTGCCACCATCGGCCAGTCGTAGGCCCGCACCGCGTCGGTCGCCGCGGCCGACAGCCGCGCGCGCAGCGACGGGTCGTCAAGGAGCCGGCTCGCCGCCGCTGCCAGCGCGGCCGGGTCGCCGGCCGGGAACAGTTCCCCGGCCCGGCCGTCGCGCAGCACCAGCTGGAACGCGTCCAGGTCGCTGGCGACGATGGGAGCACCGGCGGCCATCGCCTCGATCAGCACGACCCCGAAGCTCTCGCCGCCGGTGTTGGGCGCGCAGAACACATCCACCGAGTGGTAGAAGCGGGCCTTGTCCTCCTGGGTCACCCGGCCGAGCAGGATCAGCCGGTCCCGGATCGCGTCGGTCACCTTGGCGCGCACCTCGTCCAGGTCGCCCGGGCCTGCGACCAGCAGCCGCAGCCCCGGCCGCTGCGCGGCCAGCAGCTCGAACGCCCGCAGCAGCACGTCCAGGCCCTTGCGCGGCTCTTCCATCCGGCCAAGGAAGCCGAGCGCCCCGCCCTCGCCGGGCCAGCCGGGCAGCGGGGACGCCTTCTCGTACCTGCTGACCGTCACCCCGTTCGGGATGAGCACCGCGTCGCCACCCATGTGCTCCACCAGCGTGGTGCGGGCCGCCTCGGACACCGCGATCCAGCCGCTGATCTTCTCCAGGGCGGTCTGCAGCGCCAGGTAGGCGGCGTGCATCACCCGCGAGCGGGGGTTGGCGGTGTGCGCGGTCGCGACGATCGGCCCGTCCGCCACCCAGCAGGCCAGCAGGGACAGGCTCGGCGCGGCGGGCTCGTGCACGTGCAGCACGTCGAACCCGCCCTCCTTCACCCAGCGGCGGACCCGGGCCGCGGACAGCGGGCCGAACGCGAGCCGCGCCACGGAACCGTTGTACGGAACCGGCACCGCGCGCCCGGCAGGCACCACGTAACCGGGAAGCGGGGTGTCATCGTCGGCCGGGGAGATGACCGAGACCTCGTGGCCCAGGCCGATGAGGGCTTCCGCCAGGTCCTTGATGTGCTCCTGTACCCCGCCGGGCACGTCCCAGGTGTACGGGCAGACCATGCCGATTCTCACGGCCCGCTCCCGCCTTCGGCCGTGCCCGCATCGTCGGCCAGGGCGGCGCCGCCCACCTGGCCGTTGAGCGCGGCCCGGTCCTCCCCGCTCCGCACGCTGCTTGCCTCGGCCCCGCCACCCCGCGCGCTGCTTGCCTCGGCCCCGCCACCCCGCGCGCTGCTTGCCTCGGCCCCGCCACCCCGCCCAAGGGCAGCGGCATCGGCTTCATCCGCGGCCCGCGCCGTGGCTTGCGCGGCGGCGAGGCGGGCCAGGTCCAGGTCGGCGGAGAACACCCGCTGGAGCATGTGCCAGTCCTCCGGGTGCTCGGCGATTCCGGCTTCAAAGACCCGCGCCACCTGCTGGGTCATCGCGGCTATCTTCTCCCGCCGGGTGCCTTCCGCGGGCACCGGGATCTCCTCGTGGATATGCGCGCCCCAGTGCGGGCCCTCGAACCACAGCGTGGTCGGCATCAGGGCGGCACCGGTCTGCACCGCAAGCGCCGCGGCCCCGCCCATCATGTGCGCCTTCTCGCCGAAGAAGTCCACTTCGATGCCGCCGCCGGTGATGTCCCGGTCGGCGGGCAGGCAGACCAGCCCGCCCGCGCGCAACCGCTGGGCGAGAATCCCGAACCGCTGCACACCGCCGGTCGCGGGGAGCACCTCGAACCCGAGCCCTTCCCTGAAGGCGAAGAACCGCCGGGCCAGCGACTCGGGCTTGAGCCGCTCGGCCACGGTGGTCAACTGGGGCACGCCGCAGGCGATGATCCACGCTCCGGCCTGGTCCCAGTTGCCCATATGCGGCAGCGGCAGCACCGCCCCGCGCCCGCTGGCCAGGGTGCCGAGCAGCCGGTCCTTCCCCTCGCAGTGCATCTCGGTGACGAGCCGTTCGGCGCTGATCACCGGCAGCCGGAACACCTCGAACCAGTACCTGGCGTATGAGTGCATGCCCGCACGGGACAGGGCACGGAGTTCCTTGCCCGACGGCTCCGGCCCGATGACCCGGCGCAGGTTCGCCTCCAGCAACTGGACCCCGGTCCCCTGCCGCCGCCAGGCGATCTCTCCCGCCTGCTGGAAGACCCACCGCCCCCACGACTCGGGCACGCGGCAGACCAGCCACCAGGCGGCGGCATACGACGCGGCGGTCACGCGGCCCTTCAGCGCGGACAGCACCTTGCTCATCACGGCGCTCCGGTGTTCACGATGATGCTCAAGTGTTCATGATGGCGCCCCGGCCCGGGAGTCATCCGGAGGTTCACCACCATCGTCCCGCCAAGCTTCCCCGGCCGGAACGCGGGATGCCGTTCTGCCGGCCGCCGCGCGGCGGACCACATCCACCCGCTGGCCGAACGTGATCAGCGACAGGACCGCGAGCACCCAGAACCCGATGGCGAGCACGTACGGCACGCCGAGCCCGGTCAGCCCGGCCGCGACCAGGGTGATCAGGAGCCGCTCGGTGCGCTCCGCGATACCCACGTTGCAGGCGATGCCCAGCCCCTCGGCCCGCGCCTTCGCATACGACACCATCATCCCCATGACCAGGCAGAACAGCGCTACCCAGGCCAGCGCTTCCTGCCCGGTCCTGACCAGCCAGATGGTGAGGCCAGCGAAGACGGCCGCGTCGCTGATCCGGTCCAGGGTGGAGTCGAGGAACGCGCCCCACGCGCCGCTGGTCCCCTTGACCCGGGCCAGCATGCCGTCGAGCATGTCGGTCAGCACGAAACCCGTGCACACCAAGGTCCCGGCAAACAGGTGGCCCGTGGGAAACAGCCACAGCGCGCCCACGGTCATCCCGACGGTGCCGGTGATCGTCAGCGCGTTAGGCGTAACCGGCGTGCGTGCTAGGGCGTCGGCGACCGGGGTCAGCACGCGGGACAGGGCAGGCCGCAGCACGTTCAGCATGGCCGTCCCACCCTAGGGCATATCCAGCGGATCTCCAGCCGGCCTGGACCCCGCGGGGCATGCCCCGGGGAGGCCGGGGCAGGCCGGGCGATTCTGGCCGGGGGCTTGTGGTGCGGTGGCCAAGGGGTAAAGGCTGCTCGTAGTGCAATCAAACGGTGGCACCAGCCGAACAGGCTAGTAGCAGCAGCCGAGCGGCCACAGCAGCCAACAGACCACCAGGAGGCAATGATGACAGACAGGAGAGGATCGACAGCTACAGGCGGTGCGGCACCGGCCGACCAGCCTGGCGGTGTGCGCAACGTCGTGCTGGTCGGCCATTCCGGTTCGGGCAAGACAACTCTGGTCGAAGCGCTGCTGAGCGCGACCGGCACCATCCAGCGGATGGGCCGGGTGGAGGACGGTACGACCGTCAGCGACTTCGACGAGGTGGAGATCAGGCAGCAACGCTCGGTCAACCTCACCGTCGCCCCGCTTACGCACTCCGGGGTCAAGGTGAACCTGCTGGATACACCCGGCTACGCCGACTTCACCGGCGATCTGAGGGCCGGGCTCCGTGCGGCGGACGCGGCCCTCTTCGCTGTCTCCGCCACCGAGGGCGTGGACGGCCTGACCAGGATGCTGTGGGACGAGTGCGCCGCGGTGGGGATGCCCCGCGCCGTAGTCATCACGAAGATCGATCACCAGCGGGGCGATTTCGAGCAGGCCATGAACGCGTGCCGGGACGCCTTCGGCGACGCGGTGGCACCGCTGTACCTGCCCGTGGGCGGCGCGGGCACGGATCTGCAGGGCCTGATCGGGCTGCTGTCGGGCCGCATGTTCGACTACTCGAGCGGGACCAGGACCGAGCGCGACCCCGACCCGGCGCTCGCGGACCGGGTCGAGGAACTGCGCGGCACGCTGATCGAGGGGATCATCCAGGAGAGCGAAGACGAGAGCCTCATGGACGCCTACCTCTCCGGCGAGGAAATCGACCCGAAGAGCCTGATCGACGATCTGGAGACAGCGGTCGCGCGGGGCACCTTTTATCCGGTGCTCGCCGCCTCGGCGCCGCACGGGGTCGGGATGGAAGAGCTTCTCGAGGTCATCACCCAGGCATTCCCCTCGCCCGAGGAGCACCCGCTGCCCGCGGTCACCTCCGTGGACGGCAAGCCGGTCACCGGCCTGAAGAGCGACCCGAACGGGCCGCTGCTCGCCGAGGTGGTCAAGACCACCTCCGACCCTTACGTCGGCCGGGTCAGCCTGGTCCGGGTGTTTTCCGGCACGCTGCGGCCGGACACCGTGGTGCACGTCTCCGGGCACGGGATGGCCGAGCGCGGTCACGCCGACCATGACACCGACGAGCGCGTCGGCGCGCTGACCTCGCCCCTGGGCAAGCAGCAGCGCCCGGTGCCGGCCTGCCCCGCCGGGGACATTTGCGCGGTCGCCAAGCTGACCAGCGCGGAGAGCGGCGACACGCTCTCCAGCAAGGAGCGCCCGCTGCTGATGGAACCGTGGAGCATGCCAGAGCCGCTGCTCCCGGTGGCGATCACGGCGAAGTCCAAAGCGGACGAGGACAAGCTGTCGCAGGCGCTGAACCGCCTGGTGGCCGAGGACCCGACGCTGCGCATGGAGAACAACCCCGAGACCCACCAGCTGGTGCTCTGGTCCATGGGCGAGGCGCACGCGGACGTGATGCTCGACCGGCTGTCCTCGCGCCACGGGGTCGCGGTGGAGACCGTCGAGCTGCGGGTGCCGCTGCGGGAGACGGTGGCGAGCAAGGCCAAGGGGCTGGGCCGCAACGTGAAGCAGACCGGCGGGCACGGCGAGTTCGGCATCGCGCACATCGAGGTGGAGCCGCTGCCGTCGGGTTCCGGTCTCGAGTTCGTGGACAAGATCGTCGGCGGCGTGGTCCCGAGGCAGTTCATCCCGTCCGTGGAGAAGGGCGTGCGCGCCCAGATGGAGCAGGGGGTGCTGGCCGGGTACCCGATGGTGGACATCAGGGTAACCTTGTTCGACGGCAAGGCACACTCGGTGGACTCCTCCGACATGGCCTTCCAGAAGGCGGGCCGGGCCGCGCTGCGGGACGCGGCGGACAAGGCCAAGGTGTCGCTGCTGGAACCGGTGGACGAGGTGTCGGTGATGGTGCCCGACGACTACGTCGGCGCGGTCATGTCGGACCTGTCGTCCCGGCGCGGCCGGGTGCTCGGCACCGAGCCGGTCCAGGGCGGCCGGACCCTGGTGAAGGCCGAGATCCCGGAAACTGAGATCACTCGCTACGCCATCGACCTGCGGTCGATGTCCCAGGGCACGGGCTCGTTCAGCCGGTCCTACCTGCGGTACGAGCCGCTGCCGTCGCATCTGGCCGACAAGTACGTAAAGGCCAAGGACTGACCGGGGCAGCCGCCCGGGGCCAGCGCGCGTGACCCCGGGCGGCCCTGCCCGGGTCGCTCCCCCGGGTCAGCACGCGCGATGGGCCTGCCGGCTTGCCGGCCAGGCGAGTGAAGGGGGAATGGGGAGGCGGGCGGGGCCCCGGGGGTCGGGGGGTCGCTCCCCCGGGTTAGCACGGCCAGGCGGCGGCTAGCATCTCCCTGGTCTCGCCCAGGAGCTGTGGCAGCACCTTGACACCGGCCACGACCGGCATGAAGTTCGTGTCGCCGCCCCACCGGGGCACCACGTGCTGGTGCAGGTGCGCGGCGATGCCCGCGCCCGCCACGCCGCCCATGTTCATGCCGATGTTGAAGCCCTGCGCATTAGATGCCGCGCGCAGCGCGGTCATGGCCCGCTTGGTGTGCTCGGCCAGTTCCGTGGTCTCCGCCTCATCGAGTTCGGTGTAGTCGGCCACGTGCCGGTAGGGGCAGATCATGAGGTGGCCGGAGTTATAGGGGTAGAGGTTCAGCACCGTGAACACCGACGTGCCGCGCGCCACGATCAGCCCGTCGGCGTCGGGCAGCTTGGGTGCCCGGCAGAACGGGCACTCGTCGGGGCCGTCGCCGGTGGCCCGGTTCTCGCCCTTGATGTAGGCCATGCGGTGCGGCATCCACAGCCGCCGGAACCCGTCGGGCTGGCCGGCCCCGTCCTGCTCCAACGGCTCCTCCACTACCGGATCAGACATGGTTGCAGCTTAGGGCCCAGCGGCTGGCGGCAGGCCGTGGCGTCAGCCAACAGGGCCAAGGCCACGTGACGAAGGAACGAGGCCGCAGGCCAGCGGGGGGTTCCGGGGGGTCGTCCCCCCGGGCTAGCACTGGCCGCAGGCCACCGGGGGTTCCGGGGGGTCGTCCCCCCGGGCTAGCACTGGCCGCAGGCCACCCGGGGGCGTCCCCCGGGCCAGCACCTTCAGACCTGGATGCGGTCGGCGACGGCCTTGACTATCTCGGCCACCGCCTCGTCCACGGGCACGCCGTTCTTCTGCTCCCCGCTGCGGTAACGGAACGACACTGCCCCGGCGCTGACGTCCTCGTCCCCGGCCAGCAGCATGTACGGCACCTTCTGGCGCTGGGCGTTGCGGATCTTCTTCTGCATCCGGTCGGCGCTGTCGTCGACCTCCACCCGGATCCCGTGCTCCCGCAGCCGGGCCGCCACCTGCTCCAGGTAGGGGACGTGCGTGTCGGCGATCGGGATTCCGACCACCTGCACGGGCGCCAGCCACGGCGGGAACGCACCGGCGTAGTGCTCGACCAGGATCCCGAAGAACCGCTCGATGGACCCGAACAGCGCCCGGTGGATCATGATGGGCTCCTGGCGGGTCCCGTCCGCTGCCTGGTACTCCAAGCCGAACCGCTTGGGCTCGTTGTAGTCCAGCTGGATGGTGGACAGCTGCCAGGTGCGCCCGATCGCGTCCCTGGCCTGCACGGAGATCTTCGGCCCGTAGAACGCCGCGCCACCGGGGTCGGCGACCAGTTCCAGGCCGGAGTCCGCGGCTGCCTCGGCGAGCATCTCGGTCGCGTGCGCCCAGTCCTCGTCGCCGCCGACGAACTTCTCCTTCTCCTCGTCCCTGGTGGACAGCTCCAGGTAGAAGTCGGACAGGCCGTAGTCGCGCAGCAGGTCGAGGACGAACTTCAGCAGGCTCTTGAGTTCCGCGCCCACCTGCTCGCGGGTGCAGAAGATGTGCGAGTCGTCCATGGTGAGCCCGCGCACCCGGGTCAGGCCGTGCACCACGCCGGACTTCTCGTACCGGTACACGGTGCCGAACTCGAACAGCCGCAGCGGCAGTTCCCGGTAGGACCGCCCGCGCGACCGGAAGACCAGGATGTGGAACGGGCAGTTCATCGGCTTGAGGTAGTACTCCACGCCCTCCATCTGCATGGGCGGGAACATGTTCTCCTTGAACCAGCCGAGGTGGCCCGAGGTCTCGAACAGCTCGGACTTGGTGATGTGCGGGCTGTTCACGAACTCGTAGCCGGCCTCGATGTGCCGCTGCCGCGAGTACTCCTCCATGACCCGCCGGACGGTGCCGCCCTTGGGGTGGAACACCGCCAGGCCGCTGCCGATCTCCGGCGGGAACGAGAACAGGTCAAGCTCGGCGCCGAGCTTGCGGTGGTCGCGCCGCTCGGCCTCCGCAAGCAGGTGCAGGTAGTCCTCCTGCGCCTGCCGTGACTCCCACGCGGTGCCGTAGATCCGCTGGAGCTGCGGGTTCTGCTCGCTCCCCCGCCAGTACGCGCCGCCGCTGCGCATCAGCTTGAACGCCGGGATGTGCCGGGTGGTGGGCAGGTGCGGCCCCCGGCACAGGTCCTTCCAGCACAGCTCACCGCTGCGCGGGTCGGTGTTGTCGTACATGGTCAGCTCCGGCCCGCCGACCTCCACCGACTCCTCGGCATCCGCGCTACCGCCCTTGAGCCCGACGAGCTCCAGCTTGTACGGCTCCTTGGCCAGCTCGTCGCGGGCCTCGCCCTCGCTGACGACACGGCGGGAGAACCGCTGGCCCTGCTTGACGATCGCGCGCATGCGCGCCTCGATGCTCTTCAGGTCGTCCGGGCCGAACGGGTGCGGCACGTCGAAGTCGTAGTAGAAGCCGTTCTCGACCGGCGGGCCGATGCCCAGCTTGGCCTCGGGGAACAGGTCCTGCACGGCCTGGGCCATCACGTGCGCGGTGGAGTGCCGCAGGATGGCCCGGCCCGCCTCGCTGGCGATGTCCACGCCCTCGACCTCGTCACCCTCGGCCAGCGGCGCCGCCAGATCCCGCAGGGCGCCATTGACCCGGGCGGCGATCACGGTGCTCGCGGCGGGCCGTCCGCCGTCCACCTGGAGGGCGCCACCCGCCGTCGTGCCAGCATCCACCACGGACTCGCGGCCGGCGAGGGTGATGTGCAGTTGCTGGCGTGACACGGCGGTCTCCTGTGCTCTCGTGAATTGGAAAGGGCGCTGCCCGTTGAGGGAAATGCTATCGATGGTCGGCGTAGCGCCGTGTTCATTAAACCGCCGGGCCTGGACTGCGGTGATCGACCGGTTAAGGTGACCGCGTGGACCACGACCCGCAGAACACCGGCACCCAGATAGCCACGCTGGGCGAGGATCTCGTGCTGCTGACCGTGCAGCAGGGCGGCGGCAGGCTGACCGCGCCGAACGTGACCGGCGTCGGGCTGATGGGCGCCGAGCTGGTGCGGCTGGCCGCCAGCGGGCGGGTCGGCATCGCCTCAGATCGGATCACGGTCCTGGACGGGGCACCCACCGGGGACGCCGAGGCGGACGCCGCCCTGGCCAGCCTGGCCGTGCAAAAACGCCCGCCGAAGGCCAAGGCGTGGTGCGGCCGGCCCCGCCGCGGCATCTGCGACGCCTACCTGGCGCGGCTGGCGGCCGCCGGGGCGATTACCGCGCAGGAGCAGACCCGGCTCGGGTTCATCCGGATGCGCCGCTGGCAGGTCACCGACCCCGCACGGGCGCAGGCCGCGCGGGCGCGGCTGGACGCGATCGCCCGCGGCACCGGCGAGGTGGACCTGGCCCAGGCCGCGTTCGGCGGCCTGGCGCACGCGATCGGCCTGGCGGGCCGGCTCTACCCCGGCAGGGACGGCCGGGCCGCGCGCAAGCGCCTCGAGGTGGTCGCGGACGGCGATGTCACGGCCGCGCCGGCCGGGCACGCGGCCCACCACGCGGTGCACGCGGCAAGCCACGCGGCGGTCTCGGCCGCCGTCCACTCCGCCACCCACGCGGCCGTGTCCGCGGCCCACTCCGCGCACAGCGCCGGCGGCGGCCACGGCGGCGGTGCCGGCGGCCACCACTGACCCGCCACGGGCCCGATCCGCCCTGGGACCCGGCTGGCCCCGGTCAGTCGTCCAGGCGCTGAATGCGGGCCGCGGCCACGGCGTGCCTGGCCAGGATCTGCTCAGCCCCCGGCACGGTGAGGGCGCCGTCGCGGACGATCACCCGCCCGGCGACCACGGTGTGCCGCGCGGCGGCCGGCCCGCAGCGCAGCCACGCCTCCACCGGGTCGGTGAGCGCCCCGGCGAACGAGATGCCCTCCTGCGGCCAGCACACCAGGTCCCCGGCGGCGCCGACGCTGAGCTGGCCGATCTCCCCGTCCCTGCCCAGGCACCCGGCGCTGCCCCGGGTGCCGATGTCGAGCACCTCCCGCGCGGTCATGCCCGCGGGCCCGAGCCGCTGCCTGCCGAGCGTCAGCGCCGCCCGGGCCTCGATCCACAGCGAGGAGGTGTCCGAGGAGGAGGACCCGTCACAGCCCAGCCCGACCGGGCTGCCGGCCGCGCGCAACTCGCGCACCGGCGCAAAACCGCCGCCCGCCAGCAGCATGTTCGAGCTGGGGCAGTGCGCCACCCCGACACCAGCCGCGCCGATCCTGGCCGCCTCCGCCTCGTTCGGGTAGACGCAGTGCGCCACCCAGGACCGTGACGTCAGCCAGCCGACCTCCTCGTACTGCTCGACCGGCCGGCGGCCGAAGTGCTCCAGGCAGTAGCTGTCCTCGTCCGGGTCCTCGGCCAGGTGAGTGTGCAGCCGCACGTCGAGGCGCTCGGCCAGTTCCGCGGTGCGCCGCATGAGGTCCTGGCTGACGCTGAACGGGGAGCACGGGGCCAGCGCGACCCGCACCATGGCACCCCACGCGGGGTCGTGGTGCGCGGCGACCAGGCGCTCGCAGTCGGCGAGGACCTCGTCGTCGTCCTGCACGACCGAGTCCGGGGGCAGCCCGCCGTCCTTGGCCGAGATCGTCATGGAGCCGCGGGTCGGGTGGAACCGCAGGCCCACCTCGCGCGCGGCGGCGATCTCCGCCGACCACAGGTCGCCGCCACCGGCCGGTGCCACGTACAGATGGTCGGTGCTGGTGGTGCAGCCACCCAGGGCCAGTTCGGCCAGTGCCACCCAGGCGGACAGGTACGCCGCCTCCTCGTCCACCCCCGCCCACAGCGGGTACAGGCCGGACAGCCACTCGAACAGGGTGCCGTTCACCGTGGGCGCGTAGGACCTGGTCAGGTTCTGGTACATGTGGTGATGGGTGTTGATCAGGCCCGGCGTGACCAGGCACCCGGATGCGTCCAGCGTCTCCCGCGCGGCAGGCCGCGGGTCGCCCGCGCCGCCCACCGCGCTGATCAGCCCGCCGGTGACCGCGACCCAGCCGCCGGCCAGTTCCCGGTGCTCCGCGTCGCAGGTAGCGACCAGTTTGGCGCCGGTGACAACCAGATCGGCGCCGGGCTCGGGGGTCACCACCGGTGCTCCGGGTCGCCCGCGGGAGCATCCGCGCGGGACACCGTCCCCTCGATCAGCCCGTAGGGCCGGTCCGCCGCATAGAACACCTCGCCGGGGTTGTCCAGCCCGAACGGGGCCAGGTCCACCAGGAAGTGGTGCTTGTTCGGCAGGGCCAGGCGGACCTCGCACACCTCCGGCCTGGCCGCGAGCACGGCCTGGCCCATGGCGTGCAGGGTCTGCTGCAGCGACAGGCTGTGGGTGACGGCGAACGCTTCCGCCAGTGCCGCCCGCGCGCCGCGGAAGCATTCCGCCCAGTCGGCCTCAGCCGCTGCCATACGCCACCCCGCGGCTACCGCCGTCGCAAGGATCCGGTCGTCCGTGGGTGCCAGAGTGGTGTAGCGGTCTTCCAGGAACCCGTGGAACTCCGAGCCGGTGGATTTCAGCAGGATGAGGTCGTCCACGCCGGCCACCACCTCGGCGCGCCCGTCGCCGTGCGCGCTGGCGCTGGCGATCCTGGTGCCAGCCAGCCGCTCGAACGAATGCGGATGCGGGGTGCCCCCGGCGTCGATGCGCCGCCAGCCGTACTCCTCGATGCGCACCTGCGCCCGGTCCACCGTGCCGATCTGGGTGAAGTGCCTGGCCAGCCGCAGGGCGAACTCCTCCACCGGCCGGACCCCGTCCCTGGCGAGCGCGTAGACGGTGTTCTTTTGCGCGTCGGTGGTGAGCACGCCGGAGTTGTCCCCGGTCAGGTACGTGGCCGCCATGTCACCGGCCAGGGTGACGGTCACGTTCAAGTCGGTGATCTCGTGTTGCGGCGCGTGCCGGTCCACGTGCAGCAGCCGGACCTCGGCCTTGCCGTACCGGTCCCGGCTGAGGACCACCGGGGGCGTTTCCTGGGGCATGGCTAGCTCCCTCGGTAGGTGGAGTACCCGAACGGTGACAGCAGCAGCGGTACGTGGTAGTGCTCGCCGGGCTCTGCGGTAAAGGCGATGGTGATCTGGGGGAAGAACGCGCTGCCGTGGCTGGCCACCAGGTAGTCCTGGACGGCGAAGACGAGCCGGGCGGTGGCCGGGGTGTCCGGGTCCAGCCGGGGGAGGTCGGTGATGCGGCCGTCCGGGCCGGTCACCGAGCCGCCCGCCGGGACCCAGGTGCCGCCGGACCAGATATCGAGGCTGACCGGCACCCCGGCGGCCGGGCGCCCGGCGGTCAGGTCGAGTATGTGCGTCGAGATCGTGGTCATGCTGTGACCAGCTTCCGTAGCCGCAGTTCGTTAATCTTGGCGATCTCCGCCGCGGCTACCTCGCGCTCGGCGGCGGGGTCGTTCGCCATCCGCTGGTTCAGCTCAGCCAGAATCTCCGCCGGGCCGCGCCCGGCGGCGCAGATCAGGAACACGTGCCCGAACCGCTCCTCGTAGGCGGCGTTGCCCGCGGCCAGCGCCGCGATCACATCCGCGTCCGTGCCGACACCGGCCTGCTCCTGCGCCGACCAGCCGGACAGCCGCCGCTCGCCGATCCGGGGATGGCCGGCCATCGCCGCGTCCAGGTCACCGGACTCCCTGGCCGCCCAGGCTGCGCCCGCCACCCCGAGCAGGTCCGCCATGGACGCATACGGCCGCCCTTGGGTGACCCGCCGTGCCCAGCCAGGGGCCGCGCAGCAGCGCAACAGCAACTCTTCGAAGTCCCGCGCTGGCAGCGCGTTCAGGTCGGCAAGGCCGGGCATGTCACAACTTTCCCCCGCGCGCGCCACCACCACACCCGCCACCGTAACCGCGTCCCCGCCCCGCGCTTCATTTGCCCGCTGAGGCCCACTAGGTGATCAGGGGGCAGGCTGGTGCGCACGGCCGCGGAAGTAGCGCTCGGCGTCTTCGTCGAGGGGGTACATCAGCTCGACGCGCAGTTCGTCGAGGGTCACGTCGGCGGCGTGGTCGAACCTTGCGGTCATCGCGATGGTCCGCACGATCGTGTCGCCGACGCGGAACCAGGGGCACACCATGAGCCCACCCTCGGCCGGTGCCGGGCGGGGTATGCCGGCCAGGGCGGACTCGGCGAGGGAGATCAGGGACCGCAACTCCTGGTCCGCCGGGGCGTGCCGGGCGCTCTGCCGGAGCCGGTCCAGGCCTCCCCAGGCGATCTGGGGCCAGTTCACAACGGTCTGCGCCATGGCCGGGTTCGTGAGCGCGTCGCGGACGAAGTTGCGGCCGGTCACCTGCGGGCCAAACAGTGCCACGCAGGCCCGGTTCGCCAGGATCACGGTGTAGTGGCGGTCCAGGACCATGGCCGGGTAGGGCTCGTGCGCGCCGAGCATCCGGCCGATCGCGGCCTGGTATGGCGCGATGTCGGGGCTGGCAAGTCCGGCCTCCGGGTAGGCGGCCGCCAGCCCGGCCGCGTGCAGCAGATCGTTGGTTTCGCGCAGCCCAGCGCCAAGCGCCTCGGCCAGGCGCAGCACCATCTGCCGGTGGGGGCGGGAGCGCCCGGTTTCCAGGAAGGACACATGCCGGGCCGTCGTGCCGGCCGCTCCGGCCAGGGCAAGCTGGCTCAGCCCGCGGTGCTGGCGCCATTGGCGCAGCCGGGTACCGAACGGGCTGGCTGCCGTGCCAGCCTGGCTGGTCATGACCGGAAGTGTGCCAGGGCCGCCACCCGGGCGGCGATTCCCTTTCCGGGAATCGCCAAGCCAGCGGCAAGGCGCCAGCCTGGGGGCATGCCAGAGATATCAGCGCAGTTGCGCATCGATGCCCCGGCCGACCGGGTGTGGGAGGTGATCGGGCCGGGCTTTGCCCGCATCGGGGAGTGGGCCTGCGTCATCCCGGCGTCCACGCCGGTGCCCGCCCCGGCCACCACTCCCGGCCCCGCGGCGGGCCTGCCCGCGGCCGCCACCATGGCGCCGGTCCCGGGCCGGGTCTGCACGACGGGGAGCCGCCTGCTCCCCCAGGTCAGCGAACTGCTCGTCGCCTATGACCCGGCGGGGCGAACGCTGACCTATCAGGCGAACGGCATGCCCGCGTTCGTCACCCTTGCGCGAAACACCTGGACGGTCATCCCGGACGGTGAACGCGCCTGCCTGGTCAGCCTGGATGCACAATTCGAGACCCGCGGCGCGGCGGGCCTGCTGGCCCGCTGGGTGGTCGCTCTCCAGTCCAGGCGCAATGCCCGGCTCCTGCAGACCGACCTGCGTCACTACCTCAGCCACGGCACCCCCTCCCCGCGCAAGCAGCGCCAGCTCTCCCGCCTCCGAAGCCCATGAATGCGGGTTGGCGTTGCTCTGCTGCGCCGGATAACTGGCCGGGCCGATGGGGCGGCCGCATCGCCATGCGCGGCCGTGGCGGCGAGCGAGGTGGGGTGTGGCGGCGAAATGGGCAAGACACGTGCATGGCCGAGTACGAGCTGGTGATCCGGGCGGAACGGGCGGTTACCCCCGAGGGGGTGCGGCCGGTGACGGTCGCGGTGCGGGACGGGCAGATCGCCGCGGTCGTGGGGCCCGGCGAGGCCCCGGACGCGGCCGAGACCGTGGAACTGCCCGGTTCCGAGGTGCTGCTGCCCGGGCTGGTGGACACCCACGTGCACGTCGACGAACCGGGCCGCACCGAGTGGGAGGGCTTCGCGACCGCGACAAGGGCCGCCGCCGCGGGCGGGGTCACCACGCTGATCGACATGCCGCTGAACAGCCTGCCGCCGACGACCACGACCGCCGCGCTGGCGGATAAACGCGCCGCCGCCCGGCCGTCCGCACACGTGGACGTGGGCTTCTGGGGCGGCGCGGTGCCCGGCAACGTGGCCGACCTGGACGGGCTGCACCAGGCCGGGGTGTTCGGCTTCAAGGCGTTCCTTGCCGACTCCGGGGTGCCCGAATTCGGCCTGCTGGACAAGGCCGGCCTGGACGAGGTCCTCGCCGAAACCGCCCGGCTCGGCGCGCTGCTCATCGTGCACGCTGAGGATCCCGGCGTGCTCGCGGTGGCCCCGGCCGCGGCGGGCCGGGCGTATGCCCGTTTCCTGGCGTCGCGTCCGGCGGAGGCCGAGGACACCGCGATCGCGGGCCTGCTCGCCGCCGCAGAGTGGCACGGCGCGCGGGTGCACATCCTGCACCTGGCGTCGGCCAGCGCGCTGCCGCTGATCGCGGCGGCCCGCGCGGACGGCGCCAAGGTCACGGCCGAGACCTGCCCGCACTACCTGAGTTTCTGCGCCGAAGAGGTGCCCGATGGCGCGACCGAGTTCAAGTGCTGCCCGCCGATACGGGACGCGGCGAACCGGGAGGGCCTGTGGGCCGGGCTGGCCGAGGGCCTGATCGGCACCGTGGTGTCCGACCACTCCCCCTGCCCGCCGGGCCTGAAGCAGCGGGAGACCGGGGACTTCGGGGCAGCGTGGGGCGGGATCTCCTCGCTCCAGCTTGGCCTGCCCGCGGTGTGGACCCAGGCGCGCCGGCGCGGCCACGGCCTGGCCGACGTGGTGCGCTGGATGGCCGAAGGGACCGCCGAACTGGCCGGGCTGCCGGGCAAGGGCGCGATCGCCCTGGGCCGCGACGCCGACCTGGTGGCGTTCGACGACACCGCGCGGTTCACCGTGGATCCCGCCCGGCTCGAGCACCGGCATCCGGTCACACCGTACGCTGGCCAGACGCTCACCGGGGTGGTGCGCAGGACCTGGCTGCGCGGCCGGGCGGCCGGCGCGGCCCCGGCCGGAAGGCTGCTGACAAGGCAATGACGGACTCGCACGTGAACCTGGCCGCCCGGCGCCTGGGCGCCGGGGTGATCGCCGCCAGCGATGAGTTCTTCGGCGAGAAGGAGAACCTGCTCCGCGCCGAGCGGCCCACGTTCCGCCCGCACACGTTCGGGCACAAGGGCCAGATCGTGGTCGGCTGGGAGAGTCGGCGCCGCCGGGTTCCCGGCCACGACTGGGCCCTGATCCGGCTCG
>Ga0306925_10000445_pt1 | contig 29689 bp, 28 predicted proteins | sample flu12Cox44000176_FD_203755 | JGI IMG/M metagenome (GOLD analysis project Ga0306925, IMG submission 203755) | Lab enrichment of tropical soil microbial communities from Luquillo Experimental Forest, Puerto Rico - flux8day.12C.oxic.44.000.176 (v2)... | ecosystem: Environmental > Terrestrial >... | reverse complement strand
GGCGCGTTGAATATTCAGCACCTCGAGAGCCTGAACGACGTGGTCGAGCGGGTCACCGGCGTGGTCGTGCGCGAGACCGTGCCGGACAGCTTGCTGAAGCAGGCCGACCAGATCGTGAACCTGGACCTCGCGGTCGAAGACCTGCTCGAGCGGCTGCGCGCGGGGAAGATCTACGCCGAGGACAAGATCCCCTGGGCGCTCGAGCACTTCTTCCAGGGCTCCCACCTGTCCACGCTGCGCGAGCTGGCGCTGCGCGAGGTGGCCGAGAGCCTGGAGCGCAGCGAGGAGGCCAAGCGCTGGAGCAAGGAGGACCGCCAGGCCGCCACCGGCTTCGGGCGCGTGATGGTCTGCATGTCGTCCTATCCGCCACACGCGGCGACGCTGCTGCGCAAGGGCTCGCGCATGGCGGGCCGCCTCAACAACGACTGGTTCGTGGTCTACGTCGAGACACCCGGTGAGTCGCCGGAGCGCATCGACTCGGAGGCGCAGCGCCACCTGCTGGCGAACATCGAGAAGGCGCGCGAGCTCGGCGCGGAGTTCGTGCGCTTGAAGAGTCCAGACCCGGTCTCGGCGATCATCGACTTCGCGCGCTCGCACGGCGTCGGCCACGTGGTGATCGGCCGCTCGCACCAGCCGTGGTGGCGCCACGTCTTCGGCCGCTCGGTCCCGCTGCGCCTGGTGCGCGAGGGCCAGGGCCTCGACATCCACATCGTCTCGTTCGAAGAGAAGGAAGCGCGGCCGTGACGCTGCGCGCGAAGCTGGTGCTGGCGCAGGCGCCGCTGCTCGCGGCGCTGATCGCGGTCGCGGTCGGAGGCAGCTGGACCGCCGCCGAGCTGGGCCGGGGCGCCCAGGCGATCCTGCAGGACAATTACCGCAGCGTGCTCGCGGCGCAGCGCATGATCGACGCGAGCTCGGAGATCGACGCCGGCTCGCTCTACGCGCTGGTGGGCGAGCGCGCGCGCGGCATGCAGCAGATCTCGGCCGCTCGGCAGCGCCTCGAGCCGGAGCTGCGCGTCCAGCTCGGCAACGTCACCGAGGTGGGCGAGGCCGAGGCGACGCGCGCGCTCGAGCTCGCCTGGCAGCGCTGCACCGGTGCGCTCGACCGCTTCGCGTCACTCGACTCGGAGAAGGACGCTCACGCCGTCTACTTCTCCGACGTGCAGCCCGCGGTGGTCGCGGTGCGCGGCGCCGCGGAGCAGATCCTCGCGCTCAACCAGGACGCGATGGTGCGCAAGAGCGACGCAGCCGACCGCGCGGCGGTGCGCTTGAACGCGGTGCTGGTCGGCGTGGCCGCGCTCGGCTGCGTCGTCGGCGTGCTGTCGTCGGGCTGGCTCACCGCGCGGCTGCTGCGCCCGCTCGGCGTGTTGAGCCAGGCCGCGCGCCGGCTCGGCGAGGGTGATTCCGCGGCGCGGGCGCAGGTGGATGGCCGCGACGAGATCGCCGCGGTCGCGGGCGAGTTCAACACCATGGCCGAGCGGCTCGAGCGCTACCGGCAGAGCACGCTCGGCGAGCTGCTGGCCGCGCACCGCTCTTCGCAGGCGGTGATCGACAGCCTCTCCGATCCGGTGGTCGTGCTGGGCGTCGAGGGCGAGATCCTCCATCTGAACGCCGCAGCCGAGTCATTGCTCGAGCTGCGTCCCGACGCGGGTCTCAGCGGCGCCCACGGTCCGCTGCGCGACGTGCTGGAGCGGGTGCGCGGCCACGTGCTCGCGGGCAAGGGCCCCTACGTCCCCAAGGGTCTGGACGAGGCGGTGCGCGTGTCGGGCAAGGAAGGGGACCGGCGCTTCCTGCCGCGCGGGACGCCGGTGTACTCCGAGCAGGGCGCGGTGATCGGCGCGAGCATCGTGCTGCAAGACGTGACCCGGCTGCTCTCGTTCGAGGAGCTGCGCAACGACCTCGTCGCCGGTGTGGCGCACGAGCTGCGCACGCCGCTCACCTCGCTGCGCATGGCGATCCACCTGTTGAACGAGCAGGCGGTCGGGCCGGTCACCGAGAAGCAGGCGGACCTGTTGTTCGCGGCGCGCGAGGACTGCGAGCGGCTGCAGGGGATCGTCGAGGAGCTGCTCGACCTGTCGCGGATCCAGGGCGGAAAGCTCCAGCTGCAGCCAGTGATCGCCGACGTCGAAGAGCTCGCGCAGGCCGCGCTCGAGCCGCAGCAGTCGGCCGCCGAGCTGCGCGGCATCGAGCTACACGACGAGGTGTTGCCCGGCTCGGGCCAGGTGCGGGTCGATCCCGACCGCATCGCGCTGGTGTTCGCCAACCTGGTCGGGAACGCGGTCCGGCACAGCCCGCCGGGCGGCTCGGTGCGCGTGCGCTCGCGCCCCGACGGAATGCAGCAGGTGCGCTTCGAAGTCGTCGACCAGGGTCCCGGCGTGCCTCACGAATACCGGCAGGCGATCTTCGAGAAGTACTTCCAGCTGCCCGACGCGCCCCCGGGCGGCGCGGGCCTCGGACTGTTCATCGCGCGCGAGATCGTGCGCGCGCACGGCGGCGAGATCGGCGTCGAGGAAGCCCCGGGCGGCGGCAGCACCTTCTGGTTCACCGTCCCCAGGGCCTGAGCCGTGTCGGGCGGCGGGCGGCCGCCGCCTACGGCCTCCGCTCGGCTGCGCCTCGCTGCGCCTTCGGGCTTGCTCGAGCCCGAGCCGTGTACGGCGGCGCGCGGGTTCAGCTCTCCGCGCGTTTGCGCCGGCGCCAGAGCGTGGAGGGGTCGATGCCCAGGACCCGCGCGGCCTCCTCCTGGGTGCGCGTGCGCGCCAGCACCTGCTCGATGTGCTCGCGCTCGACCGCCTCGAGCGTGAAGTCGCCGCCGATGCGCGGCCGCGCCGGTGCGAGCGGCGCCGCGCGGTCGGGCAGGGCGGCGGGCTCGACCAGCTGCGCCGGCCACAGGATCGCGATCCGCTCCATGGCGTTGCGCAGCTCGCGCACGTTGCCCGGCCAGCCGTAGCGCAGGAGCGCCGCCTCGCTGTCGGGCGACAGCTCGAGCGGCGCGCGCTTGGCGGCGCGGGCGAAGTGCTCGAGGAATTGCCGCGCCAGCGGCAGGATGTCGTCGGAACGCTCGCGCAGCGGCGGCACCACGAGCTCCACCACGTTCAGCCGGTACAACAGGTCCTCGCGGAAACGCCCGGCGCGCACGTCGGCCTCGAGGTCCCGGTTGGTGGCGGCGACCACCCGCACGTCGGCCGTACGAGTCCGCGTCTCGCCCACGCGCTCGAACTCGCGGTCCTGCAGGAAGCGCAGCAGCTTCGCCTGCAGCGCGGGCGGGAGCTCGCCGATCTCGTCCAGGAACAGCGTGCCGCCCTGCGCGGCTTCGACCCGTCCGGCCTGGTCCTGAACCGCTCCGGTGTAGGCGCCGCGCGCATGGCCGAACAGCTCGCTGGCCAGGAGCTCTTCGGTGAGCGTGGGACAGCTCACCGTGACGAACGGCCCGGCGCTGCGCGGGCTGAGCCGGTGCAGCGCGCGCGCGAGCGCGCTTTTGCCGGTGCCGCTCTCGCCGCGCAAGAGCGCGGCGACGTCGCTCGCGGCGACCCGGCGCGCGGTCTCGAACAGCGCCCGCATCACCGGCGAGGCGCTCTCCAGGTCGAGCCCCGGCGACTGCTCGTCGAGCTCCGCCTCGAGCTCGGCCACGCGCGCGCGCAGCGCGCGCCACTGCCCGATGCGCTCGACCTCGTGGCGGATCTGTGCGGGCGTGAACGGCTTCTGCAGGTAGTCGTATGCCCCACGGCGCATCGCCAGCACCGCGGTCTCGACCGTGGCGTAGGCGGTGATCACCACGATCGCGAGCTCCGGGCGCAGCGCCAGGAGCTTCGGGATCAGGTCGAGCCCGCTGTCGTCGGCGAGGCGCAGGTCTACGAACGCCATGTCGTAGGCGTCGCGCTGCAGCGCGCCGAGCGCGGCGTCGCTGCTGGCGACGGCGCGTACCTCGCAGCCGACGCCCTCGAGACAGAGCACGAGCGTCGCGCGGATGTTCTTCTCGTCGTCGACGACGAGCACGCGCAGGCCGGCGGCGGGCTGGACCTCGCTCACGTCCGGATCCGCCGCGCCTCGAGGTAGAAGCGCTTCTCCTCGGCCTCGCCCAGCGAGAAGGTCTTGCGCGGGAGCGCGCCGTCCCGCGCCACGGTCGGGAAGAGCGCGTCGCGCGGGAACGGAGGGAGCACGAACCCGGTGCGGTCCGGCCTGGCGGCGAGCTGCTCGAGCGTCTGCGCGCCGTGGATGTAGTCGAGCCGCGCGCGGGGATGCGCGTCCAGCCACGCGTCGAGTGCCGCCTGCAGCACCGCGACCGCGAGCGAGTCCGGCCCGCCGTGGAGCACGAGCTCACCCGACGACCCCGCTCCGGTCCAGCGGAACGCATGGCGCCTGGGGCCCTGCGCCGACAGCTTCGCGAGCTCCGCGCACAGCGCCGCGGGCACCGCGCCGAACACCAGCCGGTGGATCGGCTCGAAGCGGAGGCCGGGATCGTGCACGTTCACGAGCTCCACCAGCGCGAAGCGGAGCGGATCGCGCTCGCGCTCGGCCGGCTGCAGCTGCGGCTTCCGCCGCACCCAGATCTCCTTCGCGGCAGCCAGCGAGTGGTTGCCGTCGCCGACGGCATACAGGAAGGGGCCGCTCGCGGCCGAGAGGCGAGCGAGCGCCGCGGCGACGGCGGCGGTCTCGGCCTCGTCCTGCAGCGCGAAGCCGCGCACGCGGCCCGCTGCGGGCTCGAGCGCGGTGTCGTAGAGCGGGGGCCGCCGCATCGCTGCGCGGGCGGCGGGCTCGATCACGCTGCGGCCCGGATCGTCGATCAGCACCAACACGTGCGGCAGCTCGAGCAGCGCTCCGTCGCGCACGCGCATCCGCGGAGGCAGCCGCTCCTCCACGGTCGCCTCCGTGGCGCGGGCGAGCGCGCGCGCTCCGCTCCGCCACTCGTAGCGCTCGAGGTCGAGCGCGACCAGCAGCCCGAGCCGCGAGCGCACGTGCGGCGTCGCGCGGTCGACCGCGACGAAGCCCCGCAGCGGCGGCGCGAACACGCCGCGCTCCAGGTACCCGCGCATCTCGCGCTGGATCGCCGCGATGCGCGCCGTCTCGTCGCTCGCACCCAGCCACGCCTCGGGTAGCACCAGACGCAGCGCCGACGGCGCGCCGCCGACGCGCTCGTCCGCCGCCTTCCAGTACTCGGGCTCCGAGGTGTACTGGTCGCAGGCGACCACGCACCAGCGCGCGAGATCGACGCCGCGGGCCGGGAGCAGGATCTCCGGCACCGCCAGGCCGACGCCGCCCAGCTCGGTCATCGCTCTCCCCGCGAGTGGTTGGCGGCGCAAGGTAGGGAGCCCGCGCACGCCCGTCCAGCGAAGCTGCGCACGGTCCTTGCAGTGACCTGCGCCGTGACTTCTCCCGGCTCTCGCATTTCGGTGTATGCCGCGCTCGCCGCGCAGCTGGATCCCGCGCCCGGCGAGCGCGAGCGCGCGCTCTCGCGCGTCAGGGCCTTGTATTTCTGGGGGCGAATCGTCTGTATTCTGCTCCTCGCGATGGTCGGGGTCCTGTGCCTGGCCGAAGGGATCGAGGAGCTCAACCTGGTGATCGCGGGCGCGGGGATCGGTTTCGAGATGGCTTCGCTTTCGCTGGCGTCCACGCTGCAACAATCGGGCGGATCTGCGGTCCGCAGCATCCGGGCTTGCGCCGACGCGATGCCCGGGGTGAATCAGGTGGAGCGCGTCCTCACCATGCGGCTAGGGCGCGAGCGCGTGCTGGTCGCGCTGGGCGTGCGCTTCGAGCCCGCGATGAGCCGGCGCGAAGTGATGGTGACCGCCGAGCGGCTGAAGGGCGCGATCCGCCGCGCGCATCCCTACGTCGAGCGGGTGTTCATGGCGGTGTATGGGGAGCGCTGAGCGCGTCGCGACGCTCGACACGCGCTGCTGCATCGCGGGCGGCGGACCCGCGGGGATGATGCTGGGGCTCCTGCTCGCGCGTGCGGGAGTCCCGGTGGTGGTGCTCGAGAAGCACGCCGACTTCCTGCGCGACTTCCGCGGGGACACGGTGCACCCGTCCACGATGGAGGTCCTGGACCAGCTCGGGCTGCTCGACGCCTTCCTCGCGCACCCCCACCAGGAGCTGCGCGAGATCTCCGCGGTCATCTCGGGCGAGCGGCTGACGCTGGCGGACTTCAGCCACCTTCCCACGCGGGCGAAGTTCGTCGCGCTGATGCCGCAGTGGGACTTCCTGAACTTCCTTGCCGAGCACGCGCGCAAGCTGCCCGAATTCGCACTGCGGCTGCAGCACGAGGTGGTGGAGCTGGTCCATGCGGATGGACGGGTTGCAGGCCTGCGCGCTCGCGGCCCCGACGGCCTGGTCGAACTGCGCTGCGACCTGGTGGTCGGCGCCGACGGGCGCGGCTCCGCGGTGCGCGCGCTCGCGGGTCTCGAGGTGGAAGACCTCGGCGCGCCGATCGACGTGCTGTGGATGCGTGTCTCGCGTCGGTCCGACGACCCGCAGTTCGGCCTGGGTGTGCTGTCGCGCGGGCGACTCCTGGTGATGCTCGACCGCGGCGACTACTGGCAGTGCGCCTTCGTGATCAAGAAGGGCGGTCTCGAGGCGCAGCGCGCCCAGGGGCTCGGCGTCCTGCGCGACGAGCTCGCACGGCTGGCGCCGTTCCTGCGCGGGCGCGTCGACGAGCTCGCGAGCTGGGACGACGTGAAGCTGCTCACCGTGCGCGTCGACCGGCTGCGCGAGTGGTCGCGGCCGGGTGTGTTGTGCATCGGTGATGCGGCGCACGCGATGTCACCCGTCGGCGGCGTCGGCATCAATCTCGCGATCCAGGACGCCGTCGCCGCGGCGAACGCTCTCGCACCGGTGCTGCGCGCCGGCGCACCGACGGCGGAGCAGCTGCGCTCCGTGCAAGAGCGCCGCGAGCTGCCGACGCGCGTGGTGCAGCGCGTCCAGGTGCTGATCCAGGACAACGTGATCGCGCCCACGCTGCGCGGCGCGACCACCCCGCGTGCGCCGTGGATCGTCCGCATGGTCGACGCGCTGCCCGTCCTGCGGCGCATCCCCGCGCGGCTGGTCGGGCTCGGCTTCCGGCGGGAGCGGGTCTCGGAGCAGATCTTGCACCGCTGATCCGCGCACGGCGAGATCCGCCGCGCTCGCGTCGACGCGCTGCCGACGCGGAGCTTTGAAGAATCCACGCGGCGGGAGGAACCGCTCGATGGCGCAGAGCGTCGCCGACTTCGTGCTCGCGAGGCTGTTCGACTGGGGCGTGCGGCGGGTCTTCGCCTACCCCGGCGACGGCATCAACGGGTTGCTCGGCGCGTTCGCGCACGCGGAGAACGAGCTCGACTTCGTGCAGGTGCGCCACGAGGAGATGGCCGCGTTCATGGCCTGTGCGCACGCGAAGTTCACCGGCGAGATCGGCGTGTGCATGGCGACCAGCGGCCCCGGCGCGATCCACCTGTTGAACGGCCTGTACGACGCGAAGCTCGACCACCAGCCCGTAGTGGCGATCGTGGGCCAGTCGCCGCGCGCCGCGATCGGCGGCGACTTCCTGCAGGAGGTCGACCTGCAGGCGCTGTTCAAGGACGTCGCGCACGAGTTCGTGCACACGGGCATGGACGCGCCGCAGATCCGGCACCTGATCGACCGCGCCTTCCGCAACGCGCGCGCAACGCGTTCCCCGACAGCGATCGTCTTGCCGATCGACGTGCAGGAGCTCGAGGCCGTGCCGGCGCCGCCGCACAGGCACGGCACGCTCCACTCCGGCCTGGGCGCAACGTCGCCGCGAGTCACTCCGTGCGCCGGCGACCTCGCCGAAGCCGCGCGCATCCTGAACGAGGGAGAGCGGATCGCGATCCTGGTCGGCGCCGGCTGCCTGGGCGCGGGCGCGGAAGTCGCCGAGGTCGCGGATCGGCTCGGTGCCGGAGTCGCGAAGGCCCTGCTCGGCAAGGCCGTGCTGCCCGACCGCCTGCCCTGGGTCACGGGTGCGATCGGGCTGCTCGGCACCAAGCCGAGCTACGACATGATGATGAACTGCGACACGCTGCTCATGGTCGGCTCGACCTTCCCGTACTCCGAGTTCCTGCCCGAGGAAGGCAAGGCGCGCGGCGTGCAGATCGACGTCGACGGGCGCGTGCTCTCGATCCGCTACCCGATGCAGCTCGCGCTGATCGGCGACGCGCGGGAGACGCTGCGCGCGCTGACTCCCCTGCTGGAACGGAAGTCCGAGCGCAGCTGGCGCGAGTGGATCGAGCGCCAGGTGGAGAAGTGGTGGCGGCTGCTCGAGGCGCGCGCGATGAACGAGGCGAACCCGATCAACCCGCAGCGCGTGTTCTGGGAGCTGTCGCCGCGCCTGCCCGACCGCGCGATCGTGACTGCCGACTCCGGCACGGGCGCCAGCTGGTTCGCGCGCGACCTCGCGTTGCGCGAGGGCATGATGGCGTCGCTCTCGGGCGGTCTGGCTTCGATGGGCTGCGCGGTCCCGTACGCGATCGCCGCGAAGTTCGCCTATCCCGAGCGCGTCGTCGTCGCGACCGTCGGCGACGGCGCCATGCAGATGGCGGGGAACGCCGAGCTGGTGACCATCGCCAAGTACTGGCGCGAGTGGAGCGACCCCCGGCTGGTGATCCTGGTGCTGAACAACCGCGATCTCTCGATGGTGACCTGGGAGATGCGCGTCTTCACCGGCGAGCCGAAGTACGAGCCGTCGCAGGACATCCCCGACTTCCCCTACGCCGCCCACGCGCGCTCGCTCGGGCTGGGCGGCCGGAGGGTCGAGCAGCCGGAAGAGCTCGCCGAGGCCTGGGAGCAGGCGTTCGCGGCCGATCGCCCATTCGTGCTCGAGGTGCTCACCGACCCCGACGTGCCGCCACTCCCGCCGCATCTGACCTTCGAGCAAGGCATGCACTACGTGCGCGCGATGGGCACGGGCGACCCGGCCGCGTGGGCCGCGATCCGCGCCACCATGCGCGACATGGTCGAGCGCTTCCTGCCGCAGCGCAGGAGACGCTCCTAGGCGGATGGAGGACGACCTGGGCCAGGAGCTCGCCGCGAACCTGCGCGGCGAGGTGCGCTTCGACATGGCGAGCCGCGCGGTCTATGCCGGCTCTGCGCTGGCCGTGCGACAGCTTCCCCTCGGCGTGGTCTTGCCGTGGGACGGCGACGACACCGTGCGTGCCTTCGAGCTGTGCCGCGCGCGCGGCGTGCCGATCGTGAGCCGCGGGGCCGGCACGAGCCTCGAGGGCCAGACCTCGATCGCTGCCGTCGTGATCGACTTCTCGAAGCATATGAACGCGATCCACGCGCTCGACCCGGCGTCGGGGAGCGCCCGGGTCGAGCCTGGCGTCGTGCTCGACGCGCTGCGCGACCGCGCCGAGCCGCACGGGCTCACCTTCGGCCCCGACCCCGTGACCCACGGCCACTGCACGCTCGGGGGGATGATCGGCAACAACAGCTGCGGCGCGCACTCGGCGCGCTGGGGAGACACGGCGGACAATCTGCATGCGCTCGAGGTGCTCACCTATCACGGCGCGCACTTCACGGCGGGGCCGACCAGCGAAGCCGATTTCGACGCGATCGCGCGCGCGGACGACGGACACGCGCGCATCTACCGCCGCGTGCGCGAGTTTCGCGACCGCTGGGCGGCCGTGATCCGCGCCGGTCTCGCGGCGGCGCCCTCGCGTCCGGACCGCACGGCGCTGGCGGCTCTCCTGCCCGAGAACGCCACGCACGTGGCGCGCGCTCTGCGGCTCGGAGGGAACGCTCGTCGCCGTGCTCTCCGCGGAGCTGCGGCTGGTATCGGCTCCAGCGGCGCGCCGGCTGGTCGCGCTCGGCTACGAGAGCGCGTACGACGTCGCGGCACACCTCGACCTCGTCGTCGCCAGCGCGCCGCTCGGCGTGGAGGCGCTCGACGAGACACGCCTGGCCGATGCCACGGACGGCGAGCTGCCCGGGGGCCACGGCTGGCTGCTGGTCGAGCTCGGCGCGGGCTCGGTGTCGGAAGCGGAGGCGCGCGCACGCGCGCTGCTCGACCAGCTCGCGGCCGCCGCGCGACCGCCGACGGCCAAGCTCTGCGACGCCGCCGAGGCGGCGGCGCTCTGGCGCGCGCGCGAGTCCGCACCCGATGCGCTCCCGCGCGCCGCGGGGATCGATCTGGCGCTCGCGCCCGAGTCACTGGCCAAGGCCCTGCCCGAGCTGCGCGCGCTCCTCGCGCGGTTCGGCTACCGCGCCTCGCTCTGCGGACACCTCAGCCGCGGCTGCCTGCACCTGTCGATCCCGCTCGAGCTCGACCGCAGCGCGCACCTGGCGAGGTTCGAGTCCTTCCTGGAGCACGCCGCCGACCTGGCGGCCGCGCACGGCGGCGCGCTCTGCGGCGGGCCGGTCCGCGCCGACGCGCGCGCGCGGCTGCTGCAGCGCACGCGCAGCCCGGAGCTCGCCCGCGCCTTCGCGGAGTGGAAGGAGATCTGGGACCCGACGCAGCGGATGAATCCCGGCCGCGCGCTCTAGCCCGGCTCAGCCGGGCGTGTCAGGCCTCGCCCAGCGCGAGAATGCAAGACTCGCGGATCCGCCAGAGCTCCTCAAACGAGAGCTCCGGATCCCGCTGGTCGCGGAGCCAATCGCGCAGGTACCGCTGATGGAGCGCGGTCTTGTCGGCGCCGATCTCCTGGGGCTCGATCGTCCACTCGCGGTGGAAGCCGGCGATCGCCGCGCGGGGAGATGCTCCGCTGCGCGTGACGTCGACGCGGAGCCCGGAATGGCTCAGGTAGCAATGCGCTTCGGGAATGCTCTCGAGCGCGTGAGCCGAGAGGATGCGCCCCACGCCCGGGGTGTTCGCCTCGCTCATGTCGTAGATCCCGACCGTCAGGAAGACGGGCAGGGTCTGCTCCGAGGCCACCGTGGCGAGCAGCGCGTGCTTCGTGCTGCAGGTGCCGCGCTGCTCGGGCAAGACCAGCCAGAAGTCCGCTCTATCCGAGTTGCGTCCGTAGGGAAGCTCGTGAACGTGCCGCGCCGCGCTCCGGTAGGTGAGGCAGCCGATCTCGCGAAAGGCATCCGAAGCGGGGCCCGGAGCGTCGAGAAGTGCTTCGGGGAGAAGCGGCCACGACGCCATCACGGCCACAGCATAGCGCCGCCGCCGCGTCTGCTGGCTCCCCGGGACGGGCTCGAACCGCCGACCTAGTGGTTAACAGCCACCCGCTCTACCGACTGAGCTACCGGGGAATGGGCGAGGAGTCTACGCATCCGAAGCGGCCGATCAAGAGCCGCTGGGGACGTCGATCCGGCAGATCGGAGCCGCGTTCTCTCCGTCGCTCGCGCCCGCGAGCGCCACCTCGAGCCGGGTGCCCGCGCCGAGCTCGGGGAGGGCGACCTCGCTCTTCCCGGAGACGGCCGCGAGCTGCTTGTCGGGCCAGAAGCGGTGCAGCTCGCTCACTTTCGCCGAGCTGAACGGCTGGGCGCGCTTCTCGTCCCAGCGCAGCACCATCCCGCCCTCTGCGCGCGCGAGCGCCAGCCCCAGGTCGCGCGCCGTCACGTCGAGCGGCTCGGAGTAGTAGCTCTCGAGCCCGTCGGCATCGATCGCGCGCAACCGGTAGCGCACCGTCTCGCCACAGCCGACGGCCGGGTCGAGATACGCGTTCTTCGCCGCCTCGACCGCGGCGATCCGGGTCTCCTCGCCGAAGCCGTCGGTGCCCTTCTCGCTGCGCCAGACCTCGTAGCTGCGCACGTCGGGCTCGACGTTGGGCGCCCAGTGCAGCGCCACCTGGCCCAGCCGCGGCGCATCGGCGCCCAGGCCGATCGGCGGCAGCGGCTCGGCCTTGGTGACGGCCCGGATCGGGGTCTCGGTCATCTCGCTCTCGCCGCCGAAGCGGTTCACCGCGGTGATGCGGTAGTACATCACGCGCAGGTCGCCGGGGATCGAGTCCTCGTACACCGAATTGAGTCGGCCGTCGGCGAACGCGACGTGCTCCCACGGGCCGGCCATGGTGGGGCAGCGGTAGATGCCGTAGCCGGCGACGGCGTTCTGCTCGCTCGCCTTCCACGACAGCACCGCCTTGCGCGGCAGGTTCGAGTACACCACCAGGTTCTCGGGCACGTTCGGCCGCGGCTCGGTGGTGGCGGTCAGCGCGGCGTGGCTGCGCGAGACGCGGCCCATGCGGTCGTAGGGGTGCACGCGGTACGAGTAGGTCTGGCCGTCGCCCAGCGCGCCGCTGCTCTCGCCCTTGTCGGTGAAGACCGTGCCGAAGCGCGAGCTGGTCATGCCGATGCGCTTGAACTGGCCCTCGCCGTTGCCGGCGGCGCGCAGGATCACGTAGCCCGCGACGTCGCCGACCAGCACCGGATCCCAGGCCAGCGCGATCTGCCGGTCGGCGTTCGAGGTCACGTGCAGGCTCTCCGGCGGAAGCAGGTCGGAGCTGCGGTCGAACACCAGCGCCTGGTCCGCGGCGAAGACCTTCGAAGCCAGCTTCTCCGCGGTCCATCCCGCGCAGCCGAGGCTGAGCGCAGCGGCCAGGGCGGCGTACACCGAAAAGTGTCGAAGCTCACGGGCCACGGGTCTGGATCTCCTCGAGCCGCGACAGGATGCGCTCGGCGCGGTCGACGTTCTCCTTGGTGCGCTGGTCGTCTGGCGCGATCAGGAGCGCGTCGTGCCAGACCGAGAGCGCCTTCTCCAGGTCTTCGCTCTGGAAGTAGTGCTTGCCCTGCTCGACCAGCCCCGGCAGCCGCGGCTGCAGCTCCTGGCGCAGCGCCGCCAGGCGCTGGCGCGCACCGGCGTGCTTGTCGTCGACCTCCAGCGCCGCCATGTACTCTTCGATCGCGCGGTAGGGATCGCCCTGCTCCTCGGCCTGCTGGCCGGCGCGGAAGTGGCCCTCGGCGAGGATCTCCTGCGAGGAGGGAGTCGGCGGCGGCGGCGCGTGGACCCCGGCGGCGGCGCTGCGCTCCGCGGCGGCGCTCCGCCTGCGCTGGTCCTCCTGCGCGACCTCCTGGTCGTAGCGGCGGATGTAGGACAGGTAGCCGAGCGCGGCTTCGTTCTCCGGGTCGAGCTCGAGCGCGCGCGAGAATGCGGCGGCGGCGCCGGCGCGGTCGCCGTTGGCGTAGGCGCGCTTGCCGTCCTCGAGCGAACGGAGCACCTGCGCGCCGGTCTCGGCGTAGACCTGGCGCACCTCGATCTGGATCCCGGGGTCGAACGGGTTGATCCGCGAAAGCTTGTCGGCCGCGGCGTTCGCTTCGCGCAGGTTCCCCGCGGCCAGCGCGCGGCTCAGCCGCTCGCGCTGCGCGGCCTCCTGCTCGTGCTGCGCGCGGAACAGCGTCTGTACACGCTCCAGTGTCGCGGGCCGGTCGGGATCGAGCTTCAGCGCCAGGCGGTAGTAGAGCACCGCCTCGGCCAGCCGGCCTTCGCCCTCGAAGAACTCCGCGCGCTTCTCGTAGCGCGCCAGCGTGGCCGCGAGCTCCGCCTCGATCGTCTCCAGCCGCGCGTGCGCCCGCGCGTACTCGCGGCTGGACTCCGGGATGCTGCGCCAGGCGTCCAGCGCCCCCGGAACGTCGCCCTGGCTGTAGAGACGCTCGCCGCGCTCGTACGCCTGCGCGCAGCCGAGAACGCAGAGCAGGAGCGCGCAAGCGCCTGCGAGACGAAAGCGCGACACGGCCCGGAGTCTAACCGAAGCCGCGGGTGGCTCTAGTAGAGCACCTCGAACACCTCGATGGGGTGATCGACCCCCTCGACCGTGCGCGCGCCCTCGGGCTTCACCTGCACCAGCTCGCCGACGCGCTCGCGGACCTCGCCGGTGATCTTGATCTGGCCCGGCCCGGCGAGCGCCTGCAGCCGGTTCGCGACGTTCACCGGCTCGCCGATGGCGGTGTAGTCCATCTTGAGCTCGGAGCCGATATTGCCCACGACCACCATCCCGGTGTGGATGCCGATCCCGACCTCGAGCCGCACGAACGGCTGCAGCGACGCCTCGCAGCGCTGGTTGCGCTCGTGGATCGCGCGCTGCACGGCGATCGCCGCGGCGACCGCGCGCTGCGCGTGGTCCTCGGTCTCGATCGGCGCGCCCAGGTAGGCGAGGATGGCGTCGCCGATGTACTTGTCGACGGTGGCGCCGTGCTCCAGCAGGCGTCCGGTGATCAGGTCGAAGCACTCGTTCAGGAACGCGACCACGCGCTCCGGGCCGATCGAGCCGGTGAGGCGGGTGAACTTGCGGATGTCGAGATAGAGCACCGATACCTCGCGGAGCTCGCCCTTCAGGTGGATCGCCTCGGGTGACTCGACCACCTCGCGCAGCACGTGGTCGGAGACATAGCGGCGGAACGCGGTCTCGATGCGGCGTTTCTCGCCGAGACTCTCGCTCATCTCGTTGAAGGCGCGCGTGAGCACGCCGACCTCGTCGCGCGAGCTCGGCTCGACCCGCGCGGACAGATCGCCTGCGGCGAGGGCGTTCACCGCCAGCCGCAGCCGCTGCAGCGGCCGGCTCACCATGCCCGAGACCACGAAGGCGATGATCAGGCCCACCACCAGCAGCACGCCCGACGCGATCAGCACGTTGCGCCGCGCGCGCTGTACCACCCCGCGCGTGACGGACGCGACGTCGAGCACCACCTGCGCCTCGCCGATGTCCACGTCGCGGTAGGTCATGCGCGCCGCGACCACCAGCAGGCCGTTCGTCGCCAGCGTCTCGAGCTGCCCGTCCGAGGTCATGCGCGCCAGCTGCTTCGGCTGGTCGTGCTGCGACGCGGCCACCACGCGCCCATCCTTGTCGAGCACGCGCACCGCGGTGACCTCGGCCTCCTTGGAGATCGACTCGAGCAGCTGCGAGAGCATCAGGTCGTCTTCGAGCAACAGGGGTTCGCGCGCGTTGCGCGCCAGCTGCTGCGCCAGGACGACCGCGCGCTTTCCCGCCTCGTCCGCCAGCGCACGCGCGCTCTGGTCGAGCACGACCAGCGAGACCGTGCCGATGGCGACGACGAGCAACAAGCTCGACAACAGCGCCAGCTTGAAGCGCAGCGGAAAGATCACGTGCGGAACGTACCACCGGGGCTCTCGCGCAGAAAGCCCGATCACCTTAGAGTACGCGGAGATGCCTGCCGCGCGCTCGAGTCGCGTCGTGGTCTTCGACTTCGACGGAACGCTCGCCGACACCTGGCGCGATCTCGCGACCGCGCTGAACCGCACCCTCGCCGACGCCGGCCTGCCGCCGGTCCTGGGCCCGCAGGTGCAGGCGTGGATCGGCGACGGCGCACTGAAGCTGCTCGCGAACGCGTTGCCGCCGAAGGAGCGCGCGCCCGAGCGGCTCGAGCCGCACTACGAGCGCTTTCGCTCTCACTACGACCGCTGCTGTCTCGACACGACCGAGCTCTATCCCGGGATCTCGGCCTGTCTCGAGGCGCTCGGCGAGGAGAGCCTCGCAGTGCTGTCGAACAAGCCGGCGCGCTTCCTCGACCGCATCATCGAGGGGCTCGGCATCAAGGGCGTGTTCGGCGCCGTGCTCGGCGGCGACACGCTGCCGGTGCGGAAGCCGGATCCGGCCGTGCTCGCGGGCGTGCTGGAGCGGCTGCGCGTCGACCCCGGCGAGGTGTGGATGATCGGCGACAGCGGCGTCGACGTGGAGACCGGCCGCGCCGCCGGTGCGCGCACGATCGGCTGCGGCTGGGGCCTGCGGGGCCGCGACGAGCTGCGCGCCGCGGGGGTGGAGTTCCTGGTGGAGCACCCGCGCGAGATCCCGCAGATCGTGCGCAGCGCCGCCACCCGCGGCTAGCTCCCGGCGACTTGATTCTCGTGGCTGGAAGCGGTCCACTAGACCGGTCATCCGCACGGCGGTCCCGCGCCTGCGCGACGGGAGGACAGGCATGAAGTTCACCTGGTTCCACCTGATGCCCTACCGCTGGCTGCCCGCGGATTTCCGGCAGCGCTACCACAGCGTCTGGGTCGACCTGCCCAACGGCCTGTACGACCCCGAGAAGGGCCACGGGCTGTACAACGAGTACCTCGACCAGCTCGAGTACGCCGAGCAGTGCGGCTTCGACGCGGTCGCGGTGAACGAGCACCACCAGAACGCGTACGGGATGATGCCGTCGCCGAACATCATGGCGGCGACGCTCGCGCGGCGGACCAGCAAGTCGATGCTGCTCGTGCTCGGCAACTCGATCGTCTGCTACAACCCGCCCACCCGCGTCGCGGAGGAGTTCGCGATGCTCGACGTGATCTCGGGCGGGAGGCTGATCGCCGGCTTCCCCGTCGGCACGTCGATGGACATCAACTACTGCGCGGGCCAGAACCCGGCCACCGTCCGCGACAAGTACCGCGAGGGCCACGACCTGATTATGAAGGCGTGGGCGGCCCGCGAGCCGTTCGCGTTCAGCGGCAAGTACACCAAGCTGCGCTACGTGAACCTGTGGCCGCGGCCGATCCAGCAGCCGCACCCGCCGGTCTGGATTCCCGGCCTCGGCTCGATCGAGACGTGGGATTTCTGCGCCGAGCACGACTACAACTACAGCTGCCTCTCGTTCAGCGGCTACAAGAAGGGAGAGGCGCTGCTCAAGGGCTACTGGGACCGCCGCGCGGCGTTGGGCGTCGACGACAACCCGCACAGCGCAGCCTTCTTCCAGCAGGTGTGCATCAGCGAGACCGACGCCGAGTGCGAGAAGCAGTGGTGGCCGCACGTCGACTACTTCTTCAACAAGTGCCTGCACCTGTATCCGGGAACCTCCGAGGCGCCCGGCTACCGCACCGCCGCGTCGCTGCGCGCGGGGGTCGTGGCGCAGGTCGGCAACACCTCGGCGAACCACGGCAAGAACAAGAGCTGGAAGGAGCTCGTCGAGGGCGGCTACATCATCGCCGGCTCGCCCGACACGGTGCGGCAGCAGATCGAGGAGCTGATCAAGAAGCTGCGCGTCGGCCACGTGCTGCTCGGCTGTCAGATCGGCTCGTCCCCTGCGGAGCTCGTGAACAGGGCGACCAGGCTGGCCGGGACCCACATCCTGCCGAAGCTCCGGCACATCTTCTCGGACTTCGAGGACCGCTGGTGGCCGAAGCCGCTGCCGCAAAGCCGCCGCGCGGTGCCGGGAGCGACGCTATGAGCGAGCCCCGTTCCCGGATGCTCGCAGTCGGCTCGGGCCGGCCGACCGTCGAGGTGGTCGAGGCGGGGCAGGGTCCGAACCTCTTGTTCCTGCACGGCGCGGGCGGGGTGGTCTGGGCCGGTGCGCTGCCGCTCCTGGCGCGACACTTCCACGTGTACGCGCCGGTCCTGCCCGGCTTCGGCAAGTCCGCGGCCGAGGGCCTGGAGCTGATCGAGGACCAGCTCGAGCTCTTCCAGCACGGCTTCGACGTGATGGAGGCGCTGGGTCTCGACCAGCCGCTGCTCGTCGGCGAGTCGTTCGGCGGCTGGATCGCCGGCGAAATGGCCGCGCTGCGCCCCAAGGAGGTCGGCAAGCTGGCGGTGCTCGCGCCCATCGGCCTGTGGCGCGACGCCGCACCGGTCACCGACCTGTTCGGGCTCGAGATCAGCGAGCTCCTGCCGTTCCTCTTCCACGACATGAAGTCCCCCGCGGCCGTCGGCATGTCGCAGCTCACCAAGCTGATGAGCGACAAGGACGACAAGACCGACGAGCAGGTCGAGCAGCTGATCGCGCTGCTCATGGGCTTCCGCACCGCCGCGAAGTTCCTCTTCCCGGTTCCCGAGACGGGCCTCGAGCGCCGGCTCTGGCGCATCCGCGTGCCGACGCTGGTGCTCTGGGGCGCGCAGGACCGCTTCATCGCGCCGTCCTACGGGGAGATCTGGGCGAAGAATGTGAAGAACGCGCAGGTCGTGCAGATCGAACGCTGCGGCCACCTGATCCTGCAGGAGCAGCCGGAAGCCGCCGCGAAAGAGATCCAGCGCTTCGCGGGCATCTGAAACGAGGCGACACCGTTGAGCGACACCACGCGCGCGGCCGGGTTCGTGCTGAGGCTGCGCGCGGACGCGATTCCCGCGCGAGCGGTCGAGGTGGCGCAGAGCGCCATCCTCGACGGCCTGGCCTGCGCGATCGCCGGGCGCGACGAGCCGGTCGCCGACCGCCTGCGCGGCTGGGCGCGGGCGCAGGCGGGGAGCGGGGCTGCGACGCTCTGGGGCAGCGGCGAGCGCGTGCCCGCCGGGCTCGCGGCGCTGGTGAACGGCGCCGCCGCGCACGCGCTCGACTTCGACGACGTGAGCTGGGCGATGAACGGCCACCCGACGGTGCCACTGCTCCCCGCGGCTCTCGCCGCGGCGGAGGTCGCGAACGCATCTGGCGCGGAGCTCCTGCGCGCGTTCGTGGCGGGCTTCGAGATCGAGGCGCGGATCGGCCAGATGCTGGGCCGGCCGCACTACGAGCGCGGCTGGCACGCCACCGCGACCGCGGGCGTGTTCGGCGCCGCCGCCGCAGCCGGCTTGCTGCTCGGGCTCGACGCCGGCCAGCTGCGCCGGGCGTTCGGCATCGCGGCGTCGCGCGCGTCGGGCACGCGCGCGAACTTCGGCACCGACACCAAGCCGCTGCACGCCGGGCTCGCCGCGCGCGCCGGCCTGGAGGCCGCCGAGCTCGCGAAGCTCGGGGTGACCGCACGCGAAGACGCGCTCGAGGCCGAGATGGGCCTCGCCGACCTCTACGGCGCCGGACGCCCCGCGCTGCCGCGGCTCGGCGAGCCCTTCGCGCTCGAGCGCCCCGGGCTCGAGCTCAAGCCCTATCCCTCGTGCCGCTTCACCCACCGCGCGATCGACGCGGTGCTCGCGCTGCGCGAGAAGCACGGCGAGAGCTCGCTGCGCGCGATCGAGATCGCCAGCGACCCCCTCGGGCTGAAGATCCTGATCTACCCGACGCCGAGCACCGGGCTCGAAGCGAAGTTCTCGCTGCAGTACTGCGCGGCCGTGGCGTGGCTCGATGGCTGGCCCGGGCTCGACTCGTTCTCGGATGCGCGTGCCGCGCGCGGCGACGTCCAGGACCTGCTGCGCCGCGTGACCGTGCGCGAGGCGCGCGGCCCCGACGAGGAGGTTGAGCTGGTGTTCCGCGACGGGACCCGCGCGCGCGAGACTGCCCGGGTCGCCCGAGGAAATCCCGAGCGGCCGCTGTCGGAGGCGGAGCGGCTCGCCAAGGTGCGCGGCTGCATCGCGCCGAAGCTCGGTGAGGCCCGTGCCGAGCGGTTGATCGAGAGCGTGGGCCGCCTCGAGTCACTCGCCGACATCCGCGAGCTGATCGCTTGTCTCGCCTGACTGCGCGAGTGATACCCTACCGGGCCGATGCCGTTCTGGAAGGGCCGACCGTCCGTCGACTCCGCGTACGCGGACTTCGCATTCGAATGCTTCGGCTAGTATCTGCGAGCTTCCGCGCTCGCCGGCTGTGCAGCCGACCGATCGGTTGTTCCCGCAGCGCGGCTTACAGGGACACGAGCTGGTCGCGGCGGTGTTCGAAGTCGTGAAGCGCGAGGCGGGTCTGGAGCGCTGGACGTGCCGGCTCGAGGCCCAGGAGGCGGATCCGGACGCGCGCGTGGGCGAGCTGGTCGTCGTCAAGGGAATCGGGGGGACCGCGGGCACCTTCTCCTGGCCCGAGGGCGGGCCCGTGATCACCTACAACCCGAAGCTGGAGGAAAATCCCGTGGCGCTGGTCGCGACGCTCGCCCACGAGCTCGCGCACTTCCTGACACGGACGTTCTCGGAGCAGCTGCCGGCGGGCCCCGCAGTCTACGAGCCCGCGACCGACGTCGGCACTGTGTTCCTGGGCTGCGGCCTGTTCGCCGCGAACTCGCGCTTCGAGTTCTCCCAGTACTCGGCCACGTTCTCGAAGGGGTGGCAATCGCAGCGGCGCGGCTATCTCACCGAGCCCCAGATCCTGTATGCGCTCGCGATCTTCTGCGCGCTGCGCGAAGTCCCCGAGACCGAGCTGCTGCCGTACCTGAAGAGCCACATGCGTGGCTCGTACAAGCAGGCGCGGCGCGAGGTCGACGAGCGCGCGGCCGAGTTCGAGGCGCTGAGGAAGCTCGCATGAGCGGAAGGTGCGCGGCGTGAAGCTCTCGGTCGGCGTCTGGGACGCGCTGTCGGCGCGGCTCGCGGAGCGCGCGGGGTTCGAGCTGCTGTTCCTGTCGGGCTTTGCCGTGGCCGGGACGAAGCTCGGCGAGCCGGACTTCGGGCTGCTCACGCAGACCGAGATGGTCGACACCGCACGGCGCACCATCGCGGCGGTCCAGGTGCCCGTGATCGTCGACGGCGACACCGGCCACGGCGGGCCGCTCAACGTGCAGCGGCTCGTGCGCGAGCTGGTCGGGATGGGCGCCGGCGGCGTGCTGCTCGAGGACCAGGTCTGGCCCAAGCGCTGCGGGCACATGCGCGGCAAGGACGTGATCCCCGCGGAGCAGCACGTGCAGAAGCTGCGCGCCGCGGTCGACGCGCGCGGGAGGGCGAAGCTGACGCTGATCGGACGCACTGACGCGCGCGGCCCGATCGGCCTCGACGAGGCAATCCGCCGCGGCCGGATGTACCGCGAGGCGGGCGCCGACGTGATCTTCGTCGAGGCGCCGCAGTCGCGCGACGAGCTCGCGCGGATCGGGCGCGAGGTGCCGGGGCCGCTGATGGCGAACATGGTCGAGGACGGTGCGACACCGCTCCTCCCGCTCGACGAGCTGCGCGCGCTCGGCTTCGAGTACGTGGTCTACCCGCTGACGGGCCTGCTGTCGGCGGCGCGAGCGCTCGAGCGCGCGTTCCGCGAGCTCGCCGCCAAGGGCGCGAGCGCGCGCGACGCGGAGTCGCGCATGAGCTTCGACGAGTTCACCGCGCTCGTCGGCCTGCCCGAGAAGTACGCCGCCGCCGACCGCTACAAGTCGTAGCGCGCGCTCAGAGCCAGCGCTCCGGATCGGCCATCCTGGGATGCCGGCCGGCCAGGGGCGGCGCATTCGACCGCGTCCAGAACACGCCGGTGTGCGCGTTGTCGATCTGGCGGACGGGCGTCGCCGGGTCGAGTCCGAGGATGAGCCGGGCATTGATGCCCAGGATGGGCTTGCCCGCGTCGTCGACCGCCTGCAGGTGCGTCGTGCAGCCGCAGCTGTTGCAGTGATGGAACCCGAGGGTCCGCCCGTTCCAGCGGTAGACGAACGTCGCGTCGGCCGGGCTCGTCAGACGAAAACTGCGGCTCCAGTCGTACGCCCAGAGCGCGCCGTAGCGGCGGCACACCGAGCAGTTGCAGTCGAGCACCCACTCGGGTGGCAGGTCCAGCTCGAAGCGGACCGCCATGCAATGACAGGTCGCCTCCATCGGGCATCCCTCCTCCGCGTTCCCGCTAAGATCTCACGAGGAGGAAGCGATGTCCGCCAAGCCCCACGCGAACGTCTGGACCGATCCGCTCACGCCGCTGGTCATGCTGAAGCGCACGGCGGCGGTGTTCCCGAAGCGCGAGGCGGTGGTGCACGGGAAGCTGCGCTGGAGCTACGCCGACCTCGCGCACGAGGTCGGCCGCATGGCCGGCGCGCTGCGCCGCGCCGGTGTCGGCCGCCACGACCGCGTCGCGGTCCTCGCGCCCAACACGCCGGCGCACCTGGTCGCGCACTTCGCCATGCCGCTGCTCGGCGCGCCGCTGGTCTCGATCAACACGCGGCTCGCGCCGCCCGAGATCGCCTACATCCTCGACCACTGCGGGGCGAAGGTGCTGCTGGTCGATCCCGAGCTCGCGCCCCCGCTCGACGCGGTGCTGCGCGAGCGGAAGGCGCTGCAGCAGGTGATCGAGATCCCCGACGGGATGGTGCGCGCGCGCAGCGGGAAGCTGGGCTGGGACACGTTCGCGGCCGACGCGCCCGTGCTGCCGATCGAGAACAGCGTCGAGGACGAAGAGGACGTGATCTCGATCAACTACACCTCGGGCACGACCGGCATGCCCAAGGGCGTGATGTACACCCACCGCGGCGCCTATCTGAACGCGCTGTCGCAGGTCGGCAAGCTCGGGCTCGGGCGCGACTCGACGCTGGTCTGGACCGTGCCGATGTTCCACTGCAACGGCTGGTGCATGGCGTGGGCGTTCGTCGGTGCAGCGGGCAAGCAGGTGTGCCTGCGCAAGGTCGAGCCGGCGGAGATCTTCCGGCTCGTCGACGAGGAGGGGATCAGCCACCTGAACGGCGCGCCCACGGTGCTGCTGATGCTCGCCAGCGACCCCGCCGCGCAGGGGCGCCACTTCGATCCGCCGATCTCGACCTGCACCGGCGGCGCGCCGCCGTCGCCGACCTTGCTCGAGCAGATGGAGAAGCTCGGGGTCAGGATCAGTCACCTGTACGGTCTGACCGAGACGTACGGCCCGCATGTGACCTGCGAGATTCAAGACGGCTGGGAGAAGCTCGAGAGCGGCACGCGCGCGAAGCTGATGTCGCGCCAGGGCGTGCCCTATCCGCACGCGGTGTACCTGCGCGTGGTCGACTCCGAGCTGAACGACGTTCCCGCGGACGGCCAGACCATGGGCGAGGTGGTGATGCGCGGGAACAACTTGATGCGGGGCTACTACAACGACCCCGAGGCCACCGCGAAGGCGTTCGCAGGCGGCTGGTTCCACTCCGGCGACGTCGGCGTGATGCATCCCGACGGCTACATCGAGCTCCGCGACCGCTCGAAGGACATCATCATCTCGGGCGGCGAGAACATCTCGACGATCGAGGTCGAGAACACGATCGTGCGTCACCCCGCGGTGCTGGAGTGCGCGGTGGTGTCGATGCCGCACGAGAAGTGGGGCGAGGTGCCGAAGGCCTTCGTCACGCTGCGCCCCGGTGCGAAGGCCAGCGCCGACGACATCATCGCCCACACCAAGGAGCACCTCGCGGCGTTCAAGTGTCCCAAGGCCGTCGAGTTCTGCGACCTGCCCAAGACCGCCACCGGCAAGATCCAGAAGTTCAAGCTGCGCGAGCAGGAGTGGAAGGGGAAGGGCAAGGTGATCATGGGGGTCGAGTACAGGGGCGAGTGAGTCATCTCCCGGGTGACTTCGCGCGCGCCCGCAGCACCAGAGCGCAAGCTGCGCCCGAGAGCCAGAGCACAAACGGCTCCGGGACGACCCGGATCGAGAAGTCGCTCGGTGCGTAGGGATTGCCATTGGGGTCGGTCAGGGTGACGCCCAGGTTGGCCTCGCCTGGGAGAATCTGAATTTTCGAGGCCTGTTTCGTCTTCGAGCCGAAGATCCCGAGCTGAGTGATCCCGGGGCCTTCGGCGATCACACCGAGCGGGTCGCGGCTCACCAGAGACAAGACGCCGTTGCCGTCGGGCAACAGGCCCAAGGCGAAGACGCTCAGGTCGCCGAACGGGCTGATCTCCGGGATCGCCGGGTTGATGGTGAACGAGGTCAGGTTGGGAGAAGTCTCCACGGACAGCGAGCCAACCTTGAGGAAGGCCGAAAAGCTGAGCTGCAGCGCCCAGTCGGTGGTCCCAGGAATCTGGCTGACGACGATGTCGATGGCGGCGGCGTTCGCGCTCGAGGCCGCGGCGAGGATCGCGACAGAGGCGATCGCGGAGAGTGTGCGAGTGCGCATGAACCGTCCTCCCGATTGTGACTCGGGCGACCTTAGGTCTCCGACTCGCTCGACGTCCATGAGTAGTTCTTGCACCGACGCCAGAGTGAAGGAACCGAGAGCCTCGTTCGCGAGCCGCGGAGTTCACATCGGCTCGTACACAGCCTGCGGCGGTCGTGCAGCTGCGGAACGGGGCTTGCTCCCGCTTCGCTCGTCCAGATCCGCTGGACGGACAGGAGGTGAGCTCGATGTCGTATCGTTTGAAGGCCGCCCTGGTCGCGGCCGCTCTCGCGCCCGTCACCATGATCGTCACCGCGTGCACCTGCGGCTGCGGCAACTGACTGGAGGAACAGACCGATGACTCGATGGATGAAGACGACGCTTCTCGCACTGGCGGCCGTTCCGGCCGCAATGTCGCTCACGGCCTGCATCTGCTGCTGCGGCAACTGAGCGACCCATGACTCGATGGATGAAGACGGCGCTTCTCGCACTGGCGGCCGCTCCGGCCGCGATGTCGCTCACTGCCTGCGTCTGCAGCTGCTAGAGCGATGATTCCCGGATGAGTGCGGGGCTCGCTCGCCGGGAGACCCGATCACTGCTCCACGCACCGGCGCTCGCCTGGCCAGCGATCGCCGTGTGCCTGGGGCTGGCGGCGATCGGGCTGGTCGGCAGGCCGCTGCTGGGCCTGCACGGCCCGGTCGGAACCGCCTGGCGCATCTTCGCGCTCGGGGCAGGGGTCCTCTGGCTGGGCGCGACGCGGGGCTGGCGCTGGGGCGAGCTCGGGCTGGTGTGGCGTGTCGAGCCGAACGCGCGCTTCTGGGTGCGCGCGGCGGCGTGGATGGGCGGCGTGGTGGCGGCCGCGTTCGCGGTCGCGCTCCTGCTCTCGCGCAGGGGCATCGACCCGCTGGGGCTCTGTTCCGAATCCCATCCGTGGAGCGCGTCGCGCGCCTGGATCGGCCTCGTCTACGCGCCGATCGTCGAAGAGACGGCGTTCCGGCTGCTGTTGTGCGGCGCGCTCGCCGGGAAGCTGGGTGCGCCCGCGAACATCGCCGTGAGCGGCGCCGCCTTCGCCGGCGCACACATCGCGTTCGGAGGGATCGGCCCCGACAGCCTGGTCGGCGGCTTTCTGCTCGCGTGGGCCTTCCTGCGCAGCGGCACCATCGCCGTGCCGATCGCGCTCCACTCCCTCGGGAACGCTGCCCTGCTGCTCATGCTCGCGAGCCCGGCCTTCCACGCGCTCGCGTGCGGGCCGCCGTGACCAGCGCGAGGAGCGCGAAACCGGCCAGGGCGGGCTCCGGTACGATGTGGATCGCGTAGCCGGGGATCTGGGCCCCGTTCATGTCGAGGAGCGTGCTGTCGGTCCCCTGCAAGATCGACGGAAGCACCTGGATGTCCGCCTTCGAGCTCGTGAGCGAGGCAAACGAGCCCAGGACCGCATCTCCGCCCGGCGCCACCAGCTCCTGGAACAGCTGACCGCCGTAGACCGAGTTCAGGATCGCCAGCGAGAAGGTGTGTGTGCCGGGTCCGGCGACGGGCATGCACGATGCTTGGATGCAGTAGGTGGGCGGGACCGGGATCGCCGGCGTGAAGTCGCCGAGCGAGTTCGACAGGGTGAGAGAGATTCCCCCGACCGACTCCGGCGCGTGGGACGAAACGTGCAGCAGCCAGGTGGTCGTGCCGGGGACGAGCGCCACCGTGATCTCGACTGACGCCGCGAGACTCCGAGAAGACACGGCGAAAGTGGCGGCGAGCAACAGAACGCGGAGCAGTCTCTTCCTCATGGCTCCCTCCTCAGTGACAGGAAAGCGTCGTCTCGGAAGGAACGGATTCAGGCCAGCTTGCCTGGCACCACCGGGTGACTCGAGGAGAGTCCGCCGTCGACGGCGATCGCCTGGCCGTTCACGTAGCTGGCCTCGTCGCTGGCCAGGAACAGCGCCATGCGCGCGATCTCGATCGGCTGGCCCGCGCGCTTCAGCGGATTGAGCTGGCCGATCTTCTTCTCGCTGCCACGGGCGCGCGCGAGCTCGAACATGGGCCGGGTCATGCCGGTCTCGATCAGGCCGGGGCAGATCGCGTTCACGCGCACGCCCGTGCCGGCGAGCTGGTTCGCGGCGGTCTGCACCAGGCTGATCACGCCCGCCTTGCTCGCGCTGTACGGGCTGCCGCCGGCGCCCGAGCGCAGGCCCGCGACCGAGGCCGTGCACACGATCGAGCCACCGCCGTGCGCGCGCATGTGCGCGGCGCCGTGCTTGATCGCGAGGAACGGGCCGATCAGGTTCACGCGCAGCACCTTCTCCCAGTCCTCGGCGGTCTGCTCGAAGAACGGCAAGAGGCCGCCGCCGATGCCCGCGTTGGCGTAGATCACCTCGAGACCGCCGTGCTCCCGCACGCTGGTCTCGACCAGCGAGCGGACCACCTCGTCGTCCGCGGCGTCGGCGAGCCGGGCGATGCAACGGCCACCGGCCTTCGCGACCTCCGCGCAGGTGTCCTCCAGGCCTTCGGCGAGGTCGACCGCGATCACCGCGGCGCCTTCGCTCGCGAACAGGATCGCGCTGGCGCGGCCGATGCCGCTCGCCGCGCCGGTGACGATCGCCCGCTTGCCCGCCAGCCTCATCTCCGTTCTCCCCTCGCTCAGTAGCCGCGCGCGCGGTCCACCAGGTTGCGCAGGGGCTCGCCGCGCTCGAGCCGCTGGATGTTGTCGACCGCGAGCGCGAGCAGCCGCTTCAGGTAGTCGGGCTCGAGCCCCGCGAGGTGCGGAGTCACGATCGTGTTCGGCGCGTCCCAGAGCGGGTGGCTCGCGGGCAGGGGCTCCTCGGCGAAGACGTCGAGCGCTGCGCCGCCGATCGCCCCCGAGCGAAGCCGTTCGAGCAACGCGTCCTCGTCCACGATCCCGCCGCGCGCCAGGTTCACCAGGTACGCGCCCGGCTTCATGAAGTCGAGCTCGCGTGCGCCGATCGAGCCGCGCGTCTCGGGCGTGAGCGGGAGCAGCACGACTGCGTAGTCGCTCTCGCGCAGCACGCGCTCGGTGCCGCTCGCTCCCCCGACGACGAGGTCGACGTGCGGCATCGGCCTGGGCGAGCGCTGGGTCCCGATCACGCGCATCTCGAACGCCCGCGCCTTCTCGGCGACCGCCGCGCCGATCGCACCCAGCCCGAGGATGCCGAGCGTCTTCCGCGCCAGCTGTGGCATGCCCCAGAGCTTCCACAGGTGCGCGCGCTGCTGCTCGAGCGCGCGCGGGATGCGCTTGGTGAGTGCGAGCATCAGCGCGAGGGCGAGCTCGCTCATCTGCGCGCCGTGCAGACCGTGTGCGTTCGCTACCTGAACCGCCGCCGGCAGGTCCGGCGCGGGCAGGAGCGCGTCCACGCCAGCGCCCATCATCTGGATCAACTGCAGCTTGCGCGCGCCCGCCCACACGCCCTTCGGCGGACGGAAGGCCAGCAGGATCTCGATCTCGCCGATGCCCGCGCGCAGCTCCTCTTCGCCGTGCCACACCGCGATCTCGCGGCCCGGCAGCGCCTCGCGCAGCATGCGCCCGATCAGGTCGCCGAGGCCCGGCTCGAAGCCGTGGTGGACGTGGATCCGCGCGATGCGTTCAAAGGCCATGCGGCGGCCATCTTACGGCGTTCCGGCCGCGAAAAAAAAATCGTTCTCCCTATGAAGGGCTTCACTGAAATGCCACTCGCGAGGGTTGATCCTCCGTGGTGTCGCAAAGGGAAGCGACGAAAGGGGACGTCACGATGGCACGGTTCGAGAGCATGGCTCTGGCAGCGATGACGGTCGGAACGTTCTTGGTGCTCTGCTCCAGCTGGGTGGCGGTAGTCACTCGGTTCTGAGCTCGGGGGACGGCGCGGGAGCGCGTGCCTCGGCGCGCGCCCGCGCCAGCGAATCCAGATCGCCGATGTCGAACCACGGTCCGGTGATCGGCTCGGCGTAGACCTGGGTCTCGCACACCAGCCAGGCGATGAAGTGGCCTGGCGCGTCGCGGTTCCCGCCCTCGGCGAGGTAGCGGTCGAGCAGCGGCCACGTCGCGGGCGGCAGGAAGTACAGCGCGATCGCCGCGAGGTCGCCGCCCGGGTCGGGGGGCTTCTCGCGGAAGCGCACCACCCGGCCGCCGGAGTCGAGCACGACCTCGTTGTAGAGCGAGCGGTGCGCGTCGAGCCGGGCCCGGCGCAGTGCGAGCTGCGGTGCCCTTCGCTGCGCGAAGACTCGCGCCAGCGGCAGCAGGTCGAACAGCACCAGGTTGTCGCCCGCGGCGACCAGGGCGTCCTGCCCGGCCAAGGGGATCTCGCGAGCCGCAAGGGCGAGGTCGCCGAGCGCACCCAGCCGGTTCGACTCGTCGGTCGAGCCGTCGTCGAGCAGCCGGATCGGCACCGGCGCGCGAACGCCGCGGACCCATGCGGCGAGCTGCGGAGCGAAGCGATGGTTCGTCAGCACCACGATCTCGTCGACACCGGGCAGCACTGCGGTCCGCGCCAGGAGGTGCGAGAGGATCGGTGCGCCCGCGACCTCGAGCAGGGGTTTGGGGAGGTCGCGGGTGAGCGGGTACATCCGGGTCGCGTAGCCGGCGCAGAGCAGCACGATCTTCACGGCGCCGCCTGCTCCGGCGGCTTGATCCGCGCGGGCTGCGCGGCGTAGCCGGCCTCGGCGTACGCGGCCGCGAGGCGCGGCCAGTCCGCGGGGTCGCGCAGCGCCCCGATCACGGCGCCGCCCGAGCCGCACAGCTTGGCCGCGGCTCCGCCGGCGCGGGCCAGCTCGGCCAGCGCGGCATCCACGGGCGAGAGGGGATAGACCCGGGCCCGCACCGCGAAGTTCCGCTCGAGTAGCGCCGGCAGCTGCGCTCCGCGGCGCTCTTCCAGGCAGCGCGCACCGGCGTCGGCGAGCGCGACCAGGTCTTCGACCATCCGACGCACTTCGCTGTCGCCGCGCAGCCAGCGCTGGCGCACGTCGCCGTGCTGGATCCGCGAGGGAGCCCCGGCGCGCGGGTTCCAGGCGATGAACAGCGGCGGCAGCGCGGAAGGATCGAGCGCGCGAACCGACTCCGGCCGGAGCGGCGGCGCGAAGTCCATCTCGAGCATCCCCTCGTGCGCCTGGATCACGCGGTCCATCGGACCGGCGGTGATGCCGAGCTCCTCGGTCTCGCAGCTGAGCGCGGCTTCGGCGAGCGCGAGCGGCGCGAGCGGCGGGCCCAGCCAGTCGCCCAGCGCGCGCAGCGCGGCGATCACGATCGCGCTCGATCCCGCGAGCCCGACCTGGCGCGGGATGTCGGTGGTGTAGGCGATCCGGAAGCGCAGCCGCGCGTCGCCGGGAGCCAGGTCGCCGAGGCCCCCGCGCAGCAGCACGAACCGGTGCAGCGCCGCACGCAGCAGGCGCACCCCGTCGTCGCTCCCGTAGGCATGGAGCGCGTCTGCTGCCTCGCGCAGGCTGGGGTACTCGAGGCGATCCTCCGCGCCGGGCGCGATCGAGAAGCTCTGCGCGGGATCGATCGACACCGCGGCGCGGAAGTTGGCGAGCGCGAGCGCGATCGCGCGGCCCCCGAAGATGTCCGACGGGTTCCCCAGGAGACCTGCTCTCGCGTAAGCTTCCCGACGCACGCCCGACATTCGTGCGCGAGGCTAGCAGACAGGTGCGACTCCAAGCGGCCGGAGGCCTCGAGCTCGTCGTCGGCGCGAAGGGCGACCTGCGCATCGCATGGGGCGAGAGCGACTGGCTCGGACCGGTGAGTGCGCGCGCGGGCCGTGCCGGCACGGTGGCGACCGAGCTCCGCGCACTGGGGCGCTCGGCGGGAAGCGACGACCTGGGCGAGTTCGAGCGACTCGAGCTGTCGCTCGCAGACGCGCCGCTGCCCCTCGGACTCTCCGTGCGCGCGTATCGCGAGCGCGCGCTGCTGGTGTTCCGGCTCGAGGCGCTGGCTTCGATCGAGGGCCTCGCGACCGGCGCGTTCGACGCTCCCGCCGTCGCCTTTCCATGCTTCGCGCCGGCCGGCCGGGAGCCCGGCGGTGCGCCTTCCGGCGTGCGGGGCTTCGGGCACCAGTACACTCAGTTCGCGTTGCCGACCGACGCGGGCGCCGAGCTGGACGATTTCCGGCTCGCCCCGATCTCGGGGACGCTGGCGGTGGTGATGCCGCTCTGGCTGGTGGCGCCCGACCTGCGCGCGATCCTGCTCGCACCGCTCGATGCCTTCCACGAGCAGGTGATCTGCGTGCCGCGCGACCGCGAAGACGCCGCACGCGGAGTGCGCTCCGGCTGGCACGGTGACCTCGAGCGCGT
>Ga0306925_10000442_pt1 | contig 29725 bp, 31 predicted proteins | sample flu12Cox44000176_FD_203755 | JGI IMG/M metagenome (GOLD analysis project Ga0306925, IMG submission 203755) | Lab enrichment of tropical soil microbial communities from Luquillo Experimental Forest, Puerto Rico - flux8day.12C.oxic.44.000.176 (v2)... | ecosystem: Environmental > Terrestrial >... | reverse complement strand
GTCGCTGCTCATTTTGGTTTCCGGGACGAAATAGACGTCCTTCTTCATGAGGTCTGCGACTGTGGTCGTGGCGGCTTCGGCGTCCGGTATCTGCAACAGGTCTTTGGAGTACATGATGCCGACGATGCGATCGATGCTGCCGTCGTAGACCGGGATACGCGAATAGGGCGATTGATTGATCATCTCCGTAAAGGCAGCAATGGTCATGTTGACTGGAACGGCGATAATTTCGGGTCGCGGCGTCATGACCTCGCGCACCGTCTTGTCTCCGAACTCGACCACCGACTGAATCAAATCACGGTCGCTCTCCTCAAGAATTCCTTCTTCCCGACCAGCCTCAATCAAAGCATCGACAGCTTCCGAAGGGTGTTCCGCCTCCTCCGAGGCATGTTCCCGCGTGAGCGATGCGACGGAGAGAGCGAAGCCAAGAATGGTCGTGACCGGCATGGCTAGGTAGATCAGCACACGAAGAACGTAGATGAACTTCGCCAGCCACTCCCCATTGGTGCGCACGAAAAAGATGTGTGGCAGCAGGCGATTGAAAATGACAATGATGAAGATCAGGCTTACTGCCGCCTGTACCAGGTCAAGCCCTACCCAGCGGTTTTCGGTGAACAGAAGATAGCCGATCAGTATGCCAATCGAAGCCACGCAAATCTGCGTTAAAACCGCGATGGAGAGCGATGCACGCTCGGAAGTGAAGCCAAGGCGCGGCTCGACCATCCGCTCATAGGCCTCTATGTTTTCCTGAAACTCACGGGACAGGAACTTGCCCATCTCGTGGTACAGGCGATCGACATATGACACCAGGGTCAGCAACGCCAAGAGCAACAACAGCAAAAGGAAGAGCGGAATGCTCATGATCGCCGCTCCCGGTTTTTACGAGTTCCGCCTGCAGATTGTTGGCTACGCTGGATAAGTCCAACCGGCAGCTTCAACTGCATCCGCAACGCAGCTTCCTTCGCCTCCATCTCGCCGTCGTCGATCTCATGATCGTAGCCAGCAAGGTGCAACATTCCGTGCAAGATGAGGATCTTTACTTCCGTATCCATCGAGTGGCCAAGCTGGTCGGCATTAGCGGCGGCAATTTCCAGCGAAATTGCGATGTCCCCTGCAACATACGGGACAGCAGACGGAAAGGTCAGAACGTCCGTCGGCCTGTTCTTTCTGCGGAAGCGCCAGTTCAGCGACTGTATCTCTCGGTTCGAGGTAATGCAGATGTTTACATCACCTTTAATCCCCAGGGCGCGCTGCATGCGGGTGGCAAAGCGGCTCAAACTCTCAGCGCTAGTGGCTTTCGATTGTGTTCTTGTCTGTCTCACTTCGCTCAATGAACGAATGGGAGGGCTTATAGCCCTCCCAGAGTATGGTAGCAAGGATTTATTCGGAAACGCGATTCCCCGTGTTGAATCCGCTGACCGGCGGAACTTCAGCGAGAGACGCTTCGCGGTCGGCCACAACCGTGTTGCCATTGGTCGTACGTGCCAGCAGGAAGCCGTTCCCGGCCTTCAAATCGAACGACAGCTGCTCATTGCGCCCCTTATAGTCTTCATAGGCCCGGACGATCCGCTGCACCAGGTGGTGACGCACCACATCGCCTTCGTCGAAGCGGCAGAAGCGAATGCCCTCGACATCTTTCAACACTTCCATGGCCTCAAGCAGACCGCTGCGGCTGGCGTTGGGTAGGTCGATTTGGGTGATGTCGCCGGTAATTACAGCCTTAGAGTTGAAACCCAGACGCGTGACGAACATCTTCATCTGCTCGGAGGTGGTGTTCTGGGCTTCATCGAGGATGACGAACGCGTCGTTGAGCGTTCGGCCGCGCATGAAAGCGATGGGCGCGATCTCGATCACGTTCTTCTCGAGATAGCGATCCACTTTGTCGGGATCCAGCATGTCGTACAGCGCATCGTAGAGAGGGCGCAGGTAGGGATCGACCTTTTCCTGCAAGGTTCCAGGCAGGAAGCCAAGCCGCTCACCAGCTTCGACAGCGGGCCGAGCCAGCACGATGCGGTTCACCCGCTTCGACACCAGAGCGGAGATTGCCATGGCCACGGCCAGATAGGTTTTGCCGGTTCCTGCCGGGCCGATGCCGAGGACCATGTCATTCTTTTCGATGGCTTCGAGATAGCGCCGCTGGTTGATGCTCTTGGGCTGGACAGTGCGCTTGCCGAACGAACGTTGCTTGCCTGCCTCGGCCAAGCTGCGCAGCGTGGCAGTGCTGTCGGATGCCAGCATTTTCAGCATGGTTCCCAAGTCGCCATTGATAAACGAGTGCCCATGGCGCAACAGGTGCTGATAGTCGGCAAAAACCTGCTGAGTGCGCGCAACGTCAGCGTCGGCACCTTCGATTTCGATGGAGTCGGAGCGCATGGCGATCGTGACGTTGAGGCCGTTTTCGAGCAGTCGCAGGTTTTCGTCGCGGGTTCCAAACAGGGTTTCGATGTTGGGGCTGATCTCGATTTGGGTCTTCATCTAGGGTCGGTACTTTGCCTCCTGGGGCCGGGTGCAATCATGCGTGACTGGACATTCCATCGACAAGCGGATGGGAAATTTGCTGCACAGGAATTTATCGGGATCGGAAGAGGAAGAGCGTCCGGATTGTTCGCCGTAGCGAAAATACCGCTCATTGCTGGTTAGCGTACCCCCGAAATGGGAGAGAGTCAAACCCATCGCCCCCGAGGCCTTAACGGGGATGATTCATGCCTCCGGCTACCCAGTCACATAGATGCTTGGCATGATTAAAAGAAGCCTAGCGACACGATTTTTGCCAGTTGACGGCACCTTCATGTTCCTCGCTGAGTCCGATTCGCACATCAAGGCGTTTGCCAGGAAGAAAAAGGAGAAGGCGTGCCAACACAAAAGCTCAGTGGGCAATTTGCAGGGCGAGAAGAAAATCCTGTAAAATCAAGCATTCGGCTCACGTCGAGATTTCCATCTGAAGGAATACTGCATAGTATGGCGAACCATTTTTCCGCGCTGAAGCGTGCCCGTCAAACCGAGAAGAAGACGGCCGCTAATCGCGCCAATAAGTCACGTCTGCGCAGCGCCTTACGTTCGATGCGCGAGGCTATTGCGAAGGGGGATAAGGACGCTGCGAAATCGGCCTTGAGCGCTGCCGCTTCGGCAGTGGATAAGGGAGTGCAGAAGGGCGTCCTGCACAAGAACACCGCCAGCCGCTACAAAGCCCGTCTTTATGCACGCGTAAGGGCAATATCGAGCAAGTAAGCTTTTCGTTATCAGAGACTTAAAGGCGGATCATAGAGTCCGCCTTTAATTTTGTCGGTCGCTTAGGAAGGACGCAGGTCCCGGCGCACCAGGAAGGCGTCGACGAAGTATCCCAAGCCCAAAGCTAATGGGATGACTCCGAAGGAAGCGGCAATCCATACATCGGGATCAACCATCCGGCCTATGATCCCGAAGGTGATGATGAAGCCAAGCGCCCCTGCCGTGAAGAGGATTCCGTACCGGCGTGAGCGGGCGACCTGCGAAAGCTCTGGCTCCATCGCTACCTTGACGCCACGCGCCAGTGCAGCTATGCGTTCTTCCGTACGCAGTTTCCGAACGCGGTAAAAGGTGTGCATCGCGGCAATCGGAATGCCGAGCGACATAATAATTGCCACAAGAGGAATCAGATCTCCTTCCACGGTGGTGCTCCTTCTCCGGCGCAATACGCCCGTGCCAGTGCTCTGTCGGCTTCCACAGTTTGGTACGCGAACAGAGCCTGGCTTGTTCCGTTGAGTCTGTCGAGCTAATTCAAGAGAAAGGGAGAAACGTCTCTCCTCCCTTTTTGGGACAGATACCGTAATTTAGCTGCTTGTGGGTGGTTTCCACCGCAGCACGGGCTTGCGAGCAGCAGCAGTTTCGTCAAGGCGCGAGAGTCGCGTGCGGTAAGGTGCGCCAGTCACCACCTCGGGCGAGGTCTCGGCCTCTTCCGCAATGCTCTTCATCGCATCGATGAACTGGTCGAGCTCTTCCTTCGACTCACTCTCGGTAGGTTCGATCATCAGCGCGCCCGGCACCACAAGCGGGAAGCTCACGGTGTAGGGGTGAAAGCCGTAATCGATGAGACGTTTGGCGATGTCTCCGGTGCGAACCCCCTTTTTAGTCTGCTGCTTGTCGCTGAAAACGACTTCGTGCATTGTCGGCGTGCTGAAAGGCAGTTCGTACGGACCTTCCAGATGCTTGCGGATATAGTTCGCATTTAGCACTGCGTCTTCGGTGGTTTGGCGAAGACCTTCGGGTCCGTTAGCCATGAGGTAGGCCAGCGCCCGCACAAACATGCCGAAGTTGCCGTAGAACATACGCACCCGCCCGATGGAATGCGGGCGGTCGTAGTCGAATCCGAGCGTGCCATCGGGCTTGGCCACGATGATTGGAGTTGGTAAGAACGGTTCCAGAATCTTCTTACAAGCCACAGGACCGGAGCCGGGACCGCCGCCGCCGTGCGGAGTCGAAAAGGTCTTGTGCAGATTGAGGTGCATGACGTCGGCACCGAAATCGCCGGGACGAACCTTCCCCACCAGCGCGTTCATGTTGGCTCCGTCCATGTAGAGCAGGGCGCCTTTGGCGTGCAGGACGTCAGCAATTTTGTGGATCTCCTGCTCGAAGACCCCCAGTGTATTGGGATTGGTGAGCATCAGCGCGGCGACGTCGTCGTTAACTTGGGCTTCGAGCGAGGCGATGTCGACCATGCCGGCGGCGTTGGATTTCAAGTTCTCAACGGCGTAACCGCACGTGGCAGCGGTGGCGGGATTGGTACCGTGGGCCGAGTCGGGCACCAGAATCTTCTTTCGCGGATTACCCAGCGACTCGAGATAAGCGCGAACGAGGAGGATACCCGTAAGCTCGCCATGCGCACCGGCAGCGGGCTGGAGGGTGATGACGTCCATGCCGGTGATTTCGATGAGCTGCTCGCTGAGCATCTTTATGATGCGCAGCGCTCCCTGCGAGATCTTCTCGGGCTGATAAGGATGGGCTTCGGCCAGTCCGCCCAGGCGCGCCACGTACTCGTTGACGCGGGCGTTGTACTTCATGGTGCACGAGCCCAGGGGATACATGCCGTGATCGACGGCGTAGTTCCAAGTGGAGAGGCGTGTGAAGTGGCGGATAATCTCGATTTCGCTGACTTCGGGCATGTGGCCGAGATCTTCGCGGGCAGCATCGCCCAGGAGCGCACCGGGATCGACCTCGGGGACATCGAGCGGGGGCAGCTTGTAGGCTTTCTTTCCGGGAGAGCACTTTTCGAAGATCAGGCCTTCGTTCTGGCTGATGTGCGTGGAGGCTTTCTCGATTTTGCTTTTCATCGCGCCACCTCCTGTGCTGCCTCAACTCTGCTTGCAGCGACTTCCAGTTCGGATGCGGTGGCGTCGATCGCCTCGCGCGAGGTAGTTTCGGTGCAGCACCAGAGCGAGGCGTTACTCAACTCGGGATAGAAGTTCTTCAACGGGAAGCCACCGACGATCTTCTGCTCCAAAAGGCGATCGTTGACCGCCTTGGGCTCGACTTCAGTCCGGATGACAAATTCGTTGAAAAATGGAGCGCTCTCGAAGGGCAGCGTTGCACCGCTCTTCCTAAATTGCTGGGCCGCGTAATGTGCCTTGGCCAGGTTCTGATAGGCCAACTCTTTCAGCCCCTGTTTGCCGTAGATGGTCATGAAGATATTGCACATCAGCGCGACCAGTGCCTGGTTGGTGCAGATGTTGGAAGTCGCTTTCTCGCGGCGGATGTGCTGCTCGCGCGTTGCAAGCGTCAGAACGAAGCCGCGCTTGCCGTTGCGATCGACGGTTTCACCGGCGAGGCGCCCAGGCATCTGGCGAACGAACTTCTCGCGCGTGGCCATAACACCACAGTAGGGCCCACCGAATCCTATAGGCACGCCGAACGACTGTGCTTCCATGCTGACAATGTCGGCTTCCGCAGGAGGGTTCACGATGCCGAGTGAGACAGCTTCGGCAATTGAAACCACCAGCAACGCGCCTTTCTTGTGGACCACATCCGCGACAGCGGCAACGTCTTCGATGGTGCCAAAGAAGTTGGGTGATTGGACCAGCACGCCGGCGGTTTTGTTGTCCACGGCTTTGTCGAGGGCTTCGAGATCGACGCGGCCATTCTTGCCATAGGGCACAGTGGCCAGCGGCATACCCTGATGTCGCGCGTAAGTAGCGATCACCTGCCGATACTCGGGGTGCACCGTGCTAGCGATGACGGATCTATGGCGCCCGGTGACGCGCACGGCCATCATCAGCCCCTCGGCAGCGCCGGTCGAGCCGTCGTACATGGAGGCGTTGGCTACGTCCATGCCAGTGAGCTCGCAGATCATGGTCTGGAACTCGAAGATGGCCTGCAGCGTGCCCTGGGAAATCTCCGGCTGATAGGGCGTGTAGGCGGTGAAGAACTCACCGCGCGAGACCAGGGAATCGATCACCACCGGCCGGTAATGGGAATACGCACCGGCGCCAAGGAATGACGCGTAGCCGTGGCCGTTCTCGGCGGCGCGGTCGCGAAAAAACTCGACGATTTCGCTCTCCGCGTACGAGCGCGGAATGTCGAGGTCACGCGTGAGGCGATATTCGGCAGGAATGGCGGCGAACAGGTCGTCCATCGACGTGGCGCCGATGTCGCGGAGCATGGCCTCACGGTCAGCTTGGGATTTTGGTAGATAGCGCATGGATATGACCTTAGATGAAACTTAACAGCGCGCGACGCATCAGGGTGCCGTGCGACCCTGGTGGCTGAGCAGAGGAAGACGAAACGCTCTAGTGGCCGCCTTCCTCGGCAGCGAACTTCTCGTAATCAGCCGCGGAGAGCAACTTGCCTATCTCTGAAAGGTGCTTCAACGTAACCTTGATCATCCACGCCGCATGAGCATCTTTGTTCACCTCTTCCGGCGAAGTACTCAGGGCCTCGTTGACTTCCGTAACCGTGCCTGAGATCGGAGCATATAAATCGGACACGGCCTTCACCGATTCGACCGAGCCGAACGTCTGCCCAGCTGTGATTTCAGCACCTACTTTCGGCAGCTCGACAAACACGATATCGCCCAGGGAATTCTGCGCGTAGTCGGTGATGCCGATGGTGCCGGTATTGCCGTCCACCCTCAGCCACTCGTGTTCTTTGGTGTACTTTAAATCTGCGGGATAAGCCATTTTAAGACCTCCTCAAAACTGGGGAGAACCAGCAAAAGACTGGAATGATGCACTCTCATTATGAACTACGACTGCTTCTTCGGATTCTTCGGACGCTTGTAAAACGGTGTCGGAACTACCTTGCACTTTACCGATTGATTGCGGCACTCGACCGTCACCTCCGTATCAAGCCCGGCAAAGTCTGCTGGAACGTAGGCCAGAGCGATGTTCTTTTTCAGAAACGGTGCAGGCGAGCCGCTGGTAACGTAGCCTATCTCGTTGCAGCTGAGATCACTAACCTTGTATCCGTCGCGCGGAATGCCGCGCTCGATCGATTCGAGTCCCACAAGCATGCGTTTGATTCCAGAAGTTTTTGTGTCCCGCAAGGCCTGTCGCCCGATGAAGTCGTTCTTCTCCATCTTCAAAAAACGGTCGAGGCGCGCCTCCCAGACGTTGATGGATTCGGAAATCTCATGTCCATAAAGCGACAAAGCGCCCTCCAGCCGCAGCGTATTGCGAGCGCCAAGACCGCATGGCAGAATGCCGAACTCTTCACCGGCCCGCATCACTTCGTTCCAGACACGCGCGCTGGTCGTTTCATCACTGGGGACATAGATCTCGAAGCCGTCTTCTGCGGTGTATCCCGTACGGGCGATCAGGGTATTCGGCAGATCGCAAACTGTGCCATAAGTGAACCAATAGAACTTCACCCCGAACACGTCGGTGCCGGTTAACTTCTGGAGCGTTGAGGCTGCTTTGGGTCCTTGGATCGCAATTTGGGTGTACTTATCGCTCAGATGTTCAACCGTGCACTGAAATGCCTTCGTGTTCTCTCGAACCCAGTTAACGTCCTTTTCTCGCGTGCCGGCATTGATCACCAGGAGATAGTCGTGCTCTGCCATCTTATGGACGATGAGGTCGTCCACAAACGTTCCTTCGGGATAGAGCATCGCGGAGTATTGACACTGACCTGTAGCCAGCTTTGACGCGTCGTTCATGGTGATGTGCTGGACCGCGGCTAAAGCCTCAGATCCATGCACGCGAATGTCGCCCATGTGGCTGACATCAAAGGCGCCTACTCCGGTCCGGACGGCCAGATGCTCCTTCACCAAGCCGCCATATTTGGGATACTCGACAGGCATGTCCCAGCCGCTAAAATCGACCATCTTCGCCCCAAGCTGGCGATGAGTGGCATTCAGGGCTGTTTTGCGAATTGCCGGGGAAGACTGGGTTTCGGCTGGCAAAATCGTTTCCTTCGGCACACGATCGGCGAGAATCTGGATGGTGTAACAAAGTACGGTAACACGCATATTTTCATGCGGTCAACGACACGACGGAGCTTTACTACGACGTTTTATGTATGGCCAAACCAAACCAACGTGGGGTACAACTCAAGCAGTTACTCCGAATGGCTGCTTTATTCCGCCTTGGTATTGGGGTTAGGGGCGGGTCAAAATTATGACTGCTCCTTCGCTGTTGCAATGTGAAACAGAATCCGACCCGGTGACGAGGATGGAATTGGCGCGGTCAAAAACGGTTCTTTGCGTAGATGACGAAAAAATCGGCCTGCGTGTGCGCAAAATCATGCTGGAGAGCCGCGGGTTTAAGGTGCTTACGGCTAGCGACGGTGCCGAGGGACTGAAGCTGTTCGAACAGAACGATGTAGATGTGGTCGTTCTAGACTACTTCATGCCCGAACTGAATGGGGGAGAAGTCGCCACCGAGATGCGCCGCCGGCGTCCCGGGGTGCCCATCGTCTTCCTGTCCGCTTATTTTTCCCTGCCGAGCGAAGCCTTGGAAGTAGCCGACGCCTTTATCACCAAGGGCGACCCGCCCGACGTGCTCATCGAAAAGATTCAGAACCTCCTGCTGTAGAGCTGGCCGGTCCCCCTGCCGAAAAGCAAAAGGGACGCAAGTTCTGCGCCCCTTGTTGAGAAGTCTTCCTGAAAGCTAGCGACCGAAGTATTTCGCGTTACGCTCGGTGTACTCTTTCCACTTCTCCGGCAGGTCATCCAGTGCGAAGATCGCAGAGACCGGACAGACCGGCACACATGCGCCGCAATCGATGCATTCAACCGGGTCGATATACAGCATCTCCTCGGCTGAGAATTTGTCGCTGTCCTTTTTGGGATGGATGCAATCCACCGGACAGGCATCGACACAGGCGGTGTCCTTTGTGTTGATACACGGTTCTGCAATTACGTAGGTCATAAAGCGAGATCTCCGGACGATGGTGTGGCTCGACGCTTATGGGTCGGTATAGTTCGATACTATCAAAAAACCCCGCAGTTTTGTTGAGGCTTGCAGCTGCGCCAACCGCCCGTCGTCCGTGGCCGGAGGCACAGCATCAGTCACGGTCCGCCGGCAAAAATGCCCGCGCGGAGGACTACTCCGTGCAGAACATTACGGTCAGGAGGAGTCGGTCAGCTATCAGTTACCAGCTCATTCAACCACAAGTTTCGGCGTGCTCGCGCACTGTGGACGGCTGGTACTCCGTGATGTAACCCGCGACGGCGCTGGCTGCCACCGTAAGTGGGCTTGCGAGGTACATAAGCCCAGGCCCGCTGCGACCTGGAAAGTTGCGATTCTGGGCGCTGATGACAACCTGTTCGGGCCTGGTTGAGACCCCAGGTCCGGCATTGATACAAGCCCCGCAACTGGGCTCGATGACATGCGCTCCAGCTTTTTCGAACACCTCAAGATAGCCTTTGCGAACGCAATACTCGCGCGTCTGTTGCGAGCCGAACTGGATGTAGAACTTGCACGAATCCGCCACCCGCTTTCCGTGCTGCAATGCATCGCGTAGCACCTGCGCGTACATGTCCATGTCCTCATTCTTGCCGGCTGTGCAGGTGCCGCCATAGGCGATTTCCACCGGAACTGGAGTGTTCAGCTCGCGCACGAACTTTCCATTACCCGGGTCTCCAGGAGTCGCTACCATGGGGTAGATGTCCGCAGCGTTGAGCTCGATGATGTGCGCGTAGTGAGCGTCGGGATCGCTTTGTAGTCCTTCTATCATGGTCCCGGCTTCCGTGCGGTTCATGCCGCGCCGCTCCACCAGAAACTCCACAACCTTCTGATCGGGCACAACAATGCCGGTGAATCCACCGATCTCCGCTGCCATGTTGGTCATGGTGGCCCGCTCGTCCACGCCCAGCGCTTCGATCGCCTCGCCCGAATACTCGATCACTTTCGCCAGCGCCTTGCCGTGCCGAATGTAGTCCATGGCGAGCAGCTTGAGGATGAAGTCTTTCGCCGTAACATTGTCACGACGTTTGCCGCGAATGACCACCTGCACCGATTCCGGCACTTTCACCCGAACGTCGCGTGTGAACCAGGAGTTGAACACGTCAGTGGTCCCGATTCCGAAAGCCAGGCAGCCCACTGCTCCCGCGTGCGGTGTGTGCGAGTCCGACCCTACATTCAACTGCCCGGGTAGGGCGTAAGTCTCGGTAATGATGGAATGGCAAATCCCTTCCGAGCCTTTGCGATCGACCAACTCACCATGCAGGCGGATGCCGCGCGACTTGGCGAAGTCCTCCTGCTTCAGCTTCAACTGGGTTGCCAGGTCGAGCAGTCCCATCTTCCTCTTTTCTTCCGATAGTACTTCGTCGAGGAAGGTGAGGTGGTCGCGGAAGAAGAGAATGCTGGCGGCATCATTGACAGGCTCGTCCTTGCCGAGATAGTGCTCATAAAAGATGGCGGCCATGGGCGTGACGTATTCGTGACTGAAACGAAGATCGGTGCGCGCGAATCCGGTGTCGCCGGGCTTTACCGCTTCCACACCGATTTTTCCGCTGGCTTCCACCATGTGGCAGGCAATTATCTTTTCCCCGATGGTCATTGGGCGAGGCTTGGTGTCAATCGGCGGCAAGAACACCTTCCGTTGCAGCCGCGCCACATTAAACGGAAACAACCCGCCGTACTTGATCACTTGGCGGGTGATCTCATCTTCGCCTTCGGTAAACTGGCTAAGCGGAATTTCCTCACCGCGACGGATCTTGTCAATAAGCTTGAAGTCCGTTGAGGTCAAAACGCCCAGGTTCTGGCAATTCTGTTTGTAGATGCGCTCGATGTTCTCGGCAATCACCAGCTTGATGCCCGCCGACATCTCCGCGTAGGGAGACTGTTCCCTGCTCGATCCCTTTCCGCGCCGCTTGCCGCTCACCGACGCCACAAATCCGCCACGCTTTACGTCGCCGCGCTTGATCGGCGTTTCGTTGCCGCATTTCAATCCTGTGTAAGGAAACTCACCCAAGGTTTCGTCGAAAAAGAAGCAGATATGCGCCGGGGTGATCTCGTCAGTAGAGATGTCGTCGCGTAGTTTAGGATTGCGCTCCGGGTGCTGCGTGTCCCATGCTAGGTCCGCACCTGCCAGTTGGCGCTTGATCAGCTGAGGATCTTCGGTGAGAAAAAGAATGCGTCCCTGCAATTTGACCTGGTCGGGACGCTGAGAAATTTCGCGGTTCAAAATCGATTGCTTCACGCTGAGATTTTAGCGCAGAAGAAGCCGGACAGAGGTCGGGGCACTACTCGCGCATAGGTTGCGGGCCCTTCTTCACCTGATCCACTACCTGCAAAGCGATGCGACTCATGATCTGCGAAACTGTTTCGATTTCCCCGGTTCCCTGCGTGGAAAAGGGCGCGCCGCTTACCACGCCCCCATTTTTAACCAGCTGATAGTTGACCGTGGCGCGGTACTCTGGGTCCATGGCTTGCCCTTCTGCGCTGTGGCTGGTCCACTGCGAGTTAGGATTTGTCTCGATCGTCCCAGGCTGTCGCTGGTAGGGGTCAGCACCGGTTCGGAGCTCAGTCAGGCGGGTGTAAACCACGTACTGGCACTTCTTCTGCTCCGCTTCTTGCGCAGCTTCCTCATCGGTTGAGGCATTGAGCGCCACCGCTTGCACTTTGAGGTGCGTCTTTTTGTCCGGCTTTATCTGATTGATGGCCGTGATTAGGCGGGCTTGTGCTAAGTTGCCGGGAACAGAGCGGGCGGCGTAGTTCTGCATAATGGCCACGCCAACGTAAACGTTATTTTCCTGTGCCATGCTGAGGGCAGGAACCAGCAGAACGAGACAAACGACGATACGTTGAACCGGCATGGAGAACCTCCCCTGGAGATTAACCCTACTTAGGCAATTTAGGTGCGGCCTCTGGCGTATTCGACGGGGGAAGGCAGGGGATCCAAGTCGCGTCCGGCAAAGATCTCGCGGAATTCCTCGACGACTTCGTCGTGGATCAGGCCGTTCGACGCCAGCACTTCCCTGCTGTCGAGTTGGAAGGGGGTTCCGTCGAAGCGCGTCACCTTGCCGCCGGCTTCCTGCACAATCAGCACACCCGCAGCGGTGTCCCAGGGGTTCAGATTGAATTCCCAGAAACCGTCGTAGCGCCCGGCTGCAACGTTGGCAAGATCGAGCGCCGCCGAACCCGCGCGCCGTACCCCGTGCGAGCGCAACGTAATCTGGTGGTAGAAGTAGATATTCGGATTCTTGTGGCGCTTGTGACTAGGAAAACCGGTGCCCAGAATCGCCTCCGCCAATCGCGTGGTCTGGGAAACATCGATGGCCCTGCCATTTAGTGTCGCTCCAGAACCGCGCTCGGCCGAGAACATCTCGTCGCGCGTGGGATCGTAGAGCACTCCGACTTCCAGTTCGTCATCCTGACGTGCTAAGGCTATGGAAACGCAAAATACCGGATAACCGTGCGCGAAGTTCGTAGTGCCATCGAGAGGGTCTACAAACCACCTGAATTCCGCACCGGTGTGGCTGCGCGTTCCCTCCTCGCCCACGATGCCATGCTCCGGCCACTTCTCCTTTAACCGCTCGACGATCAGCTTCTCGGAGGCGCGATCGGCGGCGGTCACCAAATCCACTTCGCCCTTGTACTCGATTTTGATATGGCGATCGAAGTAGCTCATCAGCAGCGCACCAGCCTCGCGGGCAATGTGCTCCAACTCGGGCAGGTAGCGACTCATCGCTTGACTGCCTTTCGAGCATCTTCGGCGATGTAGGCGATTTCGTGCTTGAAGATAAAGAGGTTGGGCGCTCCTTCGCGCGTCAGGCGGACCATGCGGCGGTCGTAGTATTCAATCCAACCGCGAACAATTTCGCCATCCATGAGCTTGATCATAACTGGCGTCTGGTTTTCGCCCAATGCTTTTAAATAGGCGGCTTCCTGGTGAGTGTCATCTGGCGGAGGAGTCTTGACCTTGTGCACATTAGAAGGATGGTTGCCAGCGTTCTTGAATGCCATGCCTCGATTCTACACGTCGCGAACACGAGGCCTGGTTACGCTTGCGTCTTCTTGTACTGATCAAAGGCGGCGAGGAAGCGATCGATGTCTTTCTTCTGCAAGTAATACGGAGTGGAGAGGCGCAGCTTGGAAGGTTCACCACCGCGAATACGAATCTTTCGCGTCTTCCACATCCAGTCTTCGAGTTTCATACGCTGGATAGGCGGCACGTTTACCGTCACGATCGCGCAGCGCATGGTGGGATCAGAAGAAGTCCACGACTCGGCGCCACGCTGCATCATCTGCGCGAGCGTGTAGTCGGCGAGTTGGCGGTGGCGCTTCTCGATTTTGTCCATGCCAATCTGGTTGGCCATCTGAATCGATGCGCGCAGTCCCATGAGTGAAGGGACATTCGAAGAGCCAATGCGCTGGAAGCGCTCGGCGCGGATGGATTTGTCATCCCATCCCGCGGTTGTGACTGTGCTCCATACCTGGTCAATTACTTCGTCGCGGACGTACAGAAAGCCCGATCCTTTCGGCGCCTGCAACCATTTGTGGGGACTGGCCGAGTACATGTCACAGCCGAGTTCATGCACATCGAGTGGCATCATGCCGGGAACGTGCGCGCCATCAACCGCAGACAGAATTCCTTTCGAACGTGCCAGGGTCGAGAGTTCTTTGGCGGGCAGCACTACCCCCGTCACGGTGGTGATATGGCTGAAGAAGATCACCTTCGTCCGCGGAGTGATGGCGTCGTTGAAGAGATTCAGCACCTGCGCCGGGCTGTTCACGGGCTTCGGCAAGGTAACCATCCTCACCACTGCGCCGTAGCGCTTAGCTTTGAGCTTCCACGGCCCCTCTCCACTGGGATGCTCCTGATCGGTCATCACTACCTCATCGCCGGGCTTCATATCGATGCCGTTGGCGATGTAGCTATTGGCCTCCGTGGCGTTTCTTACCAGAGCCAACTCGTCGCGCTTGCAGCCGATGAAAGCGGCAAGTGGATCGCGGTAGGCGTTGTAAGGCTCATAGCCCCAGATGGGATAGTTTTCCGGATCTTCTTGGTCCATCTGCTCGGTTCTTGTATAGCCATCAAACACCGCGCGTAGCACAGGCGCCGGACTCGAGCCGACTGTACCGTTGTTGAGATACACCTCATCTTCCGGGATGAGAAACTGCTTGCGCACCTCGGCCCAGTAGGCATCCTGATCGCTGCTATACTGCGCCGGATCGGGCAGCTTCGACGGCAGGTTGGCGAGTTGTGCCAGCAAGGGATGTCCGGCAGCCAGCGCGAAACCCAGTCCCGCAGTTTGTGAGAGGAATTGACGGCGATCCAGCATCATTTCTCCTGATTTGCTCCTGAACAGAGAATGCGAAATCTTACGACCTCATGGCTGTTGAGACAAGCGGGAGATGAGGAAGGAAAACTGCCACAATGTCCGTTGCTTAGTTGAAGATCATACTGCTACTATGCGCACGGAAGGATGACAAGCCCGACCAGATCAGGAGGCAATCAAGTCCCCCAGCGACAGTGTTCACTATGGGCAGAATTCTGGTTCTTGTGCTGCTAACGTTCAGTGCAATCAGTGTGTTAGCCGGTAATGGGGCACAGGCTTGGAACTAGGGTGTGATTTCGTTCTCGACAACTGCTGCTTCGTGATAGGAAACTCCCCATGTGCGCTGAAAATCGGAACTGGGCAGTTCTCATAGGAACAACACTGTTGTCTTTATGTGGCTGCGGCGGGGGCAGTGCGCCCTCGCAAGGTCAACCGACCCCAGTGCAGCTGTTCTCGGTTTCACCTTTACCCACCACTTTCGAACCTGCGTTCACGATGCAGATTAATGGAGCCGGATTTGCGCCCGGGGCCGTGCTGATTGGAGCCGTTGACCAAGGTGGCACGACGAGCACAACGTTCGTAAGTAGTACGCTGCTCCAGCGGGCGCATCATCTCGCAGGCGCGACTCGATGGGCCGCATCACCGGCACGAAGTTGCTGCCTGAGTGCCTGGGACCGAGAACCTGCCCTTACCAAACGAGGGGGGCGCCTATGCGTTCTGCTTAACTACTGCGCTTCAAACCTCACGAAAACAAAACTTCTGGGAGATCACGCCACAGCCCTAGCTGGAACGATACTGTTTGCGCTTCGCACATGATGTTGGCGAGGCAGACCTCTTCGTTATTTTTGCCGTTTTCGTCGAGGCTGATTGCAGAGGGATCCTGAAATATCGACCAGGTGTCGTTCCGAGGGTTTTCCGAAACATCGAGATGAAGGCACTGGGCGTGCTATAGCCAGATTCCAAAGCCACCTGCGTTATCTTGGAGCCCTCCGCAAGAAGTCTGAGGGCATGCAGTAATCGAAGTTGCTGCCTCCATTTTCCAAACGTCATTTGAGTTTCCGAATGGAATAACCTTTCGATTGTCCTCTTGTTCGCGCCGGCCCATTTGCACAGCTTATCTAAAGGCCGCTGATCACTCGGGTCATTGAGGAGTGCCTTAGCAACTCGCAGTGAGCGTGCGTCAACTGGTTCGGGCAACTGCAGCGGAACGCATTCCGCAGCCTTCATTTGGCCTAGAATCAGCCCGATCAAATGAGTGTGCTCCCGTTGCCTGTTGCCAAGCGCAGGAGTCTTGCAAGCATGGAGAATCAGTTCTCTCAGGAGGGGCGAAACATTGACTACCTCGCAAGATCGCGGAAAACCACGGGCAAGATGTGGCTTCAAATACAAAGTTCGCATGCGTACCCGACCTGACATGCGAACTTCGTGCGCCGTCCTTGCCGGAATCCACACGGCTCGCAGTGTCGGGACAACCCAGGAACCCTCTTTCGTCCTTACACTCATGACTCCCTCAGACGCATACACCAACTGGTCCCACTCATGAAAATGCAAGGGGACCCTATAGCCGTTCGGATAGTCGTAAGTAAGCGAGGTGACGAGCGCCATGCGCCGCGCGCGACGATCCAACAATGCGGGTTGTCGCTTTTGAGCCATTCTTTGTCAGAATAGCGAAAGCTGGCATCAAGCTCAATCTGTAAATTCCCTTTAAGGCTCCTTTAGTGCGGGGGAATATCAAACATGATTTACACGAAGATGATAGGTTTCGTGCCAACCCGCGACCTCAACAAGGCGCGGGCATTTTACGAGGGCTTATTGGGACTGCGCTCTGTGAGCGAGGACGAGTTCGCTGTCGTCCTGGACGCAAATGGCGCCGTGATCCGCGTTACGAAGGCAACAGATTTCAAGCCGCAGCCGTTCACAATTCTGGGTTGGCAAGTCGCTGACATCAGTCAAGCGGTCTCCGAGTTGGGGGACAAAGGCATTCATTTCGAGCGCTACGGCATGAAGGAACAGGATAAGCGAGGAGTCTGGACCGCTCCAGGAGGTGCGCGCGTGGTCTGGTTCAAGGACCTGGACGGGAACGTTCTGAGCCTCACGCAGTTTCCTACGTAGTCTGTCTCGGCCTCGCGGTTCATCATCCCACGAAAACCACGACTCTCGACCAAGACCAAACCCGGGAATAACCGGCCGCCGGCGCTGGTTCACTTAGGAGGAGATTCATGTGACGCTTAAACGCCAGAAATCCAACATCCTAAAATTTCCAAAATGGGCGGTTTGGGGGATTGCGACAATGTCGTTTGCCTGTGGATCGCTCTTTATGGATCGCCTGGTACGCACCAAGCGTGTGAGGGCCGATAGCAATCGCATATTCGAGCTTCGGATCTATTACGATTTGCCGGGCAAACTCTCGGTGATGGACCGCACTGATTCAGGACCCTAGGGGGTGATTACTATGATTTCATCGCATTCCAAAGGCCAATGTCAACCGACTGGTTTGGGAATCTTCTCCCGGCCATTTCTTCGCATCGCTTTTCTACGCAGAATATCGCCCCGAATCGCGTGTCCTTGAATATGTGAATGCAGGACACAATCCACCCCTGGTGCTCCGCCGGGACGAAGATCGGTCCGTCTTGGTCCGGTTGAAGCCTGAATGCGCGCCCGTGGACCTCATAGAGGACTCCACTTTTACATCTACGACATTTCAACTCGAAAGTGACGATCTTCTGATTGCCTACACAGATGGGATCACAGAATCAGAGAATTCCTGCGGCAACGCGTTTGCGCACCAACGACTGGAAAGTGTGTTGCGTTCTTGCCTTTCTCGAGATCCGCACAGGATTCTACAACTCATCGTGGATGAGGTGTCAGCCCACGCAGCGAACGCAGCGCAAGCGGACGACATCACAATCGTGGTCATGCGTGTCGAGGATCCGCCCGAGTAAACTACAAAGTGCATCGGACAAGCCATGCACAGGACTCTGATGTGGCGACATGACTTCTTGGCACGTTCTGGGTTGGGGATCACCTTGCATGTCGGACGAAAGAGCCATTATCTCTATCGAACACCGTCATGGTAATTCGTCAAACCAGATTTTGGGCACACCTACCCCTATTCACACTTGGGGCATTAGGCGCGGCAGACGGTTAGCGAAAAGGAGGTTCCGGTTCAAATTAACGTGTTCTATTGCGGCGCACCATGCCGCCGAGCGCTGCGAGCCCGGTGGCGAAGAGAGTCATGCTCGCCGGTTCTGGCACCGCCGCTGTATACCCGAATTGCACGATCGGGCCGAAAAGACCGACCGTGCCAGAGGGATTCACTTGCGCTACGCTGCCACCGGGCGAGATAAAACCTTCAGCATCAAGCGAGCCGCCACCGCTCCAGCCGGTGAATTGGGCATCCATCAGCAGAGTACCTTTGGTGGGGTCGTACAAAAATGGCGTGGTCGAGTTGAAGACCATATCGAAGGCGCAGGGGCCCGGCGTAGCGCACCCAGGACTGCTGAAAAACGTGCCCGCTCCGCCGGATAGCACCAGGGTATTGTCCGCGCCCTCGTTAGCAGCATAGTTGCTGGTGATAAGCGTGTGACTGCCAAACGTGTTGGGGAAGTAAGGCGAGGTTGACAGATAGATCTTGAATGAACTCACGTCCACATTGATCGCTCCGGCGCCAGGCGCGGCGCGGAATGAGATCTGCGTGATGAGAAGAGGGCCTCCGACGGAAAGGAACTGTCCTCCGCCGAAATCCTCCTGGTATTCAAAGCTCGCAGGGGAAGTCAGGCCGACAGTGGCATTACCCGTTGTTGTCGCCTGCGCGTTGGGAACTACGAGAGTGTTAGCCGAGGCCAGAGTAGGTGCTAAGAACAACACCACTGCAACAATCACAGCTCGTTTCATGGTAGACGCTCCGAAAGTGGTTCGCGATATTCCGCAGAGCGGAGGACCCTTAGAACTCGTAAACGAATAGGATACTCAGCTCACCGCGGTTGAAAGTCCCGATAGTGTCTCAGCGATACGACATATTGTCAAACTAATTCTGAAGAATAGGCTCTAACTCGCGTCATGCTGGGCACACCTACTAGGCCTAGGAGACCTTCTAGGCGGTTGGGTTTTAGTCCGAAGATTTCGGGCGCTCCTAACCCTTACTCTTTTTACATTTGGGGTATTAGATCGAGGCAGACCTTTCTCGTTGAGCTTGCGTTCGCGCCAGTTAGGACGCGCACTAAAGATGTCCGAGCGGTGGAACGAAAAGACTGTCTAGCGTACTGTGTGTACGATTGCTTATCTATAGTAATCGGCTGTGCCGATTCATCTTGCGACGAACCACTCCAATCATCCCTACCATGCTGGTGCCGAGCAGCAGCAGGCTCGATGGCTCAGGAACGCTACTGGCAGTCACGCTGACATCGTCAAGGAGTATTTCGCCTGCCACTGTACGTTGGCCTGAGAAGGCCAACACAGTGCTGGTCGAGGTTGCGGTGGAGGTAAAGTTGTACTGCACGTAGTCACTCGGAGAACCAACGCCGTTGGTCGGAGAGGTTCCATTGAACAGCGTTGCGCCGCCGAACGTGACCTCAAGGAAGTTCGGATGCGTACCAGCCACAAAGTATGAGATCGTGTAGGTCTGGCCAATGACGGTGGTTAGAGTCTGAGAGACTGTATTTAAGGTACTGCTCCAATCCAGAAAGGCCATTTGGGTTCCTGTACGGGCAACACCTGCGCTGCCGCAACCGGCACCAGAATTATTGCAGATAGCCCCAGTCCCGGCAGTGACAACCCATCCATCTCCGATGGCCCCCGTGTAAGAGCCAGGTGTGCCGTTTTCAAAACCTGGGTCCGCGACGATATTCGCGGCGTTTGTCTGAACAACCGCTCCTGCCAGCATCGCGGCCAACAACCAAACTCTCTTAGTTTTGTTGAGCATTGTCTTACCTTTCCTTTTACTTTCAACCGCAAACAGTTTGGGGTAGTCACTTACGGGGGAAGTTGGGTGAGTTTATCGCATCCAGAGTTGTTGTCAAGATGAAAGATTTTGCATATCGGGTTGCAATTGTTCGCGTCGAAGACTGGCTTCTGTGCTGGCTTAGCCGATGCCTCTTTCAGATTGTTGAGAGCCTTACTAGAATAAGTCGGCAATGCATCTGAAAGGACCGCCAAATTCCATCGCCGCAAACAGAAACCGCGGGGCTACTCCAGCGAGACTGTTCTAGACGGGTTGGGTTTTAGTCCGAACGTTTTGGCACACCTAACCCTTAGCTTTTCACATTTGGGGCATTATGTCCTGACAGACGTTAGCGTTTAGTTGGGGGCCTGCTCTCTTGACTCGCATTAATCTTGCAAATTTTTTAACACTTCATTGCTCTAGCGCAACGACGGAAGTTCTGCTCTATGGTTACCGTTGTATGGCTGTTGTTCCCCGCGACATCAACCTTGAGGATAGCAACAGGTACGCGAGAGTATGCGAGCTAGCATCAGGCAGCCCTACGTGGAGCAGGTTTTGCGCGGAGAGGGATAGTCACGAAATAGTAAGTCACCGCGAACAGACGCGCCCAAAGGGGACCACCTTCTCGAACAGGGCCAGCACTATTTGTAGGCCCTCTTCTTGTAGGGTTGGAGCCCTTTGCGTCCTAGGCAACTTAACACCGAGGTTGAATATGTCCGCCGAGAAGCCATTGGAATGATGGTACACCTAACCCTTGCCCTTTTCACATTTGGGCATTGGCAGTATCTTAGTTGGAAAGCCTGCGACCAAGTCCACTAAAGTAGCGTGCGCAATGCAAAGGCTTGCACACCGCAAATTGAGTGCATAACTGTTTTCAGCAACTTGCATTGGCACCCGACGTGCTACGTTGCTGCTCGAAAAATCCAACTAAGTATCGCGCTGAATCGCGATTCCCGCAATCGCAGTCGGCAAAAGAACGAGGAGAACTCATGGAAAAATCACTCTTGTCGCTCAGGCGGAGGTTCGTAATCCTGGGACTGTTTGCTACCATCACTGTGCTGTTTCTTGCTCCCACGGCGTCAGCCGGTTCATTCACATCCACTTTTAAACTAGGCTCCATGAATGTCTCCGATTTGAGCGTTCCCCCGAACTTCTTTACCGGACCGTTCAATTACGGATTCACGGCTCTCGCGCTTGATCCAGCAGTTACCGGACAAGTTACCATTAATAGTATTTCGGTCTCCACAGACGCAACACTTCACCACTTACCGTATTACGGATCAAGCCCGTTCGATTGGGAGATATTCGTTGGCCCGGCTCCCTTTGGTTTTGCGCCCGGCCAGGTAACTGGCACAACTGTGCGACCGGACTCGATTACTAGCAATGCGCCGACGCAACTCCGGTTTTCCCAGCTTGCGGGGACAAGTATCGGGGGAACGACGACACTCACCGGGAGCTATGATTTTGTCTCCAATACATTTCAGACAAACACCGGAAACTTCTTTAAGTTTGCCGGAACGTCACCCGGGCAGTTCACGAACGGGTTGTATACACAAGTCTTCCTATGGAGTGAGGGTGGTGACGGCATCAACCTCGATTTCCGCGACATCACAGTTACGGTCACTGGGGTGAGTACTCCCGAACCTCCGAGTCTTCTGCTATTCGGGACTGGGGTCCTTGGGATATTGGTCCTTTCGCTACTTGCCGGGTTGCACACCTTATCGTCGCAAAGAAACTATGGACCACAGTAGTAGTCGGGAGTAGGCCCTCCAAATGGCCCAGGGGCAACAAGTAGACAGCTGGGTCGCCTGATGGCACCCGAATTGTCTTTGGCGGCGTCCCTTCTGATCCCAACTCGAGTATTCGGATTGTCGATGTAAGAACCAACAGATTTCGAAGCTGCCTGATTCAAAAGGTCTGTTTGCGCCTCGTTGGTCGCCTGATGGCCGCTACGTCGCAGCTATGCCTTTTGCATCCGGTGGCCTCAGGATCTTCGATTTCGCGAGTCAAAAGTGGGACGAGATCGCCAAGATCAGCATGGCATTCCCCAATTGGTCGAAGAACAGCGATTACGTCTACTTCCTGCATGAAGAGGATCAGCCCTCCGTCATGCGAGTACGCATTCACGACCACAAAGTGGAGCGCGTGGCAGATCTTAAGAGCTTCCGTCAAGCTGGCTTCTATGGTGGTTGGCTAGGCATGGAACCAGACGATTCACCATTACTGCTGCGCGACACGGGGACCCAGGAAATCTATGCGCTCGATTGGCAGGCTCCATAACGGACAGGGTAAATCGGAAGTCGGGTGGTCTTGTTTCGAGGAGAGTTTATGTGTAACGGGAACGCTGCTCGTTACACGTCCGTGTGTCAGAGCGGACCGGCCACCAGACGGCCGCTTACAGAAAAGGAGAACATAAATTGGTCATAAATAATGAAACAGGCACCAGTATTGACGAGGTCGCCGCCGGGGTCTATCGAATCTGCACTCCCCTGGACGTGATTCCTGGGGGATTCACGGTCAATTCATACCTGCTCGATGACGACGAACCCCTGCTGTTCCATACGGGGTACCGGAAGCTATTCCCGGTTACCCTCCAGGCGATTGGGAAGGTGATGCAGGCCGAAAATCTCTGCTGGATCGGTGGATCACATTTTGAAGGCGACGAATTTGGCGCATTGAATGACTTGTTGACTGCCGCGCCCGCAGCCACGCCCTTTGGCGCCGAGATAGGCGTGCTGACATCCTCAATGACTATGCATCCCGGCCCGCCCGCGGGCTCGCGGATGGCGAGGAGTTTTCCATCGGCAGCCGCCGGATGAAGTGGCTCTACACGCCGCATGTCCCGCACGGCTGGGATTGCGGCATTCTGTTCGATCTGTCCACGAAGACGTTGTTCTGCGGGGATCTGTTCACACAGCCGGGCGCCAAGATGCCGCCCGTGACAGAATCGGAGGTGCTTACCACAAGCGAAGGAATGCGCGGGATGATGGATTATTACGCGCACGCGACGAGCACATCGACCATCTTGGAGCGCCTGGCGGATCTCCATCCGTCGCTGCTCGCCTGTCAACATGGGAGCGCCTACCGTGGCGACGGCGCTGCGCTGCTCCGCGAACTAGCCGCCACGATCGAAAAAGCGAACGGCAAATTGTCTGCACCACCAACTGTCCTCACTGCCTAACTGGAAGCACAGGCGCAAACTGAGCCTGGACCGTCGGCAACCCGGAAGTTGGCTCAATATCCAGCTGGTACGGTTGACTGCTCTGAGCCGCGTGAATGCATTGCTTCCACGAAGGGAATGTGCGGTGTGTGCGTCATCAGTGAACGCGCCTCGCGGCTACGAGACAAAGGCGTGCCCCGAGCTACGTGCGCCCTTGAGTCATGCCCTGCAGTTCCTCCTCCGGGGGCGAGATGTAGCGCCCAATAAATCCGCGAGAAGATTCCGTGTGTCTCGGCGTATTATGAGCTGACTGCTGAACGAGGTGCGTCCTAAAACGGTACAGCCACAAGCTTTTTCCCGACTCGGAGACAAAATGCTTGCCTCGTACAAGGACCTGAGATCGCGGTTCTTGAAGGGATTGAACTCAAGCGAGCTTAAGGAGATATTGGCGGCCGCCGAAACGAAGCGCGTCCCCGCCAACACAGTAGTAGTTCATCAGAACCGTCCCGCAGATCAACTCTTCTTGATCGCCACAGGTCATGCGCGATATTTCTTCATTAGCGAGGATGGTCGCAAGCTACTCCTTTTTCGGGTGCTTCCGGGCGATATATTCGGCGGCGCAGCACTGCTGTTGGAGCCATCCGTGTATCTGCATGGCACCGAAACCGTTGAGGAAAGCAAAATATTAGTGTGGCAGAGACCCACCATTATGGCGCTCGAAGCAAAATATCCGAGATTGATGCAGAACGCGCTCCTGATTGCATGCGATTACGTAGGCTGGTATCTTGCCGCACACGTTGCGCTTTCCTGCCACACGGCTAGTCAAAGATTTGCGTCGGTGTTGCTCACTCTAGCGCATACAGTGGGACGAAAAGGGCCTCGTGGGATGGAGATCGAAGTCACGAATGAAGAGCTGGCTAACACGGCTGCTGTCACTCCCTTCACGGCAAGCCGTCTGCTGAGCGAATGGCATCGCTCCGGTGTTATTGTGAAGAAGCGGGGAAAAATAGTGATTTGCAGGCCCGAGCAGTTGCTGTCGCAAGAAAAAGCAATCAAGTCGTGAAGGAAGGCCGGCAGGTCGGGCTGATAGCTTCCCGCACGGCAAGGCAGGGTGTTGCGTAATGATTCCATGACAATGTCGGCTCCCACGCCCGAGTAGACTTGGTAGATCCAACCAACCAAGGCCCGGAAGAAAGGAGCCGAACACCGTGAGGAAGCCGAGAAGTTCTACCGCGATCTGGCGACACGAGGAGCTGAAGTGCGTGTAGGCATGGAAGCCAGTGGACACGGACGCTGGTTCGAACGATTGCTGGGGAGCTGAACATCGAGTTGTGGACTGGCGACGCGGCGAAGATCCGAGCGAAGCGGGTACGCAAGCAGAAGACCGATCGCGAGGATGCCCGGCACATTCTGAAACTCATGCTGAAGGACGATTTTCCGCGGATCTGGGTAGCCAGCTGGGACAATCGTGATCTGCGGCAACTGCTGTGGCACCGCCATCGTATGGTGCAGGCCCGCACCCGCATCATGAACCAGTTGCAAGCGGTGGCGCTTAACGAAGGGCTACGCTGGAAGAAGAGGTTGTGGCGCGAAAGCGAACGGGAGCAACTGCAATCGTTGCGCTTAGCGCCGTACGAATCTTGCTCTCACCTTCACATTCTGCTAGCACAAAGAAAGCAAAACGAATCCCCGCCGCGAGGCTTTTGTTCGCCACTACCTGGACACCGGCAACTCGACAAGGGCTGCAATTTCAGCGGGTTACAGTCCAAAATCTGCCGCTGCTGCAGGGTCAAGGTTGTTGACAAACGCCGACATCAAGGCCGCCATTGATGCCGAATTGTTGCGTCAGGCTGAAATGTCGGGAATCACTGGTACCTACGTGCTGGAGGGGATAAGAGCCATCGCCGATGATCTGAATGCAAAACACGCTGACAGGCTCCGTGCCTACGAGTTGCCGGGAAAGCACCTCAAACTCTGGACGGATAAGCTGGAGGTTGATCTTACGGACCTCGCGGAGCGCATTGTGGCAGGCACGTGAGCGTGCAGCAAAAGCCGCTCATGAAGCGTACCAGAAAAACTCTAATGAACAGTCAGCGTCCCCAGCGTTTTTGTTTGAATCGGGTCGTTCATTGAGGGCGCGACCAGGACTCAAGGCACATCCCTTGCTACAACTGTTCTCCGAGCGTGTCCAAGCACACCATCGGCAATCAGGTTTGACAATGCGAAGGATTACGGCTCTTGTGGTGATTCGGTTAGGGCTGTCTGTCTTTACGAAATGCAAGCGAGCTGGACGGCAACGAATTGTTGAAGGATTGTCGGCAGTTTGACAGACCCGCATCGATCGCGGATACAGATCAAGCGTTTAGTCTCGGGTTCTGCCTCGCTTATTTCTCAGGTGTAAACGACGCAATTTTCACCCAGCAGGTGACAGCAAAGACAGCAAGGGACGTTCAGCGCGTGTTTTCCTAAAGACGGTTTACAAAACGCGCAATCAGTATTGATAGTTCAAAAGTGGCCCAAGGAGAATCCCAGCCAGCTACACTTACCGGCAGTTGTGTTGGTCATGGGAGCACTTCGACAGGCTTTTCCCTGCAAGTAACGATTCGCAAAGCATTTTGTGGAGGCCCTAACAAAGATGCCTCCGCAGCGCAGATATTGAATCGGTGATTAGCTAGAAGAATACGCGCCGATGTGAGGGGGTTACGTGCCATTCAAACGCAGACTCATAAGAAATACGGGCCCGGCTTTTCTTTGCGCAACCTTGTTGACACTCGCACAGGCCCAAAAGCAAACCAATACCCATTTGAGCAAGAGTTCGATTGAGGTGTCGTCTGTCACATTTCGTTTGGGGATGACTAAAGCTCAGGTGAAAGACAAGTTGGCCCAGGGGGAAATAACCAAACTGGATGACGACACGTGGGTGCTTGGTTCCCCTGGGAAGGGCGGCCCTCTTCTGCAATTCAATCACGGATTGCTAAGCTACGCCGAGCGCGAGTGGACGAACCCTCACAATGACGTTGCGGAGGCACTCTTTGCAGCGGTCGCTGCCATTAACAAGGAAGGGCTTAATAAATGCACGGTAACCGCTACCACTCAGATCCACGAGATAGGTTGGAAATTCGATCGGGTTTGGATGGTTTGCGGAGAAAAGACTATAGCGCTTATGAGGAACTCGTCTGGGAAGGTTATGTATGACTCTGTTTGGGAACGATTGGGCACCTTCAGGAAGATTGAACGGTAGCAACATGCACGCTACACCTTAACCCGTAGCGGCCTCACCCACAACGGTGTTCACGCTGGCGAGAATCGTGGGGCCCAGTTCCATCGCGATCACTCAGCGGTACGTGCATCCTCAAGCTGATGCCGTGTAGCGTGCCTTCGCATCGTGGGGGCAAATCGCGCCTAAGGCACAACCCGGAAAATCGGCGGGTGGGCACAAATTTGGGCACAGCCGAAAATTCGCCGTCTGACTGTGCGGTGCAAGTTGTTGGTGCGAAAGGGGGGACTCGAACCCCCACGGTTTTACCCGCCAGATCCTAAGTCTGGTGCGTCTGCCAATTCCGCCACTTTCGCATAATCGCTAACATTCCAACAATCAGGCAGTTGCGAACTTTGTCGTTTCCGGTATAACCATAAACAAACTGCTGGTGGCACTTCTGGTGGCGTTTTCATTTTCCATATCCCCGGATTTTGACTCTTCCCGCTTGGTTGCCGGAACGAGACGCGCAACCGCGTCTTGCCGGTGACTGGGGGCCAAATGGGAATAGCGCCACGTCATAGCCGGTGACCGATGGCCCAACAGATCCCCGACTGTTCGCAGGGGAACTCCGGCCATCACTAGCCTACTGGCAAAGGTGTGCCGGTTGCAATGCCAAGTGTAGTCAGTGAGTCCGGCGCTTTCCACCGCGGCATTGAACCAGTCCCGATAGCGGGCCAGACTCTCGCCTTTCTCGTTGACGTGAACCGATGGCGAGTTTCCTGCCCAAGCTTTCAGGGTCGTAAGCGCATCCAGGGCGACCGCGTTCAAGTCAATGTCCCGCGCCGTGCCGTTCTTAGTCTTGTACAGATGCAGCTTTCGCTGGTCCCAATGGATTTGACTCCACTGTAGCGAGAACTGCTCACCCGCCCGCATCCCAGTGTGCAGACTGAGCAGGAATGCCGGGGCACATTCCGGGTGCTCCTCTTGCAGTTTGGCGCAGATCGCCTTTTCCTCAGCTTCGGACAGGAACCGGGTACGCCCGTTGTCCTCGTCCACCTTGCGCTTCTTGAACATTCGAGCAACCGGGTTCTTCGGAATGCGATCGTTAGCCAAGCCCTGACTGTAAGCAAGACTGATGGCCGCGTGCCATCGCATCATCGTTGCGCGTTTCCAATTCTCTTGCGCGGCCCGGGCGACTAGCCACCGGCGGATTTCCTGCTTTTCGATGTCCTCTGCTGGCCGCGTACCGAACACCGGGCGCAGGATGTCATACTTGATGCGGATTTCCGTGGTCGTGCGCGCACCGTTTTCGGATTTGCTGTATTCCAGGGCATCGTCCAGCAATTCGCCAAACGTGACCGGCTTGGCGCGCAAGGTTTCTGGGAGTTTCTTGCCTTGCAGGGTTTCAGTGTGGCGCTTGTCCAGCAACTTCTCAGCACTGCTGTACAGGCCCGCTTTTTCGCGCCGTCTGCGGCCTTGAGCATCGGTGTACTGAATCCACCACACGCCACTGCCGGGCACTCTCTCATAGATTCCCCGCCGCTTGCTGGTGCTCTTCTCGCCGTTCATTTCCGCCCTTCCTTCCCGCCCTTTGGTGCGCTCTTTCTCGCGTCTTTGCGGGGCCTTCCACCTTTCTTAGCCCATTCGCTCAAAGTCTTGTGATCGTACTTGGCGGCGCGAGCCTTGCCGCCTTTCTTCCCCATTGCGCTTGCTGCTTTCCATAACTTCATGCTCACAACGTAATACTTAACGCTAAGTTTGTCAAAAGGTATTCTTATTAGGTGGGGCAGCAACGCATCCGATCTGCAAGAAATACCGTAGGGCTTTATCGCCCCACATCCTCTCCGCAAACAAAATAAACTCACGCGAATTTCGCGCAGGATGCCCTGAGGCTGTCTGGACGACCCCAACGTCGCGGATAATCTGCAAGAAATTTCCTAGCCAAGGTCTGAGCGATTAGCAACCGATTCGCGGAGGATTCGCGGCAGATTGCGAACTGGGTGAACTACGGCAGGCGCGGGCAGGAAAGTCGCGCGAGGGGTATGGTCCGAGGTTTTTCCAGGAATTGTCCGTAATACGACTTGGCGATTTCACTGGCGCCTATCGCCTTTTTCTTGCGTTCCGATCGATTCGATTGGCAGGCGCGACAGTAGCCGACGCATACGCGTATAGCAAAACGTTAAAAATGTATCCGCTGTCTGAAGCAAGCAACCCCAAGCCGACCCGCTTTGTCGATGGCCTAGATTCCCCGCTGCATACACTTCCGTTCTACGACATCCGGGCACTACAGGATATACACGACATCATCAGCGTCGAGCCGGTGCGGCCACGCGACAAGGTGATGATGGGAATGCTGGCAACGATCGGTATCGAGCCCGGCAAGCCCTTCAATCCTCCCGCGAAGCTCAAGCCGGCACTGGAGAGAGGCGTCGCCGATGCATATTTCTATATGCAGCAGATGGACACGCAGCTGTTTGCGACGCATCTGTACTGGCCGGATCGTCACTGGAGTTTCGTGATGGTCCCGGACGAGAAACATGGATTCGAGTTCGTGACGGACGATGCCGTGCAAATCGATAAGCGCGCTGCCTGCTGGTTCTTCTTCACAATGTATCCGAATGTGCTCGATGAGCACGCGGGGACAGTTTATCTGGCTCCTATCGCGGACAGCACAGGAAAGCCCATTGAGGCTGGCAAAACTTACAAACGAGAGATGTTCCCGCCGGTCAGTTTTGGTCGCTGACTGTCTATGAGCGCGCGACTTGGGCATTCATCCAGAATCCGCTGGACCGGGCCGGCTTGGATTCATTTGCTATGGACAAAATTAAGAAGAACACTGACGGCAGCGTTGATGTGTACTTCGGGCCTAAAGCACCGCAAGGTCTGGAATCTAATTGGATTCCGACGGCGGGCAAAGAGCCGTGTGTGTGGTTCAGGCTCTATGGTCCAGAAGAAGCCTTCTGGAACAAGACCTTCAAGATGGCGGACGTGGAACTCGTCAAGTAGAAAGCGCACCGATTGAATATCTGCAATAGGACAATCCCTAAGCGATCCGCTCACTGAATGAAAGACGGGCGATCCGGAAATTATTGTTGATAACAGCCGTGGCTGTTGAAAAACTCTTGTTGGTCGGTTATCCGGGTGAAATCGGGTGACCAGAAATGTCTCGAAATTCGAGAAGATCGTTTATAGGGCATCCTGGCGCGATCTGATTTCTGCCGTTCGGGCGGATAAGAGCTTTTCGACACTCACAGCCCATTTCACTTGCAATCCCGAAACGAAACATCGCCGGATTGCGAGTGTGAAGGCGATTTCACAACACCGACGAGCACACCGCATTATCCTCCTCGTTGTGACAGTCGAATCGGTCATTCTTCGCAACTTAGTAACGCGCAAACGACACTTCAACCAGAGTCTGGAATGGCACCGCCTCGCCATCCTTTTCGGCAGGCGCAAAATGCCATTGCTTTACTGCATCGACGGCAGCTTGGTCCAAGTCTGGATCGAGCCGACGAACAATCTTCACCTTATCAATTTCGCCCTTGTTATTGATTGCGACCGCTAACACGATGGTTCCCTGTATGCCACGTCGCTGTGCTGTCCAGGGGTACTTAGGATCAGGAGCCTCCAATGCTCTGCCAATCCTGGCGCCATCATCGCTGTTCAGGTACTGCCGTCCGTCAAAAGTGTTGGATACGAGTGAAGCGCATTTGGAGTCGGCTACCTGAGTGA
>Ga0306925_10000441_pt1 | contig 29750 bp, 25 predicted proteins | sample flu12Cox44000176_FD_203755 | JGI IMG/M metagenome (GOLD analysis project Ga0306925, IMG submission 203755) | Lab enrichment of tropical soil microbial communities from Luquillo Experimental Forest, Puerto Rico - flux8day.12C.oxic.44.000.176 (v2)... | ecosystem: Environmental > Terrestrial >... | reverse complement strand
GGGAAGGGTACGACCAAGCGGATCGGTCGCTCCGGCCATCCGTCGTCGCCGGTCTGGGCAATGGCGGTGACCGCGACCATCGCCGATGCCAATGCGATCGATAGCAGCCGAAACATCCGTAAACCTCGCCTGCGCGCGCCGCGACGGAGCGGGCGCGCCTAGTCTTGCGTGCAATGTCCGCGCGACCAGGTCAAGGGTCCCGCCATGGACGCTGCAGCCGATTCGAGCGAGAGTACATCAAGCCTACGGAGCCGACGTGCTGGAGCGAGGTCATACCATGCAACGGATCGTCATTTTCCTGCTCGGTCTTCTCCTCGGTGGCGGGCTGATGGCGTCGGTCCCGCCCGGCAAGGCGCACGACGACCTCACCGGCGCCTTGGCCAGCCCGGAAAACCATCCGCTCTTGCTCCACATGACCACGGGCGATTCCTGGCGCGGTGCTACCGGGCTCGAATTTGCCCGCGCCATGTTGAAGATCGGGCACCCCGTGGCCGTGTTTCTCAATCTCGACGCGGTCAGGCTCGCGCTCCGCACTGGCGAGCAGGAGAAGAAGGTCTCGATGCCGCAGGTCCCGCGCGAGATCATCGCCGACTTGATCCGCGGCGGCGCCATCGTGCTGATCTGCCAACCGTGTCTTACTGAGTTCGGCCTCAAGCTCGACGAGATCGTGCCGGGCGTCCAGCTCGGCTCGCCGGGCTATCTGGAGAACTTCGTCTTCGCCGACAATGTACGCACGTTCACGTGGTAGCGACATCGGGCCGGCCACCGTCCCTCCCGCGACCGGGGCCGCAGGTCCACCCCTGGCTGCGTCGACCTATACTTTGACAATGCTCAAAAAATTGCGTTCCTTGGGGGATAAGAAAAACCTCAATGATACAGGAGGAGCCCAATGAGGAAATTTGCTGCCATTTTGGCTGCGGCTGCTGCGCTTTGCACCTTCCCGGCCATGAGCCATGCCCAAACGGTGCTCAAGGCGTCGCACCAATTCCCGGGCGGCAAGGGCGACGCCCGCGACGAGATGGTCCAGATCATTGCGCGCGAAGCCAAAGCCGCCAACGTCGGCCTCGAAGTCCAGGTCTATCCCGGCGCGTCGCTGTTCAAGCCCAATGACCAATGGAATGCGATGGTCAACGGCCAGCTCGACATATCGTCTTTCCCGCTCGACTACGCGAGCGGCAAAATCGGCGCGTTCAGCGCCACGCTGATGCCGGCACTCGTACGCAATCACGATCGCGCAGCGCGGCTCAACGACTCCCCGTTTATGAAAGAGATCAAGGCGAAGATCGATAAGGCCGGCGTCGTTGTGTTGGCCGATGCCTGGCTCGCGGGCGCGGTCGCTTCCAAGAGGGGCTGCATCCGCAAGCCCGAGGATATCAAAGGCCTGAAGGTCCGTTCCGCCGGCCCGACTTTTGCCGCCATGTGGCAGCAGGCGGGCGCCTCGATCGTCTCTGTCCCGAGCAACGAAGTCTACAATGCGCTGCAGACCGGCGTGGCCGACGCCACCGACACCAGCACCGGAAGCTTCGTCTCATTCCGCATCTATGAGCAAGTGAAGTGCATCACTGCGCCCGGGGACAATGCATTGTGGTTCATGTACGAGCCGGTGCTGATGTCGAAGAGGAGCTTCAACAGGCTCAACAAGGAGCAGCAGGACGCGCTGATCAAGGCTGGGAAGAAAGCCGAGGATTACTTCAACAAGGCGACCAAGGGTCTCGACGACGAGATGGTCGCTACCTTCAAGAAGAACAACGTCGAGGTGGTCACGCTGACGCCGGCGGAATACGACGCCTGGGTCAAGATCGCTCAGGACAGCTCCTACAAGCAGTTCGCCGCCGAAGTTCCCGACGGAAGGAAGCTGATCGACGAGGCGCTCGGGGTCAAATAGAGGCGAGCGGATCGCAACCGACCGGCGGGCCTGCCCGCCGGTCGTCGTCTGACCGGGGATAAGGGCGCGATAGATGGATCGGTTTGTCCGGGGCGTCACGCTGCTCTCGCAGATTTGCGGCGTGTTCGCGGCGGGTTTGCTCGCCGCCAGCGTCGTGATCGTCTGCGAGATGGTATTTATCCGGTACGTGCTTAACGAGAACACGATCTGGCAGACCGACTTCGTTACCTTCAGCATCGTTGCGGCAACCTTTATCGGCAGTCCCTACCTCCTGCTCAATCGCGGCCACGTCAACGTGGACGTGCTGCCGCTCTATCTCGGCCAGGAGGGCCGCTATCGCCTCGCGCTCGCCTCTATGCTGATGTCATTTGCATTCTGCGCCGTCATGACTGTACTGACGTCTCAATTCTGGTACGAAGCCTGGGAGAACAATTGGCGCTCCGAATCCATGTGGCGGGCGCGGTTGTGGATTCCATACGCGGCGATGCCGGTCGGATTGGCGCTTCTCAGCCTGCAATACGTCGCCGAGATCATCAAATTAGTGACCGGGCGTGAGTGGCCATTCGGACTGCCGCCGAAGGACGTCGCATGAGCCCGACCACCCAAGGCGTGATCGTCCTCGTCACCACGCTCGTCGTATTGCTCTCGGGTGCGCCGGTTGCGTTCGGGCTTGGCGCCATCGCCCTTTCGTTTCTCGTGATCTTCCAGGGCCTGGATGCGCTGCACGTGGCAGCCGAGACATTCTATACCGGTCTCTCTGACTTCACGTTGGTATCGATCCCGATGTTCGTGATGATGGGCGCCGCGATCGGTTCGTCGCCCGCAGGCAAGGATCTCTACGAGGCGCTCGACCGCTGGCTCTATCGCGTGCCCGGGGGCCTTGTGATCTCCAATATCGGAGCATGTGCGATCTTCGCTGCGCTGACGGGCTCATCGCCGGCTTGCTGCGCCGCCATCGGCAAGATGGGCATCCCGGAGATGCGCCGGCGCGGCTACCCCGATGACGTGGCCACCGGATCGATCTGCGCCGGCGGCACCCTCGGCATCCTGATCCCGCCGTCGATCACCTTCATCCTGTACGGCATCGCCACCGAGACCTCGATCGGCCGGCTGTTTCTCGCCGGCGTGATGCCGGGCTTGATGCTCACCGGCCTGTTCATGATCTGGACGCTGTTCATCATCTGGAAGCGCGGCTTTCGCTCGCACGCGGCGGATTTCCGCTACGCATGGAAGGAGAAATTCGAGTCCATTCCGAAGATCGCGCCGTTCATCCTGATCATCGTCGGCGTCATGTACACACTGTATGGCGGCGTGGCGACGCCGTCGGAAGCGGCCGGCGTCGGCGCGGCCCTTTGCATCCTCATGGCCATCATCATCTATCGGATGTGGGCGCCAGACAAATGGTGGCTCATCCTTCGCGACACCACGCGTGAGTCGGTGATGATCCTGATGATCATCGCCGCCGCAGTGCTATTCGGCTACATGCTGACCTCGCTCTATCTCACCCAAACGTTGGCGCAGGCGATCGCCGATATGCACGTCAACAAGTGGGTGCTGATGCTGCTCATCAACCTGTTCCTGCTGGTGAGCGGCTTCTTCATCCCGCCGGCGGCCATCATTCTGATGACGTCGCCGATTCTCTATCCGATCATCACCACGGCAGGTTTCGACCCGGTCTGGTTCGGCGTAATCATGACCATCAACATGGAGATCGGGCTGATCCACCCGCCGGTTGGGCTTAACATTTACATCGTCAATTCGATCGTGCCCGACGTGCCGGTGACGCGGGTGATGTGGGGGACCATCCCCTACGTCATCTGCATGATGCTGGCGATCGTGATCCTGTGCATCTTTCCCGAGATCGCCACCTGGCTGCCGGATCATCTGATGGGACCCGTGCGCAGATAGACCTACGCCTCGCCGATCTCGCGCAGAACTTCCGCCGTGTGTTCGCCGAGCCGCGGCGAGGGGCGCTCCGCCGCCATGGGTTTCCCACCGATGATGATCGGCGTGCGTACGCCCGGAATCGTACCGGCCTTGGCCGCCGCGCTCGGCGGGTCGATCCGCATCCCGCGATGGACGACCTGCGGGTCGGCGAAAACCTGGTCGAGGGCATTGATCGGCCCGGCTGGAACCCCTACCGCCTCGAGCTTGGCCAACAGGTCGGCGCGGGGCCAGCGCACGGTCAGCGCGGACAGCCGTCCGATCAGCTCCTCGCGGTTCTTGAGCCGATCGGAATTCGCGCGATAGCTCGGCTCCTCGGCGATTTTGGGTTCACCCAGCACCGTGCAGAGCTTGGCGAACTGAGTGTCGTTGCCGGTTGCAATGATGATGAGGCCGTCGGCCGCTGGAAAAACCTGATAGGGCACGATATTGGGGTGCGCGTTGCCGATGCGCTGGGGTACCTTGCCGGAAACCAGATAGTTGAGCGCCTGGTTGGCGAGCACCCCAACCTGGCTGTCGACCAGGGCGGTGTCCACCTGGCAGCCGCGACCGGTGCGCTCGCGCTCGGCGAGCGCGGCGAGAATGCCCACCACCGAGTAGATCCCGGTGAAAATGTCGGCAACCGGCACACCTGCACGCTGGGGTTCGCCGTCGGACGTCCCGGTCAGGTCCATGATCCCGCCGATACCCTGGGCCATGAGATCGTAGCCGGCGCGCGCGGCGTACGGGCCGGTCTGGCCGAAGCCGGTGACCGAGCAATAGATCAGGCGCGGATTGTCCTTGCTCAGGCTCGCGTAGTCGAGGCCGAACTTGGCAAGCCCCCCGACCTTGAAGTTCTCGATCAACACGTCCGAGCGTGCCGCCAGCTTCTTGACGATGCGCCGGCCGTCCTCACTCTCGAAATCGAGCTCGATCGAGCGTTTGCCGCGGTTGGTGGCGTGGAAATAGGCGGCGCCGAGATGGCTGCCGTCGGCTGCCTCGACGAAGGGCGGCCCCCAGCCCCGGGTATCGTCCCCCGTCCCCTTGCGCTCGACCTTAATGACGTCGGCACCGAGATCGGCAAGAATCTGCCCGGCCCAGGGCCCCGCCAGGATGCGGGCAAGCTCGAGCACGCGTAATCCGGCCAAAGGACCCGGCATGGGCCATTCCTCCCTCGGGCAAGCGGCGGGCGGTTCAAGTTGAAAAAACAGCCGCTTGTGTGGCCTGCCCGCCCCCACCTTGTCCATAGCCGGTGGGCGCGGCGGTTTGGCATGATTTGTGAATTCGCCACGGCAACACTATCTAATCATCCAACACGGCGAGAGATTCGAGCCCCGCGTGAGCACCTCTTCATTCAGCGATATGCTGCAGTCCATCGCGGAACGCGGCCGCGCGCTCATCGACCGCACGCGCGACCGGCGCGGTGTTGCCGAGCAGCGCTCGGCAAACCTCGCCCAGCTCTGCGAGGACTTGCTGTCCGGCCGCGGCGAAGCCTCGGGGGTGGCGCTCGCGCGCGAAATCCTTTCACGCTACAGCGAACTCAAAACCGGTCCCCGCATCGCCTTCTTCGAGGCCTTGGCAAGCCGCTTCGGACCCGACCGCAACCGGCTCAGCTCCGCCGCCAGCGCCTGGCTGACCACGCCCTCGGACGCGGCCGCATCCAAGGTCCACCGCGCCTCCGAGCCGAGACGACTCGAGCTGTTCCGGCGCCTCAACCTCGCGCCGGGGGGAACGGCGGCGCTGGTGCGCATGCGCGAGCAACTCATCGACGCGATGGATCACCGCGACGATCTCGCGGTCATCGACGACGACTTCCTCCACCTGTTCTCGTCCTGGTTCAACCGCGGCTTCCTCGTGCTCAGGAGCATAGACTGGTCGACCCCTGCGAACCTTTTGGAGAAGATCATCCGCTATGAGGCGGTGCACACGATCCGCGACTGGAACGACCTGCGCGCGCGCATCGATTCGCCTGATCGACGCTGCTACGCCTTTTTCCATCCTGCACTGGTCGACGAGCCATTGATCTTCGTGGAGGTTGCGCTCACCCGCGGCATCCCGGCGGCGATCGATCCGATCCTGTCCGCAAAACGCGATCCGGTCGAACCCGAGCGAGCGACCACTGCGGTGTTTTATTCGATCTCCAATTGCCAGCGCGGGCTTGCCGGCGTGTCCTTCGGCCATTTTCTCATCAAGCAAGTGGTCGAAGAAGTCAGCCGAGAAATTCCGCGCCTGGCGACCTTCATCACGTTGTCACCGGCGCCGAACTTCGCCGAATGGCTCAAGCGCGAGCGCGCCAAGGAGGGGTCGGTTGCGCTCAGTGCGGAGGATCGCACCGCGCTCGCCGCTCTCGACCGCTCCGATTGGTGGCGGGATGAGGCGACCGCCGAGGTGGTTCACGAGCCGCTGCTACGAGCGGCCGCCTGGTACTATCTACGCGCGCGCGGTGCCCGCGGCACGCCGCTCGATTCGGTCGCGCGCTTCCATCTCGGCAACGGCGCGCGCCTCGAACGGCTCAACTTCCTGGCCGATACGTCGGAGCGGGCGCTGCAGCAATCGCACGGATTGATGGTGAATTACCTTTACGATCTCGAGCACATCGAGCAGAACCACGAGGCTTATGCCCAGCAGCACGCGATCGTCGCGGCAAGCGCGGTGACGCGGCTTGCCCGCGCGCCGACGCGTGATGTCGTTCCGGCGGCAGAGTGACGGCAGTCGCCAGGAGCGCGCTGAGTGTCCCGCACGTCACGCTAGGTCCGCCCATAAACCGGCACTACGGCGCCGCGGGTGACGCGGTTCTCCGGCGACGCCAGGAATAGGATCGTCGCCGCGACCTCGTCGACTTTCGCCCAGGCGGCATGGTCGGCCCTGGGCATGGTCTGACGGTTCGCCGGGGTGTTCATGGTCGAAGGCGCGATCGCATTAACTAGAATGCCCGCTTTCACGACCTCCTCGGCGAGCGCCACCGTGAGCGCTGCGACCGCTGCCTTGCTGGCGGTATAGGCAACCATGCCGGCGCCCGTGCGCCATTCGAGCGCGGGGCGGGTCGCGACATTGACGATGCGCCCGCCCGCCCCGGTGGACGTCATGGCATTGACGGCGGCCCGGCAGCAGAGAAACGCGGTGACGAAGTTCATCTCAATTTGCTTCATCAAATCGGACTTCGTCGTTTCCCCGACGGGCGCCATGGCAAAACCGCCGGCGATGTGGATCGAAGCCCAGAGCTTCGGCACGGTGCTGTAGAGCTTGGCCACGGCGGCCTCCTGGGTCAGCTCGATATCGGCGACGAGCTTGACCTTGGCATGGTTGCGGAACGCAAAGCGATCGGCTTCCGCCCGATCGATATACGGCACGTGGCAGACGGCGCCGGCCTCGATCAGCGCGCCAACCATCGCCGTGCCCAGCGCCCCGGTGCCGCCGGTAACGACGACATGGCGATCGCGATAGTCCATCGGCCTCTCCCGTTGCTTGCAAACGCGCTTGCATCCTCTCCTATGGCTCAACCGATGCAAGGCCGCGTCATGCGTCGACTATCTTGAGCCGAGATACCCAGTCGCGCCATGCTCCACGCCCGCGCCGAAAGGAATCAGCAGGCATGGCCGACTTCGATCTTGCCATTGTCGGCGGCGGCATCAACGGCACCGGAATTGCTCGCGACGCCGCCGGCCGCGGGCTGCGTGTCCTGCTGATCGAGCAGAACGATCTCGCGTCCGGCACGTCGTCGGCCTCGACCAAGCTCATCCACGGGGGGCTGCGCTATCTTGAGCACGGATGGCTGCGGCTGGTGCGCGAGGCCCTCCTCGAGCGCGAGGTGATGTTGCGCATGGCCCCACACCTCATCCGGCCCATGCGCTTCGTGCTGCCAAGAGAGCCGGGCCTGCGTCCAAAGTGGATGCTGCGCTTCGGGCTGTTCATCTACGATCACCTCGGCGGGCGACAAATCCTTCCTCCGGCCCGCGCCATCGACCTCGCAAACGACCCGCTCGGCGCGCCGCTCAAGCGGCGCTACGAACACGGCTTCGAATATTCGGATTGCTTCGCGGACGACTCGCGTCTCGTCGTGCTCAGCGCGCTCGACGCCGCCGAGCGCGGCGCCGTAATCCGCACCCGCACCCGCTGCATCAAGGCAGAGCGGGGCGTCGCATGGCGCCTCGTGCTCGACGTGCGGGGCCGGCGCGACGTAGCGACCGCCCGCGTCCTCGTCAACGCCACTGGGCCCTGGCTGAAGCTGTTCGCCAGCGCCGTGCTCGGTGATGCGACCTCCGTGCCCGCACGGCTCGACAAGGGCAGCCACATCGTGGTGCGGCGCCTGTTCGAGCACGATCGCGCCTATATCGTCCAGACGCACGATCGGCGGGTCGTCTTCGCGCTGCCGTTCGAGCGGGACTTCACGCTGATCGGAACCACCGACCAAGGCTTTGCCGGCGATCCGAGTGGCATCGAGCCCACCGCCAACGAGATCGCCTATCTCTGCGACGTGGCGAACCAGCACTTTCGCGCGACGCTCGGTCCCGCCGACGTGGTTTGGTCGTTCGCCGGCGTTCGCTCGCTTTACGACGACGCCTCGACGAAAGCGCAGGACGTAACCCGCGATTACGTCCTGACCCTCGATCAGCGCGACGGTGAGGCGCCGCTTCTGACTATTTACGGCGGCAAGATCACGACCTATCGCCGCCTGGCCGAGCACGCGCTCGAGCGCCTTGCGCATGTGATCGCGATCGGACCGGCATGGACCAAGGACTCGCATCTGCCGGGCGGCGAGTTTCCCTATGACGGCGTCGAGGCGCTCGTGGCCAAGACGCGCAAATCGCGGCCATTTCTGAGCGAGAAGCACGCGTTGCGCCTGGTGCGCGCCTATGGCACGCGCGTCGAACGTGTGCTCGGGCCCGCGCGGCACCTCGAAGACCTCGGACCCTGCATCGGCGCCGACCTCACGGCCGCGGAGGTGCGCTATTTGATGGAGCGGGAATGGGCCCAGGCCGAGGACGATGTGCTGTGGCGGCGCACGAAGCTGGGCTTGCGCTTTTCGTCCGAAGAGCGGCGGCGCTTGGCAAATGTCATGGCTGCCATGGTCGGCGGCCGCGCATGACAGATGCTGTCGCTTCGGGACGCCGATATGATACGTGATTTGATCGTCGGCACCCGTGCGCGGTCGTCCGCGGTCATGCTGCCGCAGGGGAACGAGCTTGCCCGATTATCTTCTCGCAATCGACCAGGGTACGACCTCGACGCGGGCCATCCTGTTCGATGCCGTGCTGACGCCGGTCGCGAGTGCGCAGCAGGAATTTACCCAGATCTATCCGGCGCCCGGCCTGGTCGAGCACGATCCCGAAGATATCTGGTCGACGACGTTAGCAACGGTGCGCGCGGCGATTGCGCGCGCAGGGGCTGACGCCAGCGATATCGCCGCCCTCGGCATCACCACTCAGCGCGAGACCGCGGTCGTGTGGGAGCGGGCCACCGGCCGCGCCATCCATAATGCCATCGTGTGGCAGGATCGGCGCACCGCGGATGCCTGCGCCGCGTTGCGGCAGGGCGGACACGAGCCGGCGATCACGGCGCGCACGGGGCTCGTGCTCGATCCCTATTTTTCAGCCACCAAGATCGCATGGTTGCTCGACCACGTGGAAGGCGCGCGCGCGGCGGCGCAGGAGGGCCGGCTTGCCTTCGGGACCGTGGACAGTTTCTTGTTGTGGCGGCTCACCGGCGGCAGGGTGCATGCAACCGATGCCACCAATGCCGCGCGCACCTTGTTGATGGATATTCACAGCGGAAACTGGGACGCGGGCCTTTGTGAATTGTTCGGCGTTCCTAGTGCCCTGCTGCCCCCGATACGCGATTGCGCGGACGACTTTGGCACCACCGATCTGTTCGGCGGGCCGATCCGCATTCTAGGGATCGCCGGCGACCAGCAGGCGGCGACGGTGGGACAGGGCTGCTTTGCGCCCGGCATGATGAAGTCGACCTACGGCACCGGCTGCTTCGCGCTGCTCAACACCGGGGATCAGCCGGTCGCGTCGAAGAACCGCCTTCTGACCACCGTCGCCTACCAGCTCGGCGGCAAGCGCACCTACGCACTCGAAGGCTCGATTTTCATCGCCGGGGCGGCGGTGCAATGGCTGCGTGATGCGCTTAAGGTGATCGGGGCGGCCCCCGACGTGAACGCGCTCGCCGCGGCGGCCGACCCGGCGGAACAGCTTTACCTCGTGCCCGCCTTTGTCGGGCTGGGCGCGCCCTGGTGGGATGCGCAAGCGCGTGGCGCCCTCTACGGCCTCACCCGTAAGTCCGGCGTGGCCGAGCTTGCGCGCGCAGCGCTCGAGGCGGTTGGCTACCAGACCCGCGACCTGCTTGAGGCCATGCGCGCCGACTGGCCGGGGACCGGCGCGAATACGGTATTGCGAGTCGATGGCGGCATGGCGGCAAGCGACGTCACCATGCAATTCGTGGCCGACATTCTGGCGGCGCCGGTCGATCGCCCCGTGGTGATGGAGACGACCGCGCTCGGAGCCGCCTATCTCGCGGGCTATGCCGCGGGACTGTGCCCGGATCTGCCAGGCTTCGCCGCAATGTGGAGGTGCGAGCGGCGTTTCGAGCCAGGGATGGATGCCGCGACGCGTGAGCGTAAGTGGGCGGGCTGGCGCGAGGCGGTCGCGCGTACGCTGAGCCGAGGTTGACCATCGGCCGCTTCGAAGCCGCGCCGGCAGTTCCCCCCATCGGAAATGCGCAAAGCCGGCAATGCCCCTGACTGCCCAAGGCACGCCCATCACGCGACCGTTGTCGCAACAGGCGCGCGGGAGATTGAGCCGCATGCCCTATCCCGCTAGCGTGGCGGGCATGGGGAACGGCGGCGCCGATTCAAAGGACGACCCGCAGGGGCGGGGTACGCGTCGAACGTTCGCACCGTGGACGGACCCGAGCGCGCGGGCGCTCGTGCGGTTCGATGGCGTGAGCAAGCAATTTGCTGCCGTGGCTGCGGTCGAGCGCGTGTCGCTCGATATTTTCGCAGGCGAATTCTTCGCGCTGCTTGGCCCCTCGGGCTGCGGCAAGACCACGCTGCTGCGCCTACTCGCCGGCTTGGACACGCCGGACGAAGGACGCATTCTGCTCGACGGTGAGGATATCGCGCCGATACCGCCGTATCGGCGGCCGGTCAACATGATGTTCCAGAGCTACGCTCTGTTTCCGCATCTCACGGTCGAGGGCAATGTCGCGTTCGGGCTCAAGCAGGAGGGACTTCCTAAGACTGAGATCACAGCTCGGGTCGAGGAGATGCTGGCGCTGGTCCGGCTCGAAGGCTTGGCCAAGCGCAAGCCGCACCAGCTCTCCGGCGGCCAGCGCCAGCGCGTCGCGCTCGCGCGTTCGCTGGTCAAGCGCCCGCGCGTCCTCCTGCTCGATGAACCGCTCGCGGCGCTCGACAAGAAACTGCGCGGCGAGACGCAGTTCGAGTTGATGCAGTTGCAGGGGAGGCTCGGCCTCACCTTCGTCATCGTCACCCACGATCAGCAGGAGGCGATGACGGTCGCCGACCGTATCGGTGTCATGGACCACGGGCGCCTGATCCAGGTTGCCACTCCGCCCGAAATCTACGAACGGCCGAACTCGCGCTGGGTCGCGGACTTCATCGGTGAGGTCAACCTGATCGAAGGTCGCGTGGTCGACGTGGGAGCGTCCGAAACGGTGATCGCGAGTGTCGCTGCCGGGCGGCTGCGTGCGCTCTCGCCGACGGATGCAAAGCCGGGCGATGCGGTGTGGGTGGCGCTCAGGCCCGAGAAAGTGCGCATCGCCCATGCCGCGCCACCGACCGACGGCGAGAATTGCGTGGCCGGGCAGGTGGGAAATATCGGCTATCTCGGCGACCTCTCGGTTTACAAGGTCCGACTCGACAATGGAATTGTCATGAAGGCGGCTGTCGCGAACGTGACGCGGCTGGTCGAGCGGCCGATCGGCTGGGATGACCGCGTGTGGCTTAGCTGGGCCCCGGAGGCGGCCATGGTGCTGACGCGATAAGCGAGGGCGGCGTGATGAATGGAGCAATGAACAGGCGTGGCGAGCACGACAGGTCTTGGGGGGCACGGTTGATCGTGCTCGTTCCTTACCTCTGGCTCGCCACCTTCTTCCTTCTCCCGTTCCTGATCGTGGTCAAGATCAGCCTCTCGCACACGGCGATCGCCCAGCCGCCCTATACGCCCGTCTTCGATGCCGCGGCTGGTTGGGAGAGTCTCAAGGAGTCCTTCTCGGCGCTGTCGTTCGAGAATTACGCCTTCCTCGGTTCCGATTGGCTCTATCTGGCCTCCTATCTCAAGAGCCTCGAGGTGGCGGCCGGCTCGACGCTACTGCTGCTGCTGATCGGCTTCCCGCTTGCTTACGGCATGGCGCGCGCTCCTCGCCGGTGGCAACCGGTGGTGTTCGTGCTGGTGGTGCTGCCGTTTTGGACGTCGTTCCTGATCCGTATCTACGCGTGGATCAACATCTTCCAACGTGACGGCCTGCTGAACCAGGTCCTGCTGGCGCTGCGCATTGTCGACACGCCGCCGGCGTGGCTCTCGACCGACACGGCGGTCTATATCGGCATCGTCTATTCCTACCTGCCGTTCATGGTGCTTCCGATCTACGCCACGCTGGAAAAGATGGACGAGACGCTGATCGAGGCCGCCGCTGATCTCGGCTGCCCCAACTGGAAAGCATTCTGGCTGGTGACGCTGCCGCTGTCGCGGCCAGGCGTGATCGCGGGAGCCTTGCTTTGCTTCATTCCGATCGTGGGCGAGTTCGTCATCCCCGATCTCCTCGGCAGTTCGCAGACCATGATGATCGGCCAGACCCTGTGGACCGAGTTCTTCGGCAACAAGGATTGGCCGGTGGCCTCTGCGGTTGCGGTCGTGCTGCTCTGCCTGCTGGTCGTGCCGATCCTGATCTACCAGGAGATGGAGACGCGTGATCTCGCGGGAGGACGCTGACCATGCGCAAGGCGTCTTGGTTCAATGTCGGCTCGGTCGCGCTGGGGCTTGCCTTCCTTTATCTGCCGATCGTGATTCTGGTGATCTATTCTTTCAATGCCTCGCGGCTCGTCACCGTGTGGGGCGGCTGGTCGACGCGGTGGTACGTCGAGCTCCTCGCCGACCGCGCGATGCTCGAATCCGCTTGGGTGACGCTGCGCATCGCTTTGCTATCGGCGACGGCGGCGACCGTGCTTGGCACGCTTGCGGCCATCGCACTGGTTCGGCTCGGCCGCTTTCGCGGTCGGTTGCTGTTTTCCGGCATGGTCTATGCGCCGCTGGTGATGCCCGAGGTCATCACCGGGCTTGCCCTGCTGCTCCTATTCGTGGCGGCCGATATCGATCGCGGTTTCTGGACCATCACGATTGCTCACACCACGCTGATCACGTGCTTCGTGACGGTGGTCGTGCAATCGCGGCTCCTGACGTTCGATACGAGTCTGGAAGAAGCGGCGATGAATCTCGGCTGTCCGCCGTTGAAAACCTTTCTGACCGTGACCCTGCCGTTGATCGCGCCCGCGCTGGCGTCGGGTTGGATGCTCGCCTTCACGCTATCGCTCGATGATCTCGTGGTGGCGAGCTTCACCACCGGTCCCGGCGCAACGACGCTACCGATCCGGATCTATTCGGAGGTTCGCCTCGGCGTGAAACCGGAGATCAACGCCATCTGCTCGATCCTGATCGCAATCGTTGCAACCGGCATTGCCGGCGCGTCATTGCTCGCGAAATTTCATGATGTCGGGCGCGGCGGCATCGGAGGTCTTGCCGCGCGGTGACGGGGATCAGTGGCTGCGTGTCCGCGCAGGTGGAAACGCACAGCGGCGAGACAGGACCCGCATTGCGCCGACTATTGCGGGTTTTGCGGGATGTCCGGCTCGGCTTTCGCGGGCGTCGGTTCCCTTCTGGCCGGCGCGCCCGCGGCCGGCGCGGAACTACCCGCCAGCTCCGGCGCTGTTGCCGCCGGCGGCGCCTCCGCAGGCTCCGCCGGCGCCGTCCCGGTCAGCCGTTCGATCGCAGAGCGTATTGGATCACGCGGAATGCGGTTGCGTACCGCGTCCAAAATAGGCTGCGCCGCGCCCGACCGCTGAATACGACTCTCCGGGTCGGGCAATATGATAGGGTCATCCCACGGTCCCTGCACCATGAAGGGCAACTCGAATGCCGGTGCCGGCGCATTCGAGCCGCTCGCCGAAACCGAAAGCAGGCTCGCGGTTCCCCTGAGATCGAGTTCGCGCTCAGGAATCGATGCCGAACCCGCCAACGCGAGACCGACGCTCGGCCCCTCCATGCGAACATCCTCGACGTTTGCGACGCCTTGCACGATTTTCAGATTGACGGTGAGCATTTCGTAGGGCGTTTTTCCGGTGCGGAACTCACCGCCTCCCGAGAGCGGTCGGCGCTCGATGCGCTTGAGCAATTGCTCGACATTGAACCCGGCGATTGCGCCCTTGCGGCTGGTGAGGCCGGCGGTGCCGTTGAGTCCCTTGGTCAGGCCGTAGACGCTGCGGCCCGAGCTATCGACCGCGAAGCTGAGATTGCCTTTGCCCTCGAGCTTGCGAATGCCGAACATGTCACCCAGGCACTGTTCGAGATCGACATTGGAGAATTGCAACTGGGCCCTGAAATCAGCGCCGGCCGGCGATTTGGCCAGCCCGAACGTCCCCCTGACCACGCCGCCGAAGGCCTGCGACTCGCCGACCGCTACCGTGAGATTGCCGCCGCGCAGATTGGCCGCCACCGCCGTGCGCCCGAGCTTGGCATTCGCGATATTGACGCGGGCGGCCGACAGCCTGAGGTCGAGGTGGACGCCGTCGAGGCCATCGAGCGCAATCGGCTTGCTGTCCCAGCCCCGCTCGCCGCCGGTCAGCAAGCGTACGGCAGAGATGTAAGGCGTCAGATCGAGCCCTTCGGCCGCAAGCGTTCCCTGCAAGGTCTGCCGCCCGTCGAAGGTCAGCACGCCTTCACCGGCGTTGCCGTCGAGCTCGACATTGACCCCTGAAAGTCCAATGGTGCCGCCGACCACGTTGGTTTGCGCCTTGAGCGCGAAGCGACCGAACCCGCCGCCCGGCGGGGCCTGCTGACCGGCCCAGCGCAGCGCGTCACGCAAGGACGCGGTGTCGGCCGCAAGCGTGCCTTCCATTTTGAGCGTGGGCCGGTGGCTGATGTAGCCGTCGAATGCGAACTTGAACGGCGTGCTGGCGAGACGGATCTTGACGCCGGATCGGTCGCCCTGCAGCGCGGCAACGAAGTCGGTGAGACCGATCGTGGCGTCGATCGGCTCGTCATGCCATGCGAAGCGGCCGGTGGCGGCAAAGCTTCGGGAGATCGACGGCCAGGCGAGTGCCATTTCCACGTTCGCGAGCGTCTCGACGATTTCGTACGCCTCATCGCGCAGGATGATCGTGCCGTCCGTGATTCGGATCTCCGAAAACGACGCAGGCCGATCCGGGCCGGGTTTGAGGTTTCGCGCCAGTGTCTCGATGTGGCCCGACCAGTTCGAGCTGTGGTCGGCGTTGAAGATGATCGCGATGGTCGGACGCACCAGCGAGACGTCCGCGATCTCGATGCGTCCAGCTAAAAAGGGAAAAAAGCGCAGGCGCGCGACCACGTGTTCGGCCGTGAGCGCGGGCGCGCCGGTGCGGTTGTCGCCCAGCATCACATCATCGAAGCTCACGGCACCGGTCGGGAACAGCGACACCGAGGTTCCGCCGCGAAGCACGGGGTCGAGCCCGGTGACGGCGCGGATTTCGGCCTTGACCGCCTCGCGCACCGCGTCGGCCGGCATCAGAAACGGCAAGATCACGAGAGCGCCGATACCGACGGCGGCCAAGGCCACAATGACAAATCCAAGGCGCTTAATGCCAACGGCCGCGGTCACGACGCGTCTTTCTCAAATCTTCACCGGCTGAGCCCGGCTGACCTTACCGAGGGAAAACGAGGGGTGCAAACTTGCGACCCCACAGTGAAAGGTTGCAATCGCTCTGTGACGCTTTCGTGGCCGGGCCGGCGCCAATCCGGCCGCATTTTCGAGGCCTTTCCGCGCCGTTTACATCGGCGCTAGAGGGTATTCGTGGTGCGGTAGCTGGCTTCGGTCTTGCTGCGGACCTCCTCGAGCGTCGCGCCCGGTGCAAGCTCGACCAGCGTCATTCCCCCATCGCCCTTCTTGTCGATGGTAAAAACGCCGAGATCGGTGATCACCATGTCCACGACGTGGGCGCCGGTCAGCGGCAGCGTGCAGCGCTTGAGGAGCTTGGGCTCGTTCTTGGCCGAATGCTCCATCACCACCACCACCTTCTTGACCCCGGCGACGAGGTCCATGGCGCCACCCATGCCTTTGACCATCTTGCCCGGAATCATCCAGTTGGCGAGGTCGCCGTTTTCGGCGACCTGCATGGCGCCCAAGATCGAGAGATCGATGTGCCCGCCGCGGATCATGGCGAAGCTGTCGGCCGACGAGAAATAGCTTGTGGTCGGAATCTCGGTGACCGTCTGCTTGCCGGCGTTGATGAGGTCCGGGTCTTCCTCCCCTTCGTAAGGGAATGGACCAAATCCGAGCATGCCGTTCTCGCTTTGCAGCTGCACGCTCATGCCCGCGGGGATATAGTTTGAAACGAGCGTGGGGATGCCGATACCGAGATTGACGTAAAAACCGTCACGCAGCTCTTTGGCGGCGCGCTCGGCCATCTGGTCGCGTGTCCAGGCCATCAGACTTCCTCCCCGGTTCCCGCCGGCGCGGTGCGCTTGCGCACGGTTCGCTGCTCGATATGCTTTACCGCGTTGGGCACGTGCACCAGGCGTTTGACGTAGACGCCTGGCGTGATGATGTGGTCGGGATTGATATCGCCGGGCTGCATGAGGTGCTCGACTTCGGCCACGGTGACCTTGCCGGCGGTGGCCATCATGGGATTGAAGTTGCGCGCGGTCTTACGGTAGACGAGGTTGCCCTCGGTGTCACCCATCCAAGCATGAACGATCGAGAGATCGGCGACAAGCCCGCGCTCCATGACGTAGTGCTCGCCGTCGATCTCGCGCTGCTCCTTGCCCTCCGCAATCTGAGTCCCGGCGCCGGTGCGGGTAAAGAACGCCGGGATGCCGGCGCCGCCGGCGCGGATACGCTCGGCCAGCGTGCCTTGCGGATTGAACTCGATCTCGAGCTCGCCTGCGAGATATTGCTGCGCGAAAGTCTTGTTCTCCCCGACATAGGACGAAATCATCTTCTTGATCTGCTTGGTGTCGAGCAAGAGGCCGAGGCCGACCCCATCGATGCCGCAGTTGTTGGAGATGACGGTTAGGTTCTTCACGCCCGCCTCGCGGATGGCCAGGATCAGCTGCTCCGGAATGCCGCAAAGCCCGAACCCCCCGGCCATGATCAACATGCCGTCCTTCAACAGGCCGGCGAGCGCTGCCCGGGCATCGGGATAGATTTTTTGCATGAATCTTCCTGCTTCCATCGAGGCCGACGCCGCGTACAAAGACTGCGCCCGTCGGCCCGGGGAATTGTCTACCGTGCTGCGGCAAAGGCTGCAATGTCTCAGCGCACCAAACCATGAGGCGCGGGCGAGAGCGCGGCAATTTCGGCGATCAGTTTCTTGATGATGGCGCGCCCGAACGAGTTGAAGTTCTCGGCCACCAGAACGAACGCGCCCGGGCCGCCGACAACATTGTCCTGATAGTATTTCTCGAGGCCGCCAGGCGGATTGGTATGCTCGGCGTTCCACGGCACCGGCCGGTCGCTCAGGATGACGAGTCCATTGATGACGATTCCTTTGGCAATCGTCTCGTCGCGGGCAAGCTTCACATCACGGCCCGCATTGTTGGTGCCGTCACCGGACACGTCGATCGTACGGCGCGCACCTTCGAATGGCGCACGCTCCAACTGAGTGGCCGCGAACTCGATGCCGCCGCTGATCGAGGTACGGTCGGCGAATGAGCGAGGCAATTCCAGGAGCTGATCGCCGAATTTGCGGGCCGCGTCGGGACCGTCGATGATGGTCCAATCGATCACGAGCTTCTGTGCCCCGAAGCCCGACCATTCGACAAAGCAAACCGCGATGCGCTGCTGCGGGCCGGATTTGATCGCATCCATCACGTGCGGATCGGAGATCGCAGCCGCATAGCCCTCGCGCTGCAGCAGGAATTTCGGATGGTCGACGCTGCGCGACACGTCCGACGACAGCACCAGCAGCAGGTCGACCTGCTCCGCAGCAAATGCAAATGCCGTCTGGATCAGGATCACCGCGGCAAGCGCCAGCATGCACCGAACGGGCATCCGCGTGCATCTCCAGAGCCGGATCATGACCGCCCTTCCATGACGTCGCCGCAGCGGCCTCGTGCACTGACTGTGAGGCCGCGACTTGCAGAATAGCCGATTCCGATTGGCTTGCGCATGGGATAAGGGGCGCAGCGGCGGTCAAATTCGGGTCATGTCCCCGCTGATTCCAGAAAATCTGGCCCGGGGCGAGGCGGAAAGCGTGCGGCCGCCTTTTTCTCGTAAAGGCTGTTGGTCACGCCGCCAGCGTGCGCATGATGGAGTAGAGCGCTGCTTGGCCCTCGAAGCCGATGCCCGGACGGTCGGACAGCGTGAGATAGCCGCGCTGCAATTTGGCGTCATCGGCGAAGCCGCCGAAGGCGCCGAATACGCCGGGATAGGATTCCGCGCCGCCGAGACCGAAACCGCCGGCAATGGCGAGCGACATCTGATTGCCGCCGTGGGGGAACAACGCGCTGCGCGGCCAGCCGTGGCGTTCCGCCATTGCGACGGTGCGCGCGTATTGCACGATGCCGTAGGCCTGGGGCGGATCGACCTGGATGACGTCGTTGCGATCGGGACGCAAGCCGCCAAAACGAACGAGATTTTCCACGTCCTGCGTCGAAAAGAGATTTTCGCCGGTCGCGAGCGGCGACTCATAATCGCCGGCAATCTCCGCGAGCAGGGCAAAATCGAGCGGATCGCATGGCTCCTCGAACCAGCGCAGCCGGAAGGGCGCGAGCGCCTTGGCGTATGCGAGAGCCTCCTCGCGGCCGAACTTGGAGTTGGCATCGACCGCCAGTTGCGCGTCCGCGGGCAAGATCGTTTTGACGGCCTCCACCCGGCGCACGTCCTCGGCGAGCGGGAGACCGCCGACCTTCATCTTCACCATCGTGTACCCGGCATCGAGATGGCGACGCATCTCGTCCTGCAGATCTTTTACGGTTTGGCCCGGGGCGTACCAGCCGCCGCCGACGTAGCAGAAGACCTCGGTGGCGGACTTGCCGCCGTTGTAGCGCTCGGCCAGCACGCGGTGGAGCGGTTTCGCAGCGATCTTGGCGACTGCATCCCAGACCGCGACCTCGATCGTACCGATCGCGATCGAGCGCTCGCTGTGACCGCCGGATTTTTCCCGTTGCATCATGACGGCGAGAACTTTTCCCGGATCGAAATTCTCTTGTGCCTCGTCAAGGAGAGAGCGCGGATCTGCGCCGAGGATGCGAGGGATGAAGCGTGCGCGCATCGCGGCACCGCAGGCATAACGGCCGGTCGAGTTGAAGGCGAAACCGACGACCGGCTTGCCGTCGCGCACGACATCGGTGATGACTGCCACGACCGAGGTCGTCATCTCGGAAAAATCGAAGCTCGAATTCCTCATGTCCGACTTGAGCGGGATCGCGCATTCGCGGATGTCGACGATACGCATCGGGGCTTTATTCCTGTTGATTCCTGTTACAGTGCGCTCCGCAAGGTCGATGGTCCTGTTCCGCACGCCTTACGTTCGCGCAAGCGCCGGGGGACGGTTGGGACGTTGGTATTTCAGCAGGTCGCACGCCTCGCCGGCGTAGCAACCCTCCACAGAGGAGACGACTATGGCCGCCAGCGATCGTTTCGATGTTCCCCCGGAAATGCGGGCGTTTGCCGAAAAGGGCGTCGAGCAGGCGCGGCAGGCTTTCGACGGCTTTATTTCCGCGGCGCACCAAGCCATGAGCGCGTTCGAAGGGCAGGCCGAGACTGCCCGCAAGGGTGCCAAGGATGTAACCGAAAAGGCGATGACTTTCGCCGAGCGAAACATCACGAGCGCCTTCGAATTTGCCCAGGAGCTGATGCGGGCGAGAGACATCCAGGACGTGCTGCGACTGCAGGCCGACTATATCAAGCGCCAGATGCAGGCGTTGACCGAGCAGGCGAGGGAGCTCGGCGAGAGCACGAGCAAGGCGGCAAAGGACGCGGCCACGCCGAAACGCTGAGGCTTGCCTTGCTTCTGAGGCCGGCGGACCGGAAAAAGGCTGGTACGATCGGCACTTGATTGTGCGGCGCAATATTTGTGTTGCATTGCACCAAAAGCAGGAGTATATCTTCCCCATCAGACGGCTGTGGCGTTTCCGATTGCAGGACGACGGCCACGGGCCTGTTGTCACCAAAGCATGGATCGGCTGTGGGCGCAGATCCGTGCGATGCCGGATCAATCGCCCTCCGAAGGATCAATCTATGACCGAGGCCATCGAAACCACCACGTCCAAGTCCAGATCAAAGGCGGCCCCGCCGGCCGCGTTCGAAATGCCGAAATTCGAACTCCCGAATTTTGAGATACCCAAGATGGAAATCCCGGCCGCTTTCCGCGAAATGGCTGAGAAGAGCGTCTCGCAGGCAAAGGAAACCTACGAAAAGATGAAGTCTGCCGCCGAAGAGGCGACGGACGTGCTCGAGGACACCTACGCAGCCGCGACCAAAGGCGCCTCCGACTACGGCCTCAAGGTGATCGAGGCGGCGCGCACGAACACCAACGCGGCATTCGACTTCGCGAGCCAGCTGATGACGGTGAAGTCGCTCTCCGAAATGGTCGAGCTTTCGACCGCCCATACGCGCAAGCAATTCGAGGCCCTGACCGCTCAGTCCAAGGAGCTGGCCGCGATCGCGCAGAAAGTGGCCACCGACTCCGCCGAGCCGGTGAAAGAGAGCTTCGGCAAGGTCTTCAAGAAGGTCGCCTGAGTTTTGCCGCTCGCTGCCAGGCCGACGGCTCCAGCAATCGAGGCCCGGGCTCGCCGCCCGGGCTTTTTGCTGGGCCTTGTCAAAGCAGAACGGCGCTCCTAGGTTGCGGCCGCTTTCGACGATGCGTGCAGCTGTAGCTCAGTTGGTTAGAGCGCTTGGCTGTGGACCAAGAGGTCGGTGGTTCGAGTCCACCCAGCTGTACCAAATGCGTCGTGTCGGTCCCCGGCCGCGACATCATCCCCCAATCTTCAAGCCGTGCGGGTGGCAACGAAGCGCGCCGCCGCTTTGAGCACGTCGGCATCGCCGCCGAAGGCGCTCAGCGCGGCCTGCGCCTCGCCGACCAGGTTTTCGAGCCGCCGCCGTGCGGCCGCGGCTCCGAGCACCCCGACCAGCGTCGCCTTATGGGCGGCCGCGTCCTTGCCCGTCGCTTTGCCGACCGTTGCCGGATCGCCTTCGACGTCGAGGAGATCGTCGGCGATCTGGAACGCTTCGCCAAGCGCAGAACCGTAACGCTCGAGCGCTTTCCGCTGACTTTGGTTGGCCTTGCCCAGGATCGACCCGGCAACGCATCCGAAGCGCAGGAGCGCTCCGGTTTTCATTGCCTGCAAGACCTTGACGTCTTGCTCGCCGAGCTTGGGCGCAGAAGCATCGAACCGTCCTTCGGCCGCGAGGTCGAGCATTTGCCCGCCCACCATCCCGCCTAGGCCGGCAGCGCGCGCGAGCGCCGCGACGAGTTCGAGCCGGACGCCGGCGTCAGGATGCGTCTCGGGGCGCGAAAGAATGTCGAAGGCGAAGGTGAGAAGGCCGTCGCCCGCAAGAATGGCGCTCGCCTCGTCGAATGCCTTGTGCGCGGTCGGGCGGCCGCGTCGCAGGTCGTCATTGTCCATGGCGGGAAGGTCGTCGTGAGCGAGCGAATAGCAATGCACGCATTCCAGCGCCGCGCCCGCCATCAGCGAGTTTTGTCGCGGTACATCGAACAGCGTGGCGGATTCCACCACCAGGAACGGTCGCAAGCGCTTGCCGCCGCCGAGGCTCACATAGCGCATCACATCGAGCAGCCGCGTCGGCCGCGCCCGTTCGCCATCGATCGGGGCCGACGTCAGCAGCCGATCGAGCAGCGCTTCCGTGTCGTGGGCGACCCGAGCGAGCCGGTCCTGGAATACCGCATCGGTGTCGACGGCCTTTTTTTTCACAGGATCGACGCGGGCCATGCGTTCCGCCCCCAGAGCGCGTTAAGCAGGAGGTAAATTCCAACCTTGCGTCCGAACGTGCGCTAACCCGTTAAGTTGGCCCCCTTTCCGGGCGGCCGACCGGCATCCACACAGCCCGCATGCGGGCCGCCTGACAATCTAGCAAGGGCGGCCCGCCCGTCCAACTTTTCCTAGCCCAATTCATTGAATATGTTGAATTGTTTTTACGACCCGGTCGGCGGGGCCTTGCGGTTAGGCGGCCATGCCAGGGGTAGCGCGGAGGCTTTGCTCGCGTGATAGCCGTCGCTTCGATTGCGCTTGCGGTCTGGCTCTATCTGCTGCTCGCCCGCGGCGCCTTTTGGCGCTGCAGCGAGCGCGACGATTGGGGCGCAACAGAGCTCCCGGCATGGCCGCGGGTCGCCGCCGTGGTGCCCGCGCGCAACGAGGCGGACTGCGTCGGCGACAGCATCGGATCGCTGCTCGCGCAGGACTATCGCGGCGCGTGGAGGCTCATCCTGGTCGACGACGATAGCAGCGATGGCACCGCCGAAATGGCGCGCCGGCTTGCGAAGGCCGACGAGCGACTGTGCGTGGTAAGGAGCCGCGGCTTGCCGGCGGGATGGACAGGCAAGCTCTGGGCGGCAAAGCAGGGCATTGATGCCGCAATGGCGCTGCCGCAGCCGCCCGACTATCTGCTGCTCACCGACGCCGACATCGTGCATGCGCCCGATTCCGTCAGCCGGCTGGTCGCGCACGCCGAGGGACGGCGCCTCGTGCTGACTTCGCTCATGGTCAAGCTCAACTGTGAAAGCTTCGCCGAGCGCGCCGCCATTCCGGCATTCATTTTCTTCTTCCAGATGCTCTATCCGTTCGCCTGCGTGAATCGACCGCAGAGCGCGGTCGCGGCGGCTGCCGGCGGCTGCATGCTCATCCGCTCCGACGCCCTTCGCAAGGCTGGCGGCATCGACGTCGTACGCGCTGCCCTCATCGACGACTGCGCCCTGGCGAAAGCGCTCAAAGCCCATGGACCGATCTGGCTCGGATTGACCGAGCGCGTGCGCAGCGTCCGTCGTTATCCGGCGCTTGCCGATATCCGCCGTATGGTGGCGCGTTCGGCCTATGCGCAGCTGCGCTACTCTCCGCTTGTGCTGTTGGCAACGATCGCAGGGATGGCGCTGGCCTATCTCGTGCCGCCGCTGCTGGCTATTTTCGGCAGCGGCGCGGCGCGATGGATCGGGGCTGGAACCTGGGCGCTGATGTTCATCGCCTTCCAGCCGACGTTGCGGCTCTACCGGTTGTCGCCCTTATGGGGTTTTGCGCTGCCTGTTATTGCCTTGCAGTACATGCTCTTCACCCTCGATTCGGCCCATCAATATGTGCGAGGACAGGGCGGAAGCTGGAAGGGGCGGGTGCAGGCCAACGTGTCGGAGCGGCAATGATCACTCCCGCCGAAGCGCGATCGGGCAAGGGCCACCGGGACGAGAATTTTCCGGTGGCGTCACGGCTGATTCACCCGCGCCATCGCGCGCCCATCCTCGCGTTCTACGAATTCGTGCGTACCGCCGACGATATCGCCGATCATTCCGCGCTTGCGCCGCAGGAAAAGCTTGCGCTGCTCGATCGGCTCGAAGCGACCTTGCTCGGCAAAAGCAACGACGACCCGGTCGGCGTCACTTTGCGCTCACAACTCGCGGCACGCCAGCTCTCGTCGCGCCACGCGCAAGATTTGCTCGCCGCGTTCCGACTGGACGTGACCAAGCTGCGTTATCGCGACTGGGACGACCTGATCGGCTATTGCACGTATTCCGCCATGCCGGTCGGGCGCTTCGTGCTGGACGTCCACGGCGAGAGCCGTGCGACCTGGCCCGCCAACGATGCGCTTTGCGCGGCGCTGCAAATCATCAATCACCTGCAGGATTGCGGAAAGGATTACCGTCAGCTCGACCGCGTCTACATTCCGCTCGACGCTTTTGCCGAAACCGGCGCGAGCGTGGACGAACTGGGCGCGGGCCAAGCGTCCGCGAGCCTGCTCCGATGCATCCACAAGCTTGCGTCGCGCACCGGCGCTCTCCTGCGTGACAGCAAATCGTTTTCCGCCAGCATCGAGGACACGCGCCTCGCTTTGGAGGTCGCGGTCATCCAGACCTTTGCGGAGCGCCTGGTGCGATTGCTGACCCAACGCGATCCGCTGAGCGAGCGCGTCCATCTCGGTAAGGCGGGAGTCGCGGGGTTCGGCGTTCTCGGCCTATTATGGGGCGCGACTCGCCGCGTCGGCCGCGTCTTCGCACCCGGCCGCAAACCGCAGGATGCGTGAACTTTGGCGTTGGCAGAAGCTTCAAACATGGCTGCGGCCGACCGGGCGTCGGGTAGCTCGTTCTACAACGCGATGCGCGTATTGCCGCGCGCGCAGCGCGAGGCCATGTTCGAAATCTATTCCTTTTGCCGTCAGGTCGACGATATCTCGGATTCGCGAGGCCCCCGTCGTGAACGGCGCGAGCAGCTCCAGCGCTGGCGCGACGATATCGATGCGCTCTATGCGGGCAACGCCGTCGCCCGCACGCGCGGCCTGCTCGCGCCGGTGCGCGATTTTGGACTCCGCCGTGAGGATTTCCACGCCATCATCGATGGGATGGAAATGGACGTGATCGAGGATATCCGCGCGCCCGACGACGCGACGCTCGACATGTATTGCAATCGAGTCGCGAGCGCTGTCGGTCGCCTGTCGGTGCGGGTCTTCGGAATGGAAGAACAGGACGGCATTGCGCTCGCTCACCATTTGGGGCGGGCTTTGCAACTCACCAATATCTTGCGCGACCTCGACGAAGACGCGGCGTTTGGACGTCTCTATCTGCCGGCCGAGGCGCTGCGCGAGGCCGGCATCACCACAACCGATCCGCCGGCGGTGCTCGCAAGCCCGGCGCTCGGGAAAGTCTGTGCGCGCGTCGTCGAACGTGCGCGCGAGCATTTCGCGCAAGCGGACAAGATCATGGCACGCAGCCCGCGCCGCTGCGTGCGCGCCCCGCGCATCATGGGCGAAGCCTATCGCCTGATCCTCGACGGCCTCGTCGCCCGCGGATGGTCGCACCCCCGCCGCCCGATCCGCCTGCCGCGCTCGCGTCTGTTGTGGATCATCATGCGTCACGCCGTCATCTGATGCCGAGCACGATCCACGTCGTTGGCGCGGGACTCGCCGGGCTCGCTGCCGCGGTGCGTCTCGCGGGACGCGGGGCAAGCGTCGTCGTGCACGAGGCCGCCGCGGCGGCCGGAGGGCGCTGCCGCTCCTACCATGACCCGCTGCTCGATATGGTGATCGACAACGGCAACCACCTTCTGCTCTCGGGCAACCATGCCGCGCTGTCCTATCTCGAGACGATCGGCTCCGCCGACAGGCTCGCCGGTCCGGCGGCGGCCGAGTTCGCCTTCGTCGATCTCGCAAGCGGCGAGCGCTGGACGTTGCGTATCAACCCTGGGCGTCTGCCGTGGTGGATTTTCGATCGCAGTCGACGCGTGCCGGGCACGACCGCGAGCGATTACCTTTCGTTTGCGCGGCTGCTCTACGCCTCCGACGAAAAGACCATCTGCGAAGCCGTGACATGCGCCGGCCCGCTCTACGAGCGCCTGGCGCGGCCGTTCTGGCTGGCGGCGCTCAACATCGAGCCGAAGGAGGGAAGCGCCTGCCTCGCTGGCGCCATCGTCCGTGAAACATTGGCGGCGGGGGGGCAGGCCTGTCGGCCGCTGATCGCCCGCGATGGGCTCGGCCAGGTTTTCATCGAGCCGGCGTTGCGCTTTCTCGGCGAGCGCAACGTGAAGGTCGCGTTCGGGCACCGGCTGCGTGCACTCGATTTCGCGGCTGACAAGGTCGTGGCGCTCGACTTCGGCGACGACAAGCTGGCGACGGGCGAGGATGCCGTCATCCTCGCGGTGCCGCCGATCGTGGCGGCCGACCTCGTGCCCGACCTCAAGACGCCCTCCGAGTTTCGCGCTATCGTCAACGCCCATTTCCGCCTCGATCCGCCGGCTGGGCTTGCGCCCATCATCGGGGTCGTGAACGGAACCATCGAATGGCTCTTTACCTTTGCCGATCGGCTGTCGATCACGATCAGCGCGGCCGACCGCTTGCTCGACGTTCCACGGGAGATGCTGGCGCAGAAACTCTGGCACGAGGTCGCGAGCGTTGCCGGTCTTCCCAAGGCGCTGCCACCATGGCAGATCGTGCGCGAGCGCCGCGCGACCTTTGCCGCGACGCCGGGCGAGAATGCCAAACGGCCGGCCGCGACCACGGCGTGGAGCAACCTGTGGCTCGCCGGCGATTGGACCATGACCGGTTTGCCGGCGACCATCGAAGGGGCAATCCGCTCCGGCAATCGGGCGGCCGATCTCGTTGGCCGATCGGGGTTGGGTAGATCATGAACCGCGTGTCCCTCGAGCCGAAATCGTCCGCGTCGGCGTCCGCTGTCGACCACGGCATCGCGGCGGCAACCCGCGCGCTCATCGCGCTGCAGCAGCCCGACGGACATTGGGTGTTCGAACTCGAGGCGGACGCGACCATCCCGGCGGAATACGTCTTGCTGCGGCACTATCTGGCCGAGCCGGTCGATGCCGCGCTCGAAGCCAAGATCGCGGTCTACCTGCGCCGCGTCCAGGGCGACCACGGCGGTTGGCCGTTACTCCATGATGGCGCCTTCGATATGAGCGCGAGCGTGAAAGCCTATTTCGCGCTCAAGGTGATAGGCGACTCCGTCGACGCCCCCCACATGGTCCGTGCGCGGTCGGCCATTCGCGCGCGCGGCGGCGCGTCGCACTCGAACGTGTTCACCCGCATGATGCTGGCGCTTTTCGGTTTCATCCCCTGGCGCGCCGTTCCGGTGATGCCGGTCGAGATCATGCTGCTGCCGAACTGGTTTGCCTTTCATCTCGATAAGGTTTCGTACTGGAGCCGCACCGTTATCGTGCCCCTGTTGGTGCTGCAGGCGCTCACGCCGAAAGCGCGCAACCCCAAAGGGATCGCCATCGAGGAGCTTTTCCTCGAGCCGCCGCACACGATCGGTCTCGCGCCGAAGGCACCGCAACAGAAGGCGCTGTGGTTCTGGCTTTTCCGCGGTGTCGATGTCGTACTTCGTTTCGCCACGCCGATGTTTCCCAGGCAGTCGCGACGACGCGCGATCGAGCGCGCCGTGGCATGGGTCACGGAGCGCCTCAACGGCGAGGACGGTCTCGGCGCCATTTTCCCGGCGATGGCGAACAGCGTGATGATGTTCGACGCGCTCGGCTATCCGGAACGCCATCCCGAGCGGGCGATTGCACGCAAATCGATCGAGAAGCTTCTGGCCGTGCACGACCGTGAGGCCTATTGCCAGCCCTGCGTCTCGCCAATTTGGGACACCGCGCTCACCTGTCACGCCTTGCTCGAAGTCGGCGGCGATGATGCCGTCGCGCAAGCCCGCAAAGGTCTCGAATGGCTGGCGCCCAGGCAGATCCTGGATGTCAAAGGCGATTGGATCGCGCGGCGGCCCAACATCCCTCCCGGCGGCTGGGCGTTCCAATACGCCAACCCGCACTATCCCGACGTGGACGATACGGCGGTCGTGGTGATGGCGATGGATCGCGCGCAAGGCGTGGGCGCGCAGCATGACTTCCGCGCGTCGATTGCCGCGGGACGGGAATGGATTTTGGGCATGCAGAGCCGTAACGGCGCCTGGGGCGCGTTCGACGCCGACAACGAGTACTATTACCTCAACAACATTCCGTTCGCCGACCACGGCGCTTTGCTCGACCCTCCGACGGAGGACGTGACGGCGCGCTGCGTTTCGATGCTGGCGCAGATCGACGAGACGGCGCCCGAGACGGCGCCAAAGAGCGCGGTGCTTGCACCCGCCCTCGACTATTTGCGCCGCACGCAGATGGCAGAGGGAAGCTGGTACGGCCGCTGGGGCATGAATTACGTCTATGGCACCTGGTCGGTCCTGTGCGCCCTCAATGCCGCCGGCATCGATCATGCCTCAAGCGAAGTCGGCAAGGCCATGGCTTGGCTCGTCAAGATCCAAAATCCCGATGGCGGCTGGGGCGAGGATGGCGCGAGCTACAAGCTCGATTACCGCGGCTACGAGCGAGCGCCGAGCACGGCGTCGCAAACGGCCTGGGCGCTGCTCGGCCTCATGGCGGCAGGGGAGGTCGACCATCCCGCGGTCAAGCGCGGGATCGACTATTTGGCGCGCACGCAGGGCGACGACGGCTTCTGGAACGAGCCGCGCTACACGGCGACGGGCTTCCCGCGCGTGTTCTACCTGCGTTATCACGGCTACTCCAAATTCTTCCCGCTGTGGGCGCTCGCGCGCTATCGCAACCTCAAAAATGCCAATACGCGCTCGGTGCGCTACGGGATGTGACGCGTCATTGCGGAGCGCCGGTGAAATCCACGAACCGGAATGACGAAATCAAATATGCTTGCGCTGGTACGCCGCGCCGCCGGTCACCTCATAGCGCTCAACTTTGGGCTGCAGTTGCAAGCACGATCCGCCACAACCCGCATTGTAAGCAACAACGAAAAACAATGGCGGCCTCCCCCCAACTATGAAACTTTTTCTTCTCGGCAGCGCGGGTGCGCGCCGCGACCAAATCGACTTTCGTCGTGTCTCCAATGCGTTAGCCTCCTCCTGCAACCTTCGGTCGTGCGCAGAGCCGCCGACTGCGGCTCTCGTCGCCGACCGGCCCCAAGAAAAATAACAATGAGATAACAGTCGAGATGCGGGAAACCGGCGATCCGCAGCGCAAGCACGTCGCCATAGCCGGGCGCGAGCGACCAACGTTCGCCCACCCCAGCAGCGAGCCGGCGTCCATGCGCAGATTTGGTGAATACGCTTTTCTGGAAGATTCTCGTTACGCACGTCAAGCGAAATCTTCAACGCGCCTTCCCTCTCGGCGCGTCGGCGCGCTCCGGCGTGATCCGGATGCGGATTGGCCTCGCCGCTGTCGCGGCTCGGCCGATGACCAACGAAGGGGTTGGCTTTACTCCGCCGCCTCCAGCGGAGCCCGTTTCTCGCCCTGCTGAATGGCCGCGAGTTCGTGCTCCACGTGGCGCGAGAACACGAATTCGGCCGGGCGCTGCTTGTCGAGCGGAATTTCCGGCGCCATCGGTCCTTCGGTGCGTGGACCGAACACGGCGACCTTGAGCGTCTGCCAGGGATGCGACATCGTCGCCTCGGCCGCGGTCGGCTCGTAACCGCAATGGGCCATGCAGTTCGCGCACTTCTCGTACCTGCCGGTGCCGTAGGAGTCCCAGTCCGTGGTCTCCATCAATTCGTGGAACGTCCTGGCGTAGCCTTCGCCCAGCAGGTAGCAGGGCTTCTGCCACCCGAAAATGTTGCGGGTGGGCATGCCCCACGGCGTGCAGTGATAGGTCTGGTTGCCGGCGAGGAAGTCGAGGAACAGGTTCGAGTGGATGAAATTCCACTTTTTGCCCTTGCCCATGCTGAAGACCTTGCGGAAGAGCTCCTTAGTCTTGCGCCGGCTGAGGAAATGCTCCTGGTCGGGTGCGCGCTCGTAGGCATAGCCGGGAGAGATCGACACGCCGACGTCGAGCTCTTTGGCGTAATCGAGGAAGGCTGCGACGTCTTCGGCCGCATGACCGTCGAAGATCGTGGCGTTGACGTTGACGGTGAAGCCCTTGGCCTTGGCCGCCTTGATCGCGGACACGGCGCGGTCGAACACGCCCGGCTGACAGACGGATTTGTCGTGGTGCTCGCGCAGCCCATCGAGGTGGACGGAGAAGAAGAGATAGGGCGAGGGCTCGAACAGATGGAGCT